>Ga0335074_10010378_pt1 | contig 13030 bp, 10 predicted proteins | sample Lox_Sample_23_FD_206715 | JGI IMG/M metagenome (GOLD analysis project Ga0335074, IMG submission 206715) | Soil microbial communities from Loxahatchee National Wildlife Refuge, Florida, United States - Lox_Sample_2.3 | ecosystem: Environmental > Terrestrial > Soil > Wetlands | place: USA...
ACTTTTTTCGAGCGGCGCGTTTCTCCCATGTTGACGCCGGTCACGGTTGACCCGTCGCATCCCTTTCCCCATGTCCTGAACAAGGCGCTATGTATCGCATTCTTGTTGCGGCGTCGGCGCAGCGGAAACGGCAAGCCCTATTTCGGGGTCGTTACCGTGCCGCGCGCATTGCCCCGCTTTCTGCGGGTGCCCGCGCCGAACGGCGGTATTCACTATGTGCCGCTGCAAGAGATTGTTTCCGCGTATGCGGCGAAGCTCTATCGCGGATACGAAATCCTGGCATCTGCCCCTTTCCGGATCACGCGGAACAGTAATCTTTATCTCGAAGAAGAAGAAGCCCGTAGTCTGCTCGATGCGGTTGATTCGCAGGTTTCGCAACGGCGCAAGGGCGACGCGGTTCGTCTTGAAATTGACGCCGACGCGCAGCCCGATATTATCGACCGGCTCATCTCGATGTTCGAGTTGGATGAGTCGCTCGTCTTCCGCGCCCAAGGGCCCGTGAACCTGCAGCGGCTCTTTCATCTATACGAAGAAACGCCCCGGCCCGATTTGAAGTATCCGCCGTTCGCGCCGAAGCAAGTTCACGTGGGGCATGACGCCGATTCCATGTTCGGAGCGATTCGGCGGCAGGATTTTCTTCTGCACCATCCTTATGAGTCTTACGAGGCGGTCGTGAATTTCCTCCAAATCGCCGCTGCAGATCCCCGCGTCCTATCCATCAAACAAACGCTGTATCGAACGAATTCCGATTCCCCCGTCGCTCGCGCCCTGTTGGACGCCGCCGGCAAGAAAGAAGTCACGGTCGTGGTGGAACTGAAAGCGAGCTTTGATGAAGCCACCAATATCCGCTGGGCCCGTAGTTTCGAGGATGCCGGCGTGCAGGTTTTTCACGGCCTCGTCGGCCTGAAGACGCACGCGAAACTTGCGCTGATTGTGCGAAACGATCCGGACGGCAAGATTCGTCGCTACGCCCATCTTGGCACCGGCAATTACAATCCCTCGACCGCCCGCTATTACAGCGATCTCAGCTTGCTCACGCAAGACGATGCAATCACGAGCGCGGTACACAATGTTTTTAATTTTCTAACCGCCTATGCGGAGCAGCCGAATTACAAGCCGCTACTCCTGGCTCCTCGCGACCTCGCCAAGACGTGCATTGCCCTGATCGACCGCGAGGCGCGCCACGCCCGGCGCGGGCGGCCCGCCCGGATCATCGCCAAAGTCAATGCCGTTATCGATCCGCCTGTCATTCAAGCGCTGTACCACGCGTCGCGGACTGGCGTCGAGATTGACCTGATTGTGCGCGGCCAGTGCGCGCTTGTGCCGGGACTCCGCGGCGTGAGCAGCCGCATTCGCGTGCGCAGCATCGTGGGGCGCTTTCTCGAGCACAGCCGGATTTTTTATTTCGAAAACGGAGGCAAGCCGGAGATTTATCTCGGAAGCGCGGACTGGATGCCGAGGAACCTGTACGAACGCGTGGAAGTCTTATTCCCCCTGAAGGATCCCCTGCATTGCGAGCGCGTCTGCAATGAGATTCTTTCCTCCTATCTCGCCGACACGCGCAAAGCCCGCATTCTGGGCCCCGAAGGCATGTATTCGCGTCCGCGTTCCGTTCGCAACGGCCACGGATTTTCGGCGCAAGAACATTTTATGCGCCTGGCGGCCAGCGAAAGCCCCTCTCTCCAAATTCCCGCACTGCGAGCACAGAGCGTCGTTTATACTCCTATGACGATGAAAACCCCTCCAAGTAGCGCCCCGGAAGAAGAAAGCTCACTGGATTCGTCGAATGCAACCGTATGATCTGATTGTCATTGGCTCCGGACCTGGAGGTCAGCGAGCCGCCATTCAGGGCGCGAAAGCTGGAAAGCGCGTCGCTGTGGTCGAAAAGCGGGCCGCCGTCGGCGGCGTATGCATCAACACCGGCACGATCCCGAGCAAGACGATGCGTGAAGCCGTACTGCATCTGTCCGGCTTTTATTCCAAGACCTTCTACGGATCGAATTACAACGTAAAAGACAACGTGACGATGGCGGACCTGAATTTCCGCGTGCAGCGGGTGATCGAAAACGAGGTTGCCGTCACGCAGGACCAGCTCAGGCGCAACGGCGTGGACGTTCTTCACGGCTTCGGTAAGTTCATGGACGCACACCATCTTCGCGTCCAAAACGGGAACGGTTACGCCGAACTCGAAGGACAATACTTCGTCATCGCCACGGGCACGAAACCGGCCCTCAATCCCAAAGTTCCCATCAATGGACGAAACATCATCGACAGCGATCAAATCTTGACGATGCCGCAGATCCCGCGGACTTTGATCGTAGTCGGCGGCGGCGTAATCGGGGCCGAATACGCCTGCATGTTCGCGACCCTGGGCGTGCGCGTGATTATTGTGGAAAAGCGGCCGCGGCTCTTGGAATTTGCCGATACAGAAATGGTCGAGGCGCTCACCTACCAGATGCGTGATCACCGCGCTACTCTGCGGCTCAATGAAGAAGTCGAGAGTGTCGAGGAGCTTCCCGACGGCAAAGTGGCGGCGAACCTGGTCAGCAAAAAGCGTATCAACGGTGACGCTTTGCTCTACGCCGTGGGCCGTCAAGGAAACGTGGATCAGCTTGATCTATCTTCCGCCGGGATCGAAGCCGACGACCGCGGCCGCATTAAGGTCGACGCGAATTTCCAGACATCGCAGTCCCACATTTTCGCTGTGGGAGACGTCATCGGCTTCCCGAGCTTGGCATCCGTCTCGATGGAGCAAGGGCGCATCGCTGCCGCGCGGGCATTCGGCCTGCAGGTGCAAACGGATCCCGCGAGCTATCCGTACGGGATTTACACCATTCCGCAGATTTCTTTCATTGGCAAAACGGAAGAACAGCTCACAGATGCCGACGTCCCGTACGAAGTCGGGCTGGCCTATTACCGCGAAATCGCGCGGGGCCAAATCACCGGACACACGGAGGGGCGTCTCAAACTCCTATTTCATCGGGAGACGCTTGAGCTCCTCGGCGTGCATATCTTTGGCGAAGATGCCGCGGAACTGCTCCACATCGGCCAGGCCGTCTTCAAACTGAAGGGTAAGATCACGTATTTCATCAACACAGTCTTCAATTATCCCACGCTGGCCGAGTGCTATAAAACCGCCGCGTTCAACGGCCTCAACCGCTTGACCTGAGAAACCTGACCAATGGCGGTTCGATCCAAGTGACGCGAATCTATGCCCAGCCTTGACGGTATTCGCGGCGAAGGAAGTCGTTGGCTGTGGCGACGTTGGTAACGCGCATGTTGGCGCCGTCGTAGTTAATCTTCTTCCCGGCCCGAAGAGCAACGACGCCCAGCAGCATGACCTCAGTCAGCCGCGCCGCGTATTCGAACGGGCAGGAAGCCTCGGTTGTACCTTTGGCGGCGTTCACCCAATTCATCTCATGGTCTTCGTTCGCGATGCGCGGCAACTTCTGCGGCGGCCTGCCGTAAGAATCGTTGAGCGGCTTGGGCAGCAGGCGCGGCTTCAACCCGTAGGTATCATGGAGCAGCTTGCCTTTGCTTCCAATCAGGAGGGCGCCGCCTCCCTTGTTCAAATCTTCATCGCCGAGTTCTGCGGGTTTATCCGGCATGAGCCCGCCGTCGTACCAGGTCAGCTTGACCGGCGGCATCGAGCCCCGTGCGGGGAATTCGTAAAAAGTCTGCGTGGCGTGCGGATAAGATACGCCATTGTAAGGAGTAGAGACTGTTTCAACGCTCGCCGGAAAGCCGAGTTCGAGGGCCCACATCGAGTGATCGATCAAATGCGCGCCCATGTCTCCGATCGCGCCGACGCCCCAATCCGACCAACCGCGCCAGTTGAAGGGGTGGTAGATGGGGTGATAACTCACTTGCGGAGCCACCCCGAGAAAAAGATCCCAAGATAGTTTGTCAGGCACGGGGTAATTTCCAGCCAGCGCGGCGGCGAGGCGTTCGTTCACACCTTGCCCGTTCCAGCGGAGCTTGTCAGCGGGCTCTTTGAGAGCTTCAGGACGCGGCACGCCTTGGGGCCAAAAGCCGAGCGGCCGGTTCGTCCAAACGTGCACTTCGCGCACCTCTCCAATCGCGCCGGCTTGAATGTATTCGACCGTCGTGCGCGCATCGTCGAATGAATGGCCCTGATTGCCCATTTGCGTGGCGACTTTGGTTTCCTTAGCGCGCTGCGCAAGCTGCCGGGCTTCCGAAATCGACCAGGCGAGCGGCTTCTGAACATAAACATGTTTTCCGAGCGCCATTGCGGCCAGGGCGACATGCGCGTGCATGTGATCGGGAGTGGCGACGAGGACGGCGTCGATGTCCTTCTGATGTTCGAGCATCTCGCGATAATCCTGATAACGCTTGGCTTTTGGCAGATGCTCGTTTTTTAAGCGGATCATCCCAGCAAGGCGGGCTTTGGCTTTGACGCGATTGAATTCGACTGGAGGCTTGCCCGGTTCGGGCTTTGGCGTAGGCTGGTCGAGCCGTTTTTGCAGGTCCGCAATTTCAGAGTCGAGGCCGTCAAAGCCTTTGCCGGCATATCCCCAATCGACGTCGCAGAGCGCCACGATGTTTTGGCTGGAAAGATTGATCAAATTGGTCCGGCCCATCCCGCCCACGCCCACTCCGGCTATGTTGAGCATGTCGCTCGGAGGAGTAAAGCCGCGCCCGAGGACGTGCCTTGGCACGATCGCGATTGCGGCGCCGCCTGCGGCGACATTGGTCAAAAAGGTGCGGCGTGAAACTTCTTTCGTTTCGCTCATGGCTTCTCCATTGTGTTGCCGGCATTATCGCGCTCTCGCCGCCACTTTGCGATTGCTAAGTTCGAGCAAGGATTCCGACGTAGTGCTATCAGACTGACGAAGGTCGTCAAGCATGCCCTTGACCGCCTCCCTCCGAACCGTACCGGGTAGCAGGCGATCACTTCGGACGAAGCGAGCATCTCCGACTCTCCGATTGCCGCAAGCGGCCCCGGCAAGCTAAGATATCTAGTGGAGGCAAGAATTAGTGCTCACTATTCGTCTGTCCAGGATTGGAAAGAAAAAGAAGCCTTTTTACCGGGTCGTGGTCATCGAGAGAACGCGGCCCCGCAATGGGCGCGTTGTGGAAGCTGTGGGGACCTACGATCCGCTGAAGAAACCCGCGGAGATTAAGCTTGACACCGAGCGCATCAAGCATTGGCTCGGAGTCGGTGCGCAACCCAGCGACACCGTGCGAAGCTTCATCCGCCAACAGAAGATCGCATAACTTCAACGAAATCCCCATCTCTTGCGCGTCCCCGATTAGACCGAGGGCGCCTTTCCCACGACCAGTGGAAAGTCGAGCACGAGGAGGTGAAGGATGAAAGAGCTGGTCGAAGCCATTGCCAAGGCTCTGGTGGACCATCCCGAAGATGTCCAAGTCAGACCCGTCGACGGCTCGCAGGTAACCGTTCTTGAGCTACGGGTGAATCCGGAAGACTTGGGCAAGGTCATCGGAAGGCAAGGACGTACGGCCAAAGCCGTTCGCACGCTTCTCGGCGCTGCGGGCATGAAATTGAAGAAGCGCTATACGCTTGAGATACTCGAGGATTGAGCCCACAAGCCCATCGTTGGGTAATTGTTGCCCGGATTCTCCGTCCGCGCGGCAATAAAGGTGAAGTAGCCGCGAAACTCCTCACGGACTTCCCCAACAGGTTGACTCATCTGACGGAGATTTTTCTTGGCCCGAGTGCCGGCGTTTTGGCTTCGGAGCCCCGGCCCATTGCTATAAAGTCCTGCTGGCTCAGCCAAAACCACACGGGCCAAGCCGTTTTTCATTTCGAAGGTTGCAATTCCATTTCGGAAGCGGAAAAATTCCGCGGGCTCGATTTATTGGTGCCGATTGAATACCGCGTGACTCTCCCCGCTGGCCAATATTTTGTCGATGACCTCATCGGCTGCTCCGTCTTCGAAGCTTCGGTAGATAGCGCTGTGCTCTCTTCCTCGCCTTGTTTACTGGCAACTGCTCCCTCCTTGCTCGGTAAGGTTAGAGATGTCCAATTCACAGGCGAAGGCGTGGCCGGAACTCCGCTTCTTGCCGTCGATACTTCGGGAGGCGAACTGCTGCTTCCTTTGGCTGAAGATATATGTCGCAGTATAAACATAGTCGCGCGGCGAATCGACGTGGTGCTTCCTGAAGGCCTCCGCAATCTGAACGATGCGTCATAACTCCCCGATTAAGATAGACTGACGGCAGCGATGCGCTTCGACCTTATCACCATTTTTCCAGAATTTTTTGCTGGCCCGCTCGAGCACGGCATCCTGCGCCGCGCTCGCGAGGCAGGTCTCGTCGAAGTCCATGTGCGGAATCTGCGAGAATTCACCAAAGATCGTCACCGCAGCGTCGATGACCGCCCATTTGGCGGCGGAGAAGGAATGATCCTCAAGCCCGAGCCGCTCTTCGAAGCGGTTGAAACGCTGCTAGAGCATAGCTTGGGGGACGCGGAGCAGCCTGCTTCGACTGATCCAAAGACAGCCATCCTTCTAATGTCTGCTGCCGGAAATCTTTTCAATCAGCAAGCGGCGCGGCGCTATGCGGAGCTGGAACGAATCGTCTTGATTTGCGGCCGGTACGAAGGCGTCGACGAGCGCGTCGCCGATCATCTCGCTACCGAAGAAATTTCCGTCGGCGACTATGTCCTTAGCGGCGGTGAACTCCCCGCCATGCTGATCATCGATGCGGTCACTCGTCTGATTCCCGGCGCCCTTGGCAACGAAGCCTCCTCGCAGAATGAATCCTTCAGCTTAAATCCTGAAGTACCAGAGGTGGTTTCGCCCGTAGGGACGCGCCACGCCGCGTCCGTTCAAACTGACATCGAACTCCCAGGCCCAGCGGCGAAGTACGACTGCCGTTTCACGAATCACCTTCTGCTGGATTTTCCCCACTACACGCGGCCCGCCGACTTTCGCGGCTGGAAAGTCCCGGACGTCTTGATCGGCGGCAATCACGCCGAAGTCGCGAATTGGCGCCGCGCCGCGGCTCTCGAAAAGACGCAGCGTAACCGCCCGGATTTGTTGTTGCGCTGACATTTTGCGGCGGTATACTGGGAGTTCTATGCAGCTAGTAATCCAGGCGAATTCCAGGCGTGCCATGCGGGGCATTTGCACCTGCGGGCGGGCCTGCGCGTGTCCCTGCTGCGCTTGTATGTGTACCGCTGCTAGCGGCATGGGAAGTCCTTCGGTCTAGCGCAAGCCTAAACCCAAAAGGAATCCAGGGTCGCTCGGAAAAAGCGGCCTTTTTTATTTTGCAAGCCAATGAGGAGCAGAGTGCCATGAGCAACGCGGCAAGCCGAAACGGCAAGGAGCACAGCGAAGGAAAGCCCATCGCTATCTATTACGAGCAGCAGCATTGGTTTCGCCCGCTTTTCGAGCAGCTCGACGCGCGCGGCGTGAACTGGGTCAGGGTCGACGCGCGCGATCATCAGTACGATGTGGCGTCAAAAGAACGCGAATATTCTCTGCTCTTTAATCGCATGAGTCCTTCCGCATGGCAGCGCTGCGTCGGCCACGGAATCTTCTACACGCTCAATTATTTATCCCACCTCGAAGAAAAAGGCGTTCGCGTGGTGAACGGCTCCCGCGCTTTCACCCACGAAATCTCCAAGGCCTTGCAATGCACTCTGCTCGAAACGCTCGGCTTGCAATATCCCAAAGCGCGGGTGATCAATCATCCCTCGCAAGCCTTGAGCGCCGCCGAAGCCATCGGCTATCCGCTCATCCTCAAACCGAATATCGGTGGCAGCGGCGCGGGTATCAAGCGGTTCAGCTCGCCCAATGAGCTGCGCGCTGCCGTTGAAGAAAATAGCCTGTCCTTTGGAATCGACAACACTGCGCTGGTGCAGGAATTTTTCACCGCTCGCGACGGAGTGATTACGCGCGTCGAAGTTCTCGGCGGCGAATATCTCTACGCAATCCAGATTCACATCACCGGCGACACTTTCGACCTCTGCCCCGCGGACATTTGCAAGAATACGAAAGGCGAAGAGCTCACGCGTCTCGCTTGTCCCGTGGACGCACCGAAGTCCGGCCTCACCGTCGAAGCCTTCGAGCCGCCACGGCAAGTCATCGACGATGTCGAGCGCATCATGGAAGTTGCCGGCATCGAAGTTGGCGGTATCGAATACGTCATCGACGACCGCACCGGGCGCCTCCTCTATTACGACATCAACGCCCTCTCCAATTTCGTCTCCGACCCGGAACGCGTGATTGGTTTCAATCCCTATTCGCGGCTCGCGGACTATCTCATCGCCGAAGCGCGCATTCACGAAGCCAGCCATACTGGCGGGCTGGTCTCCACCGGGAGCCTTCGATGAGATTCGGCTACTGGCTCCCCGTTTTTGGCGGCTGGCTGCGCAACGTCCCGGACGAAAATATGCAAGCCAGCTGGCCATACATGAAAAAACTCGCCCAACGCAGCGAGCAATTGGGCTACGATCTCACGCTCATCGCCGAGTTGAATCTGAACGACATTAAAGGCGTGGAAGCGCCATCGCTCGATGCCTGGTCCACAGCAGCAGCGCTAGCCGCCGTCACCGAGCGCCTCGAGCTCATGGTTGCCGTGCGTCCAACCTTCCATCTTCCCGCGCTGCTTGCCAAGCAGGCTTCCAACATCGACCACATTAGCGGCGGGCGCCTCACCCTGAATGTCGTTTCCTCCTGGTGGGCGGATGAAGCCAAGAAATACGGCGTTGGCTTTGAGCAGCACGACGATCGCTACGCCCGTACCAGTGAATGGCTCGATGTGCTGCATGGCGTCTGGTCGCAGGACCATTTCTCATACGCCGGAAAATATTATCGCGTTGAGGACAACGTCCTCGAGCCAAAACCCGTCGCTCAGCCACACCCGACGCTCTATGCAGGCGGCGAATCCCCCGCGGCCAAGGACCTTATCGCCGAGAAATGCGACGCATACTTGATGCACGGCGATCCGCCTGAGCGGGTGGGCGAAAAAATCGCCGATTTGCGTGAACGTCGTGCTTGTCATCATGTTCCGCCGTTGAAATTCGGCGTAGCCGGCTATGCCATCGTCCGTGAAACTGAACGAGAAGCACAGCATGAACTGCGGCGCATCACCGATGTCCAGCAATCCGCTGCCGGCTACGCCAATTATCGGCAATGGCTTGCGGGAACCCAGCTCGAACAGCGTGTTTCGCTCGAAGACTATTCCGTCTCCAACCGCGGTCTGCGCTCGGGTTTGGTGGGCACACCAGAACAAGTCGCCGAGCGCCTCGCCCAATTTGAAACCGTCGGCGTCGACCTCGTCTTGCTCCAATTTAGCCCGCAACTCGAGGAAATGGAGCATTTCGCCCAAACCGTCATTCGCCGGGACATTTCCGCGACCGCGCCGGCCTGAAGCAGTGGTAACTCGTCTAACGCCTGCGCCTCTCAGCGCCTTCGGTTGAGCCTCCACCAACCCAGATGCTATTCTGCCTTCTATGGCGGATCCCGCTATCTCCCCGCCCGAACTAACCCCCGCAGCGCCCCTTGAACACTCCCGGCGTCAGCTCGAAGCCTTGCTCGAAGTGGCCGAATCCATCGCCCAACACCGCGATCTCGCCGCTCTTTTTCACGACCTCGCCGAGCGTCTTCACAGCGTCGTCGAATTTGATTTCCTCACGCTTGTCCTTCACGACTCCGTACGCAACGTCATGCGCCTCCACATTCTCGAAACCCGTCTCCCCACTCCCGTCAAAACCGGCAGCGAAACGCCCATCGAAGGCCATCCTTCCGGCTGGGTTTGGCAATCGCAGCAGCCTTTTGTTGTCACCGACACGGAAGAAGACGCTCGCTTCCCCGATTTCCTTCAGCGCCTCCGCGAAGTCGGCGTTCGTTCCTTGGCCATGGTCCCTCTCACCACCGCCCAGCGCCGCCTCGGTGCCATGGGTTTTGGCCGCCTCGTTCCCCAGGGCATCACAGATACGGAGCTTCAATTCATGCAGCGCGTCGGCAGCCAGGTCGCAGTAGCCGTCGATAACGCGCTCAATTCTGAAACCTCGCAAGCCTACCAAGCGCAGCTCGCCCGCGAGCGCGATCGCCTCCAAGTCCTTCTCGAGGTAAACAACGTTCTCGTTTCTACTCGCGAACTTCCCGTGCTGTTCCGCGGTATCGTCACTTCTCTCCAGCCCGTCATCCACCACGACTTCACCAGTCTCGCCCTCGTCGATCCCGCCACCAACCTCCTGAAAATCCACGCTCTCGATTTTTCCAGCCGCCCTGGCCTTTTCCATCAGGAAATCACCGTCCCTCTTGATACAACTCCTGCTGGCCTATGCTTCACTTCAAGTCAGCCGATTCTCTCCCGCGGCGCTCAGATTGATAGCTTCCCCAACGAAAACATTCGCTCCCTCCGCTCCGAAGGCGTCCAAACCATTTGCTGTGTTCCCCTCACTACCAAGGGCCGTACTTTCGGCACTCTCAATCTCGCCAGCCGCCGCGAGGATGCCTTCCCTCCTCCGGATGTCGAGCTGCTACAGCAAGTCGCTGGGCAAATCGCCCTGGCCGTGGAAAATGCTCTTGCGTTTAAGCAAATTGACGTACTGAAGGACAAGCTCGCTGAAGAAAAGCTTTATCTAGAGGAAGAAATTCGCTCCGAGTTCAATTTCGAGGAAATCATTGGTGAGAGCCTGGCGCTCAAGCGTGCCCTTGCCCAGGTCGAGCTCGTCGCTCCCGCTGGCACCGCCGTTCTCGTCACCGGTGAAACCGGCACCGGCAAGGAGCTCATCGCACGCGCCATTCACAATCTCAGCCCGCGCCGCGAGCGCACTTTCGTCAAGGTCAATTGCGCCGCCATCCCCAGCGGCCTTCTTGAATCCGAGCTTTTCGGCCATGAGCGAGGTGCCTTCACCGGCGCTCTCACCCAAAAAATTGGACGTTTTGAACTCGCCGACCGCGGCACGCTCTTTCTTGATGAAGTCGCCGATCTCCCGCTCGAGCTTCAGCCCAAGCTCCTTCGCGTTCTTCAAGAGCAAGAGTTCGAGCGCCTCGGCAGCAATCAGACGCAGCGCGTCGACGTCCGCGTCGTCGCCGCCACCAATGGTGATCTCGCCAAGCTCGTCGTCGAGCGCACCTTCCGCGGCGATCTCTATTACCGCCTCAACGTTTTCCCCATTCAAATCCCTCCGCTACGCGAGCGCCCCGAGGACGTTCCTCTCCTCGTCCGCTACTTCGTCCAGAAATTCAGTCGCCGCCTCAACAAAACTGTTGCATTCATTCCTGCCGCCGCCATGGAAGCTCTCGCAAACTACTCCTGGCCCGGCAACATTCGCGAACTTGAAAATTTCGTCGAACGTGCCGTGCTCCTCTCCCCGGGCAAAGAACTTCGCGTCCCGGTCAGCGAGCTAAGATCCACCGACCCTGCGAACCACCTCGGAAACTCCGCCTCGCTTGGAGATTCCTCTTCGTCCTTTACCTCGCTGACTTCCCCTACTTCCTCCATTTCCACTCTGGAAGAAGCCGAACGCCAGCATATTCTCCGCGCTCTACGCCAAACCGAGTGGCGCATCGCAGGCCCCAAAGGCGCTGCGTCCCTCCTCGGCATGAAGCGCACCACGCTCCAGGCCCGGATGCGCAAGCTGGGCATCCGCCGGCCGGTCTAGCCATTCATTGCCAGAGCTCATATCAGACTGTTCAAAATTGTTTTTAATTTTTGCCGTGCGGTTCGTATTTGCACACTTCACTGAAACTCGAGCACGACAATCTCTGGATTCGATCCCAACCGCAACGGCGGTCCCCATGTACCCGCCCCGCTCGAAGTAAACACCTGCATTTTTCCGATCCGGCTCAGCCCGTAAACAAATTGCCGGTAGATCCGCCGTGCCATCCAGCTCCACGGAATGAATTGCCCAACGTGCGTATGCCCGGAAAGTTGCAGCGAAACTCCGGCCGCCTCCGCGACCGCTGGATGGTCCGGCGCATGCGTAAGCAAAATACTCGCGCGCCCCCGATCCACGCCGATCTCCTGCAGCACCGAAGCAAAGCCCGCGTGCTGCCTAGCCTGCCGGTAGGGCACGCCGATAATCTGCAAGCCTTCTTCCTCCACCTTTTCATTGCTGAGCACGCGCACCCCAGCCGCCTCCACCGCGTGCAAATACTTGCTGTCGTCTCCAAACTGTTCGTGATTCCCCGCCACAAAATACACGCCATGCGGGGCCGTAAGCCCGCGTAGAGGCTCGGCCGCCCGATTTGCGTCGATCGCCGTTCCGTCATACAGATCGCCAGCGATAAAAATTGCGTCTGGTTCTTCCTTCAGGATTTTCGCCACCATCCGCCGCAGAAAATTGCCATTTCGCACATGCCCGAGATGTAGGTCGCTGATCAGCGCTGCCCTTCGCCCGCGCCACGCCTCCGGCAAGTTCGCAAGTCTCACCGTGATTCGCGTAATGCGCGTCCAACTTGCATTGAAAACTCCGTAGATTCCCGCCAGCAACCCAGCGCCGAACAATACCTCTGCGATCCTATGGAAATTCGCGTCCAGCCCCGCCAGCCGTGCCGCTCCGAAAACAATCCAAGACGAAGCTGCCGCAAGAAAGAGGAAGCTCAGCACACCCAGCCAAACCGCCGCGGCCCGGTAAAACGCCCGGAGGGCCGCATTCGTATACCGGAACGCTAGCAGAGAAGCGACAAGAAAGCTCACCGACAGAACGGCGAGACTCAATTTAAGCCACAAAGACCCCGCCCCGTCGCTTCCCCCGGCCGAAAACACCCACGTCTCATACAGGAAAAAATGTGTCAAAAACAGAATGGATTGAAACACCGCGATGAAGCCAATTAGCCCCGTTCGTATCTTCATACACTATTGGATTCGCGAACCCGCCATTCGTATTCATCCTGTCCGGGAGTCTAAAAACCCGCGGTCCCGCACGAATCCAGAGCCTCTTCCGTGCCTTTCTCTTCTTTTGCCTGCATGCCGGACTTCAGCCCGGTTCTTCAGTTAGAATTCATCGCATGTTCGAGCTCGCTTTGATCCGACGGTGGCCCCAACGCCATGCCGTCATGCATTCTCTGTTCTCGCTCCTTCGCCG
>Ga0335074_10010379_pt1 | contig 13030 bp, 9 predicted proteins | sample Lox_Sample_23_FD_206715 | JGI IMG/M metagenome (GOLD analysis project Ga0335074, IMG submission 206715) | Soil microbial communities from Loxahatchee National Wildlife Refuge, Florida, United States - Lox_Sample_2.3 | ecosystem: Environmental > Terrestrial > Soil > Wetlands | place: USA: Florida...
GGCCGCCCAGCAGCAGGACTACCCGACCCTGCTCGGCTTCATCATCGTGGTCGCGATCGCCACGGTGGTGGGATCGCTGCTCGCCGACATCGCCTACGCGGTGCTTGATCCCCGGGTGCGGTACACGTGACCGCGGTCGCCACCGCGCTGCCAGCCGACCAGGAGCGCCGACCCCGGCGTCAGTTTGCCCCCGGCCTCGACGTCTTCCTGCAGAACAAGCTCGCGATCGCCGGTGTCGTCATGCTGGTGCTGATCTTCGGGTTCTGCTTCCTCGGGCCGCTGTTCTACCACACCGACCAGATCCACGTGAACCTGGCGAACGAAGACCTGCCGCCCGGCACCGGCCACCCGCTCGGCACCGACGAGAATGGCTACGACATCCTCGGCCGGCTGATGGCCGGCGGGCAGATCTCCCTCGAAGTCGGGCTCGCGGCAGCGCTGCTCGCCACCTGCCTGGGCACCGTGTGGGGCGCGGTGGCCGGCTATTTCGGCGGCGTCGTGGACGCCGTGATGATGCGGGTCGTCGACGCGCTGCTGGCCATCCCCACGCTGTTCCTCGCGCTCGTCGTGGTGTCGATGTTCCCGCCCACCGAGACCGAGCTGATCCTGGTCATCGCGCTCACCTCCTGGCTGTCCACCTCCCGGCTGATCCGCGGCGAGGCCCTGTCGCTGCGGGTCCGCGACTATGTGCAGGCGATGCGGGTGATGGGTGGCGGCAGCGCCCGCGCCGTGTTCCGGCACATCGCACCCAACGCGGTGGGCACCATCGTCGTCAACGCCACCTTCCAGGTCGCCGACGCCATCCTGCTCGTCGTCGCCCTGTCCTACCTCGGCCTGGGCATCCGGCCGCCGCAGACCGACTGGGGCGGCATGCTCAACCAGGGCCTCAACTCGGTCTACGACGGCTACTGGTGGCAGATCTTCCCAGCCGGCATCGCCATCATCTTGGTGGTGATCGCCATCAACTTCGTCGGCGACGCGATGCGTGACGCGTTCGAGGTTAGGCTGCGGCGCCGATGACCGCCCTCCTCGAGATCGAGGACCTGCACACCGAGATCCGGCTGCGGCGGGCGGCGGTGCGCGCCGTCGACGGCGTGTCCGTGGCAACGCCGTGGGCATGGTGTTCCAGGATCCGCTCACGTCGCTGAACCCGACGATGACGATCGGCGACCAGATCGCCGAATCGGTCCGGGTCCACCGCGGCGCATCCCGGCAGGCCGCGCTCGAACGGGCCATCGAAGTGCTCGGCCTGGTCGGCATGCCCCGGCCCGCCGAGCGCGTCAGCAACTACCCGCACCAGCTGTCCGGCGGCATGCGCCAGCGCGTCATGATCGCGATGGCGCTGGCCTGCGAGCCGAAGCTGCTCATCGCCGACGAGCCCACCACCGCCCTCGACGTCACCATCCAGAAGCAGATCCTCGAGCTGATCGACTCGCTGCGGCAGCGCCTCGGGATGGCAGTCATCCTGGTGACGCACGACCTCGGCGTGATCGCGGGCCACACCGACCGGGTGGCGGTGATGTACGCGGGGCGAATCGTGGAGCTCGCCCCGACGCCCGCGCTGTTCGCGAAACCGCGGCACCGGTACACCGAGGCGCTGCTGGAGGCGCTGCCGGAAAAGGCCGCCGCGTCGTCCGCCGCCCCCGGGCCGTCCGGCGCCGGCCGGCTGTACAGCATTCCCGGCCAGCCGCCGGACCTGACGTCCCCGCTCACCGGGTGCAGGTTCGCTCCCCGGTGCCGGTACTCCCGCGATGAATGCCGAGCGGACGAGCCATCCCTAACGAACCCTGATTTCACGCACTTCTTCCGGTGCTTCTTTCCGGTCGATGAGCGCACCAGCGGGGCGGCCGCGGGGGCGGCGGGGGCCGAGGAGCAGATTTCTCGGGACAGTCCTGCGGAACGTCCCGAGGAAATCTCCGCGGCGGCCCCCGCTTCGCCTAGGCCCGGAGGGGAGCTCCTCGTGGTGTCACATCTGGTGAAAGGCTTCGGGGTGACGGCGGGGGCCGTGTTGCAGCGTCGGGTTGGTCAGGTGTCGGCCGTCGCCGACGTGTCGTTCGCGATTCCGGCTGGGTCCACTTTCGGGCTGGTGGGTGAGTCGGGGTGCGGGAAGACGACGATCGGGCGGCTGATCGTGGGGCTGGAGAGGGCAAGCGGGGGGTCTATCGTGCTCGGCGGGCGGGACCTCGCGGCGCTGTCGGGGCGGGAGCGGCGTCGGCAAGCGCGGGTGGTGCAGATGATGTTCCAGGACTCCTACGCGTCGATGGATCCGCGGATGCGGGTGGGGACGATCCTGCGGGAGCCGCTGGTCATCCAGCGCGACGGCAACGGGGCATCGCAGCGGTCACGGGTGACGGCGATGTTGTCGGAGGTGGGGCTGCCCGCGAGCGCGGCCGAGCGGTACCCGCATGAGTTCTCCGGCGGGCAGCGGCAGCGGCTGGGGCTGGCCAGGGCGCTGATGCTGCGGCCGTCGCTGATCGTGGCCGACGAGCCGGTGTCCGCCCTTGACGTGTCGATCCAGGCGCAGATCCTCAACCTGATGCGGGAGCTGCAGCGCGAGCACGGGCTGACGTACCTGTTCATCTCGCACGACCTGTCGGTGGTGCGGTACATGGCCGACACGATCGGGGTGATGTACCTCGGCAAGCTCGTCGAGACCGGACCCGCGGACGCCGTCTACGGCGCGCCCGCGCACCCGTACACGAAGGGGCTCATCGACACGGTCCCGGTCGCCGACCCCGTCGCCGAACGAGCCAAGCGGCACGAGGGCGTCGCCGGCGAGCTGCCGTCGGCCCTCGAGCCGCCGAGCGGCTGCCGGTTCCGCACCCGCTGCCCGCGGGCGCAGGAGCTGTGCGCGACCACCGAGCCGCCGCTGCGGCCCTTCACATCGACCGGTCACCTGGCGGCCTGCCACTTCCCGCTCCGCGAGCCGCAGGCGGCGCAGGTGCCCGCGGCCGGGTCGTCCTCGTCGTCAGCTCCCTGATCAGCCGCGCGGCTGTCCGAACCGTTGCCGCAACGTCTGGCGGGGTGGCTTGGGCGGACGCACCCGGATGTTGCCGCCGATCAACCGGCCGCCGACGGTGACCTGGAGCAGGACGGGCGCCGCAGGCTCCGGCGACTGGCGCGCGATCACGCGGCCGCCCATGACGGCTAGCTCGTCCATGTCGACCAGGATGCCCGGTCTGGTGACCAGCGTCAGGTTCCCGCCGTTGACCATCGCATCGATCCGCAGCGACGGCAGCGTGATCACCGCCTGGCTGAAGTCCAGTATGACGTTTCCGCCGGTTACCACCAGCTCGATGCGCTGCGGCACGACCCAGTCGCCGTCGCGGCGCTCGTTGGCGCCGGACCGCTCGATGCGCAGCACGTCCTTCGGTTTGGTCGCGGGCACCGCCGTCGGTGTCGCCGGCAGGTCCGCCGTGAGCGCTGCCAGCTCGCCGTACGTCCGCGCCGTCAGCGCGCGCTCAAGCCGGTCGTCGAGTTCGCCGGAGGTCAGCCGCCCGTCGCCCGCCGCCTCACGCAGCACCTCGACGACGCGATCCCGATCCTCGTGGGAAGCCCGCAGGCTGTCATCCGGCATGAGCCAACTCTAGAGCCGATCGCCGACGCGGGGCTGATCCTCCGGGCTAGGCGGTCTTCGGCGGGTGCTCGCGTTTCCGCGGAAACGCGGTCAGGGGGTGAGCAGGCGGCGGAGGAACTCGCGCACCGCGGCCTTGCCCTCCGCGACGGCCGCTTCCCGGTCGGCCGAGCGGGCCACCACCACCGCGACCTCATCGATCGCCGCGAGGATCATGTGCGCGAACGGGGTGACCAGGTCTGGTGTCAGGTGCCCTTCGTCGGCGACCTGCTGGAGCACGGCGCGGGTCGCGCCAAGGGCGTACTTCTCGTTCAGCGCCCGCCAGCGCTCCCAGCCGAGGACAGCGGGCGCGTCGGTCAGGATGACCTGCTGGATGACCGGGTCGGCCGCGAGATCGATCCACGCGAGGGAGCCCGTGTACACCATGGCGACCGCGTCCGGGGCGGCGGCGATCTCGGTGGTGAGGCTGGCCGTGATGCCGTCCTCGATGTTCTCCACCACGGCCTCGAACAGCGCGTCCTTGCCCGTGAAGTGGTGATACAGCGCGCCCCGGCTGACCCCCGCCGCCACGAGCACCGCCTCGATCGAGGTGTCCTCGTAGCCGTGCGCGGCGAACAGCCCGGTGGCGACCTCGATGAGCTGATCGCGGGTGGCGCGCCCCTGCGCGGCCCGCTTGCTGAAGGGCTCTGATGACGGCTCGGTCATGACACTCAGTTGTACACCGATCCCGTCGGCTCATTGACAAACCGACTATCGGTATGTCAATACTAGACCGACAGTCGGTCTGTATCCAGCAGGCTCTCGCACCTGAAACCGCAAGGGGAAATCATGGACGTAGCCACCTTCACCGCACACCGCAAGAACCTCGCCGCCGCGGCCGGTGAGATCGCCTACACCGAGCTCGGAGCCGGTCCCGTCGCGCTGTTCGTGCACGGCCTCGGCACCAGTGCCGCCTTGTGGCGGCACGCCATCGGGGAACTGTCGGGCACGAGCCGCTGTATCGCGGTCGACCTGCCCGGGCACGGCGGCACGCCCGCGCGGAAGGACGCGTCGGTCGCCGCCATGGCCGACATGGTCGCCGAACTGTGCGACGGCCTCGGCCTCGACCAGGTGGACCTGGTCGGCAACGACACCGGCGGCGCGGTCGCCCAGATCTTCGCGGCCCGCCAGCCCGGGCGGCTGCGCACGCTGACCCTCACGAACTGCGACACCGAGGGGAACTTCCCGCCGGCCGAGGTCCTACCGTTCATCGAGGCCGCGAGAAGCGGCCAGGCCGCGCCGATGGTGGCCGCCCTCGACGCGGACCAGTGGCGAGCGGGCCCGCTGGCCGGCGGCTACCAGGACCCGGCAACGGTCACCGACGACGTGTGGCGCGCCTACTTCACGCCGATCGGCGGCACCATGGAGCGGGCGCGGGACTTTGAGCGGATCCTCGCCGCCCTCGACGCGGCGGACATGACAGCGGTCCACGGGGCGCTGTCCGCCCTCACGGTGCCCACGCTGATCGTCTGGGGAACCGGGGACGCGATGTTCGGCATCAAGTGGGCCTACCAGGTGCACGACCTGATCCCCGGGGCGCTCGACGTCATCGAGATCGAGGGCGCGAAGGTCTTCTTCCCCGAGGAACGGCCCGGCGACCTCATCCCGCACTTGCATCACTTCTGGAACCGTTAGCTGGCGAGTGGAATAACGGTTCGTTCCTTATCAAGATCTTTACTTCTCCTAACGAACCGTTATTCCACTCTGCTACAGGCTGGTGCTGTCCGGCATATCGGGGGGACCATGTCTGCATGCGGGTGTCTGTGCTCGGGGAGCAGGCAATAGCGGACGAGTCCGGCAGTGTCCGCGCTCGGTCTTCGCGCGCCGTTGTGCTGGTGGCGTTCCTCGCGTTCCACGCCGGGTCCCCGCAAGCGCGGCAGCGGATCGCCGCCTTGTTCTGGCCCGACTCGACCGATGCTCAGGCACTGACCAACCTTCGCCGTGAGCTGCACTACTTGCGACAGGTCCTGCGCGATGAGCCGTCGCTGGTCGTCACGTCCAGGGACCTGTGCTGGCATGATGCCGGCACCTGCCGCGTTGACTTGCGCGTCTTCGATACCGAACGGAAGGCCGCGCTGGCGGCCGCGGCCGCCGGTGATGACGAAGGCGTGCTGAAGCACGCGGCCGCGGCGGTGGCCGAATACCGCGGTGACCTGCTGCCGAGCAGCTACGACGACTGGCTGCTGGAGGCCAGGTCGGAACTCAAGCGTCAGTGCGTGGACCTGTGCGATCTGCTCTGCGCGACGCGAACCCGGGCCGGCGACCTGGCCCGGGCAGCGGATGTCGCGCGGCGCCGTCTCCAACTGGAGCCACTGGAGGAGACCGGCTACCGGACCCTGATGCGACTGCAGGCAGACCTAGGCGACCGGGCCGGGGCCGTCAGCACTTATCACCATTGCGCCTCGCTGCTGGAGCGTGAGCTCGGCGTCGTCCCCGACGCCGCTACTCGCACGGCGTTCCAGCGGCTGATCACTCACGCGCGTCCGTCGGACGGGCCGCTGCCGGCTGGCCGTCCGCCGGGCCGGCAGGGGCCGGGCGCGCCCCCGCTGATCGGCCGCTCCGCCGAGCTCGGCACGCTGGAGGCGGTATGGCGGGCGGCCATCGCGGGAGGGCCCAGGATGGCGCTGGTACGCGGCGGCGCCGGGGTCGGGAAGACCCGTCTGGTGACGGAGGTCGCCGACCTGGCCCGGGGGCAAGGTGCCGTTGTCGCGGGGGCCCGTTGCTTCGGCGCGTCGGGCCGGCTGGCGCTGGCACCGGTGGCGGACTGGCTGCGCAATCCCGCGGTCCAGTCGGCGACGGCGACCCTCGACCCCGCCTGGCGAACCGAAGTCGGCAGGCTGGTCCCGGCCGGGGGCCGCGGGAGCGGCGCGCGGGCACTAGCGGACGCCTGGCAGCGCCACCGGTTCTTCGAAGGCCTGGCGCGGGCGCTGCACGCCGTTGGGCGCCCGCTGCTGCTGGTCCTTGACAATATGCACTGGTGTGACCAGGAGACGCTGGCCTTCATCACGTTCTGCCTGACCCGGGCTGACGACGCCCAGCTGCTGGTGGCCGGCACGGCTCGCGGCGACGGCCGCGGCGACGGCCCCGACCTCGCGGAGTGGACCGTCCGGCTGCGGGCCACCGGTTTGCTGACCGAGCTTCCGCTCGCCCCGCTGGAGGCCGCCGACACGGCGCGGCTCGCCCGGGCCGTGTCCGGGGAGGCCCTCGCGGAAACCGATGCGGAGCTGTTGCAGGCGACCACGGGAGGCTTCCCGCTGTTCGTGATCGAGGCGGCGCGCGGCAGCGCGGACCTCCGCAGCGCGCCGCTGCCGTCCGCTGACCTCTCCGCGGTACTGCGCAGGCGCCTCGCGGAGGCGACCGGCGCGGCCAGGGAGGTCGCCGGCCTGGCCGCCGCGGTGGGCACGAACTTCTCCCTCGACCTGCTCACGGAGGCGAGCGACCTCGATGCTGATGCGGTGGTGACCGCGGTCGATGAGCTCTGGCGGATGCGGATCATGCGGGAATTCAGCGACGGATACGACTTCTCCCACGACCTGCTCCGGGAGACCGCGTACGCGGAGGTAAGCCCGCCCAAGCGGTGGCTGCTGCACCGTCGCATCGCGCAGAGCCTGGAACTGCTGCACGCCGACGGGACGGACGCCGTCGCGACCCAGCTGGCCGAACAGTACTCCCGTGGCGGCCGTCCGGAACGGGCGGTGCATTACTACCAGCGGGCCGCCGACGTCGCGGCGGGCATGTTCGCCCATGCCGAGGCGATCCGGCTGGACAAGAAGGCGCTGGCGATCATCGGCGACATGCCCGCCGGGCGGGACCGGGACTCGCGCGAGCTCGCGGTCCTTGAGCAGATGGCGGCACCGCTGAACGCCAAGTTCGGCTACTCTTCGCTGGAACTGCAGCAAACTCTCGAGCGCTCCGTCGCCCTCGGGGAAGCACTGGGCCACCGGGACTCAGTCGTGAACTGCCTGGTCGCGCTGTGGGGGACGCGGTTCGTGCAGGGGCATACTTCCGATGGTTACCGGCTGGCCCTGCGTGCGCTGGAGCTGGCGGAACCCGAGTCCGAGCTGAGCTCGCTCGCGCACTTCGGCGTCGGCGGGTCGTCGGTGAGCCTCGGGATGCCGGCGGAGGCGATCCGCCACCTGGAACTGGCCACCTCACTGGGCCGCGGCGCCCTCTGGCTGGTCATTGGCTCACGCGCGGACGTGCATAGCGTGGCCTGGTCCGCGCACGCCCACTGGCTGCTCGGGCAGGCCGGCGAGGCACTGTCAAGAAGCGAGGAAGCCATCGAGCGCTGCCGTGCCATCGGTCACCCCTACAGCCTCGCCATCGCTTTGGCCTACGGCAGCATCACCCACCAGATGCGCCACGACATGCACGAGCTGAGGAAGTACGTCCGCGAGCTTCGCGAGCTTTGCGACCGGTACGGCTTCGGCTATTACCGGGAGTGGGCGCTGGTGCTTGACGGCTGGTCCCAGCCGGGCGGTTCGGGTATCGACCTAGCCATGCAGGGCATTGGCAACCTGCGGTCGCAGGGCTCGCTCGCGCGCATGCCGTACTGGCTGTCCCTGCTGGCCGACCTGTCCGCGCGCGCTCACCGCCCGGACCAGGCGAGGGCGGCTCTCGATGGCGCGATCGCCACCGCGCACGCGCACGACGACGTGTGGTGGCTGCCGGAGGTGATGCGGATGCGAGCCGCCTATGACGACGAGCAGGCCGCCGCCGCCCGGCTGCGCTCGGCGGCACAGCTGGCCGCCGCGCACGGCAGCGCCGAGCTGGTCCGGCGCTGCGAGCAGGATCTCGCCGAGCGGAGCGTTCGGGTCTCCAGCCCCTAGCGTTCTCCCGAGCGGGGCCAGGCGGCACCCGCGCGAACGCTCCGCGAACGCTCCCTGGCTTAGGTTCGGCGGGAGCACGCCGTACAGTGACCGACCAGGGGGGTTCTCATGACGACTACACCGACACAGGCGGCCGCGGCCTACGCCGACTTGGCGGCCGCCCTGCGGGGCGACCTGATCACGCCGGGGCAACCCGGCTACGACGCGGCTCGCGCCGTCTACAACGCCATGATCGACAAGCGCCCGGCCGCCATCGCACGGTGCCACGACGTGGCCGACGTCATCGCCTGCGTGAGGTTCGGACGCGAGCACGGCGTCGAACTGGCCGTCCGCGGCGGCGGGCACAACGCGGGCGGCCTCGGGGTGTGGGATGACGCGCTCGTCATCGACTTGTCGCTGCTGCGCAGCACCACCGTCAGCCCGGCGAACCACACGGTCCGCGCCGACGCCGGCTGCACCTGGGGGGACGTCGACCATGCGACTGTGGCCTTCGGCATGGCCACCCCGTCCGGCTTCATCGCGTCCACCGGCGTGGCCGGTCTCACGCTCGGCGGCGGCATCGGCTACCTCTCCCGCCGCTTCGGCCTGACCGTGGACAACCTGCTGGCCGCCGACGTGGTCCTGGCCGACGGGACGTTCGTGACCGCCAGCGAGGGCTCGCACAACGACCTGTTCTGGGCCTTGCGCGGCGGCGGCGGGAACTTCGGCGTGGTGACCTCGTTCACGTTCCGCTGCCACGACATCGGCGAGAACGGCACGATCATCGGCGGCCCGGTGCTCTACGACTTCGCGGACACCCCCGAGGTCATGCGCTGGTACCGGGAACTGCTGCCGGTCCTGCCGGAGGAACTGTCGGGCTGGATCGGGCTCATCACGATACCTCCCGCCCCGCCGTTCCCCGAGGTGCTGTGGGGCCGTAAGTCCTGCGCCATCGTCTGGTGCTACACCGGGCCGCTCGACGGGGCCGACCAGGTGCTCGAGCCGGTCAAGACCTTCGGGTCGCCGCTGGTCGTCGGGCTGCACGCCATGCCGTTCACCGCCCTGCAGAGCGCGTTCGACCCGCTCTACCCGGCGGGGCTGCAATGGTACTGGCGGGCCGACTTCTTCAACGAGATCTCCGACGCCGCCATCGGGGTGCACGTCAAGCACGGCGAGGAGATGCCCGCCGGCCACTCCACCATGCACCTGTACCCGATCGACGGCGCGGCCAGCCGGGTCCCCGAGGATGCCACCGCCTTCGCCTACCGCGACGGCGGCTGGGCGGGAGTCATCGTCGGCGTCGACCCCGACCCGGCCAACGCCGGACTGATCTCGCGGTGGGCGCGCGACTACTGGCAGGACCTCCACCCCACCTCGGCTGGCGGCGCGTACGTCAACTTCCTGATGAACGAGGGCCAGGACCGGGTGAAGGCCGCCTACCGCGGCAACTACGACCGGCTCGCTGAGGTCAAGCGCCGCTACGACCGTGACAACGTCTTCCACATCAACCAGAACATCCAGCCGGCCCGCTAGCACGGGTTCCACGGTCACCTTGAGTAGCAGACGACCGCCTTCGGGCCACTCGTGGGTTCCATTTCCAGGCGCCAAGGATGTGGCAGGCCAGCCGTACATCATGGCGCTCACCAGTCACGCGTCGGACGCACTTTCGAAGATGGGGGATAGTTAGGCACAGCGGGGTGTGCCTAACTATCCCATATCCCGCGCAGGCCCATAGTCGGTCCAGTGTGGTCATCCCCTCTGGGCGAAGTGGGGCCAGGTGGTCACGGGCCCGTGCGAACCGGGCCGCCGGACCGGAGCTCTGCCGGCGTAGCCGTGTCCGCAGGGACAAGGGAACTCACGGTTCGTTCGGGATGAATGAAGTTGAATTTTGATTTCCCGCGAGCAGTTCGCTGATGAGTTCCGACGGCAGCCCGTGCGTATCGCGGAGGAACTCGTAGTCCCGCTCGGTCAGTTTCCCTGACGGGTACAGTCGCCGCAGCAGCGACCGGCCGCGGCCGACCACGTCGCGGAACTTGCGCTCTTCCGCCGCCAGGACACCGGTCACCAGCGGCGTCCGGGTCGGCTGTCCGAACCGGTCCGCGGTGTCGAGGATCAGGCCCGGCGGCAGGTCGTCCAGGGTCAGCGAGGTTCCGCCGTCGCAGCGCCACAGCTCGATCAGCGCCCGGCGCAGCAGCCTGCGCAGCACGTAGCCGCGGCCGGTATTGGACGGCAGCACCCCGTCGCCGATGACCACGATCGCCGACCGCAGGTGATCGGTCAGGATCCGCAGCGACCGGGGACGTGGCCGCCACAGCGAGGGCAGCGATGACAGCCACGGCGCGAACAGGTCGGTCTCGTACACCGAGCGGACGTGCTGCGACACCATCAGCAGCCGCTCCAGGCCCATGCCGGTATCGACGCTGGGCCGGGTGAGCGGAGTCAGGCCGCCGTCCGGGTGCCGCTGGTAGCGCATGGTGACGTGGTTCCACAGCTCCAGCCACCGGTCATCGGTGCTCGGGGTCCCGGACGGCGGGCCGTCTCCGGTCCAGACGTGCAGCTCCGAATCCGGTCCGCAGGGGCCGGTCGGCCCGTTCGACCACCAGTTGTCCTCGGGGCCGAGCAGTTCAACCGGCACGCCGAGCTCGGTCCAGGTTCGCTGCGCGAGCGTGTCCGGTCCCAGCTGATCGTCACCGCCGAACACGGTCGCGTACAGCAGCCCCCGGTTCAGGCCGAAGCCGTCGCACACCAGCTCCAGCCCCCACCGCTGGCTCCGCGGCCCGTCGTAGTCGCCGAGCGACCACGAACCGAGCATCTGGAACACAGTCAGGTGCGAGTGGTCGCCCACTTCGTCGAGGTCGGTGGTGCGCAGGCAGCGCTGGACCCCGGTGAGCCGGCGGCCGAGCGGATGCGGCTGGCCGGTCAGGTAGGGCGTTAGCGGGTGCATGCCCGCCGAGGTGAACAGGACCGGATCGCCGGGCGGCGGCAGCAGCGAACTGCCCTCGATCGACTGATGACCGCGGTCGCGGAAAAACTCGGTAAACGTACGGACGGTTTCCTCGGTATTCATGACAGCTGCTCCTGTTGCGGTCAGAGCACCGGGAACTAACGACCGCGGGCGCGGCTGTCCAATTCAGGAAAACGCGCCTGCCGACGAACCGTTCCCGGTCGTCGGCAGGGGTTTGGAGGTCAGGCGGCGGCGACCGGCGGGCGGGTAGCTCGCGCGGCCGCGACATTAATGCGCTGGCAACTGACCTTCATGGGATGACACTATCCGGGCGAGGCTGGAAATGCGCAACTCATTAAACGGTTACCCGGGTTAAACGGTCACCTGTGCCTCGGCTGCTTTCCGGCCCCTTCGTTGCCGGGTACCAGGTCCTGCCAGCGCTGGCCGGTGTCGATGACGGCGGAGGCGGCGGCGATCCGCGCGAAGTCGTAGTCCTCGCCGAGACCCAGCGGGGCGTCGCCCGCCGCCACCCGCTGGACCGAGTCCGCGAAGAGCCTTCGCATCCGGATGATGGCCAGGTCGGCAGGGACCAGGTGCTCCTTCGCGCGGTCGTACAGCGTGCCCTCGGACAGCTGGACCGCCGCGTCCTGTACCCGGTTCCCGCCGCGGAAGCCGGCGAAGCTGCGGCCGTCGGCCATCGCCTCGCGGTCCTGACGGGGCAGCCGGATCCGCCGGTTCTCCGGCTCGGGCCCCCAGACCGCGGGCTCGACGCCGCCCGCCCGGCGGGACGCGGCGATCCCTCCGGCGCCCTTCGGCACCTTGAACACGCCGATCGAGGAGCAGGTGCAGTCGTCGCGCGGGACCACGATCACCGCGCCCGAGCCGGCCCCGCCGATGAACGCCGTGTACGGCATGGCGAAGGCGGTGACGCGGACGAACTTCTTCCCCGGATCACCGGTCACGTCCCTGATGGCGGCGTAGTGAAAGCCGAAGGGGGTGTTCTCCACCTCGATCCGCGGCGCGTTGTCCTCGCTGGGCCAGCCGCCGCCGCTGCGTTGCGGAACGTCGCCGGTGCTGGCCCGGTCCGGACCGCCGCCATTCCCGCTGCGCGGCACCGGCATGTCCAGGTCCCACGGTTCGCCGGCGAAGTCGAACGACCCGACACTGCGCGGGCCCGCTCCCATGGTGGCCAGCGTGTCGAGGTGCAGGATCGCCACGTGCGAGGAGTCGATCGAACCCTCCTGCACCTGCATCCAGTTGCAGTCCATGATCATCTCGCTGACGAGGAGTTCCTCGGGGGCCGCGTCGGTCCACGAGAAGGCCGGGAACGGCGGCTCGGTGCCGGGCGGGCCAAGGTACACCCAGCCGAGCCCGCCGGCCTCGCGGACGGGGTAGGCGCCGTGCCTGAACCGCTCGCGGAATGTGGACGTGGCCAGGTTGGGCGTCTCGAGGATGGTGCCGTCCGTCGCGTACTTCCAGCCGTGGTACAGGCAGCGGATTCCGCAGTCTTCCACCCGGCCGAGCACCAGCGAGGCGCCGCGGTGGGAGCACAGCTCGTCGAGGAAGCCGAGGCGTCCGGCGGAATCCCGGAACGCGACAAAGTTCTCGCCGAGCAGGGTGACCTGGACCGGCGGGCAGTCCGGGGCGGGCAGGTCGGCGGCCTGG
>Ga0335074_10010381_pt1 | contig 13028 bp, 10 predicted proteins | sample Lox_Sample_23_FD_206715 | JGI IMG/M metagenome (GOLD analysis project Ga0335074, IMG submission 206715) | Soil microbial communities from Loxahatchee National Wildlife Refuge, Florida, United States - Lox_Sample_2.3 | ecosystem: Environmental > Terrestrial > Soil > Wetlands | place: USA...
AACGTCGCCGCTGACCCGCGCACCGCGACGTCGGATCCACCCCGTGGTAGATAGATACCTGGCGGAGCACAGAGTCGTTGGAGGCAGGAATTGGTAGTTTCCAGGCTGCGCGACATTCCAGGGATTGGCGTGGATCAGGTGGGCGATGCGGCCGACGCAGCCGATGATCCCCGCATGCTACGCCTGGAGAACCTGGACACGGACCTGCGCCCGCCAGCGATCGCGCTGGAGACTACCCGTGCCGCCATAGATCGAGACGAGGCCAACAGCTACCTGCCCTTCCGGGGAGACCTTGCGCTGCGCGCCGCTGCCGCTGCCCACGTGTCCGCGGCCACAGGTCAGAGCTACGACCCGCACGGCCAGTGCGTCATCGTTGCCGGCGGGCTGAACGGTGTTCTGAATACGCTGCTCGCGACCGTGGAGCCCGGCCGGGAGGTAGTCATCTGCGATCCGGTCTATGCCGGGCTAGTCAACAGGATCCGACTGGCCGGCGGAGTACCGCGATTCGTTTCTTGCGTCCCCAGTGCTGCCGGGTGGGCTACCGACCCGAGCGAGCTTGCCGCAGCTATCGGGCCACAGACGGCTGCCGTGCTGCTCATGAGCCCCGTCATGCCCACGGGCGCAGTGCTAACGACCGAGCACTTTGACGCCTTGGCCGGGCCTGTTGACCGCTACGGCCCATGGGTGATTTACGACGCAGCCATGGAGCGGATTCGCTTTGACGGCCAGATTCCTGCGCACCCGGCTACGCACCCTGGCCTAGTTTCCCGCACCATCACCATCGGCTCGGCCTCCAAGGAACTGCGCATGATTGGCTGGCGGATCGGCTGGGTGGTCGGGCCCGAGCTCATCATCGCTGACATCGGCCTGGTTGGCCTCACGAACGTGGTCTGCCAGGTCGGCATCGCTCAGCAAGCGGTTGCTGCGGCGCTGAGCGATCAGGATGCCGCAGCAGACGTCGCCGCCGCGACCCGAATCTGGCAGCAGCGCTGCGAGGCGGTGCTTGATCAGCTCTCCGGGTATCCGTGCATTCGCCCGAACGGCGGATGGTCGCTCCTCATCGACACCGACAGCATGGGCCTTGCAGCGGAGGCCGCTTCGCAGCGGCTTTTCTCAATCTCGCGCGTTGCCACTACCCCGATGAACGGCTGGGGACCGAGCGGAAGCCGGTACCTCCGCCTGGTATTCGCGAACGAACCCGTCGAGAGGCTTAGCGACCTGCAAGCCCGATTCGATGCGGCCTTCGGATAGGTATTTCGCTAACCGCCGAGCTTCCCGTGCGGGACACTAGCTGTCCCCCTGCTGCGAACTCGGTGTGGTCGCGTGGCGGTTATCCGGCGATGTGACCGGCCTGCTGCGGAGCAAGGCGAGCAGCGGCGAGGTCAGCGCTGTGGTGGCGAACGCCATCAGGACGAAGATTGTGTAGTGCTGGCGCCCGATGATGCCGCTAGTCAGTCCGGCACTGAGCGCAATCAATTCGGTGAGACCGCGGGTATCCACCAAGGCTGCGACGGTGGCCGCATCCTGACGGCGGAGGCCCCCAAGACGTACCGCAGCATAAGCAGGGATCAACTTACCGAGGGTGGCGATCAAGCAGATCAGCCCCAGCGCGATAAGCGCCGTACCGTCGATAGCCGAGATATTTACTGACAGGCCTGTTATGACGAAAAAGAGTAGCGCTAGCTAATGCCAGCGCCAGCGCCACCGGCAGCGGGCTGGACAGCACCTGGCGTGGGCGATCCAGCCACCATCGGAGCGCCGGGCGGACGACTAGCGGCATGAACAAGGCAAATCCGCACGTGAGCGCCAGCGTCAGCAGCCAGGGTCGGCCAGTCGCCGCGGCATTGCCGAGAAGTACGAGTGCAAGCACCAGCCATGCTCCGACGTCCATCAGGCTCGCGGCGGCCGTTGCAGTGACCGCCGCAATACTCCCTGACAGCCCGCGGTCACGAATGATCGCGGCCATCACCGGCATCGCTGTGATGGACATAGCAATGCCGGGGAACAACGTCAGCGTGCCGGCCCATCGTGCGGGCCACCAACGGCGGCCCGCACGTGGCCGGCACCCATGCCAGGCGTTACCGGCCAGTGGCTCTGACGGCCTCCGGCTGTGGAACCGGCACGGGCGTTTGCGCCGCGGGAAACTCGGTGACTTCGGTGGGCACCCTGAACCGCAGGCCCGGCAGGGCGGCCAGCAGGCCGAGCGCGGCGACGCCGGTAATCACGTAGAGTGCGGGCCGGTAGGCCGACAGCGCCGCGGCGGGCGAGGTGAGCGTGTTCGCGCCGGCCGCGTCGACAACCGCGGTGACCACCGCGAGCACTATCGCGCCGCCGACCTGGAACGAGGTCTGGAACAGGCTCGCAGCCAGCCCCTGCTGCTCGTTCCGCACCCCGGAGGTCGCGGAGACCGTCAGCGCGGAGAAGCCGAATCCGAACGCCGTGCCCAGCAGGATCACGGACGGCAGCATCACACCCGGGTAATCCGGCGTCACGCCGGCCCTCAGGAACACGGCATAGCCGGCGACGAGCGCGGCGAAGGCGACGACGACCAGCGCCCCAGGGCCGAACCGGTCGAGCAGTCCGGCGATGCGCACCGACAGCACCAGCACGATGACACCGGCCGGAAGGAACGCCAGCGCGGTCGAGATCGCCGACCAGTGCGCCAGCGACTGCAGGTACTGAGTCAGCAGGAACTGGAACGACACGTAGCTGCCAAACAGCGTGATCGCCCCGATTTGCGCCCGGCGCAACGGTGCCGACCGGAAGATCCCGAACGGGACGAGCGGATGGGTGCTGCGCGTCTCGATCACCGCGAACAGCACGCCCAGCGCAACGATTGCCGCGAAGGAGCTGATCGTCCGCGCCGAGCCCCAGCCGGCCTGCTGGGCGTCCACCACCGTATAGACGAGCAGCAGGACGGCCGCAGTGATGACCGCCGCGCCGGGCAAGTCAAACCGGTGCCAGGGCAGGCGCGGGCGGCTACCCGGCTCGCCTCGCGGGATTAGCGTCACGGCACCAAGCAGCACGAGTGCCGCCGCGGGCGCAGACACCAGCAGCGTCCACCGCCAGCTGACCTCGGTGAGCAGACCGGACAACACCAGGCCGAGCGAGAACCCGCTGGCGCCGAACACCGTGTAGACGCTGAACGCCCGGTTGCGCAAAGGGCCTTCCGGGAACGTCGTGGTCAGTAGCGACATGCTGGACGGGGCAGTGAAAGCCGCCGCCATGCCCTTGATGATGCGCGCCGCGATCAGCAGGCCCGGGCTTGACACAAGGCCGCCGAGCAGCGACACGACGGCAAACACCGCGACCGCTGTGACGAACACGCGGCGGCGCCCCAGCAGGTCGGCGGCACGCCCGCCGAGCAGCAGCAGGCCGCCGTAGCCGAGCGTGTATCCGCTGACGATCCACTGCAGCGATGAGGTGTCCATGTGGAGCGCGCTCCGGATAGAGGGCAGCGCGATTCCGACCATCGATACATCGAGGCCGTCGAGCAGCAGCGCGCCGCCGAGAACGATAAGGATTCCCCATAGCTGGGGTGTCCAGGTGGTTTCTGTTGAGGTGGCCAGCGGTTCCCGCTGGCTTCGGGAAGAAGCCATGATGCCGACTATATGCATGTACGTGCAATGTGTGCAAGCGCAATTAATGCACTTGCAAATATCCGGCCGGGCCGAGTAAGATGCGCGCATGGCAATGAGCGCAGCCGCACGAACCCGGCTGGAGCCGCTGTCAGGCGGCACGGGGGAGTCCGGGCTCCGGGATCGCGACGAGGCGGTGAAGGCCGCGTGGCACGCGCTCATCTCCGCTAAGGTCGCGTCCTGGAACGCACTGGAACGCGAGCTCGGCGAGTCGCACGGACTCGGCGTGAGCGACTTCGAGGTGCTCGACCACCTGGTCAGTAAGCCCGACGGCTGCCGGTCCCAGAGCCTGGCCGACGCGGTGCACCTTAGCCAGAGCGCGCTGTCCCGGCTCGCCGACCGGTTGGAGAGGCACGGCCTGGTGGAGCGGAGTAACTGCGTCAACGACCGGCGGGGAATCAATCTCGTCCTGACGGCCGCGGGGCGGGACAAGCACCACCAGGCACTGCGCACATACTGCGAGGTACTGGCCAGCACACTGCCACCCGAACTTATCGCGCGCTTCGAATAATGCATTGCCTGGCCGGGCCTCGCGGGTTACGGCACTGGCCGGTCCTCCGCAGCGGCGGCTATGGCGCCGGCGAGCTGGCTGCGGGACGTGATCCCCAGTTTCGGGAACAGCCGGTAGAGGTGTGAGGAAACAGTTCTGGGTGACAAGTAGAGCTGCTGAGCGATTTCGGGGTTCGTCATGCCGGTTGCTGCCATCCTGGCTATCTGGAGTTCCTGAGCACTGAGGCGATCGCGCGCAGCCGGAACTCGGTCCCGGCTCTGCTCGCCAGCGGCACGCAGCTCCTGACGCGCGCGTTCTCCCCACGGAATGCACGCCAGCGCGTCGAAAACCTGCCGGGCAGCTCGGAGCGGCGCGCGTGACTCGCTGACGCGGCGCTGGCGGCGAAGCCAGATCCCGTAGGCGAGTTGCAGCCGGGCATGATCGAACGGCTGGTGCCTGAGGTCACCCTTCAGCGCCATGTCGTAGAGCCGCTCGGCCTCGTCGTCCTCCGCTAGCACCGGGCGCGCGTACACAAGGCCGGCGTGCAGGGTCGGCGAGTGCGTGCAGCGCGCGAGCTGTTCCAGTTCATCGAGGATCGGAGTCACGACGTGCGGCTGGCCGCTTTGCGAAGCCGCATCCGCCAGGTACGTGATGGACATGAAGCGCGCCGACTCGTGAAATGCACGATCGGTCCGGTCGAAGGCCCGGGTCAGATGGTCCAGCGCACCCGCAGGCCGGCCCGCGCCCAGCCAGATCACGCCGCGTGTGAACGCGATCATGCAGCTGAGATCGGTCAAGCCGACACTTACTACGGTCTTCTCGGCGTCGGCGGCGAGCCGTTCCGCTACGGCCGTATCGCCCCGCAAGCCACACAGGATGGCGCGCGCGATGAGCGAGCCGGTCTGCCACCAGGACTGGCCGACCTCGCGGGCGAGGCGGTCGGACTCGTCCACCAGGAGATCTGCCGACGGCCAGTTGCCCTGCGCGATCGCGACCCATGCCCGCATCACCAGCACTTGTACGAGGACTCCTAGCCGGCCTTGCGCGCGCAGTTGCCCGGTGGCGCTTCCCAGAAATCTCGCCGCGGCATCGTGGTCGCCGATAGCGCGGGCGGCCAGGCCGGCCAGGTACTCCTCATCAGCGGTCAGCATGACTGCCGAGGCTTCGAGCGCTGCCAGGCGCTCGGACACGTCCGGACCCCAGCGCATGGATCCTGCCATCGCCAGGGTCGCAATGCGGCGCGGGTGCGTCTTGGGCACGGCAAGTCGCTCGACCGCGTCCGCTATGCGATCCCTGGTCTGCTGGCCGTGATCTGAACGCCAGCATCGAACCGCGGCAGCGAAAAGAAGGTGAAGGGCGAGGTCGCTGTTCCCGGCATCAGCGGCATCCTCAGCCGCATCGATGAGCGACCGCGTCTGGCCCGGGTCGTCGCGCGCAGCATCCGCGAACGTGCTGCGCAGCCAAGCCAGTCGCGCGCGTTGCTCAGGATCCGGAGTCAGCTGCTCAGCTTCGTTCGCCAGCTGCTCCACCAGGTCAGGTTCGCCGGCCTCAAACGCCAGCTCGGCTGCCCTGAGCAGGCGCGAGCATCGCCGAGCGGAATCCGCGCTCAATGCGGCCGCACGTCTGGCGGCGGCAACGGCCAGGGCGACCGCACCACGACGAGCGAGCCGGACCGAAAGCAGCTCGACTTCGTGGGCAATAGCCTCATCTGGCCCAACTGTCGAGGCGGCGACGTGCCAGAGACGCCGGTCTGGATCGCCATCGATGGCGGCTGCGAGCGCGACGTGTGCTTGGCGCCGGCGCTCTGCGGTCGCGGCCTGGTAGATCGCCGACTGAACGAGTGGATGACGGAAGATGACAGATCCGTCGACGATCCCGGCCAGGCCAGCTATCTCAGCCTCGTCCAACGCAGCTAGCGAAACCTCGCTACCGCTGAGCAGGGATGCGGAGCCAAGCAACTCCGGAGCCGAGGCGCGTTCGTCGGCTGCAGCCAGGAGCAGGAGGTCACGTGTTTGCGTCGGCAGCCCGGACGCCTGCTCGGCGAACGCGCGCTCAAGTCTTGAGGTCAGCGACAGACTGCCGGACGCGGGCCAGTCCATCCGGCCCGGTATGGCCCGGAGCGCAGCCGGCAGTTCCAGCAATGCGAGCGGGTTGCCCGCAGCGAGCCGAAGGATCCGGCGCCGCAGGCCCGGCGTGAGGTCCGCCGCTGTCGCGTGCAGCAGCTCGCCGGCGGCCCTCTCGTCGAGGCCACCGAGGCGCAGGTGCGGTAGTCCGGCGCCGTCGAGCGGGTTAGCTGGGCCGTCTCGCAATGCGAACAAGATCGCGACTGGCTCGTCATCCAGGCGGCGGGCGATGAAGGCAAGAGCTCTGGTCGTCGGCGCGTCAAGCCACTCGGCCTGGTCAGCGATCAGCAACAATGGCGTGCGCTCCGCTGCGTATGCCAGCAGGTTCAGTGCCGCAAGGGCGATAAGGAACGGCTCAGGCGCGAGGGCATCGGTCAATCCGAGTGCGGCTGAAAGTGCGCCGCGTTGCGGCTCAGGCAGGCGATCGAGCCCCGTGAGCACTGGACGCAACAGCTGATGCAGTCCCGCGAACGCCAGCCCGGCTTCTGACTGCGTCCCGGCCGCGTGCAATACCGACATGCCCTGGGAGCTGGCAGCGGTTGAGGCGACCGACAGCAGTTCCGTCTTCCCGATACCAGGATCGCCACGCAAGACCAGCGCCCCGCCACGATCGGGGATCCGGTTGACGAGCTGGTCGAGTATTGCGACTTCGGCCTCTCGGCCGAAGAGCGATGGACTGTGCACGCCCGGCCGCTGCCGTGCAGGCATGACAGTCACACCCTGTCTCAGCCGCTCAATAGCCAACACAGCCATCCGTGAGGTCGTCTCTTCCCATCATGCTCCAGCGCGCCAGCGGGGCGACGCAGGTGGAATTCAGTCAGTTGACCCAAGCGCCGGCTCGCGTCGGCGGGCAAGCCTTGAACAGTTACGTCAGGCCGTGCGCTGACGCGAAGGAGAAGGTCATGACGAACCCGACTGACCCGGAAACCAGCGAACACTACATGCGGACCGCGCGGCGCTGGTTCACCGAAGGATGGACAGGTGATCTCGGCATGGCCAGCGACATTTTCGGCGACGAACTCCGGACTAACGGCACCCGTGTTGGCGTGGCCGGACCTGTCAGCAGGATCCGAGACCGGCTGACAGCCTTCCCGGACCTGACCACCAGGATCGAGGACATGTTCGTCTCCGGGGACAAGCTGGCCGTGACCCTGATGTGGCGCGGAACGCATAAGGGCTCGTACGGGGGGATCGCGGCAACCGGCAAGACCGTCGAAGTACGCGACACGGCGATCTGGCACTTCCGGCACGGCAAGGTGGCGGAGATCCTGACCATCCAGGACCAGTTCGCGATGTTGAAACAGATCGGGTACTTGCCGGAGAGCGTGTACGCCACCTGACCGGCGAGGCGGCCTTACGGGCGCAACCGGAGGGACCAAGATTATGGATCTTCACCTGAACGGCCAAACCGCGATTGTCACGGGAGCCAGCCGGGGAATCGGACTCGCAGTGACCCGCGGGCTTGTCGCCGAAGGCGCGATCGTGACCGCAGGGGCGCGCAAATCCTCGGCCGAGCTTGACGAGCTGGCGAGCACCGGCAAGGTGCGGGCCGTGGAGGTAGACCTAGCCGAACCCGGCGGGCCGACCAGGCTAGTTGCCGCGGCTGGCGACCGGATAGACATCCTCGTCAACAACGTCGGGGCAGCTCCTGCCAGGCCCGGCGGGTTCGGGGAGATCACTGACGAGGACTGGCAGGCGTCGCTGACCGTGAACCTGATGGCGGCTGTGCGCACGACCCGCGCCGCGCTGCCCGTCATGCTCGCAGCGGGCCGGGGAGCGATTGTCAACATCAGCTCAGCTAACGCGGTCTTGCCCGACCCAGCTGTGATGGACTACAGCGCCGCGAAGGCCGCACTGGCCAGCTTCTCCAAGTCCTTGTCTAAGGAGGTCGGCCGGCACGGCATCCGGGTCAATACGGTCAGCCCTGGCCCGGTCGCCACCGAGCTCTGGCTCGGTGAGCACGGGGTGGCGGCGACAGTCAGCCGCGCCACTGGCACCCGGCGTCAGGAAGTTCAAAGTCACGCCGCCGCTCAGATGGTGACCGGCCGGTTCAGCCGGCCAGAAGAAGTCGCCGACATGGTTCTCATCCTGGCCAGTGACCGCACAGCCAACGTCACTGGCGCGGACATAGCGATTGACGGTGGCCTCATCCCCACCTGGTAGGTCAGCCAGCCCGCTCAAGGGGGCTTCGCTCTGCCCAGTACGGCCGCCCTACATCGGACTTATCAGCGAAGGAGACATCCCGTGAGTGACGCGCCCTGCCCCGTCATTTTCATCCATGGCCTCTGGCTACATCCGGATTCCTGGGGCCCGTGGGCCGAGATGTTCGAGGGCGCCGGGTACCAGGCACTGACACCTGGCTGGCCTGGCGTGCCTGACTCGGTCAAGGCGGCCCGCGCGAACCCTGACAGCATCGCCAACCATGGCATCGACGACGTGACCAGCCACTATGCCGCGATCATCGCAGAGCTCCCGGCGAAACCCGTCCTGATTGGCCACTCCTTCGGAGGCATGATCGCCGAGAAGTTGCTCGGCCAGGACCTCGCAGCAGCGGCCATTGCCATCGACGCAGCCCAGATCAAGGGCGTGCTGCCGCTGCCGCTGTCCTCGCTTCGGTCGACCCTGCCCGTCTTCCGCAACCCAGCCAACAAGCACCATGCGATCGCCCTGACCGCCGAGCAGTTCCGGTACAGCTTCGGCAACGCCCTCGACGCACAAGAATCCGACACCCTGTACCAGCGATGGACCATTCCGGCCCCGGGCCTGCCGCTATTCGAGGCAGCCGCAGCAAACTTCTCCCTGCACTCGCCGGCCAAGGTCAATACGACTATCGGCAACCGCGGCCCGCTGCTGCTCATCATGGGCGGCCAGGACCATACAGTCCCCGAAGCCATCACCAAGGCCACGCTCAGGCAATACCGCCAGTCGCACGCCATCAACGACCTGATTGAGTTCCCGGATCGCGGGCACTCGCTGACCATTGATCACGGCTGGCGCGACGTCGCGAGCACCTGCCTGGACTGGCTCGCGCAGCATGACCTGTAGAGGCCGAGCACCAGCCTCGTCCGGACGCCATCGGCTACGATACCGCCGCGATGGCCGGCGACGAACTCGCGACGTACCTGGGTTTCGACCAGTTCCGCGTCGCCGGCGAGGACTGGGGCGCTGCCATCGCCTACGCGGTCGCGGCGTTCCATCGTCCGCGGGTGCGGCAACTGGTGTTCCAGGAGACCCTGTTGCCTGGATTGCCGGCCGGCGAGCGCGACCCTTCGCTCGAACCCGACGACGGCCGCACCGGCTGGCATTTCAGCTTCTTCAGCGTGCCCAACGTGCCCGAGCTGCTGCTGGCTGGGCGGGAGCGGCCGTTCTGGACCTACTTCAGCAGACGCCAGATGTGGGACCCCAGCGCCCTGACCGAGGCTGACATCGACGAGATGGTGCGCTCGGTTGAGCAACCGGGCGGCACCAGAGCCATCCTGGAGATGTACCGCGCGCGGCTGATCGATGCGGAGCAGAACCGGCCGCACTACGCCAGTCCGATCAGCTGCCCGGTCCTCGCCGTTGGCGCCCAGGCCTACCTCGGGGACCAGGTATACAAGCAGCTGACGCACGTCACATCCGACGTGCACAGCGTGGTCATTGCCGATTCCGGTCACAATATCGCGCTCGAAAAGCCGGCCGAACTGACGACCTCCCGTTCGAAGCGGTCATTCCCTGAGCGCCAGCCGCTGAGCAGGCGTTGCCTGCCCAGCGGTCAGGGCCGTTACTGGCGCTCTGTCGCCAGGTGGCTGGCGAGGAACTCCACCGCCTTCGGAACGGCGTCGAGCCGGTTCGCGCGTTTCGCCAGCCCGTGCCCTTCGTCGTCGTAGACGAGCAGATGGCATTCGCGACCGCGGCTGGTAAGGGCAGCGTAGATCTGTTCGGCCTCACTCAGCGGCACTCGCGGATCGTTGGCACCATGGATCAGGAACAGCGGTGCGCGGATGTCCTCGACCCGCGTGAGCGGCGACACCGAGTGCAGGAACTCGCGATCGTCCGCGAGCGTCCCGTACTCGCGCTCGCGGTAAGCCCGGCGGTAGGCCGAGGTGTTCTCCAGGAAGGTGACGAATGAGGCGATGCCGACGATGTCGACGCCGGCTGCCCACAGTTCCGGCTGGAACGCCAGCCCGGCAAGCACCATGTAGCCGCCGTACGAACCGCCCCACAGCGCCGTCCGGCCCTGATCGATACCCAGCTTCGGCAGGTAGGCGTGCAACGCTGCCAGGTCGGCAACCGCGTCCAGGCGGCGGTGCTTGTCGTCCGCTGAGTACCAGGTCTTGCCGTAACCCGCCGAGCCGCGCACGTTCGGGACCAGGACGGTGTGACCAGCTGCAGCCAGGACCTGCACGTAGGTATTGAAGTTCTGCCGCGCCTGACCTTCAGGCCCGCCGTGCACCACGATGACAGCGGACTCGGCCAGAGCTGCGTCGCCGTCGGCCGCGCCCCGGTAGACCAGGCACGGCACGAGTTCGCCGCCGGCCGCCGGTATCCGGTGCTGCTCCGGGGCCGCAGCGGGCTGGCCGAGAGCCCGAGCCGAGTGCGTCAGCTGTCGCACGGCTGCGTCACGGCTGTTGAGGGCGGTGGCCAGCAGCACGTCACCAGGCAAGTCGGTCCCGCTCACCGAGAACACCAGGGCGGCTGAGTCCGCTGCCCAGCGCGGCGACGGCAGCCGGACGTCGGCGATGCAGCCGGTCGATGGCAGCGCCAGCGTGCAGAGCCTGTCGCCCGTCGCCGCGTCGTGCAGCGCTAGCGTCGAAGCGCCGTCGTCGTTGCGCTCGACAAGCAGGACCGAGCCGTCGGGCGCCAGCCAGCCGGTGAGGTCCGCATGGTCATCGGTGACGAGCCAGCTGACACCGCCATCCGCCACGTCATACCTGGCGATCCCGAGGAACTCCCTGTCGTTGTTCGAGGTGAAGTACAAGGCCGAGCTATCAGGTGTCCAGGCAGGCGACTCGTTCCTGGCCGGGGCATCGGGCGGGGTGACGTCGATCATCTGCTCCTGTCCCGCTGGGGCTGTCAGGTCGACGAGCACGAGTTGCTCCGCAGAAGCCGTCACCGGAGAGGCGACCGTCAGCGCTAGCCACCTGCCATCCGGAGAGATCGCGGCGTCACCGAACAATGCATCGGCCAGGACCAGTTGCCGTTCCGAACCGTCGGCCAGCTGACGGATGACCGGGTCGAAGGCAACCCCGTTCCGGCGGTTGGTGAAGTAGCAGATCTGGCCGGCTTGCACGTCAGCCAGCACGTGCATGTAGCGCGGGTCACGGACCAGCGACTCGAGGTCCGCCACGCGCGCTGGCTGCCCCGACGGTGGTGGCAGCCGGAGCACCGAGAGCTGGTGCAGCTCGTTCCCGCCCTCATCATGCGACACGATCACGGCTCGCTGTCCGGGCAGGTAGCGGCCGGCGCAAGCGCCGGGCAGCGCGGTGAGCGGAGTCATCGTGCCGTCCGGCTCGATCTCGATGAGCTGAGTCGACCCGGTGTCGTCGCTGCCGGCCAGCACGCGGCCATCAACGTCGAGGTCGAATGCCTGGTAGAGACAAACGTCAAGGATCGAGTTCAAGTTAAGTCCCATACCGGCAGATTTACACATTTCCTATCGTGTCTGCCAACTGCCGATCACGCGAGGCCGTCAGAAGGGCCGCAAATTTTTCTCTGCACCAGTGCCAAGTTACGGTTACGTAGGTTACAGTTACGTAACCGTATTCTGAATGTGCCCCTGCCCATGGCGATGCAGACCGGTTCTCGCGCAACTGACGGGCTGAGTGCCAGGCGATGATCCACATGAGCACTGTTTTCGACACCGCTGCGACGGGCGCTGGTGCAGCGGTTCCGGTCGGCGCCAGAGCGCCGGTGAATGATCTGGAAGACGATCCCAAGGGCACGTTCGAGAAGGTGCTGGTCGGGGTTTTCGTCGCGGTACCGATGCTCGCGCTGATCGCGGCGATACCGCTGGCCTGGGGCTGGGGCCTTGGCTGGCACGACGTGATCCTCGCGGTGGCTTTCTATTGCATCACAGGCGTGGGCATCAGCATGGGTTTCCACCGCTACTTCACCCATTCCTCCTTTAAGGCCAAGACCGGCCTGCGGATCGCGCTGGCGGTCGCCGGATCGCTCGCGCTGGAGAATCCGATCCTGGAATGGGTGGCTGACCACCGGCGGCACCACAAGTACAGTGACCGGGACGGCGACCCGCATTCGCCGTGGCGGTTCGGCGACGACTGGAAAGCGCTCGCCAAAGGCTTGGTCTGGGCGCACGCCGGCTGGCTGTTCGACGGTAATCGCACGTCGCAGGAGAAGTTCTGCCCGGATCTGCTGGCGGACAAGACGATCGTGCGGATTTCCAGGCTCTTTCCGGTCCTGACCGCGGTCTCGCTGCTTGCCCCGGCTCTCATCGGCGGGCTCTGGGCCTGGTCGTGGGCAGGCGCCCTGACCGCGTTCTTCTGGGCCACCCTGGTCCGGGTCGCGTTCCTGCACCACGTCACGTGGTCCATCAACTCGATCTGCCACACCTTCGGCAAAGAGGAATTCGAGGTCAGGGACAAGTCGCGGAACGTGACCTGGCTAGCGATCCTGTCCTTCGGCGAGTCCTGGCACAACCTGCATCACTCCGATCCCACCTGCGCCCGGCACGGTGCCCTGCGCGGCCAGATCGACATCGCGGCGCGGCTGATCTGGTTCTGCGAGAAGCTCGGCTGGGTGTACGACGTGAGGTGGCCAGAGGAGGCCAGGCTGAGT
>Ga0335074_10010382_pt1 | contig 13027 bp, 10 predicted proteins | sample Lox_Sample_23_FD_206715 | JGI IMG/M metagenome (GOLD analysis project Ga0335074, IMG submission 206715) | Soil microbial communities from Loxahatchee National Wildlife Refuge, Florida, United States - Lox_Sample_2.3 | ecosystem: Environmental > Terrestrial > Soil > Wetlands | place: USA...
GGAATACGAGATACTCTGTTCTTTGATTGATGGTTTCGAGAGACCACACCCGCCTCGCCTCGCCACTACAATTTCCCGACTGAAACGCCTAGAGCCTGCTAGAAACCAACTGGGCAGGTCGGTGCAACCCATAAGCCTGCCTGCCGTTCCCGTCAATTTTTATCGCAAAGAATCACAAGGACTAAGAGGCGGATCGAGGAGGATCGGAGGAACCACACATTGCGCCACGAACATTCCGATCGTAAGCAGCACTATAACCACAATTACAAATCCTCTCAAATGTATCCATTGATCTGTCCGGCATCTAAGAGGTAAATGCACTCTGTTTGGAATCCAATTTATCAATCTAAAACTGTTGTAGAATAGTACCCATGGCATGATTTTGAGGTATGGCTGAAGTGTGCAATTTCTCTTGTGCATGGCCCTTTCAAGCGCTCGGGGGATCAAACGTGCATTCGGTGTCAGAATGCGTTCCTAAACCGTGCCTTGCGCGTTACCCTTGTTACACACAGCACCGTCCATGTCACAGCCCCAGCGCAACACCAATGATCTCTCTTCTTCACATTTTAGTTGGTGAATCTCCCTGCATAAAGGATTACTAGGCACAGTTTAGGCGTTCTGCTTGCGATACAACTCCCGCTTATCGCGGCCTTCATCGAAGTCTCACCAACAGCTGCTATTTAAAAGCACCCTTACTCACCGGATTGAAGAAAATGGTTAGCCACTTACCCGGCATTCATGTAACAATTTTCACGGATCTTCATAATGCTATTTCTCCGATGCGTCCTTTTAGCTGCGACAGCATTCTTTGGACGAGCTGCTGCCGAGATCTCAGATCCCTCATCGACGATACTCCAAAGGGATGATTCTCACTCCCGAGTGCTGACGGCAATTACCCTCCGATCAGAACTCGATAGACGAGAAGTCGATTTTACGCCCAAGCATACTTGTGAGCATCATTATGCAGACCGTATGCATCCTCCTGCTATATTAATATTTCTTAATTGTAACGAATTTGCTTTAGATGTGTCGCTACTCCGCGGCGAGAGTGCACGGTTCGCCACGACTTCTATGAACTTCAAACTGCCCGCTCTCGCATTGGAAGATATCGAGAGTCAATTAGACGACATCGAATGCCTGAATTCAACTATTGTACTCAAATTTGCGGATGAGCGAGTTCTAACGCGAGCGCGAAAAGGATGGGACGGCTTATCTGAATTCATTGTTGTTTCTTCTCATCCGAGCTGCAATGGAGATGGAGAGCGTGCTCCTTACATGTATGTCTTTTTAATTGTTCCCTTATTGATACAGGAAAGATTAGAAGTCATGAAAGCGTCGCTGACAGGTAGTAGAGTGTCTGATATTGCTTACCCTCCAGACCGGGAGACTGTCGCATTCTCGGCCTATCGTATAGAGTGGAAAGAAGCCTATACGTTTACAAAAGTGGACTTCGGCATGACGAGTATGAGTCCTAGCAGCCAGTATTCCATCTCTGGCCTTCGTTTCCACGATAGCCTCCGTCGTCGTCTCCGTCGGCGACAAGCAGCTACCTCCTCCACCGTCAGCTATCCGTCAGCGCCTACGTCGACCCCAAACAGCGAGTCTTCCATGCAAAACCTTAATTACTCAAATACCAGCCAATCAATTATCTCGATTGGTGAATTTACAATCGGATGTAAGAACTGTACAATCGTGGGTGTACTCGACATCACACAAGGCACGTTCACTGTCAACAGCTCAGCAACCAACGAATTCGACGAAGCCATTCAATTCATCAAGGATGGCTTTTTTAATGTTGCTGCGAATGGCATTAGTGCTCACATAGAGCTAGATACCTCCATCTCGCTCATGGAATCGCAAACTTTCACACAAAATATTGTGAACCTTGCATTGCCAGGATTTCAGGTGCGTGTTTATTATCCTGTCTCGCTATTCTGCTCTATGTTACTTATGTTGCAATATAAGATGAAGACGCTAATACTGAATGAGGCATACAGATCCCGCAGATTGCTACCATAGGACCGCAATTCAAGGCCTTTTTGCAGGGCAGCATTGAGATTTCAAATCCAATTAATTTCACTTACGGATTTGACCTCACGGTATGTGATATCTTTGCCTTCATCTTCAAGAGTATCGCAGCCTGAATCATTGCCAGATCCCAGATAGCTCATCGCTAAATTTCGACGTCGGCAACCTCACAAACTCCTCATCGCAGGGCTTGTAAGTTGTAAAAGTCTCATGTATTCACTGACCTACTTATTTACAATACTGCCTAGCTCCAAGTCAACTATAGCTGCCATCCCCTTTGCTGCATCCTCAGATGGGGTCACCGTCACTCTTTCTCTCGGTCTCCTTACAGAGGTTCTCCTAAGCGTTAACGTCCTCTCTGGCTTGGGAGGCATAGAGGCGGGCATTTTTCTCAATCTGCCCACCCTCTCCGTCTCTATATCATCCCTCAGCGGCGTCAATGCAGACTGCGAACCCCTGACCTCTTCTAACCCCGCCAATGGATTCCTCTCGCATATCTTCCCGAACCTCACGCACATCGTGCCGTCGGCCATCGTTGACATTGGGTTAACGGGCGCTGCCTCGTTGGTAATACCCGGTATAACTACTATAGGGACAGACGCATCAACGGCCTTAGCAGGAACCCAATACACGCTAGAGACAGCATGTTTGAGTTGGGATAGCGCGGCGACCGCATTTGTGGAGCCTACATTTTCGACGACTACGACTTCCCCTACTGCGACGACTACTGGGACTGAGTCAGGGTCAGGATCTGGGAGCGGAAGTAGCGGAAAGGGGAGTTCCGGTACACGATTGCGGGATGAGAATCCTTTTGCGCGGACAGCTGGCTCGGTTTGGGCAACAGGGATGGTTCTTGGTTGTACTCTGCTCGTTTTCACTATGCTATAACCACTGGGTTTGTAAGCCAATTAAGACACCTCTTTCCTATTATTTTTGTTGGAAATCACAGATAAGTAGAATAGTGATTTGGTGCGCAGCATGGAACAGAACTAATTGATGATAATTATGATAGTTCAAGTGGACCGTAGGCCCCTATTTATGCACAAACTGGGGCACATCCAGCCTCCCAAAACTGCCAGCCTCTCCCGCCCTCTATTTTCTTAGGAGGTTGGGAGTTCTTCCAATATTGAAGTTTGACCAATAAAGCTGTATATTCTAACAATTTTACACGGTTTCCTGACCACCGATGCTTCTTGGATCAGCGCAATTTCCGGAAATAAGGCCTTGGGCGGGGTGCTATATGCCACTGTTATGTACAATCTGCTTAGGCTGGTAATATCTTTGTGAGCTAATGCGAGAGTAGCATTAGGACGAAGAAGGGCGGTATGAAGATCCCAAAGCACCGCTGGATGGATATAGAGACACAAAAGTATGACTGGGCAGGCACTACAAGCGTTCAAGTTTTATTTTGAGGAAGGATAGTCCATTGAGGAGAAAGAAGAGGAAAGGAAGGAGCCTGTCAAAGTTAGTCTCGCTACAAGTCGAGTTCTTCGCGTTAAATATTCATAAAAATTCTTATTAATTCTAAAAATCCACTGCCTTTTTATTTCACGAGCTCTAGCTGTGCAGGAGAACGTAGTTTTTATTAAATGCACAGGTTGCCTCAATCCGTAAATGAATAATTAGGTTGCTAAATAACACTAATCATCCAACTTCAATTCCAAAGGCATCGTCTTTGAATTCATTATTCAAGTAACATCACGCATAATTCTTCGGCCATTCCAATCTTGCAAGCATCCTATAAGAGACTGTCATTAAATGGCTCTACTTCAGCCTATTTTCCTTCAAGAAATCCACTGCTCGCATAGCCAACTTATCCGCCTGCTCCTCAAACCCCGTCAGCTTGCCCATCAAGAAAATATCATGCGCCGTTGCCTCCTCCTGCCACAACTCGACTCTATTCCCTTCCACACCCTTCATATTCGTTGCCAGCTTAACGCCATCATCATATAGCGCCTCCAATGTGCCAACCGAAATCCACATCGGCGTGTTGCATGCGAACGGATGATTTATCGGTGACAAGTACGGATTTGATGGGTCCATTGACTCTGGAATATAAGCGCGCGCACCCCAAGTCAGCAATTCCATCGGTATATTATCCGTCACGACATTCGGAATGCTCTTTAGCTTGTCCAATTCCAAGCTTGTCGCGAGATCCACCCACGGACACCAAATCCATGCCGTCGCAGGCCAAGGCAGTGCATTTTCGTTGTCAGCGATATATCTCAATAGAGCAAGAGCTAGGTTTGCACCCGCAGAATCCCCGGATAGGATGATATTTCTCGCTGGTACCCCGAGACCTAGGAGATACAGATACGCGGATATGGTATCCTGCAATGCCGCAGGAAACTTGCCGCAGGAATCGCTTGCAAGCCGATATTGCAGGCTAAGGACTTTGGCATTGAGATTCTTCGTCAGAAGGCTAGCTTGGAATCCCGAATAATCAATCCTGCCATCACCGAGAACGAAAGCGCCTCCATGAAGATGCAAAACGACATCAATGTTCGCAAATCCATCTGTTTGGGCTTCGAGAAGGCTTGGGAACCAAGTCCCGCCCACTGGCTCGGGATGTATGACTGGGCTGTTCGCGACGCCTTTGTAGAGCTCCTCTTTGGCGGGTTGGATCACGACGAATCGCTCTTTCTCGATCCCAGGCTTCAGGGAGAGACGACTTGATGATTCTATGACGGTTATATGATACACGAAATTCTTTACGAAATAGGTTTTGATGGCCTGGGTGTAGGTCCAGCGTGGATGCTGGCGGTTTGCTTTGAAAATGTAGTAGATCAGCCATAGGGGAAGGCGTAGCGTGGTGGAGGCTAAGGCGTAGAGAACCCAGAGGGCTTTGCCTGGCTGGCGGGTCACTAATGATTGTTTGGGGTTCGCCATTGTTGTGGTTGATATCGCCAAGCGTGTAGAAGATAAAGATGAAGTTGCAAAGCGGGGTCGAGAGGAGAGGGGAGTGACTTGCCTCGGTAATGGCATCGAACCTTGTAAATATTCCGGGGTTGCAGTACCCCTGGGCTCGCTGCTCCTGCTAACAAAAACAAATCTACTCTAGATGTCTTGGGTTTTGATTTGCTGTAATTGTTGATCGACAGCGCCAGGCAACAATAATCCCGGAACTAACTAGCGCTCTTGCTAAATAAGCACTTTATTACGGTAACGCAAAACCACCTTAGCTTAACATTTTCTCTCGACTTCAATGCTTTTAAATGCCAGAAGGGTTTAATCATATTGCTAAATGCTCACTAAGATATGTATTAAATTGGAGACTATCCGGTCGAGCCAATGCGCCCTGCCAATCACAGCAAGCAAACCGCCGCAAGCCACATGTAGGTGAAGAAGTCACCAGGATTCAGCATCTCTGGCGAGATCGGCCTGCCCGTAATACAGTACAATGCGAACAACATCGAAAAGTAACATGTGCACAGGACGAAATTAAGTATGGATTTGCGAAGGGTAATGTATTTGAGTAATAACCTTGGCCATTCCGCACTCACCACTTCTTCCCCTCCTCACACACAGTCTTATAAACCTCAAGAGTATGCTTCCACACTTTCTCCGCTACACCCTCCTCCTTGTACTTCCGAAGCACTTTTACGTTTCCAACGGGCGAGTTATCCCAATCTAGCAAATAGGACCCACTGCCAGCCTTTGCCTTCGGCGCAAAAACATTACTCGTGGAAGCATACAGATGCCTCTCTCCCGACTCCCTGATATTGACACAGAAAGGCGTAAGTAGGACAAAAGCCGGTGCAATAATCCATTTCGGAATTCCCATGTTCTGCAACATATTCGTCTTTACTGCCCCGGGGCTCATATGCACGAACGAAGTCTCGGGATTCAATTCCGCGAGGTGATATGCCATTAGTGAGTTCATCGTAGCTGCATGCTTCAGCGCGTTACGAGTAGAGTAGTTGGTCTTAAGCGACAAGTCATCCAGGATTATGTCTGATTCTCGTCCTGCTGCCAAAACACTGACACTGCGGGATAGAGTGCCAGCTTCGGCTGCGGCGGTCAGTTGAGGGAGGAAGTTCTGGACGAAACGGAAGCGCGAATAGTAGTTCATGTTCAGCTTCTTGTCGAGCCCCTCCGTCGTCTCGGTGCGTCCGGCCAGCGTGAGGAATCCAGCTGTCATGAAGAGCAGATTGACTTGTTTCTCTTGAGCTTGGATCTCCGCGCACGCCTTGTCGACATTCTTGAGCAAGGTGATGTCGCTTTGCACGAACTTGACCTGGCTAGAGGGGTTTAGGGCGTGCAGCTCGGCTTGGATTCGGCTAGCTTGCTCTTGGTTGCGGCCGACGAGGTAGATTCTAGGGGAGGCAGTATACCGTGCAAATTCTCGAGCAGTAGACTCGCCGATGCCGCTGGTGCCGCCAACTGGAGCATGTTAGCGACCATATTGTCAAGGAGGCGGGATCAGGCGGACCAAATACTGCGACAAGGCCTGGACCAAGTGCTTTCAGGCTCCAATTTGATTCTACTACGGTCTTGAGATCCACCATCTTTCTAAGTTGATGAAGTACTCGATATACTAAAGATTTTGGATACAGACTTGGGTACGGTGATACTATGATGGCAGTCGGAGATAAGTGTTTCGTAAGCCCACTTCTGCCTTATGCCTTGAAATTTAGGCATCTAAAAATTCCAGAGCCAGAATGTGCCTGGCTGGGAATATGTTTATCCGTGCCTGGACTAAGATGTTACCAAGTGGGGCCAAACTCTCCAATGCCACGACTTTTTTCCTTGGTATCTCCGATACCACGGATGCTGTACACCGCTAATTTAATCCGTCGCACCCAGTTCCCATTCGACATAACATCTTCAATGTCACTATTTTGCCTGTAAATCGTGATTTTCCTATGAGAAAATGAGGTACATGCAAGTAGGCCAAGTTTATGGTTCTACTGATGGTTTTAAGGAAGCCTCGCGTAACTGGGCCATCCCCGACCACTTTGAGTATCAGTCGAAGTTCAATAACGGCTAGCGCTGTAAAGCAGTGTGCGTGCAGTAGGACTGCGATTTTACAATGCGATGCAATGCCTATCCATTAAAAGAGTGTGATAAAGTAACTGTACTGGTCTTTGACCACAATTGCGCTGGTAATGCACTAGTTGCCAGGCTCAGGCCAGTCGAGTAGACTGACTCAAGGAAGTGGTGCCAACTGTATTAACAGTTGATGCTAAAACTACTAGCAAAGCAATAGTAGATGCAGCAATCTCCATTTTGGGCATTTAATTAAAGTCCAGCAAGCCTAGCGTATGTGGAAGTTGATCTTAAACGCAACGAATAAGCAGTTGGTAGCGGATTATTCAAAATCCCAGAATACTTTTAGGCTTTGCATGCAGCAAGTACTTGAATTTCTATATATTTTCTACTAAATCTAATGTACTTCTAGGCAAATCCTCCTACTCCTTTTACGGGCAGTCTTCACACTTGTCCGCAAAAAGACTCTGGACGACAGATTTTAGCAATTATTTGTTATGCTAGACGCAGCCGAAGGCACTTTTTGTTTAGAATTACAGCTACAGTGGACCCTAAACCCCGTGGCTACCTGTACAGAGTGGCAATTGGGACATCCTGAGCTGAGCTTTCAGCTATCATGTTAGTGGTAACTAGCTAGGTGGCGACAGCGATACAGCTGCTTTGCTACTGCTATTGTATATAAATACGGATTCACGCCCTACAGGATTATCAAGCAATTCAATATAATTCTAAGCTGCGCACTTACAATCACTACTTATAACCTCATGATTCTAACAGTTTTGTTAATTGCTTACTAATATTATTGCTTAATAGCACAGTCTTTTTGATTACCTATTACCGGACAATTCTACTAGCTATTAGACGAGACAGTAATAATCAGCCCTATCTAATTGCTTAAGCAATTGTTAAGTCTGACAACACTAAGTCTTAGACTTAGTTTATTAAACAGCTTGTTACTAGCTGTCTGTTGCTCAATTGGCCTGTAAAGTCTGCGTACAGCTTAAAAGACATACGGACTACTATAATAAACAATCAAGATAAAGGCTTGTTGAATGCTAAAAAAGAAGCAATTCTTAAGGCATCCCTAGCCTATTGTGCAGAGCATTTAACAAATAATATGAAGAAGTATAATTAGAAAGTGAGGCATTTTTTCTAGAAGCTGGTCTATGCGCAAACACCTAGGCAATAGACATCTGCGTTGGAAAAGTTTAAAGAAGCTAGAGGGAAGGTAAGATATAGCTATTTAAGTTTAATTTACATAGTAATTTTATATCTTTTCTACCAATTCCTAGGCTGCTGTCAAATATATCCTTAAGATAGACCTAGTCTATTAGTGCTGCAAAGACCATCTTAAGCCACGGTTTGGATGGGTAAAATGCCATTTGTGCGATTGAAGCTCGAGTGCGAGGTTCAGACTTTTTTGAGCCTTGAAGGAAGCATATAGTTAAACCACCGGATTGGAACAGACGTAACCCTAACTAGCAAAAAGTACACATTGTATAAATCTACATACAGGCTTGTGCATGTAGGTTATATTAGGAGTACCTTATTCCATGCTGTTATGCGCTTGCAACTTTATATAGCTGTAGTGTTAGCTTACAGGATGTCCAATTCATCTAATCTCTGCCTAGTCTCTTTCTGTACTTTCAGCCTACGATTACACAGAAATGGGAATGAATGAAGGGGGAGAATATGTTATTATGCATACTGGTCTACAGGGAATTGATATCATTCATTTGGAAGACTATGCAAATGCAGATAATAGACTACCAGACGACGATCTATTTGCAGACCTACCTAGTTGTCAACCCACCAATCGTACCTCGACGAAGTGGAGTGGACTCGAAGATCAACGCTACAAGTAACATAATTTTGTACGGCGGAGCCTCATTTAATGAGGAACCATAGCTGTCTCTTCTAAGGCTCGTAAAGAGGAGTCAAATCTATGAGCACCTCACAATCGTTACCAACCTCAGTCGGCTCCCTTAGTTCTCTGTTGATTGCGTCCTTGTCCGCACCGTGCTCTATCAGATATGACACCACCCCTGACCATCCCCACTTCCCGCTCTATAGGGGGTTCGGCTTCACCTATCTGTAACTTCTATATTTGCGTCGTGCTCAAAAAGTCAGGTCAAGTCATGAGATGGCCGATAACACAAAATCTAGCACGGTGACGTACCCATTGGGCGTCGTTGGAAGTGTGGCCTAATTTGACCCTAGAGCAAACCGATGGGCCATTAATCAACCAATCAAGATATACCCTCTGACAGGAGGGGGTGGATCCTGATTGGCTGATGCCGTCACCCTACTTTGTCTATCTGCTACTGCCCATTACTACCCTGTGGCATCCCTAGGAGCTATCAGAGAAACACTGCGGCTGTCTCCGAGTGCTCAGAGGAGCTCAACAAAGGAGGAGGAGAATGGTTATAAAGCAGTTGAATTTTGGAGTTAGGTTCCGTTAGCAATGTGGCCTTTTCGACGACTCCTTAAGCAAAGAAGTAGCACTTCGGCGGTACGTGGCGAGGAGGGAGGGCATTATGACCTCGATACACAAACTGCTACCTACGGATAGGTACGACTCTTGCAACCGCCACTAATAGAAGACAGGTCGCTGGCACTTGGGGAACGCCAACTTCGCGAGAGTTCTGGTTAATAGGGACGTTAGCAACGCGTGCTAGAGGTGTATAGCTTAAGCGGTTAAACATGTTGGCGGATGGTCACAAGGTCAACATCATCAACTTATAGACAATGAAATTGATTTCTTATGGTATTTCTCTCTTCGTATGACTACGAACGGCAGGAGCGAAGAGGTTTTCCTATGGGGCACTAGCGGAGGGGACAGGAGGTGAAATAGCAATCAAGGGGGTTACGTCTGATATACATTTATGCATGTTGGATTCTTGACAGCTAGTGCCAGTTAGTACAGTACCCGGGATGCATACTAGCTGTTGAACTTGTGGGTTGGGAAGGTGGTAAGATAGTCAGTCTCTGATTACTATCTACAACCATAGCCTGGCTCGGCCAGCTATTGTCTTAACTAGTAGAAATGTCGAGCACTATATTAGAGTGGCTAGCTTATGACCTTAACAGCAAGAAGCTTTTATAATAAATCGATCAATCAAATCAATCATAGCATTAGGTGAAAGAGTTACCCTTGGGAAGACTACCAGTATCAAAAAACGCCAGGCCAGAGGGCGCGACCTTTACCATCTTAGGTTTTTTTGCTGATTCTTTTGGAACAGCCCAGCATCCTAGTGGAGCTCGCTCCTGAAGATTTCCATCTTTTGGGATCCTGTACTGGACACTACTGTCAAAAATGATCCTGCGGGAAATTTTCTCATCTCATTCAGCAATTTGTCCCTCCTGGGCCATTCGTACTTTGCACATACTCTGGCAATTGCTTTAGTAAGTTGAACTCGATCGGAGCTTTCAGCATAAAGCTCCTCGTCATAATCCACATCACTGTCTTTGCTATATATATGGGTAGATGGATCAGTAGCTTCGCACTCCGGGCATAACCAGAAATCAGGTGCCTCATCCATGTCAACACACTCAAAGTGATACCAGCCAATTTTGCAATTCACGTTATCGCAGAGCACCATATCGGGGCTGAACTCATTATAGGGCCTACGGCACAAACACCACTTCTCGGCAGATTTCTTGATAGCATGAAGAAGATTCGGGATGTTCAGTAAGGCCTCTATAGGTCTGAACATATCATCGTTCTCGCTTATATCATGACAACTATTCCGATACTGATCCTCGTCTAGAGGGAAAATGGCGCAGAATTGGATTCCAGGGCCAGTAGCGTCAATTAGAAATTTGTGTATGAGTTTCCATAGGTAATGCCTTTGCTTCCCGTCGAATAGAAACTTCGTGTCCACGGCTGAATGCCACCTAAAACCCTCATGGCTCACCAATTTGGAAAATTCTTGATCTTGCCAGTGATGCGAGTTAAAAGCAACGACTGGCTTCATGAGATTTCCTCTTTGGTAAAACCAAGATGTTCGTGAAGCCAGGATCTTTATCCTGAATCCAGATATAATTATCAAGGTCTGGATTGATATACGTAACCTTAGAGCTAGTAGTGGAAATCTGTTTGGACATTGATTCCATCAGGTTCTGTGATGATGAGCGCATCATTGGGTATGTACTTGGTGAAAGGTGGTGTGAAAGCGGCTCATCGGACCTGCCACGATTTGGGCATTGCGAGAGTGATCGAGTTGAGCGGTTGGAGTTTGGCTTTTATAACAGTTGTGCAGAAGTTGTGCAGAACGATCCTTGCTTATTTCCGTTATATTAGGTCGAAGAGAAAGTCTCCCCTGTCGCAGCAACTGCTCACCAGAGAATTCGGGATTCGTATCACCGACCTGTTCTGATAGGTATGTGTTCCAATCTGGATTAAGAAGCCACGGGAAATTTACTTTGCTGAGCTCAAGCTCTTGAACGCGTGAATTCACGGCAAGGTCAGGAGGGCCTTTCCCGTCCATGAGAGCTTTAAGGTTACTCAGGCACGAGCATATAGACGGCTTGTAGCTGTATTCAGCCCAAATTGCGATCATGTCAGCAATATACAGCAGTTGAAGAGCTTTGTCCTCATATGTCAACTCTCCATCCCATAGCTTTCTGATAATCTGACAGAGTGTTAGTTCGACGGCCTTACATGCATAACAACAACTTACATAGCGCTCAGGGCGCGGCATTCTTTGGTTCTTTTCAATATGACATCCGTATATCGTCCAGTGAGGGCCAACGTTGTTGAAGTACCAAGCCAAGGGGACGCCGGGAACAAATGATTTTCGTATACCTGGCTTTTGGCACCGTAACAAGGCTTTCACTTTTCTAGCGCTTTGCATCAATGTAGTGAGGCTATTGTTCTCCGCGATGGCGGATTTCGCTTCCCACAATCCAAATGCAAATTGGGGCGTAGAATCACGTATGCGATTTTTAGCCAGTCTATATGGGACTGGGAGCTCAAACATTTCTCGGAGGTCCGCAAGTTGAGCTCGATCAAACAGTTTAACCTGGTCAAGCTCTAACAATTCAGCCCTACCACTCCAGGGACTATCATGTAGAGCGTATGTGCAAAGTCCGATTGTAAGGTCTGGTGTCTCCCATCCCGGGCGACTTGGATTTTTAGCGGCGCTGCTCCCTTTTTTCCTATTCGTATCCCTAGGATTGTTACCTGTGTCTCCATGCATGTCATCGTCATTGTACCAACCCAACTCCCTTTGTTTTGTAAAATTGGGCAGATTAATATGCTTGCTTGGTTGTTCGCTTGCCAGGAAATATTAACATCTTGTTATAGAAGTATATCGAAGAATGGTTTCAGACATACCATATTTCAAGATCCTCAGGAAATTTATTTTTTGGCAGTCTTTCACTGCTTCTGTTGATGAAGGGGCGGCTTTGCCGTGGATAATGACGTCGACAAACAAAGCTACTAAACCTGAGCAATAAGAAAGTCTTCGAGAAATCAGACATACCAGTGATGAAAATTCGCCCTTTCCTCGAGGTCTCGATCAAATCGAAAAAATGCCATAGGCCCGAGCGCCTCAATCCATTCTACCTCACATCTATCATCTAGATCAGGGTTATTGCAGCGAGTGCTCAAATCCTCCGCTTAATCTTTCAGCCACTTATCGTATACATGTGCCGCTTGGATTCGAGGCTTTGGAGTAGAGCTGGATCCACCGTTTGCGTAACGTGCAAAACTCTCGAATTGAAGACCCTTCACGTCATGTACAAGCTGGAACAAGTTCCGTACGTCGTCTGGACAGTCTACCGCAACAAATGGACCGGCTTTGATATCTATCCCCTCCTCTTCTAGAGTTTTCTTTGGCTTGTCTTTCGTTGGAACATCGGTTAGAAAGCAGGAATACTGCATTCACCGAATTGAAATGGAACGATTGATCAAGTATGCCGCGCGATTGTGGTTGTCCAGGTGAGACGATAGAAGGAAGATAATTAACGACAGAGGGTGGACCGGCATAGATAACGATCCCGTCAG
>Ga0335074_10010384_pt1 | contig 13026 bp, 11 predicted proteins | sample Lox_Sample_23_FD_206715 | JGI IMG/M metagenome (GOLD analysis project Ga0335074, IMG submission 206715) | Soil microbial communities from Loxahatchee National Wildlife Refuge, Florida, United States - Lox_Sample_2.3 | ecosystem: Environmental > Terrestrial > Soil > Wetlands | place: USA...
TAGGCGGCGCTTCGGCAGCCTTCACGGCGGCGCTGGCCCGGCCTAGAGTCCCGGACAAGGACCCGCTCGGTCCCGACGTCGCCGAAGATGACGGGCCATCGTTGTTCGCGCTGCTCGAGCAAGCCGCAGCCAGCAGGGCGAGGCAGAGGATGAGGCAGAACTTGGTTGCTTTTCTCATGGTTCACCGAACAATGTGTTAAGTGCCGACTGGGTGTCTACTGGTTGCCGGGCACGCTGAGCCAGCGGTCCAGCAGATTGTGGAAGTGGCGGATACGCGATTCCTGGTAGTTGCCGAGCGTCATGCCGGCCTTACGGGTCGTCTGCAAGCCCCGCTGGACGCCGAGCAGGTTTCCGGTGTCCTGGTTTAGGATGAAGGCAAGCGACGTCGGCAGGCCCGGAGCTTCATCCCAGGCCTGGTTGATATCGAGGTGAATCGTGCCGGCTCTCCCTGGCCGCCCTTTCGGTCCGATAGGGCGGAGCAGGTAGAAGTCCATTATCGAAGTAGCAGCATCGTTGCCGTTGGGCCGGAATCTGTAGACGAAGGGATTGCCGTAGTCGGCCCACGGGAAAAAGTTTGGGAAGAGAAAATACTGGATCGTATCGATAATCTCGCAGTCGGACTTATCGGACAGATCGACGTCAGTGAGCGCGCTGATGTGGCGACGTTCGGCTTCGGCTAGAGCCGCCCGCGGCGAGCAGCCTCGGCTTAGCAGCTCCATCGCTATCTCGCTGATCTCCGACTTGGAACTCCCGATAATCTTTTCAGGAGATACCTCGCGGCCCAGGTAGGGGCTGGGTATCCCTTTCGGAGAGATCATCCGATTGAAGTTGAACTGCTCTCCGTAATTGTCGTATTGAGTATTGGTGGCGCCGATCCTCGGAAGCGCCTGCGGGTGCGTGGCGATCACGTGAAAGGACTCGATGAAAGCTTCGAGTGATATCTTCCAGTTGGCTGGGAGCACCTTAGCCACGTGCAGCTCTGTGTACCGCTCCTCGAGCGGGAAGTCGGCGAAGTGATCCGGCAGCGGTCCCAGGAACTCCTCGAGCGACTCGCCGTCGGGATCCATGGAAATGAAGACGAAGCCGCCCCACGTTCCTACCCGTGCCTCAGGAAGGCAGAAGGTTGCGGGGTCAATATGCGTGAAGTCCCATCCACAGGGGATCTCACGGACGGTGCCGTCGATGTTCCAGCTGAAACCGTGGTACCGGCAGCGGAAGTGGGCGGCGCGGTTATCTGAGTCCACCAGCCGACGTCCTCGGTGGAGGCAGGCGTTGTAGAAGGCCTTAATCTGACCAGCTTTGGTTCGGACGACGATCAGCGAGTCTGCGCCGATCTCGTAGAGGACGTGATCCCCTGCTTCCGGGATCTCTTCCTCCCGGCACGCCATCTGCCACACCTTGCGCCAGAGGTGGCGCACTTCGCGCTCGTGCCATTCTGGGCGATAGAAGCTCTCGGTTGGAATGTCGGCCGAGCCGGTGTACTGATAGCTCTCCTCTCGCAGCACGCCCGGCACCTTATGGTGGTCCTCATTCAGAAGGTCCTGGACAGACGGCCCGCTGGAGCGAAATTGCCCGTGCCGGGCCGTGGTTTCCGCCGACATCGCTTCTCCTTCATGCATGACCAACCGTTTGTTTGCTCTACATCATGCTGCTGTACAGCGGTTTCGTCAAGAGGGTGTCGATAACCTCCTGACTGCAAGCTGCGGTTTCTTATCGCGCGCCGATCTTGTTTTTATGCGCGCATTACCGGCGCGTCAGCTCGACGTTTACTAGCTGATCGCGCTCGATCCTCGGGGGAAGTCGCGCAGGACGTTAGCGAAGCGGCGAAGCCCGCCCGCAGATCCCGCGTCCCCGGGCCGCAACATAGCTGTCGCGGAGGTTCCGCTTGTTGATCTTCCCCATCAGGTTTCGCGGAAGGGCCTCGACTATCTCGATTTTCCGCGGGACCTTGTAGTGGGCAATTTTGTTCCGGCAATACATGACCAGCTCGTCACCGGAGACAGCAGTATCGTCGACTATGGCCACCCCTACCAGCCGCTCGACCATTTCCGGGTCGGGCACGCCGAAGACGGCCGCGTCTGCCACGGCGGGGTGCTCTAGCAGGATTCGCTCGCATTCTGCCGGATAGATGTTCACGCCGCCCGACACCACCATGTCCGTGAAGCGGTCACAGATGTAGAGGTAGCCTTCGTCGTCGGCGTACGCGATCTCCCCGAGTGTGAACACGCCCGGCTCGAGGTGGGCAGCTCTCGACTTTTCGGGATCGTTGTAATACTCAAGACCGCGGCCGGTTCCGTCACGGAAGTACAGGCGGCCGGGGGCACCCACGGGTACAGGCTGGTCGTCGTCGTCGAGGATGAGTGCCTCGAATGGCGGCTTCGCCCGGCCGACAGAGCCAGGACGGAGCAGCCACTCCGCTGATGTGATCGTTGCCGTCGGACCGACCTCGGTTGCTCCGTATGACTCGTAAAGAATAGGGCCGAACCAGTCGATCATCGCTGTCTTGACGGCGACCGGGCAGGTCGAGCCTGTGTGGCTGATCCGCCGCATCGAGCTGACGTCGTAGGACGCCCGGACGTCGGCGGGCAGGTTGAGGAGGCGCACGAAGTGAGTCGGCACCATGATCGACGACTCAATCTTGTGCTTCGCGATGGTTTCGAGGGTCTTCTCGCCGTCGAAGCGCGCGAGGATCACGAGCTGATGCCCGCTGAGGAAGAGGTCGATGGCGCTGTGCGGGCCAGTGTGATACAGCGGCGCGACGACGAGGTGCGTGCCGAACTCGGCGGCCGGCTGTTGCCGGATCTCTGCCAGGTATGCCTCGATGGTGGTCGGCATGCGGAACGGGCGTCGGACGCCCTTGGGAAACCCGGTCGTGCCCGATGTGTACAGCAGCAAGGGCTGCGGAGCACGAGACAGCGAAGGGGCTTCTCCTGGGTATTCCCGGAGACAGTCCTCCCAGCTATGCTCGCGGAGCGCGGGCGTCCGCCAGGACAGTACATCCACGCCGCCGACCTGGCCGGCTGCCGCGACAGCGGCGTCCGCCGTCTCAGGTCCTGCCCAGATCATGGTCGCGCCGCCGTCCCGGAGCAGGTAGGCGGCCTCGTCGGGCGTCAGGTGAAAGTTCACGGGGATCGCGCTGACCCCAGCCAGTACGGCAGCCGCGTAGCTGATGACCGACTCGACCGAGTTCTCGGCAAAGATCGCTACGCGCTGCTCGGGGCCGAATTGGCGGGAGACCAGCAGGTTGGCGGCGCGCAGGACCAGATTTCCCGCCTCAGTCCAGGTGAGGCTGGATCGCACGTCGAACAGCGCAATCTCGTCCGGAGTCCGCCGCAGCCGATCGAAGATCGATCCGTCGATGTGGCCCATCATGACCACTCATCCGTAGGCCAGGACTCCACGTCCTCTTCCACGGGGATGCGCAGAGCTCGGGTGAACATTCCAACCAGCCGGTAGTAGCCGACCAGGATGACTATCTCGACTAGCTCCTTGTCGGTCCACTGGCCGCTGATCCGGGACCAGGTGGCATCGGCAATGTCGTTGCCCGCACACAGCTCATCGGTGATCTCGATGAGGTCACGCTCGGCGTCCGACCAGGTGCCGGCCGCCGTCCTCCTCGTGAGCACGGCGATCTGGTCGCTGCTGAGCCCTTCCGCCGCAGCGTTGCGGATGTGCTCGGAGAACGGGTACGAGCCGCCCACTTGCCAGGCGGTTCGGAGGATGACGATCTCTCGCAGCCGACGCGGAAGCTCCCCTGCCAGCAACGCGCGCCCGAGTGCATTCCACCGCTTTAGGAGCTCGGGATGGTGCGCCAGGATCAGGAACAGGTTGATTGGCTCGCCGTTGCGCACGACCGTCTTGGCCAGTATCTCAGCCAGCTCGCTGTCATGGTCGCGGACCAGCGGGATCCGGCTGCCTGTCGCGGTCACTGAGACAATGCTCCGGCCCCGGCGCCGACGGTTTCCAGCACGCAGGACACGACGGACTGAACCTGCGGCAGCCACCGCTGTTCGAGGGGCCGCGAGTAAGGAACCGGGATGTCGAGGCCAGCGACCCGGCGCGGAGCGGCGCGCAGGTCGCTCCAGCACCGCTCGGTGAGCTGGGATGCGATCTCGGCGCCCATTCCGGCAGTGCGCGCCGACTCGTGCACTACTACCACCGCATGCGTGCGGGCCACGGACTCGGCCACGGTTTCGATATCGAGCGGCACGATCGTCCGGACATCGATCACGGTCGCCTCGACGCCGTGCCGGGCGGATAGCTCTTCCGCTGCCTCCAGACACCAGTGAACGCCGCGCGAGTAGGAGACGAGCGTGATGTCGCCGCCGTCTCGGCGCACGGAGGCAACGCCGAAGGGCACCACATGCTCCCCCGTCGGGACCTGCCCCTTAGTGAAGTAAAGACCCTTGTGCTCAATGAATACCGTCGGCTCGTCCATCCGGATTGCCGCGGTCAGGAGGCCTTTGGCGTCCGCCGGGGTAGCGGGCATGGCGACCGCGAATCCCGGCATGTGAGCGAACAGCGTCTCCAGGGACTGCGAGTGCTGGCTGCCGCCGCCGCCACTGATCCCCTGCTGGGTGCGCACTGTAAGTGGAACGCGGAGCTTGCCGCCGCTCAGGTATCCGAGTTTGGCCACCTGATTAAAGAGCTGATCTCCTGCGACGAGGGCGAAGTCTACGAACATGAGTTCCGCGACGGGGCGCATGCCGGCTATAGCGGCCCCCGCGGCAAGGCCTACGAATTCTGCCTCCGAGATTGGCGTATCCACGACGCGATCCGCGCCGAACTGCTCATAGAGCCCCTTCGTGACCTTATAGACACCACCCCCGGACCCGATGTCCTCGCCCAGGAGGAACACGTCGGGATCCGTCTCCAGGGCCAGGGCCAGAGCTTGGTTGATCGCCGCGGCGTAAGTGATGGTCTCGGCTGCCGCGTTCCCGGTCACCGCGCCCGGATTAGTAATCTGACTCGTCATCGTTGCACCGTCCAGCTAGGAGCTCCCTGGTATATGTCCGCAGGCTCTGGTTCTGGCGCCGACCACGCCTCAGCCTCTGCCGTGGCGACCTCTTCGGCCACAGAGTCACGGACCTCGTCCAGCGCATCGGTTCCGAAGCCCCGTTGTTGCAGGCACTCGGCAGTGATCAGGAGCGGATCCCGCCGGCGCCAAGCCTCCACCTCGTCGCGCGTGCGGTAGGCCTGCGCATCACCGGTCATGTGGCCGCAGAACCGGTAGGTCTTCGCCGCCAGGAACGTCGGACCAGCGCCGGACCTGGCCCGGCCCACGGCCACCTGGGCGACGCCGGCCACACTCTGCACATCCATCCCGTCACACTCGGCGACTGCTACGCCGTATCCTGCTGCGCGTTCCGATAGCGTCTCGACCGGCTGGAACTCGTGGCCGGGCGTCAGCTCCGCGTAGCCGTTGTCCTCGCAGACGAATACGATGGGCAGCCGCCAGAGAGAGGCGAATGTAAGCGCCTCATGCACCACGCCCTGGTTGAGCGCGCCATCGCCAAGGGCCGCGATGGTCACGTCGCTTGTCCTTCGCGCGCGAGCCGCGTACGCGACCCCTGTCGCCACCGGCAGCCCCCCCGCCACGATGGCGTTGCTCGGCAGGATTCGCCGGTCCCAGTCGCCAAGGTGCTTGGACCCGCCACGGCCGCGAGCGCAGCCGACCTCACGGCCGAAACACTCGCCGAATACCTCGACGGGCGGTATCCCTCGTGCCAGCGCCCAACCGTGGCTGCGGTAGGTGAAGCTGAGGGCATCTCCGTCGTCCAGCGCGGCACACACTCCTACGGCGACAGCCTCCTGGCCCTCGTAAAGGTGCATAGAGCCCTTGACCTTCGCCTCCCGGAAGAGGCGCTCGGATCTCGTCTCTACATGGCGTATCCGCCACATGTCACGGTAGGCGCCGAGCAGTTGCTCGTCGCCCCACGTCGGTGCTGTCGTCATGAATGCCTGTCTCTCTTTGTCTCGGCCCTGACCAGCTACGCTCCCAGGCCCCGCAAAACGAGCCCACCGTCGACGACAATGGTTTGCCCGGTGATGTACCGGGCGTCGTCGGAAGCGAGAAAGGACACCACGCCGGCCACGTCTTCAGGCGTGCCGTGCCTTCCAAGCGGCAGCCGACTGCCTTGCCGCCGCCGCGTCCCGTCCAGGTAGCGCTCTGCGCTCCCCTCGGTGTGGATCATGCCGGGCGCGACGGCGTTCACCCGTATCCCCCGTGATCCGAGTTCTACAGCCAGGGCTTTGGTGAGGGAGATCACCGCTCCCTTCGACGCCGGGTAGAGCCCGACGCCACTCGGCGGCATGAGCGCGGTGGTCGAGCTCACATTGACGATCGCCCCGCCGGTTGTGAGCTTCGGCGCCAGATGCTGGCTCATCATGAATGCACCGAGCACGTTCACGTCGAATACTCTGCGTGCCTCGCCCATCGTCACCTCGGCCAGAGGCACATGCCGCCAGACGCCCGCGTTGTTGACGAGTACGTCGACATGATCGAAAGCTTCCGCGCAGCCCCTGACCGCTGCCTCGTCTGACACATCCAGCGTCACGGCGGTCCCGCCCGCTTCATTAGCACTGCGCGCAGCTCCAGCCGCGTCGGTGTCGATGACGGTCACGGCGTATCCATCAGCGGCCAGACGAACAGCGATGCAGCGGCCGAGGCCCCTTCCCCCTCCGGTCACGACGGCGTTTTTCACCGTGTGCCTGCGGGCCGGGTCGTAACCTCGAGCGGGAGGTAATCCAGTCCGCGGTGATGGAAATGCCGGCCCCATCGGGGCTCGTCGCCGTCGATGAGCCGCAGCTTCTCGATCCTTGGCAGAAGTGTCTCGGCCGTGATCACCGCCTCCATCCGAGAGAGCGCCGCCCCCGGGCAGCGATGACGTCCGATTCCGAACGACAGGTGGCTCGAGCTGTTGCCTCGGCCGAGGTCGATGAGATCTGGGGCGGTGAATTGAGACGGGTCTCGATTGGCCGATCCCCACAGCAACTGCACTTTGGCACCCTTCGGGATAGTGGTACCGTCCACAGCGACCTCGCGGGTGGTCACCCGGTAGAGCCCTTCTGCGGGAGCGGACAGCCGCAGAACCTCATCGACAAAGTTGCCGATCAGTTGCGGCTCGTGCTGAAGCTGACATAGCAGCGAGCTGTCAGTGGCCAGGTAGAGGAACATCGCGGCTATGAGCGCTGTCGACGTCTCGTTCCCGGCCACGAGCCCCTGGGTAGCCAGCGAGACGATCTCGGCGTCACCCAGATGCTGTCCGTCGGCGTCGATCTCGTTGGCAAGGACGGAGAGAAGATCGTCCTGATGCGTGCCACGGCGCAGCCGGACCTCGGTCTCGACGCGGTCAAACCACTCCCTGATCCTCGCCGCTGCCGTAGCCTGCTCGTCAGCGGGCACGCCGGGATTCTGCATGGACTCCAGGGCCTGGCTCCACTGCCTGAGCGCGGCCGCATCCTTCGGGTCATCCATCCCCAGGACCGTGGCGATGACCCGGATCGGCAGCGGCACGGCATATTCCTCGACGAGCTCGAAGCGTCCGGAGCGTGGCAGCCCCCGTTCAAGTCCCTCCACAACTTCGCGAACCAGGGGCTCGTAGCTGGCGGTACGCCGGGGCGAGAAGACGCGGTTGAATATCCGACGGTGCAGCGTGTGCTCAGGCGGATCGGCTGAATGCAACGTCGCAACCGGCGGATACGGCGAAGGGCCGCCCTCAAGCGCCGACTCCGCCGCCGGAACGGTGCGACGCAGTCCGGTCGACGGAGTGCGAGACGAGAAGCTCTCGACGTCGAGGGCGGCGCGGACCACTTCGTCATACCTGCCGATGATGAACAGGTCGTATCTGGCGGAGTAGAACGCGCCCCCCTGTGCACGAACGTAACGGTAGCTCGGTGCCGGGTCGGCCCCATGGCCGTCTTCCATGGGGTCGTAAGCAGCGGCGGCGCTCATCAGCAGACCAGATACCCTGCGTCTACCGGCAGAGCGACACCCGTAACGTACCTGGCTTCATCGGAGACCAGCCAGGCCACCGCGTCGCTGACGTCGGACGCCTCGATCATGTCGACCGGAAGCGCGTTCGTCATGGCGTTCGCGGTGGTGGCCTGCGCCGCCAAATACTCTTTCATCGCGTCGTTGACGATCATCGGGGTGTTAACACCTGTCGGGTGGATGGTGTTGACCCGGATCGAATGGGGAGCCAGATCGACTGCCAGTGATCGCATGATCCCGACCACTCCGTGCTTGCTCACCGAGTAGGCGGGTCCGCCGGCTGACGTCCAGCTGCCGATGCCCCGCTCTCTTGACCAGCTGCCCAGCCCCTTGAGGCCCGCTGTCGAACTGGTCAGCACAAGGCTGCCCCCCGTCGAGCCTTCAATGATCTTCGGGATCGCCGCGACGACGGTATTCCAGACCCCCGTCAGGTTGACGGCGAGTACGTCATCCCACACCTCGTCGGTGGTCGAGGTGCGGCTGGCCGCCAGCGGTGCGACCCCGGCGTTAGCCACCACGATGTCCAGGCGACCGAACCGATCCCACGCCTCGTCAAGCACCTTGGCCAGGCTGCCGCGGTCGCGTACGTCCGCACGCCGGGCGAGAATCTGGCCCCCTTCCTTCTCAACCAACGCGATCGTCTCGTCTAGATCCGCCGTGCTTGACAGGGGGTATGGGACGGATTCGATCTGCTGGCAGATATCCGCGGCAACAATGCGGACGCCCTCCTGTGCCAATCGCAACGCATGCGAACGTCCCTGACCGCGCGCGGCGCCCGTTATGAAAGCAACCTTGCCCTCGAGACCTCGCATGCTCTCCGCCTTCTGTCATGACCAACCGTTTGGTCATGACAACTCTGTCATAAAATCATCCGAAGCGTCAAGGAGTGTGGCGGGCCCGCTCAGCCCTGGGGTTCCGGGATGACTGGACGTGGGAGCGTCGCGCCAACCGGCTGCCTGAGATAGAGCGCAGCCGCGCCTATCGGGACTCGAAGAAAGGTGACCGGCGCTCGGCGTAGGCCCGGACGCCCTCGGCGAAGTCGCGGGTCTGCCGCAGCTCTCGCTGAGCCCGGTGCTCGCGCTGCGTCGCCGTCCGCATTCGTTCGGCCAGGCCACCGCGCAGCGTCGCGCGAATGGCCCGCACTGCCAGCGGAGCCGACGTGGCGATATCCGTGGCGAGCCGGTGTGCCTCGGCGAGCAGTTGCGCCATGGGAACCAGACGGTCGCAGAGCCCGATCTCCAGCGCCTCGGCGCCACTGACCCGGCGGCCGGTGTACAGCAAGTCCAGGGCTCGCTGCTGGCCAACAACTGCCGGCAGGGTCGCGCTGATCCCGAAACCCTGATGCAGGCCGAGCCGGGCGAAGTTGGCCGCGAACCTTGCTTCCGGGGCGGCCACCCGGAAGTCTGCCACGAGGGCGAGCCCAAGGCCGCCTCCGATGGCGGCGCCTTGGATGACAGCTACCACCGGCAGCGCGCACTCAGCCAGCCGGATGGCATGCGCATAGAGCGGATTGCCGTGCTCGCCTGCCTGCGTGATCAGGTCACCAGCATCCGGGTCGAACCTTGCGCCGGCGCAGAAGTGTCTGCCCTCCCCACGCAGGATGATTACCCGGCAGGCCGGCATAGCGTCGAGCGCCTCGAACACGTCAGCCAGGTTGCTGAGCAGATCCAGGTCGAAGAAGTTGTCTGGCGGCCGCGAAATGGTGACTGTCGCTACGTGATCGTTCTCGAGGCTGACGCTGATTCCATCTACCCCCGCCTGCCAGCCGAGGTCGTGGTGTCCCATGGGCTCTGCCAGATCCTCCTAGTCTCGTTCTGTCTTATCGGCTAGCCAGCTGGCCGGCCGGCCAGCTGGCCAAACTCCGCGCGTTCGCGCACCAGCCAGCGGCACGACCGCCTAGCGTCCGGAGAAAACAGCGCGCCGCGGGCCATTTACCAGCAGCGACGCCAGCCCGCCGGGAAGGTCAGCCGTCGCGAAGAGTGCGCCAGTCTCCGGCGGCGTGATCGAGTCGCCAGCGGCAACACCGTGATCTCGTGCAGCCCGCAGGATCCTCTTGGCGGCGGCGATGGCGGCGGTCGGCCCGCCAGCGAGGCGCTCGGCGAAGGCACGGGCCTGGGCCGCTAGATCGGCCGCGGGTACCAATCGGTTGATCACGCCCCACTCGTGCATGACATCCGCACCATAGATGTCTCCGGTCATGACGAACTCGGCCGCCCGCGCATAGCCTGCCCGCGCCACCAGCCGCTGCGTGCCACCTGCCCCCGGGGCGAGGCCTACGGTCGCCTCGACGAGCCCGAAAGACGCGTCCGTCGCGGCCCAGATCATGTCGCAGGCCAGGCACAGCTCCATGCCGAGCGTCAGGTTCAGGCCATGCACCACGGCGAGGGTCGGGATGGGCAGCGCCTCCAGGCTCTGGGTGATACTCAGGAATCGCGCCATCAGTCGACTGCCTTCCGTGCTGGAAAGGCCCTCGAACTCGTGCACGTCCACCCCGGCGCAGAAGACCTTTCCCGCTGCTCGCAACACCATGGCTCTCGCCCGATGCTCGCGTACACTGGCCGTCACCTCGGCGATCGCCGCCTCCACGTCCGCGGTCATCTCCGCGTCGAACAGATTCAGCGGCGGGCCGTCGATCGTCAGCTCGGCGACACCACGTTCGAGTACCACGCTGGCCTTCGGCAAGGCTGCCCCCTTCCTGAGAATATGACGAGCTGGCGGATTCCTGGGTCCTGCCGGGCCCGCGTCGGCAGGACGGGTTCAGACGCAGCTGCTCGACGGATTGGCCCAGTCCGGAGGCCGCTCACTGTCTGCCGTCGCGTCGGGATGCGTTTGCATCCTCAGTGAGATAAGCGCCGCGGGCAGACGCGACAGGTTGCCCTAGCCCACGCCAATGCTCTTGACCTGCAAGAACTCCTCAATGCCCTGACGGCCGCCTTCCCTGCCGTATCCACTCAGGCCGCTGCCACCAAAGGGCCGGCTCACCTTGGTGTGCTGCGCCCCGTTGATCATGGTGCCGCCCGTCAGGCGTTCAGCTACTCGGTGCGCACGCCGAAGATCGGTGGTCTGGATGTAGGAGGCAAGGCCGTAGCGGGTGCAGTTCGCTATACGGATTGCATCCTCCTCGGACGAGAACTTCATGATCGCCAGGACTGGGCCGAAGACTTCTTTCTGGCCTAGCTCCGACAACGGATCCACATCGGCGAAGACCGTTGGCTCGATGTAGAACCCCTTGGCATAGGCTCCGCCAAGGCGGCTGCCTCCGACAACAAGCCGTGCGCCGTCCAGCCCGGCCCGCCCGATCATGGCCAGCACTCGGTCGACTGCAGCCTGGCTGACCAGTGGGCCGGTGTCGGTCCGCGGGTCGAAGGGATCCCCGACCCGAATCCGCTGGGCAATCGCGGCAACGCGGCCGACAACCTCGTCGTAGACCTTCTCGTGCACAACCATGCGTGTCGGGAAACCGCAGCCCTGGCCGCTGAGAGTGCCGAGCACACGTCTGGCACCCCACTCGCAGGCTGTGTCCAGGTCAGCGTCTTCGAAAATGATGTTCGCCGACTTGCCACCGAGTTCCAGCACAGCGGGCTTCATCGTCTCAGCGCAGCTGTGCAGGATCTTCCGGGCTGTCTCTGGGCCGCCAGTGAACGTGACTTTGGCGACCAGTGGGTGCCCAACCAGAGCCGACCCGGCCTCCCCCGTGCCTGGCAGTATATTGACCACTCCCGGGGGGAAACCGACCTCGGCAACCAGGTCCGCATACAGTTGAGCGCTGAACGGGGTTAGCTCTGACGGCTTCACGACGACCGCGTTGCCTGCGGCCAGCGCAGCGGGAATCTTCATAGCCAGCGATACCAGCGGCCCGTTCCACGTAATGATCACGCCGATGACGCCGTACGGGAGAGCCAGGGTGTAACTGAAGTCCCCGTCGGCAACGAAATGCGTGTTCGTCTCGCCGCGGACCTTGTCGGCGTAGCCGGCGTAGTAGTGCGTCCAGTCCGCGGCCTGGTGGGCGAAACCCACGGCCGTACTGATCGCCATGCCGTTATCCAGCGTCCCGAGACGAGCGAACTCCGCCGCGTTGTCCTGGATGGCGTCGGCCAACTTGGTCAGCAGCCGACGACGCTGCCAAGGTGGCGTCGCGCGCCACACCTCGAAGGCCGCATGAGCGGCAGCAACGGCGCGCTCCACCTCGATCGGGCCGGCCAGGGGTACCTGCGCATCGACCTGACCGCAGGTCGGATCGACATGCACGCCGAACCCTCCGGACCCTTGCGCCAGTCGCTCGGCTCCCACATTCAAATAAACCGGTGGCGGCCTGCGATCGACCTGCGTGCTCGACATGACCTTTTCCCTCTCCGGACCCGGACCGCAACCGAGGCACGAGAGACGTGTAACGACACCGATTTGGTCGGAACCAGCGCCAGCCATGCGACACGTCCCCTTACCAGCTCTGACCAACCGTTTGGTCACCTACTCTGTCACCGGGCGCTGAAGGACGTCAAGTGCCCGGAGCTGCGATCACCCCATTCGGACAGATGACCTGGCGCCGACGGCGATAGCAATCGACGACGACCTTGCCTGCCGCGGTCTCTGGGCGGCGCGCGCGTGTGCATCGCCTGCCCGCGCCGCGGCGAAGACATCAAGGTCGTTTCCCGCTCGAACCCCGGCCGCGTCAAGAGCGCGGAACGCCGTCTCGAGGCCCGTGCCGACGGCGCCTGCCTCGGCGCAGGACATCGAGGGGACCGACCCGACTACCTCGTCCCCATAGGCGAGGCCGCCAGCTCGCGCGCCGATTTCATCGGCCACTCCTGTCCGGGCTCAGGCCGCCATTCAGCCCAGCGACCGGAGGAAGGGCAGCAGGGCCGCGTTGACCTGATCCGGGTGGCTCATGTTGGCGGCGTGCGAGCCACCCTCGACCGTCACGAGCTCGGCCGGGCCGCCGAGGCCGTCGCGAAGTTCCTCGGCCTTGGTCATCGGGATCGCCGCGTCGGCGGTGCCGTGCACGATCAGCGCGGGGCAGCCGATCTCGCCGATCC
>Ga0335074_10010386_pt1 | contig 13026 bp, 13 predicted proteins | sample Lox_Sample_23_FD_206715 | JGI IMG/M metagenome (GOLD analysis project Ga0335074, IMG submission 206715) | Soil microbial communities from Loxahatchee National Wildlife Refuge, Florida, United States - Lox_Sample_2.3 | ecosystem: Environmental > Terrestrial > Soil > Wetlands | place: USA...
GCCAGGCCGCACAGGGTCGCGGCGGCCGGCCTGGCCCCGGCGGGGCGATCCGTCCGCCGCTGATGCCGCTGGCAGCCACCGTGGACCAGGAACTGGCGTCGCTGTGGGCACCGTCCCTACGGACATTCGGTGATCGTTCCGCCGGCTAGCACCCGCTGGGCTCGGGGGTTTGTCGGCCGGCTGGCAGTCGCGGGGACTCGGTGATCGTGCGCCCGGCTGGCACACGCTGGGCTCGGGGGTCGTCCGCCCGGCTGGCACCCGCTGGGCTCGGGGGTTTGTCGGCCGGCTGGCAGTCGCGGGGACTCGGTGATCGTGCGCCCGGCTGGCACACGCTGGGCTTGGGGGTCGTCCGCCCGGCTGGCACCCGCTGGGCTCGGGGGTCGTCCGCCCGGCTGGCAGCGGCAGGGCTGCGGCAGCCCGCCCGGAGCAGGCTGATCTTGGGCCGGTAGGGTCGGTCGCATCACTCGGTCTCCGCGCAGTCGCTCCGAGCACTGGAACAGTGGTTTCAGCACGAGGGGCGTCCCAGCACGAGAAGCGTCCCAGCACGAGGGGCATGCCGTGACGAACCCGACTCTGCAGATCATCATTGCCAGCACCCGGCCGGGCCGCGTCGGCCCGGCCGTGGCGGACTGGTTCTATGACCGCGCGGTGAAGAACGGCAGCTTCGAGGTGGAACTCATCGACCTCGCCGAGGTCAACCTGCCGATGTTCGACGAGCCCAAGCATCCGCGCTTCGGGGAGTACGTCCATCAGCACACCAGGGACTGGAGCGCAACTATCGGGCGCGGCGACGCGTATGTGTTCGTGCTGCCGGAGTACAACCACGGCTTCAACGCTGCGCTGAAGAACGCCATCGACTACCTGAACGCAGAATGGCAGTACAAGCCGCTGGGTTTCGTCAGCTATGGCGGCGTGTCCGCTGGAACCAGGGCAGTGCAGATGCTGAAGCAGGTCGTCACTGGGCTGAAGATGGTTCCGCTAACCGAGGCTGTGCATATCCCGTTCGTGCAGCAGTTCCTGGACGACAAGCGCGTGCTCACGCCGAACGAGATCATGGAGGACTCAGCGGCCGCACTGCTGGCTGAACTGGCGAGATGGACCGGCGCCATGGCTCAGTTGCGCAGCTAGCCGCCGTGGGCGGCCCGGGCTCACGGCCCCTGCCTGGCCCGACGCTGGCTGATCGGGCACTGGCTGACCCGATACTGCCCGACCCGATACTGGCTGATCGGGCACTGGCTGATCGGGCACTGGCTGATCCGACACTGTCTAGTCCGGTGACCAGCCGGGCGGATAGCGCCGGGCACTGTCGGTGAGCTTGGCGTCGGCTGCCGTCGCCAGGTCGATCCCGAGAACGTCGGCCAGCAAGATCAGGTAAAGGAGCACATCCGACAATTCCTCTCCGGTCCTGGTCCGCAGCGGCTCAGACTGGGCGAGTTTGGCCGCAGCGTCGGCGGGCAGCCATTGGAACAACTCGGCCAGTTCGCCGACCTCACCAACGAGAGCGAGCAGCACAGACTTCGGGTCATGAAAGCGGCTCCAGTCCCGCTCCGCGGTGAACTGGCGCATGCGGTCGCGCAGTGCGTGCAGATCGGACGTCACCCTGTCAGGATGACACGGCCGTCATATCGCGGCTAACTAGCCGGCTGGCAAGTGCGAGAGGATCAGTACGGAGCAGGAATGCTCCATGCTGAAAAGCAGTTGGAGGATAGCTGTATGAATATTCATCGGCATATCTGGCGGATAGTCGTACCGTGTGCGCTTGCAGGCGCCCTCGCGGCGTGTGGCGGCAGCAGCCCGAGCTCGTCCGGCTCGAAGTCGCCGTCGACGACGTCGAGCGCTCCCTCGACCGCGGCGAGCATCGCGGCAATTACCACAAACTGGGAAAAATTCTTCAGCGCAAAGACTCCGGTTGCGACCCGGCAGAGCCTGCTGGAGAACGGTTCGCAGTTCCCCTCGGCAGCGCTAGCTCCCACCGGGCTCGCCGCCGAGGCGAGCGCGAAAGTGCTGAGTGTGTCAGATGTGACTCCAGCTGACGCCACGGTGAGTTACAACATTCTGCTCGGCACCTCGGTCGCGCTGCCCAACCAGACTGGCCAGGCCGTATACCAGGACGGGACCTGGAAGGTCGGGACCGCCAGCTTCTGCGGCCTGCTCAAGCTTGAGGCCGGCAACAAGACCTCAAGCCTGCCCTCTGTCTGTAAGGCTTCGGCATCGGCAAGTGCAACTCCGTAGTCGCATCTAGATAGGTGGCGCCGTGGTCAGTCCGGTGGACGTCTCCGAGGGTCAGGCAGCGTCGGCCCGATACGGCGGTCGCTCCGTGGCCCTGGCGGTGCTGTGCACCGTTCTGTTCCTGACCTTCCTTGACAACACGATCGTCAGTATCGTCCTTGGCAATGTGCAGAGCCAGCTGCATGCCGGCGTCTCATCGCTGCAGTGGATCGTTGGTGCCTACGCTCTGACGTTTGCGGGCGCCATGCTCGCCTTCGGCATGGTTGGCGATGAGTTCGGCCGCAAGCGGGTCATGATCATCGGCGTCGCGATCTTTTGCGCGGGGTCAGTGCTGGCGGCAGTGGCCCCGAGCCCAGGACTGCTCATCGCGGGGCGGGCGGTGATGGGCTTCGGCGCCGCTGCCAGCGAGCCTGGCACGCTGTCGATGATCCGGCACATCTACACCGACGAGCGCAGCCGTACCCGGGCGCTTGGCGTCTGGACGGCGGTGTCCGGCCTGGCCCTGGCGCTCGGCCCGGTGATTGGCGGTGCGCTGGTCGGCATCTGGGACTGGCGCGCGATCTTCTGGTTCAACCTGGTCTTCGGGCTCCTCGCGCTGATCGGCGTCGTGCTTGTGCTGCCGGAGAACTCCGACCCGAATGCTCATCGCGTCGACGTCGCGGGCACCCTGCTCGGCGCGGCCGCGATCACGGCGCTTGCCTTCGCGGTCATCACCGCAGAGAACTCCGGCTTTGGCGCTCCGGCGGTCATCGCGTTTCTCTGTGTCTGCCTCGCGGCGATCGTCGCGTTCTTCTGGTGGCAGCACAAGGCTGCGTACCCGCTGCTTGACCTGAGGTTCCTGCGCGTGCCGCGGTTCTTTACCTCGATCCTGGTTGCCTTCTGTGCCTACTTCGCGACCTTCGCGTTGTTCTTCTTCACTGCGCTCTTCCTGGTCGAGGTTGTCGGCGATTCCGGCTACCGGATCGCCCTTCTTTTCCTGCCCATGACCGTCCTGATGGTGCTCGCATCGCTGCTGGCAGGCCGCTGGTCGACTGCAGCAGGACCGCGCTGGTCCATCTTCATCGGCTGCCTGCTGTTCGGCGCCGGCCTGCTGCTTACCTCGATCACCATCAGCCCGAGCCCGTCGTACCTGGCTCTCGGCGCGTCGCTGTCCCTGGCCGGGGTCGGCATTGGCGCGACCGTTGTGCCCATCACGAACTCCGCGCTGACCGCTGTGCCGGCTGAGCGGTCCGGCATGGCGGCATCAGCAGCCAACACCAGCCGGGAAATCGGCGCTGTGACCGGCGTGGCAGTCCTCGGCGCCCTCGTCTCCTCGCAGTTGCACGCGGATCTGGTCAGCCGGATGACCGCACTGGCGGTGCCGAAGATCTACCAGTCGATCGTCATCACCGCGATCGAGACCGGTGCGGTGCCGGCCAACAGTGCCAAGAGCTCCGCCGGGGCGGGGTTTAATAGCAAGGAGGTGCAGGAGGTTATCAACGCCGCCTATTCAGCCTTCCAGACCGGGCTGCACGCGGCCCTCTACCTGTCGGCTGCGCTCGTCCTGGTAGCGGGGGTGTTCAGCTTCGTCTGGCTCGGTCAGCGGCAGCAGCGCGGGGCGGTGCACACGGCCGCCCAGGCGAACCCGCCCGGTTAGCCGCGATGCCGATCCTCGCCAGCCAGGTCGCCGACTGCGTGTCCGGCTATGCGGCGCGGTTGCACGCTGCCATCGGGGCTGACCATCACGTCGCGTCGCCTCTCGGCGCCTGGCTGCTGCTGGCGCTAGCCGGCCCGGCCAGTTCCGGGGCCAGCAGGGACACCCTGACCGAGGCGCTGGGCTGTGATGTCGACACCGCGGCGCGGACGGCCGCAGACCTGCTGGCTCACCCGCACCCGCTGGTTGCCAGCGCGGCCGCGGTGTGGACCGCAGCCGGGGAGAAGTTCAGCCCGGAGTTCGGCCAGTGGCGCGCCCGGCTCCCGCGCGAGGTGACAACCGGCGAGATGCCGGGCCGCGCTGCTCTGGACGCCTGGGCGAGGGAGCATACGTTCGGGCTCATCGACCACATGCCGGTGCCGGATGAGCAGCTGTCTCTGGTGCTGGCGTCCGCACTGGCGACCAAGGTGTCCTGGCAGCAGCCGTTCGTGCTGGCGCCTGCCGACAGCCTCGGTCCGGCCAGTCCGTGGGCCAGCCAGGTCCGGCAGGTGCTGCGCACGCCGTCGGGCCCTGGTGCAGCCGGCCACACTCAGTTCATCGCCAGCTCGCCCGAGGCCGGCGAGGTGATCGTGCACATGGCCAGCGCGACCGGCGGACTGGCCGTCGTCTCGGTCGCCGCCGCACCCGGAGTGCCGTATGACCGCGTGCTGGCGGCGGCCTACCGGATTGGCTGCCGACTAGGAGCGGGGCAGGGCGTCGACCGGCTGTCTCTCGCCGAGCTTCCGCTCGGCGATCAACCGCTCTGGCTCGTTCGTGAGGTCACCGCCGCGGCCGACTCCTGTGTGGCGGTGCTGCCCGCCTGGTCGGCCACGTCGGAGCACGACCTGTCAGCTCCGGCCCTGGGCTTCGCAGCCGCGAAACAGGCGCTGGTGCCCGCCGCGAGTCGGTGGCAAGCCGAGCAGGCGGCCACGGCGCGGTACACGCGGACCGGGTTCGAGGCAGCCGCCATCGGCGCGATCTCGGTGCCATCCGCGATGCGGCTGCCGGCCAGGCACCGCGAAGCCGAACTGCGATTCGGCAGCCCGTATGCGGTCGTCGCCCTGACCACAGGAAACGGAACTGGCAGCCGGTGGCATGGGCTGCCGGTCTTCTCCGCCTGGGTCAGCGAGCCCGACGATGCCGCGCAGGACGGCCAGGCCTAGCCCGCCGGGCTCGAGAGCAGAGCAAGCGGCGCTACCCGCACTTGACCACCCTCGCCACCTTGAAGCCGTTCACGCCGTTTCCGTTGACGCTGGTCCCGCTGTCGCTCACGAATGTGTACAGCCGGTGCCTGTGGTAGGTCACCTGGAGCCGGTGCTTCCCGAACGGGGCGGTGCCGAGGCAACTGGCGCCCGTTGGCTTGGTCGTGCCGGCCGGCATCGCGAGCCGCGGCCAGATCGCCAGGCACGACGAGTTGCACGAGCCGCTGGGCAGGTAGTAGAGGGCGCGGCCGTGGGTGGTCACCAGAATCTTCCCGAACTTCCCGCGGGTTGCTTCCTTGACGACGGTTGCCGACTTTCCGGCAGCGGCGGCGGCCGGGCGCGCCGATGCGGCCGACGCGCTCATTGCGGCCGGCCATGAGACACCGGCGCCGGCCAGCACTAACGTGGCCGCGGCAGTGAGGATAGGCCGGGCTGGCCCGGCCAGGGCGAAGCTGCGCATTGGTAGTTACCCGCCTTCGTGCTGGAGCCGGTTCGGTGCTGCCGCCCGGCCTGCCATGGCCCCGACCGGAGAACGGCAGCGGCGGCGTGCTGGTTCAGGCGACACGCCGTAAGCTCTCGTGACTGAGAGGACACCAGGGAGGCCGCGATCACCACCGAGCAACAGCGCATCGAAAGCGAGATGACCGCGCGTACGGAGGTCGCGGTCCGCTCCCTCGGAGCACCGAACGCGGCCAGGCGCGCGTTCGACTTCTGGGACGACAGCTATGAGTGGCGGCGGCTATTCAGTGAGCTGCTCGGCACGTTTCTGCTGGTTACCGTCGCGGTCGGTGGCGGCATGGTGAACGCCAGGTTCGGCGGCTCGGCCGTTCCGGCGGCAGCCAGGGTGGTCAGCCCGGCGCTCATGGTGATGGCAATCATCCTGTTCATGGGCGCGGTCTCCGGCGCGCACCTGAACCCGGTCGTGAGCATGGCCTTCGCGCTCCGCGGTGACTTTCCATGGCGCCGGGTGCTGCCCTACATCGCGGCTCAGGCCGTGGGGGCGGTGCTCGCGACGCTGCTGCTCATCGCCTTCCTCGGCAAGCAGGGCAGTGCCGGGGAGACGCTGCCCGGGCCCGGGATCTCCACCTGGACCGCGCTCGGCTGGGAGGCCCTGCTGACGGCGGGCCTGGTCAGCGTCGTGCTGGGCACCGCTTCCGGCGCGCAGGCGCTCGGGCCGGTCGCGGCATTCGGAGTGGGCAGCTACATCGCGCTTGCCGGGCTGGTCGGCGCGCCGGTCAGCGGCGCTTCGATGAATCCGGCTCGCTCGCTCGGCCCAGCGCTGGTGCTCGGCGACTGGAGATCCTGGTGGGCCTACCTGCTGGGCCCGGCGATCGGCGCGCTTGTCGCGGTCGCGATCGCCTTCGTCCTGCGCGGCCCGGGGGGCGGCGCGGCTGGCACCCGCGCGGCCCAGGGGACGCTGGGCACGCTGTGGCTGCCGACGAGAATCGGCCCGCCGAAGAGCCAGCCTGGCCGGCCGGCCCCCGGCGCGGGCGATGACCAGAAGCACGACTCAGGCCCCGAGTGACCCGACGGCTCCCGTTACGGCGGAGACGTAACGTGCCGGTACGACGGCAAGTCTTCGCTGTGACAATCCTGGCTAGCGGCGGTCAGCACAGCTGACGCAGCTCGTCGCAGTCGGCCGGGCCGCTAGCCGGCCGGCCGGAATCGGCCGCCGGCAGTGCTCGCACAGCCCGTACTGCCCGGCGGCCAGGCGGCTCAGCGCCGCGTCGACCTCGCGCAGGTGGTCGCGTGCCTGGCCGAGCAGCGCCGCGACGTGCTGCCGCTCGAAAGCAAGCGTCGCGCCTTCCGGGTCGTGCTCGTCGTCGGTGTTGGCCTGTCCGGCCGACTCGACGAGGCCGGCGAAATCACGCTCCAGTGCGTCCAGGCGGCGCAGCGTGGCCTGCCGCTCCACCTCGAGCAGATGCTCTGGTGATAGCTGCGGCAGGTCGTCCCCCGGAGCTGAGACGTTGTCTTCGCCAGCCGTCATCGTTCCTGCCTACCATGACGGGCTGACCGCTGCTGCGGCCGGAGCTGCCCGGACCCGGAGCAGGGCAGGGCCGAGATGCGCTAGCCGGCCGGATACGGCAGGCTGGATCCATGGCAGCTGACAACCTGACGCTGATGGCCGTACACGCGCATCCCGACGACGAAGCATCGAGCACTGGCGGCGTCCTCGCGCTCTACTCCGACCAGGGCGTCCGGACGGTGGTGGTGACCTGTACGAACGGCGAGTTCGGTGACGCCCCCGGCCAGGTCAAGCCAGGTCAGGACGGGCATGACGAGCAGGCGGTGGCCCAGCTCCGGCTGGCCGAGCTGCGCCAGTCCGGCAAGATCCTCGGCGTCAGCAGCCTGGAACTGCTCGGGTACCACGACTCCGGCATGCCGGACTGGGAGTACAAGGACCGGCCGGACGCCTTCTGGAACGTGCCGCTCGCAGAGGTCGCCGGGCGGATCGGCGCGCTGATCGAGATCTACCGGCCGCAGGTCGTCATTTCCTATGACGACAAGGGGCTGTACCAGCACCCGGATCATGTCCACGCCGCCAGGGCCGCGGCCATGGCAGCCGCGGCGTCGTCGATCCCGGCCAAGTTCTACCAGACCGCGATGCGCCCGAGCGATTGGCGCAAGGTATGGGAGGCGCTGCGCGAGCTCGGTGCCGAGGTGCCAGACCCACGGGAGTTCACGCCCGAGCAGCTCCGCCTGGCGGCGGAGGCAGAGGAGCGCATCACGACCACGATCGACATCCGGCCGGTGCTGGCGCGCAAGCGGGAGGCCCTGTTCGCGCACGCCAGCCAGATCCAGGACTCGTGGTTCAGCAAGCTGCCACCCGAGATTGCCGAGCAGACGTTCGGCCGGGAAAGCTTTATCCGCGCTACCGACACGACCGGTGCGGCGCTGCCGGAGGACGACCTGTTCGCTGGCCTGCGCTAGCTGCCGGATCCCGAGGACCTGCCGGCCAGGGCTTTCTGCCTGGCGCCGCTGTCGGACCGGCGGCATCACTGGCGAACATACGGCACCATTGAGTTCGTGATTGCCCTTCTGTTCCGCCTGTTCGGGCCGCACCACCGCAAGCACATCGCGATCTTGCTCGTGTCGGCCTGCGGGTGCGTTCTGGGCGGCGGTGCCGCGTTCGCCGCTACCCAGGCCAAGCCGTTCACCACCGGTGTTTACTGGGCGGTCACGACCGCGACCACGGTTGGCTACGGCGACGTCACGCCCGCCAACGGGGCCGGCCGGGTCATCGCAATCCTGGTCATGCTCAGCACCATCCCGATGCTCGCCGCGGTGTTCGCCCTCGCGACGGGCGATGCGGCAGTGGCCGGCCTACGGAGGATCCTCGATATGCGCAGCAAGTTTCCCGAGGGGTCATACCGGCTCGTGGTCGGGATGAGTGACACAGTGCCCGCCATCCTCGCCGAGCTCGCCGCGGCCGGCGTCAAGGTGGTGCTGGTGGCCGACGCGGATCCAGAGGGCGTGCCGAGCGGGGTGCATCTGGTGCGCGGCGATCCCACCGATGAGGCCGTCATCAGGTCGGCTAACCCGGCCGGCGCCGAGCAGGCCCTGATTACCGGCAAGTCCGACGGCGACGTCCTGGTCAGCGCGGTGATGGTGCGCAAGCTGGCACCCGACCTGAACATAGCAGCGGTGGTCAGCTCACCCTCGGTGCGTGAGGCGCTCGCCGACCTCGGCGTCCATCAGACGATGTCGGCGCACACGCTGGTCGCCTCGGCGCTGGCCAAGAGCCTCGAGACGCCCCATGCCGCTGACATGCTCGGCCAGCTTGTCGAGTCGAACGCGCACCGGCTGACCGAGATCGCTGCCGAGCCTGCCGCGATCGGGAAGCCGCTCAGCGCCATCCGGGATGAGCGGGCCGGGCTAGTGCTCGGCCTGGTCCACAGCGGCAAGTTCAGCCTCGGCCTGACCGACGACCCGGTGATCCAGGCCGGCGATTACCTGCTCATCGCTGAAGGCGCCAGACCGAAGATAATCAGCGACCCACCCCGCCCCGTTCCGGCCCGGTCCACACTGGAGACGTGAGCGACCGCATCAGGACTGCCGTACGCGTCGAGGGTGTGGTACAGGGCGTCGGCGGTCGCCGGCCTGCCGCGGCGCCCGTTCCCGTGGTTATGCGCCGGAGGCGCTGACGATAAGCCCCCCCCGGTGCCGCGCCCCGTGCTGGCCTGCGGCGCCGAGCTCAAGAGCACCTTCTGTCTCGCGGAGGGCAGCCGCGCCGTCTTGTCGCACCATATCGGCGACCTGGAGAACGCGGAAACGCTGCGGTCGTTCAGCGAGGCCTTCGTCCATTTTGAGCGGCTGCTCGACATCGTTCCTGAGCTGGTGGCGTACGACCTGCATCCGGAGTACTTGTCCACCAAGTTCGCATCGGGCCCGGCCGGGGTCGACACGGGGTACGGCACAGACGAGACGGTCTGGGGCGGCGAGTTCCTGATCGCGGATCTGGCCGGGTTCGAGCGAGCCGGCTGGCTTGCGCCAGTGCCGATGGCGGGCGGCGGCCGCTATCAGGCAGCCGTGGCGGATGGCGGCGGCATACCTGGCTGCGGGCGACCCCGGCTGGACCCCGCGGCGCGATCCGGCCGCGGGATGTCGCGTCTGGTCCGCCGGCTTGGCACTATGGGTGGGTGCAAGGGAATCTGCTCCTGCTCGACGGGTCAGCCACGCCGGCCACCACCGACAACGTCAAGAGCGCGCTGGCCGACGGCAAACTGCTCTGGCTCGACATCAAGCCTGCCGACCCGGACGGGATCGCCCTGCTGCAGGACGTGTTCGGCCTGCATCCGCTGGCGATCAAGGGCGTGAGCGACTTCGGCCAGCGGCCGAAGGTCGATGACATCGGCAACTGCGTCTACCTGGTCTGCTACGGCGTCGGCGGGCAGGGCCAGGACATGGTCGAGGTGCACCTCTTCGTCGGCGACAACTTCCTGGTCACCGTGCGCATGGACCACTGCCACGCCCTCGACACCGTGATGGATCGGCTGGGCCAGCCGGGCGGCAAGCTGCCGCCCAACCGCCCGCCGCGCCTCGTCCTCGCCCACAACATCCTGGCCGCTCTGATCGACAGCTTCTTCGATCCGCTGTCCGATTTCGACGACAAGATCGACAGCCTGCAGGAGGCGATCTTCACCAAGACCACCAATGAGCAGCTGCAGCAGCTCTTTGACATGCAGCGCTGGCTGGTCAACGTCCGCAAGCTCGTCGCACCGCAGCGGGACATGGTGGGCACCCTGGTGGCGGGAATGATCGAGCTGCCCGGCGTCACCGCGGAGAGCGATCCGTACCTGCGGGACCTGTACGACCACACCATCCGGGTCAGCGACGCCATCGATAGCTACCGTGACCTGCTGAGCAACGAGATGAGCGCGTACCTGTCGATGGTGTCGAACAACCTCAACGTGGTGATGAAGCAGCTGGCGATCATCGCCACGATCTTCCTGCCGCTGTCGTTTCTGACCGGCTTTTTCGGTCAGAACTTCGCCTGGCTGGTGGGCAAGCTCGGCGGGCTGCCGACATTCCTGATTGTCGGCATTGGCACCGAGCTAGTGGCGGTCGTAGGCCTGTACTGGCTGTTCCGCCGCCGCCACTGGATCGGCCCCGGAAGCTAGCCGCCCCGGCCTGGTCCGCCTGGCGCCCCGGCCGCCTGCTGGCGGCCGAGGCCCTACGCTGAGCCTATGGTGACGAAGACGGCTGTTCCGGCGCGCCCACGGCGCCGCCGAGCTCCGGAGACCCGGCTCGGCCTGGTCCGCCGGGCCCGGCAGATGAACCGGATCCTGGCCGAGACGTATCCCGACGCGCACATCGAGCTCGACTTCGCCAATCCGTACCAGCTCCTGATCGCCACCGTGCTGTCGGCCCAGACCACCGACGTCGGGGTGAACAAGGTGACGCCGATCCTGTTCGCCCGGTACCCGACCCCGGATGACCTGGCCGCAGCCAACCCGGAGGACGTCGAGGTCATCCTCAAGCCCACCGGCTTCTTCCGGGCCAAGACCAAGTCCGTGATCGGCCTGTCCGCCGCCATCAGGGACCAGTTCGGCGGGAAAGTGCCCGGCAGGATGAAGGATCTGGTCACGCTGCCGGGCGTGGGCCGTAAGACCGCGAACGTTGTCCTCGGCAACGCCTTCGGTGTGCCGGGCATCACCGTCGACACGCACGTCGCCCGGCTGTCCCGGCGCTTCGGCTGGACCACGAACGACGACCCGGTGAAGATCGAGCAGGATATCGGCGAGCTGATCCCGAAGTCGGAATGGACGATGATGTCCCACCGGCTGATCTGGCACGGCCGGCGGGTCTGCCATGCCCGGCGGCCCGCCTGCGGCGTGTGCGTCCTCGCAGCGCTGTGCCCGTCGTTCGGGCTCGGCCCGACGGACGAGGCTACCGCGAGCAAGCTGCTCAAGGCCGGGCCGTTCTCTTGACCTCAGACAGTGTCGACGGTGACAGTGTCGACGCGGACAGTGCGGGCGCGGACAGTGCGGGCGCGGCCGAGGGTGAGCCAGTAACGGCAAATCAGGACGGGAACGTGGCCACCTGGGCCGGTGTCGCCACCGCGAGCACGGACGACGGAGTGCCGGCCTGGCTCGCCCCGCTGGCGGGCAGAGCCGCGAACATGCCGGTCCCGGCGCCGCTGCGCCCGCCGGCCGGACGTGGCCGTGCCGCGGCTGTGCTGATCCTGTTCGGCGACGGCCCGGACGGCCCTGACCTGCTTCTCATCGAACGCTCCGCAGGACTGCGTAAGCATCCGGGCCAGCCCGCCTTCCCCGGCGGCTCGGTCGACGAGGCGGACGGCGGGCCGGTGCGCGCCGCGCTGCGCGAAGCGCAGGAGGAGACCGGAGTCGACCCGGCCGGGGTTCGCGTGCTCGCGGTCATGCCTGAGCTCTACATCTGGCGCAGCGACTTCCGGGTGACGCCGGTACTCGGCTGGTGGCACGCGCCGGTGCCGGTGGCGCCCGGTGACCCGGCCGAGATCGCCGCGGTGCTCAGGGTTCCGGTCACGGACCTGGTCAGCCCGCCGAACCGGCTCATGATCAGGTACCCGGACGGCCGGGCGCAGCCGGCCTTCCGGGTGGCCGGGCTGGTGGTCTGGGGGTTCACCGCGATGGTGCTCGACCGCGTGCTGGCGCTAGCCGGATGGGAGCAGCCGTGGGACCGCGAGCGGCTGACCGACCTGCCGGCCAGCGATCGCCCGGCGGGCTGGCCGCCGCTTGCGAGCTGAGGTCTCACCGCATCACAGACGTCTCGATGAGTCCGTGCGCCCTATAAATTGTTGCTGTGCCAGGTGACCTGCTCGACATAATCCTGCTGGTGCTGGTCGCCGCCTTCGCCGTTGCCGGCTACCGGCAGGGCTTCATCATCGGCGTGCTGAGCCTGGCCGGGTTCGTGGCCGGGGTGGTGGCCGGTGCCTACGTCGCGCCTGGTATCTCGCACGCTGTAGCCAAGAGCCAGTCGATGCAGGCGTTCCTCGCGATCCTGGTGGTGTTCGCCGCCGCCGTGATCGGCATGCTGATCGCCTCGGCGATCGGAGTGGCGGTCAGATCGAGGCTGGTCGGCCGGCCGGCCACCGTCGTGGACTCGCTCGGCGGTGCGGTCGTCAATGTGATCGCGGTACTGACGGTCGCCTGGCTCATCGGCTCCCTCGTCCAGAACTCGCAGTTCCCCGCCATCGCCAGGCAGGTCAACCACTCGGCCGTGCTGCGGGCTGTCGACGCCGTGATGCCGCGCACCATGGAGTACCTGCCGGTGTTCCCTGGCCTGCGCACGATGCTGTCGAACGGTCTGAATGAGACCGTCTTCAGCGGCATCGGCGCCGAGACTGACCCGAATCTGCCTGCTCCGAGTCCTGCCGTACTGAAGTGGCCGGCGCTGCGCCGGGACGAGCCCAGCATCGTCAAGGTCACCGGAATCGCCCCG
>Ga0335074_10010387_pt1 | contig 13026 bp, 11 predicted proteins | sample Lox_Sample_23_FD_206715 | JGI IMG/M metagenome (GOLD analysis project Ga0335074, IMG submission 206715) | Soil microbial communities from Loxahatchee National Wildlife Refuge, Florida, United States - Lox_Sample_2.3 | ecosystem: Environmental > Terrestrial > Soil > Wetlands | place: USA...
ACAAGCAATCCTGACGCCCAGTGGCGCCCTGCTGGTGGTCCTGGCAGGCAACATCTACATGTTCAGTTCCTTGACGTATGCGAACCTGGATCCGAGCGGCATCAGCCAGGGCACCGGCATCACCACTCTATCGATAGCAGCAAGCCTGGATTCGACCACCATCTTCGCGCTGGGGTCCTCCGGGTCGGGAACCAGCCAGCTGGATGCCTTCAACACCACCTCGCTCGCGCGCGCCGCCGCGCCGCTCCAGCTCACGGAACAAGCCACGGCGGTAACCGTCGGTCCCAATGGTCTGGTGTATGTGAGCTTGCCGAATGAAATCCTGGAAGTAAACCCATTAACGCTGCAGCCCACGTTTAACGGTGCGATATCGCTCACCGGCACGCCCGGCCCCTTGGTGTTTACGCCGGACGGACAGTTTGCCGCGGGCATCAATGAATCGCAGTCCGGTAACAGTCTGCTGATCGCCGCACTGCCCACCCACACGGCGATCAGCCCCACCAGCGGTCTACCGGCCGAAGTTACCCTCTTGCAGGTTATGGGAATCGACGAACTGCTGGCGGTATCTAACTCCACCCTCTCTCGAGTGACGCTGTCGCCGCTTACCCAAACGGTGAGCACTACGCCTGGAACGCCTCTACCAAATATCGGCATCGGGGGCGTTGTGGCGGTAACCGCCACGAACGATGTCCCCGCGGGCACACATTTCAATGTCCAGTCGGTTTTCCTCGCGTCCCTCGACAGTGTGTATCAGTACGCGCCGGCTTCCAACTCCGTTGTCTCCACCTACCCGGTCGAAAATGGGATTACCCCTGGAGCCATCACCTATGCGGTGCCGCCGATCACCAGCGAAGAAGCGCAGCCGACCGCTCTGCTCACTCTGGGGAATAACCAGACCATCTTGCCCAACGCGATGTCCGCCCCACTGGTGGTTCAAGTCTTGGACTCAAACAGTATTCCCGTCAGCGGCTACGACGTCCAGTTTCAGTTGAACGGATCGGGCGCCTCGCTGAGTGCGACTTCCGCTGTGAGTGGGACCAACGGATATGCCCTTACCTACCTCACGGCGGGCGATGCCACGGGCACCTACACGGTCACGGCGACGGCAGGTTCGGCGCCGGCTGCGAATTTTTCCGTGAACGTAACTCCGGCGGCGCAGAACTCGGGCAGCGTGCTCCTCACCATTGTCGCCGGGCAAGGCCAGATCCTGGCTCCAAACACGAGCACATCGCTGGGGGGTGGTTTCGGTCAATCGCTGGAAGTCTCAGCCACCAACACAACCGGCAGCCCGATCTCGAACCTTCCCGTCACGTTTTCGATTCCCGCCGGCGACGGAACCATTCAGCCGCAGGGTGGCGGAACCGGGGCGGCCTCGCTTACTGTCTACACCAACTCATCCGGTATCGCGGCCGTGGACTTCCTGGCGACCACCCTTCCTCTCGCCGATGCCACGCAGGGATTCTTACAAGCGCCGGTCACTGCCAGCGCCGCGAACGCAACTTCCGCTACGTTCTACATCACGACGGTCAATTCGCCGAACATTACTCCCCTGGCGCCCCAAATCGGACAGACCATTACCGGCGCAGAGGGAACCACTTTGACGGGAGCGGTGAAAGTGCGGGTTGTTTCATCGACCGGCGTGCCAATCCCGAATGTTTCGCTCATGCTCAGCGACAACAATACGAATCCGGCTCTCGCTCCCACCGCTACCTGCAATGGGCCCGGCGGGCTGGTACTTTCGGATGCAACTGGAATCGCCACTTGCGACGTGACGTTCGGCCCGCGCATCACGCAGGGTCAGACCCCATCCACAGTCAACGAAATCGTGGGAATAACCCAGAGCTCCGACAATCCAATTCGGTTTATCGTGACGCCCGGAGCGCCCGCCGTTGTCAAAATCGTTCAGGGCAATAATCAGACCGGCGGGGCGGGTCAGACCTTGTCGGGCGCGCTGCTGATTCACGTCACCGATTCCGGGGGCAACACCGTAAGTGGCGCCGCCGTTAACTGGCAGGTGGTCACACCCGGAACTGCCACGCTCAGCAATGTGATCGGTGTCACCGATTCCAACGGCGACGCTTCGGCGCTCGTGACCCTCGGATCCACCGCGGGGCCGGTGATGGTGACCGCAACCGCAGGCAGCGCCTCCGCCACCTTTACTCTCACCAACAACATTCCTGCCGCCGCGCTCCATAAAGTCTCGGGGGATCAACAGACCGCCACTGTCAGCACGCCTTTCAACATGCCGTTGACCGTACAGGCGGTAAATTCGAGCGGGAACGGGATCGGGGGCTTACAAATCAGCTTCCAAGTCACCTCGGGCGTCGCCACGCTGGGCTCTGCCACGGTCACAACCGATTCCACCGGGCAGGCCTCCACCACTGTGACCGCCGGCGCAACCGCGGGCGCGATTACCGTAACCGCCACTACGGCCAATTTCACCGTCACCTTTAACCTGACGGCCATTCCGATCGGTCCGGCCAGCGTCACCATCGTCAACGGAGCGAGCTTCGATGCCAACACCGGCATCTCGCCCGGCGGGATCGCCACCATTCGCGGTACCGGAATGCTGTCTGGTGTCACGGGCATCTTAGTCGCAACGCCCAACGCGAGCGGGCAATATCCCACTACGTTTTCGGGTTTGACCATTTCCTTCAACGGCACCCCCGCTCCCATTTACTACGTCGAGGCCGAAAATGGCACGGATCAGATTTCCGTTCAGGTGCCCTTTGAGGTGCAGCCGGGTTCGTCGGTGTCGGTGGAGATCAGTGCCGCGAACCTGGGCTCCGCCACGGTGACGGCCGCGGTCAAGATGCTCGCCCCCGGTGTCTTCACTACTGTCTACGACGGGAAAGTCTACGCCGTCGCGGTCCGGCCGGATGGGAGCTATGTGAGCCCCACCAATCCGGCTCAGCAAGGTGAAGACATCCAGATATACGTCACCGGACTTGGCCAGGCTTCCCCCGCGCTTGCCACCAACGCCCCAGGCGAAGGTCAGGCCGTTATGTCATCGCTGGTAGTGGGTCTTAACAACGGAGGTGTGCCCCTGGTATCCGCCGTGTATGCTCCCGGATTGATCGGCGTATACGTGGTCACCCTGCAAGTTCCCGCAAACACCCAGACCGGACCTTATCAGCCCGTCGGAATTATTGCAAACGATTCCCAGGGCAACCAAAATTTCGCTCAGTCCACCTACATTCCGATTCAGTAACTGTTTCGGACTAAACGGTGATGGAACCTGGCGGCGGACTGCCGGAGCTGTAGGAAGTGCCGTTGTACGAGAGGCCTGGCGCTACTTCCACCGGTTGCTGCAACGCGGAAGGCACCCAGGAGTAGCCCATCGATTCGCGAGCATCCGTGGTAGTCTGCGGATCCCAGCCCCACACCATGATCGGGACATCGATGCTGTAGCCCTGCTGCGCGAGTTGCTCACCTACTTCTTGCCTTTGGGCTGGGTTCGAAATGTCCCGGAGCTGCTGAACAGCGGCGGGCTGTGCGGCCCAATAGGCGTCATCGAACGACATCTGCGATTCTGATTCAGCCGCCGCGGCCGTCGTCGAGGTTGTGGCGGCGGCGCTGGCCGTGACCGATGATGCGCCCGGAAAGTTGACCGCAAGCCCGAAGAGCGAGGGAGCCGAGGCGGACGAAGCAGCAGTGGAAGCGCCGCTCACGCCAGGATCCCGCCGCACGGCATTTTGTTGGCCCGGCGCGGACGAAGTAGATAGAGTAGACGCCTGGCCGGCGCTTGCGGCATTATTGCCTAGCTCATCGGACAAAGCTGTCGCAAACGATTGAGATTTGGATGGCTGGGCTTTGCCGCTCTCGGAAACTGCCACTTCGGCCGCAGCCCAAGGGTGCAGCCTTCCCGTAGGATCGATCATTCTCGCGTTCCTCCGCTCGCGATTTATGCAACCGGAGGGCCGCTCGCTATGGTTTCGGTGCCGGTGCTATACTTCGCGCCGGCTTTGCGATCGGAACGGGGCTTTGAAAAGTCATGCGAACCGGAAACACGCGGGAGAAAGGCTCGATCCGTAACTGGACCAGGGTACCGCTGATGGTTCTCTTCACGCACTCCAGGCATTGGATAGCGGGGTCCGCCGGGTTCCACTCGAATACCACGGCAGTGGTATCGTGGGCGTGCAAAACGCTTTGCCCCATGGTCACCTTCAGACCCGGTATTGGCGCCATCTCAAGCTTGACGGAAACATCCCCCGGCAAATCGTTGCGCACGTGGACCGTGTCAAAAGACGTGCCCGAAGGCTGTAAATGCACGAGCGATTTGTCCACTCCCACTTTGGCCAGGATCGCACTCCCGGCGGCATTCATGTCTTTCGGAACCCGCGAGGCGTCATCGTCGGCACTATCCTTGGGCCCCGGTATATAGCCGCTGGGCGAGAACGGGCTCGGCAGGATGGTAGGCTTCACGTAATGCCAAAACCATTGGCCGTCTAGGACCTCCCAGTTACTCACCAACGGAAAGCTGATCAGTGCAGTGGTACCCTGAAACCGCCAATCGCTCTTACAGCTGGTTACGACGGTCGCTTTGGTGAAGTTCTCGGTATAGTTGATTTTGATTATTTCGCAGCCCTTGTACTGGTCTTTGCCCAGCTGGAAGAACTTATCCTGCGAATCATCGGCCACCATGGAGTAAGCCTCTTTGAACTTGCCGTCCGTGAACAACTGGTAAAAGTGAATCACCCGCGCGCGCAACGCGTCTTCGATTGGCGGCGGGGCCTTGTCGACGATTTCGGATTTATCCTGAGCGAAGGCGGCGGCCAACGAAACGAGTAGAAGCGATGCAAGGCGGAGCGTTCTCATAATTCTAATTTTCAATGGGAACTGTACTCTAACAATAACAATATAAATGGCTGGGAGGCAGGGACTCGAACCCCGATACGCAGATCCAGAGTCTGCAGTCTTACCATTAGACGACCTCCCAGCAAGGGCTGTCCTCACCATTCTAGCATCGGGGTCTGGCAGGCTTAACTCGCTTTGGCGGCCACTCTTTTCGCCACCCGGGCGGCGGGGCGGGGACGCGGCCGGGAATGATCGCCCGCCAGATAAGTGCGCCAGCGCTTGAGTTGACCGGGGGAATCAAAGGCGCGCCAGGTTTGCCGCAGGTCCTTAAGCTTCCCTCCAATCGCGCTTTCAATACGGCTCTTGAGTTCGCGATCGCCCCCCACCACGTTCCGGATGGCCTGATAATCGCTCACCTTGCCGAGGGCCGTCTGCAGCTCCTGCAGCGCCTTGAGATATCGCTCGATATTCGGGCCGTAGAGCGGACGAAACAGCTCCAGCGTGTAGCGGAAGCGCTTCGTTTCCAGGCGAAAAGCGTGCAATTCCTCGGGCGGGCGTTTGCCTTGGATGGCTTTGCGGCCGGCATCGAAATAGCGGCGCGCCATCTTGGGCAATATCACGCGGGCGTTGTCGGCGGCGCTGCGTGACGGATCCAATTTCATACGCCCCAGTTTCATACGCTTCGCAGGGATAATCCGGTGCGCCACTTGGCGGAAAAATCGCGGCCGCTCCAGCGCCGCACCATTTGCGCGAACTGTCTTTGAAAGACGCGCCGTTCTCTGGTCAATCGCGGCCGGTGCGCGGTGTGCTCTAATTCGTTGAGGAACTCGAGCGCGATGTCGTGGTCGCGAATGGAGGAGGTGAGCCGCATCATGCGCTTCAACATGCGCCGGATCTTCTTGACCTCCCACTTCGGGAAAAAATCGCTGAACAGTTGCAGGCCCTGGGAAAACCGTCGAATGCTCACCCGCAGGTCGTGAATCTCCACGGGTCCCGGCTTCTGGGCGGCCCGATGCACCTGAAAGGCCAGCGTGGTCAGCAGCCGGTTCATCTGATCGAGCACATAATCGTGCATGCTGCTTTTGGCGGTCAAGGCTTAACCCGCGTCAACTGGAGCTGAGTCTGGTAGGTTTCCCGGAAACTGTCGGCCACGCGTTCGGCGGCCCAGATTTCGAGATCGGGATCGGGGTTGGAATTGAGCGCCAGCGTAACCGTTCCGTTACGAAGCTGCACCTGGAGATCGGCCACGCGCTGTTCGTGGCTGCGATCCAGACTGTCGGCGATGCGCAGCAGCGGAACGAGCAGTGTGATGGCGCGCCGCGATTCAGGATCAATGGTCTGGAAGGGGGAATGCCTGGGGGTGGGCATAGCCTTTCTATGATAGCGGCATAGCAGGGCGATCATCTGGCGCTCGGCGTCGGTGAAGCCCGGCAGATCGGAATTCGCCACCAGATAATAGGAATGCTTGTGGTGGCTGGTATCGCTGACAAAATGCCCGATATCGTGCAAGTAGGCCGCGGCTTCGAGCAGCTTGCCCACGGCGGGCGGAAGGCGGTGCAAGGGCTGCAGGGATTGGAACAGCCGGTGCGCCAGTTCGGCGACCTTGCGGGCGTGCGAAAGCTGCACTCCGTAGCGCCGCGCCATCTGCTCCACCGAGCGGCGCTGATCGCGATTCAGCATGGTCAGCTCGCGGCCCACGCCGCGCGCCGCCAGGTCCGCGATAATGCCGTCCCGAACGCCCGCCGACGAATAGTGCATGGCCGGCTGCTGGAATACCTCGAGCAACCGCAAGAAGACCGCCGCGCCGGCCACGATCAGCTCGGCCCGGTTGGGACCGATGCCTTGAATCTTGCGCCGGGCGCCGAGGTCCATCGTCACCAGATCGCGATAGAACCTGCGGATCTGCGCTGCCGACGCCTTCAGCCGGTCCGCTTCGTCGCGGCGGGCGCGCGCCACGCGGTTTACGGCGCAAACGATGGCCGCGGCGGTGGCGGAAGTGGCGATGGCGCGATCGAAGGGTCCGGCGCCGATCTTGCGCAGCGGAGTGGCCAGCTTTTCATCGATGTACTCGTTCATGCGGCGCAGGTCGATGGGAGCGGGCGGGTCGGATCTCAGGAACACTTCGGTGAGCCGCACGGCGCCCAGCGGTTTCGAAAACGCCTCCGAAAGCACTCCGTGCTCCGACAGCATCACTTCTGCGCTGCCGCCGCCGACGTCGATCATCAGAACGCGCTTTCCGGTCTGCGGCCAGCGCGCCATCACGCCTAAATGAATGAGCCGCGCTTCCTCCTGTCCCGAAATGATTTCGATCGGCGATCCGAGCGCTTTTCCGGCGCGCTCCAGAAACTCCTCCTGATTGCTGGCGTCGCGCACCGCGCTGGTAGCCACCGCACGCACACCGATGACATCCAGCTTCTGATACGCCTGCGCCATGCGCTCCAGATTGGCGCATACAAAAGCGATCGCGTCGGCGGTGATGCGGCCGTCGTGGAAAACGCCCGCCCCCAGGCGCGTCACCTGCCGTTCCGACGCCAGGATTTTGGTCACCATGCCCGGCCCGGTTTCGGCGGCCTGCATGCGTATGGAGTTGCTTCCGATATCGACAGCGGCGTAACGGGGCATACTTTCCCATAGTATCGTGGCCGTTTTGAATTTCAGATAAAAGAGTGGATTGAATCTAGTGGTACAGCACTTCGAGGCTGACAGCTTTGAGGCAGGCGAAGCCGTGGCCTTCATACAGGCAGGATTCGGTGCCATTGGGTTCCAGGGTGGGGACGACGTTGGTAGGAGGCGCGGCGCCGAGCTTTGCGGAAGCGTAGTCGTACCAATCTGGATAAGGAGCGCCGGTCATGGCGGGATATAAGTGGCTGGACTGCGTGGCGATAACGATATATCCGCTCGCGGTTTGTTCCGGGGCGGGATACCAGCTTTCAATGGGAACCGAGAATTGGCAGGCGCCGTTTCCGCCGCCACCCCCGGCGATCGACCATGTGCAGTTCACGGGGGTTCCGGAACTGGGATCGAGGACGCTGAGATTGAAAACGGAAGCGCTGCGAGTGGTCTGAAACTTGTATTGATATAGCCCTTCGAGATCGGGAGCGAGATGGGTGATGGTGGTGTTGTTGCTTTGCTGATGGACCTGATGGCCGAGCACGTCCCAGCATCCGTAGTCAGTGTTGCAGTTGTTGAAAATCGAATAATAAAAAGTCACCGAATCGGCCGGCGTATCGCCCGAGCCGGAGTTGGCCACCTCGCGAACCCAGCCGTACTCGGCGCCCGCGTCGCTGCATTCGCGATCGGTGAAGTATACGGCTTCGACGAAGTAGTGCGTGTATTGATCCTGCGACGACGGCGGATTCGTTTGGCCGGCAAACTCCCCGTCGAAGACGAAGCCTACCGGGGTCGCGGCGTCCATCGGCCCGAATCGCGAGGTTTCCAGGTACTCGCCCGTGGCTGCCAGCGGCTCAGTTCCATTAAAGGCCGGCCAAACCCAGGGGATGCCGGGGACGGGGAATCGAAACCAGCCGAAATCCGCGTGATTGTAGGGCGCGCCGTTTACCGGTCCCAGGGCGCAGCGGGTTCTGAGGGTGGCGGGCGGAGGGCTGGAGCCTACATTGGCGTAGTAGAACATCCAAGGCAGGCCGGTCGAGTCCTGGCCGTCGTAGGCCCAGGAAGCGTTGAACAGGTAGTGATCGTGCAAGCTGGTATGGGGAACCAGGACCGGAACGGAGGTCTGAGCGCACAACGCGGGGATGGCGAACAGAGCAGGGAACAGTTTCGGCGGCATCAGCTTCTGGATGTCATTTTAGCCAGGTATCAGATTCATCAAATCGTTATAATTAGGACTTCGCCCTCCCCCCATGTCCCCGCTTCTGCCCAATCGTTACCGCGGCAAGCTGATTGTCGTCGAGGGAATCGACGGCTCCGGTAAATCCACCCAGCTTTCCCTGCTGAGCCAATGGCTGCGCTCGCAATGCATCGCGGTGGCGTTCAGCGAATGGAATTCTTCGCCGCTGGTGCGCGAGACCACCAAGCGTGGCAAAAAGAAAAACATGTTCACGCCGGTGACGTTCAGCCTGATTCACGCCACCGACTTCGCCGACCGGCTGGAACGCTACATCGTGCCGCTGGTGAAGTCGGGCGCGGTGGTGTGCGCCGACCGCTATGCCTATACGGCCTTCGCGCGCGACGTGGTGCGCGGTGTCAGCCGCCGCTGGGTGCGCAACCTGTACCGCTTCTCGCTGCGCCCCAACCTGGCGTTCTATTTTCGTGTGCCGCTCGAAGTGGCCATCGGCCGCATTCTGGGCGGGCGGCACGCCATCAAGTTCTACGAGGCCGGCATGGACCTGGGGCTGAGCCGCAACGTGGAGGAGAGCTTCCGTATTTTTCAGGGCCACATTCTGGACGAATACGAAGCCATGATCCAGGAAGTGGGTTTTCACGTGATCGACGCCACGGGGTCCATCGAGGAGCAGCAACAGCAGATGCGCGATATCGTGACGCGCGAATTGGGAGAGAGCCTGCGCAACGGCGTACTGCGGGCCGCACCGGGAGATTTTGATGCTGCTCAAGCAGCCGCTCGAGTTCTATAGCGAATCGCTCAGCGGGGTGGATCGCGAGGAGCTGCAGGGGAGGCTCATCGTGATCGAAGGGCCGGATTCGGTGGGCCGTTCCACGCAGGTGGCGCGCCTGAGGACCTGGCTGGAGCATCAGGGGCACGCGGTGCTGGACACCGGTCTCGCGCGCGGCGCGCTGGCCGGCAAGGGCATCCAGCAGGCCAAGGAAGGCAACACGCTCGGTCCCATCACCATGACCTTGTTTTACGCCACCGATTTTGCCGACCGCCTGGAAAACGAAATGATCCCCGCACTGCGCGCCGGCTTCGTGGTGCTGACCGACCGCTATATTTTTTCGCTGATGGCGCGCGCCATCGCCCGCGGCGAGGACCGGCGCTGGATCGAGCGCGTCGCGAGTTTTGCCCTGGTTCCCCACGCCATTTACTACCTGCGGGCCGAGGTCCGCGATCTGCTGCCGCGCGTGGTGCTGGGCCGCGGCGCGTTCGATCACTGGGAAAGCGGCATGGACATGCGCTTCGGCGCCGACATGCACGACAGTTTCGTCAAGTATCAAACACGCGTGATTCACGCGCTGGACCGCATGGCCAAGCGCTACAACTTCGTAATCATCGACGCCACCAAGACGCCGGATCAGATTTTTCGCGAGCTGCAGCGCTCGATCACGAAGCTATTCTAGGTTTAGTGCGGCCCGGCCAGGCTGTAGATCAGTATCGCCAGCACGACGAAGGTGAGCCCGACGTAGGTGCCGTCGCGCTCCAAGGCAAATCCGGCCAGGGAAAACGCCACGCGCGCAATGGGCGTCAGGATCAGGAGCAGCAGGCCGAGCTGGATGACGGCCGGACAGTTCGACGGCCTCGCCGCATGGATCACGCCGGAGATGGTGCGGTAAGCCTGCGCCGTTCCGTGGAACACGCGATAATCGGGCTGTTCGCTTCCGTGCTGCCACAGAAAGCAGATTCCGCCCAGCAAAACCACGGCGGCCGCGAGCATCACGCCGGTTCTCAGCAACACGCTGATGATCACCTCAAGGCGCTGATCGCCCCATTTCTTCACAGCTTGCCTCCGACGCCCGTCACGATCATTTCCACCGCCATCACGCCCACCACGCCCGCGAAGATCCAGCGCAGAACGCGAACTTTCGCGCCGATGAGCTGGCGCGCCCCCACCAGCGACCCCGCCAGGACGCCCAGCATCACCGGCATCGCGATCCCCGGCTCGATATAGCCCCTGCTCAAATAAATCCCGGCGCTCGCGGCCGCCGTCACGCCGATCATGAAATTGCTCGTGGTGGTGGAAACTTTGAAAGGAACGTGCATGGCCTGGTCCATGGCAATCACTTTCAGGGCGCCGGAGCCGATCCCCAGCAGGCCCGAAAGAGTTCCCGCGCCGAACATCATGCTGAAGCCGGTTTTGACGTGACTCACTTGATACTCGCGCGGGCCGTCGGGACCAGGATAAGAGCCGTTCAGCTTCAGACGCCGCGCCAGGGGATCCGATTGGCGTCCGTCGCCATTGCCCTTCTGGCCGCGGCTGGATTGCCAGGCGGCATGCAGCAGGACCAGGCCGAAGATCACGGAAAGAATAGACGTGGGAGTGCGGGTGGCGAGAAAGGCGCCAAAGAGCGCGCCCAGCGTGGTCGCGATCTCGAGGAACATTCCGATACGGATGTTCGAGTAACCTTCGCGAACAAAAGCCGCCGCGGCGCCCGATGACGTCGCGATTACCGATACCAGACTGGCGCCGATGGCGTAGCGGATATCCACGCCCAGTAACAAGGTGAGAGCAGGCGTCACCACCACACCGCCGCCCAAACCGGTGAGCGCCCCCAAACATCCCGCCACCGCTGAGATACAGAACACCAGCGGCGTGAATTCCAGATTGGTCATTTACCAATCTTGTACCAAGCTCGGCGGCGAATGCCGGAGTTATTGCGCGGAGCCGCGGTGGAACACCTTTTGCTTAACATCGGGCCAGAATTCATCGAAGGTATTGCTGCCAAACCGGCCGAAAAACCCCAGCCCCGTTCGAACCGCGGCATTACCGGCCGTGTCGTCGCCGGGAGCGCGCCAGGCATTCGAAACAAAGTTGCTGCCGGGGATGGCGATGAAACGCGCATAGGCCGGCATCAGCCCGCCCTCGCGATTCTGCGCCAGGAACGTCATCTTCGCGGCGTGGCCCAGCCGATGGGCGAACGGCGCGCCCGGATCGCGCGGATAACGCGGGTCCTCACCCCAGATCGCTCCGAATCCCGCTTCCATGCTGTTACTTAACGCCAGACCGCTCAGCCGCATTCCGTACCGATCGCCGAAGCCCTCCCAGTGTGGGCCGTAAGTCTTCGGGTGGTTTAACAGTGTTTCATAACCGGCGCTGAACAGCCCGGCCGCCAGGCTGTCCGGACCCAGCGTACCCTTGAGCACCCATTGGATCCGTTCCCGGGCGGTGATGGGCCGGCGCGCATCGCTACTGCTGGAAGATGCCGCGTCGAACGCAGGTGTCGATGCGTCGGCGCTCGAGTCCGGACCGGCCGTTGACGCCACGGTACCGGGCTTGAGTTGTTGCGCCCACATCGCGGATGAAATGAGAAGAACCGAGCAACCTACTTTGGAAATCATGAAGCCCCCAACGGGGGAATACATAGCAGATCGGATGCCATCCGCAACGCAATCGCAGCGCACTCGCGAACATGTTTTTCTTCATGAAGATGCAGGCATGCCGCAACTTTGGTACTAGCAGTTCACCCTTAGGAAAATCTTGCAGGACTGACCTTTCGACCAACTGTCGTCACGATTATGGATTCTCGGCGTAAACCCGCTTGACGACGTTGGCCACCGGACCCATGGTCTGCCAATCCGGATACCTGGTCTTGAACTCCGCGGTAATCGTAGAGGCGGCGTCGTCCGCGGATTTGCCCTCGCGTTTGAATTGGAGCGAGCGGTTTTGCAAATCGACGATGAACGCCCGTTCTTTTGCGATCAGCGAACCGTCGCCGAGGGCGCCGTGATCGGGAACGATGTAGCGCGGATGCAGCTTTTCGAGCTGATCCAGAATGGCGATCCAGTTCTTTACGCTGGCATCGGCATCCGGAATGTTGGGCACGATTTTATCTTGCACGATATCGCCCGGAATCAGCACGCTGTCCGGCTCTACAAAAATCACTTCGTCGCCTTGGGTGTGGGCGGGACCGAGCCACATCAGGCGCGCCGTGACCCCGCCGCCCAGGTCGATGGTAATTTCCTTGTCGAACACGATGTCCGGCGGGCGCAGCTTGACCCCCTGCAGCAGCTCCTTGCTCTGCGGCGAAAAACCGCGAAACAGATCCATCATTTCGGTGGCATGCTGGTTCATCTCGCGCTGCTGGACGGCGGGCCGGATAATGATGGTGCGCGGCGGAAAGGCCTGCTCGCCCATGGCGTGCTCGGGATGAAAATGCGTGGTGGTGAGATAGAGGCCGGGCGCCTTGGCCAGCTTTTCGGCCTGTTTGACGACGATGGCGCCGTTTCTCGCGCCAAGCCCGGTGTCCACCACCAGCGTCGCGCGGCCGCCCACCACGATGCCGATGTTCGGAAATCCTACGATCGCGTGGACATGCTCCGATACGCGGGTCACCGAGTTTTCGGGCAGCAGCATGGACTGCTGAGCCAGCGCGAAGGCC
>Ga0335074_10010388_pt1 | contig 13025 bp, 12 predicted proteins | sample Lox_Sample_23_FD_206715 | JGI IMG/M metagenome (GOLD analysis project Ga0335074, IMG submission 206715) | Soil microbial communities from Loxahatchee National Wildlife Refuge, Florida, United States - Lox_Sample_2.3 | ecosystem: Environmental > Terrestrial > Soil > Wetlands | place: USA...
CGAATTATTTTTGAACAAAGAGAGTAGAATATATTACCGCATTCAGTTGAGTCTTGGCATCGGAGCTTTCAACCACCGACAGGACCTTCAAACTACACAACTGCAACCACCCTTCGCTCGGGGCATTCACATCAACCATGCTCCAACCAAGGATATTCAGGAGCTTTACAGCTCAATTCGACGCTCTCTCCTTGAACGCACAACCTCGAAGACGTATGCTGCCCACAGCACTCCAGATACCCGCGGACCTACTAACACCCTCACAGCAACCCATCTCCTCTCCGCGACGCTCCCGTCCCGCCGGCCATTCTCGAGCACGCCGCGCCAACAAAACTGGCTGATGCCGAAGTTCGGCGAAAAGCGCAAGTCGCGCAAAGGGCGGCCACGGGTAGCAACAGGCGGGTCGGTACGCGGGACGACGGTGGCCTGGGGTACATATGGACTGCGGATGGTGGACCGGCACCGACGCATCTCGGCGGCGCAGCTGAAGGTGGCGGAGGCGACGATCCGGCAGCGCATGCGCGGCTACAAGTACCGGCTGTACATGCGCGTGGCCGCCAACATCGGCGTCTACACCTCTGGCAATGACCAGCGCATGGGCAAGGGCAAGGGCAGCTTTGATTACTGGGCCACGCGCGTCGCTGTCTCCAGGATTATCTTTGAGCTTGCGGGCGATGTCCATGAGCAGGTTGTGAGGGATGCGTTCAGGTTGGCGGGGAATAAGTTACCAGGTGCGTCTGTCCGTTGGTTGATGCATTCCTTCGTTTGGAATGGATCGTCATGATGTGAGGCTAACATATTTGGTTGTAGGATTATACGAGTTCGTGAGGAAAGGTGATCCTCCGGTCATGGGTATTACGAAGCTAGGAAATGGTGTCACAGTCGAGAGTCTGATGAGGCCGAGGAAAACACTACCAGTAGAGAAGAGCGAGGAGAAGATAACCGCTACGGGACCTACTCCAACTGTATGATATTTACTAGAGAAGAGATGGCCTTTGCCAGTTATACACCCAGAAGTAAGCGTTGTTAGCGCATAGACAAAATCCAAACTCGTCCCGCCGACTAGCAGAATGCAAGACACAGTTTTGGACGTTTGAGCAAGCTAAGCAAACGAAGAACTCTGATCTTCAGCAGGTATTATTGAAGGCGCAGCGTGAACTTTTCACGGCTTCCCAGCTCCATCGTCGCGTGTTACACTCAATGAGCAGCCTCATGGAGCCGGACATTGACACCATCAGCAGGGCATGTTGTGAGGGTCAATCCGTGCCTCACTTGCTTAGAAATTGCGCTACCATCGATTTGGTCGAACTTCTGCAGCAGCCGCACCGTCACGTAACCGGCCTCGGTCAACGCGAACTGCTGACCGATGCAGATTCTGGGCCCGCCGTTGAAAGGTAGGTACTCCCAGCCGGGTCGGCGGCTAAGCCAGCGCTCTGGCTTCCAGACATCGGCGTCCTCACCCCAGAGGTCCTTGCGGCGCTGCATAACGTGAACCTGTAGATGCAGTCAGTCAATCTGAACCGAGGCAGGATGATCCGCGGGGAATCGTAGGGAGTCGGAGACACTTACAGAGTAAAGCACTTCGCCGCCCTTGGGAATGAAAACTGGAGATTTGCCATCGGGTCCACCACCAACAGGGATTGTGGTATCATGATATGCTTCTCGGCTATTGAGTGGTACAACTGGATAGAAGCGTAGCGTCTCGTTGAGAACCCATTGAAGGTACGAACAATTCTTGAGGCCAGAGAATGAAATGGGCTTTGGAGCATCAAAAGTGCCGAAATCTTCCAGGATCTTTCCTCGGAGTTTGTTGAACTCTTCCGGATGCTGTGCGAGCAGAACAAAAACATAGCCTAGTAGTGATGCAGTAGTGTCTCGCCCGGCCAGTAGGATATTAATGAGTTCAGTGCGGATTTGAACCGGATCTTGTGTGGCTTCGGCGAGCTGTTCCAGGAATACATACTTCTTCTTATCGTCCGTCCTTGCCTTCTTAAGATTCAACGCACGTTGAACGAAGTAGTCAATAAACTCATTGCATATTCTGCACTGCTCACGGAAGTCCTTGTTGTGAGCCGTCCAGTATAAGTCGCCCAGACGAGCAGCCTTAGCAAGGTACATCTGACCGCGATCGAAGGCGTAAGCAAAAGCCTTTTCTTGATGAGTAGATTGGTTTTTGGAGCCTGGTAGACCGTCTAGCTGACTGTCGACGCTTTCGCCGAAGAGAAATTCGGTTGCAGAGTCCATAGTGAGTCTAAAGAAGAGGACTTGTAGGTCGGTTCTTTCGGTCCAACCATCATTGCCTGTCCTTAGAACCTTGAGTAGGTTCTGGACATGCCGTTCTTCCAATTCCAGGTCACCGACTTGATCACGGACGAATTGTGGCCGGAGCATTGCTCTTGAGTGTTCCCAGCGTTGGCCATTCGTTGCAAACTGAGAGTACCATTAGCAGTGTTTGACATTGACTTCAGCAAGCACTAATTAGCTTACGATTCCTCGACCAAGCATTGGAAAAAAGTCCAGGATTCGAAGTCGGGGGATTCCAAAATCCTTGAACTGGGTTGCAAGGATTGCTTTGACATTTTCCGGCTCATAAGTTACCCAAGCCATCCTACCAGGAGGTATGATCGCTTGGAATGTATGGCATATGCGGCCTTCGCGCTTGCACAAATATTCAAACCGTTCAACTTGTGAGTCGACCATTCGCTTTTCATTGTCTGCCTTGAGCAACTCCTGAACGTTTTTGTAGCCAAAAATGTCGGTACGGTCCCAAGTTACTGCGGGTTTGCATCCCCATTCTCTTGCTTTGGCAGCCCGTTTTTGGTATCGGATAACGAAAGCAATAAGGTGATAGGCGATGAAAGCTACACCCGCGAGGAGTGGTAACAGGATTGCTCGACGCATGGTTCGTTCGGCGTCACAATCAGATAGTCGTTGGAGGATGCAAGAGCAGGAATGCTATGTTTGAAACGGCAGCGATAGGAAGAGAGTAGAGTTCACGCTTCTGGCTTTATCTTCAGTCAAATGGCAACCCTAGAGCTGAAGCTTTCTCCGACGGGTGAGTGTTGAACTACGGACGAATTTGACGGGCGATGAAATGCTGGCAGCTGATCTCAAGATGTGTCGTGACTAATTACTCTGGAATGAGGTCCGTAGTCGATGTCGTTAGCTTCCTTGCTTTACAGGGCCTCAAGAAGTAACTATGCTAGTACACTTCGGATTTGGTTCCAGTGATTTTCGGATCAAAGAGCACTCTGATTGAATGCAGACCTCAAAGGTTTTCTAGATAAAATTTACTAGTCGGAGTGATTGTAAGTCCGACGGGCGGTTTCAAGTGACTAAACCCCCCGCGATTTCCCCGACTATGCCTAGGTAAATATCGTATGTCGCCGTAGGTGTGGGGAAAATGTCACCCCAGGTCACTTGGAAGCTCAGTTGTTGGAAAACCGCGCAATTGCCATTGTAGAGTTTTTGTTCCGGCGCTACTTTGGCATCCAGGATTGTCGTACGCTATCGTACTGTATCCATTCGTATCTTTCCCGTGCAAAAGGTGCTGAACAGCGATGTAATCCTGTCGGGTCGTTAGCATATCAACACCTCTTACACATTTGAAGTGCTGCGTAGTCGCTCTTCCTCCGCCGTAGGAGTGGTCATTCGAATTCCATCGCCAGATCTACTATACTGACTAGAGAATCTCATACCTCGGCTGGTTTAGCTGTTCCAAAACTTCCAGACCTCTTTCGGACATACTTGATCTCTTGGCAGACGCCACTCGCGACCGGCCGGCCCCTCAGGATTAGGCCCACAGTTGATATTGAACCCAAAATATGTTTTGTAGAAATGATGCCATCAGTACCTCCGAGTCTTCAGCGAGCCCATGATGACACAAGATGCATTAGAACCGTAGCGGCGTTCCGGAACTTCTCGAAGCAATCTCGAGTCTCTCAGTTCAACCGAAAGGTGCTTGAGCCGTCATTATCCTTTCCCGCTGATCAGTGCTCTTTCTTGCGCCGCCTCTGCTGCACTTCTGCCGTGCTCCTCCCTACGCCTGAAGCATGACGTTACCGGGACTCAGTAGGATTGCTTATTCAAGATGTACAAATCGATAGTAGTTGCTCGGTGGAATCGATAGTGGTCGCTTGTGCTGACTCGACCGTAAGAACAGACGCGCGAATCACAATCATTCTATTTTGTGAGCTGGTAGAATGGAACTTAAACCGAGATTAGGAATAGTTTTCGTCACAGCGATATACGACGCCGTGACCATGATTCGATTGATTTTCTTTATGACATTCGCTTGCTCATCAAAGAGCGTGGTATCATGTATGCTCAAAGCGTCAGATCCCCTCCTGTCGTGCGAGAGCTTCTCGACCAATTCGAGGCTTCGCCCAATCATTATAAACGCCTGTGATGCTCTGTAAATCGCAACCTCTGTATTTTTCCAAATGCTGCGATCATTCTCTATTCGTACACCTCCATGCAATGAGATGATGAATGCACCATAATGCAAAGCGTTGGATAGTTTCGTCCCATTCTAACTTTGTTCACCACACCCAGCCGCGACGCTCGCTTCCACATTGCCTTCCGATGATTTCCGAGAACTTGCAGGAGTCGAATCGGAATGGTCATAAGAAAAATTCGAAGATCGTTCGCTAGTCAAGCTTGATGCAGATCCATCGTCCGTCAAGTCGCTAGCGTCAGCCTCTTCCGTTAACGCGTTGCTTTGTGCTTCGCCTTCACCTTCAGTCGGCCCGAGTGTCCACACCCACTCTCGTCGACGTTTTCGTCGTCCAGCCACGGGAGTTTCGGGACATGAGTCGCTATCGCTCTCCGAAGATGAGTCTCGCTTGTCGCCGGCTTTTGGCGAACGAGCCTTCAATCGAGATCGTCCTCGTCGGTAGGATAGGCGTACTGCAGAAGGTGGAGGCGAGGAGAGGGCGGATTCCGTGAATGCTGTAGGGGTTGTCGGGGTTTGCTCTAAGTCTACTGATGCGCATGAAGACTCAATTGTGTCGTTGGAGTAAATCGTTTGAGCCATCGAGGAGATTGTGATCGATTCTTCAGGGGATGATTCAACTACTTCAACCACAGATGTAATCTCCTCTGTTTCGATATCTGAGTGTTTCCAAGTATACTTCATGGTTCGGACCTCCTCTTCAAGTGGACTTCTGAACGACACATGCTTCTCCGGCGGAAAGATAGGTCGGCTTTGGCTGATGGAGAGTCTGCGACACTCGATGCGTGGTATTGGGCTGTTCACAAGAATCGAAGAAGGGTTGTGCGATATTGTATAGGGAAACCCTCCCAAGTCTGATAAAGTCGAAGCAGAAGATACTGACGACGAGCTCGGGGTACGTCCGTCGGCCGGTTCCGGAGTATTCGGTGTTTCGGTTGCATCGTGCGCTTGTCGTAGTGGTGTTGATACGATTTGTACTCGGTTCGTCTCATATGCATTCTGAAAGGTGTTTCGCGCCGTTGGAGATGCGGCGGACAAAGTCTCTAAGCGTAGGCTGGAGCCTTTGCCAAAGGTTCGCGTCTGTTGAGTGTTGATTGAAAGCTTCGGTCGCTGAAGACGAGGATGGGAGGACTGTGAGGATTGTCGAAACGGTGGTGGGATGATGACGGTGGCAGCCATGTCTGGCGGGTGCAGATTGGGAGGGTGTGAGAATGAGGTCTGCGACATGGGCACCGGTACTACATGTAGCAGCGTCATGCAAAAGTGCTTTGCCTTCGAATGTCTCGGTCGGTCGTGTTGGTGGCGGGAAGACGAAGTCGGCTGCGACTGTTGCCGACAGCCGTGTTAGATGTATCAGCCGTTGTAGCACTGCCTTCACCTGTAGTACAGATGGCGATAGAACCGGAGGAGGGTTGGAGGGAATGTCAGTGGATCGGATCCGGTAGGGTTCGGGTCGAGTAGCAGGTAATAAGATGCGATGGTGGTGGCTTCGTATCCAGCGTATCGAGGCGCAGGCAAAGGAGCGAGCGCACTCCGATCTAGCCTGGAGGGCCTGACAGCTTTATGAGGGTTGGAAGTGGAAGGTGTATATAAGACGTAGGTGTGAGTGGGAACAGGAATAGGAAGGCATATGGATGCGAATCATGGCGTTCGGGAGGCGACAAAGACAGGCAGAGAATGCGAATTGGACAGGAATGGCAAAGATGCAAGCAAGCGGTTCAGCGCAAGTGCCAAAGCCAGTGCCAGAGCCAGGCGCCTGCCGGCTCTCTCATATTCAGGCTTAGGCCCGAGGGAAGCTGAACTGCGCTGGACTTGGACATGGGACTAGGATCTGCCATGCATTGGCCCAGCTTATTTTTATCGAGGTTGCTAAATCTGGCCCGGGATGTGTAAAGCACTAGAACACATGCTCGTTAACCGTATCCAGTACGCTTCTTGCCGCTTTGCCCCCGCCGACCTAACTCCGGTTGGTATGTGATTAAGTTACCCAGTACGCCTCGTAACACGACCGGCTCTCAGCTGGATCATCCTCGCTTTCAGCAGGCTGCTGCCACCCTCTTGCATCGCATTGCCGCCAGTACGATACCTACTCCACACGAAGCTTAAGCGCGCACCATTACAAACAAACATACACTTTCTCGCCCCAAAAGCAACCCCACTTCGACTTCGGCGTTTGCGTACCGCGGGAATGGGCCTCTCGTGTCCATAGAAACCCAAGAGGTACATGGACTTCAGCGCGAAGACGCAGCGCCAACCCTTGAAGCGCCTTGACAATCGAATCTGCGTTCATTTCGTAGGTGGAGTCGTCTCTCTTTCCCAGCCTGATGACCCTCTGCCTCGCACTCTCATTGTCACTCTCACTCTCGCCGGCCGCCTCCCAATACTACTTTACCGTACATGACAATGTCGGACTTGGCGGCTGAAGACAGAGGCGTCGAATCGTCATCCATGAAGTGGCCCGTCCCAACAAATGTTACAAAAATACGGTTTTCACTTCCCGTCGGTTGCCGCCTATGCCCGCAACCTCGTGGCCTCAGGGCCCAACAGGCACGAAGCTGACAATTTCTCATTCTTTTGGCGAACCATCATGCTCACCCATCGTTCTCGCGCTTTGAATTTAGTCATTTGAACGAATCGTGGCTGACATCCACCTGCGTCATCGGTAGGATTACGACTGTTTCTACGCCTCGGTAGTCGAGGTTCAGAATCCCGCCCTCAAAGGCCTTCCGCTTGCCATCCAACAGAAACAGGTGCGCCAAAGCATGACACCATGACCTGAGTGAGATCGGTGGCGTTGATTAATTCGAGAACAGATAGTCGTAACCTGTAACTATGTTGCGCGTGAAAAGGTAAAGCCGTTACTTCGCCTCTCCTGCCGGGCATGTTTAGAAATTAAGGCTCCCAGGGCGTATCCAAACTTCAGCTGCTCGAGTCAGCGAAGAAGATCTGCCCGGATTTGATCGTCGTGCTCGGCGAGGACATCTCACCATTCCGTGATGCCTCCAAGGAGCTGTTTAACTTCTTGCGACGTTTCTCCTGGAACAGCAAAGTTGAAAGACTTGGTTTTGATGAGGTGAGTCCTCGCTGACCACCGCCTTACGTCGTGGTGCGCGTCCAATCGCATGATCCAAGATTACAGTTCGCTGTCTCATCCTTTCGTTTAACTTTGCTTTCCTGGTCCGCATTTCCGAATCACCCACGCTCCATGTCTAGTAATTCTTGTCTTACTTGTTTTGGCCGCGTAAACATTCCGCAGCGACATCTCATTGCATTGATTCTGCTCCCGCCCGATGTTGCATGTGGCATTTGCAATGGTTACTAAGAGCTGGCCTTGTAGGTTTGGCTCGATGTGACAGACATCGTGGACCACAACGTAGTACTTGTCAACCAGAATGATTTGCAAAATACCTTCTTTTGCCTCTCAAGGGACGATCCAACCAGCGGTTTCCTGTGCGATGCTTCACAATTCGCTGGCAATGTTTGTGGCGAAAATGCATTGCCCGAGTCCAATAAGGAACTCGGCCCGTACGACAGCCTGCGATTACGATTAGTCCTTGGGTCACACCTGGCACAGTATTTGCGGCGGCAACTCGAAGAGCAAAAAGGTTACACGGCAACCGTTGGTGTTTCTACGAACAAATTGCTTAGCAAATTAGTCGGCAATGTGAACAAGCCTCGAGCGCAAACAACATTGGCGCCTCCGTACTCATCAGAAAATGGGTTACCGAGTAACGTGACTAACTTTGTTGATTCCCACGAGATTGGGAGAATTCCAGGCATTGGGTTCAAAATGGCACATAAGCTTCGGGAGCACTACTTGCAGCATCCGATTATCGTTGAAGGTGTGCAAGAAATGGTTTATACCAAAGAAAAAGTTACGGTGCAACAGTTGCGTACGATGCAAGAAATGGGTCCTGCGCTTCTGGAGAAACTCCTTGGAGGACCTGGGTGGCCGGCAGGCATAGGACAGAAGACATGGGCTCTGATGCATGGTGTCGATGACACTGAGGTGGGATATGTACGCGAGATTCCGAAGCAGATCAGCCTGGAAGACAGCTACACGCGACTTGATACTTATGAGGATGTCATCAAGGAATTGAAAATTTTGTCAAGAAGCTTAATCAGGAGGATGCGGGTTGATTTGGTGGAGGATGATGATGACGGCAAGGGCTCGACATCCAAACGTTGGCTTGCTTACCCTAGGAGTCTCCGACTTTCTTCTCGACCTCGAGGAGCTCAAGACCCAGTCTCTGGCTCTGGCTCTCGCGCGCGAAGCTTTCAACGGATTTCTAGATCTGCCCCTCTTCCGAACTTTGTTTTCAGTCTCGTTGACAATGTCGAGCCAATAGCTGACCGGCTAGTGGACGACACTTTGATCCACCTATTCCGCAAACTGCATCAAGAGAAGAGCAGCTGGAACCTGTCGTTGTTAAACGTAGCAGTGACGAACATGGCTGAAGCAGCAAGCGACAGTAAATCTGCAAGTGGTCGCGATATCGGCTCAATGTTCAAGCATCAGGAAGACAATCTGCGAGAGTGGAAGGTCGAAGATCACGATGTTCCACCCGAAGAAGTTCCGCGTTTAGCGAATCAAGACCAGGATGGCTGGCTGTCGGATGAAGGTCTAGATGACGAAGAACACCTGCTCATTTGTCCAACATGCGGAGCACAGCTGCTTCCGTTCGCAATTAGCGCTCATCAGCGATTTCATGAGACTGAAGAGTAAAGGACGAACAAATGAAGTTGCAACCACCATAATAAGCTGCAAGGAGCTCTATGTGACACTTGACATGCTACTCTGCGGAATGACCTAGAGGATCCCCTACGCCAGGCCTAGACTCGGTATTAACCGACAATGTTCTCGAATCTAGAGGAGTGGCATGGCCTGCCGAAATTAGTACGTTCCAAGCGAATACCATTGCTCTACTTTGGAACAATCTCGAGAGCTCACTAGGCTTCCATGCATCGGCTAAGAGTACCGGGCCGTCGCGGACCACTATACGGTACGGTCAAGAGCGGGCACGTCATCGGTCTAGTTTCTTGATGAGTGCCAAAGGCCGTCACCCCGCCCAAGACACTCTGCTACTGCATGTCTCGAAGGAACCGGAGGAGTGCATATGGAAAATGTGCTATATTTGCAGAGGAATCGGCCCTTAGCGCTACTGGAAAATTCCAAACAGTTTCCGAAAATAACATCTCATCGTATCTAGATCCAGTTTCTCGGGCAGAATGAGTTCTAAGATCGTGTGAATTTGAAATATTCTTCTCAATTTCAAAGACAAATCAAGAATTCCCTCACATTCGCCGCACCATTCGCATTGTTTCGGCATGGACTAAATCCATACGAAATCGTGGACTCATTTCAGTCACCTTGTCGGTGGCCAATTCTCCAAGAGCCCGATACTTCCACAGGTTCAAGTGCATAAGAGAAAGCCGGGCACAGATACATCATGCCCATGTTGAAACGTCGTACCAGTCATGCCACTTCTAACGCACGTTTACGTCAACGAGCTCCTGCTTGCCTAACCTTTGGTCTTCGGAGTTGCAAGAAACTAGCCCAGGTTCGCGTCAGAGATTGGAAGGTCTCGTTTGATGTAATTGCATGCTCTGCCTTGACTTGAATCTACAGACTACTCGAAACATGCGTCCAAATATCGAACACCTCTGCCAACAAGATAAGTAACGGCCCCAAAGACTTCGAAAACATAATACGGCAAGTTGAGCCCTAGAAGGCTCAAACATCGACCAGATTACCCTCAGTCCCATTAATCTGTGGCTTCTTGCCCTTATCAGCGGCCTCCTCGCCATCAGGCTGATCGTTATCCCTAGTGGCCTTGCCACCCCTCCGCTCCTCCCTCCGGCGCTGATAGAACTCGTTGAGGATCTTCGCGGGGATGCGGTTGAGCAGCTCCTTGGGGTAGATGCGCAGCAGGCTCCAGGCGAGGTCGAGGCTCTCGTAGATGGAGCGGGCCTCGTACGGCGACTGCGTGATGAAGGTGCGCTCGAACTTGTCCAGGAACTCCAGCGACAGCTTGTCCTCCGATGAAAGTGCCTCCTCGCCCACCACTGCTTTCATGGCTGCCGCGTCGCGCCCGATCGCGTACTTCGCGTACAGCTGGTTCGACACGTCGCCGTGGTCTTTGCGCGTGCGGCCCTCGCCGATGGCGCTCTTCATCAGTCGGCTCAAACTGGGTAACACGTTGATCGGTGGGTAGATACCCTTGTTGTGCAGCTGTCGGTCCACGAAAATCTGGCCTTCGGTGATGTATCCCGTAAGATCCGGAATCGGATGTGTGATGTCATCGTTTGGCATGGAGAGAATAGGGATCTGCGTGATAGAGCCGTTCCGTCCTTCGACTCGACCCGCTCGTTCGTAAATCGTTGACAAGTCAGTGTACATGTAACCTGGGTAGCCACGACGACCAGGCACTTCTTCTCGGGCAGCTGAGACTTCTCGCAAGGCATCACAGTATGAGGCAAGATCGGTGAGAATAACCAAGACGTGTTTCTCCAGTTGGTAAGCGTAGTATTCGGCAGTAGTGAGCGCGAGGCGAGGGGTGATGATACGTTCGATGCTATTTTGCGTCAGCATATCTGCCTATATTGGAGCTTCCGATGTTGGAGCTTACGTTGGATCGTTGGCTAGATTCAGGAACAGTGTGACTCGCTCCATGCTTCCATTCTCTTCGAAATCCTTGGTGAAAAAGCGGCTAGTTTCCAAGTTCACACCCATTGCACCGAAGACAATTGAGAAATTCTCTTCGTGACCGTCGTGAACGTCCTTTGTAGGTTTGGCAACAAGACCTGCCTGTCTGCAAATCTGGGCAGCAATTTCGTTGTGTGGAAGACCAGCAGCGGAGAAAATGGGGATCTTTTGGCCACGGGCGATCGAATTCATGGTATCAATCGCAGAGATACCTGTGGATATCATTTCTTCAGGGTACACCTGCAGTTCTTAGAATTTGTGCAATCCTGTGATAGAATGTGTACTTACTCTGGCGTATGGATTGATAGGACTTCCATTTATATCGAGATAGTCCTCCGCCAGCACTTTCGGACCCTTGTCTATAGCTCGTCCAGAGCCATCGAAGATTCTACCCAACATGTCTTCTGAGACTCCGAGCTTCAGACTATGGCCAGAAAACTCTACTTTCGTCTTCTTGACATCAATGCCTGATGTACCCTCAAACACTTGGACGACGGCCCGGTTGCCTCTTGCCTCGAGGACCTGACCCGATCGCTCGGTGCCATCTGGCAATGTGAGGGATACGATTTCGTTGAAGCGCGGGAACTTGACCTTTAGGTCACATAATCAGTTATTACATGTTCTCTAAATGTCATTGCCTCGCTCTGAGTGTCACTTACATTCTCGAGGATGACCAATGGCCCATTAACACCACCGATGGTGTTGTACCTAATCCTAGGCTGCACCCGTATCATTCGCGGATCTACCTCCTCTGGACCCATCTTGATGACACCCAAGGAACTTTAAAGGAATATAGGATTGAGTTCAGGACGGAAGAAGAGAGAAGATGGCTTGAGATGAGGTCGTTGAAGTGCGGAGGTTGACGATTAGAAGCTTGGAGCTGGGGATCTGGAGGAAGCTAAGCTAAGAAACTTACGTCCAGTCAAAAACCCCCGCGCGATAACGAGACAACGCCACGAACTACGAATTTGCTGCAAGTACATATACCAGCCACATCTGTCGACGTTATTTTTAATGTAGATATCCCGCGGGGACAGATAATGCAGGTTGGGCAAGAGTGGTTCAATTTCTCTACTTTATAGCTCCATTCTAAGCCTGCCAAAAGAGCGACGGAGCAATCAACGAACGCCTCAACCAGCTCTCCTCTCATCCATCCCATATCAGCTTCACCTCCACTTCTATCATTTAGTCGCTGTTGCTGACCGATGAATCGGCAGATGCATCTGCCGGGTCTTCGGACTCCAACGCTGAGAGGATGCTAGAGAGATCATCCTGACGCTTTTGGCTGTTCTCGAGACTCTGAGCAGCGGACGCATCTTCTGGAGAAGTTTGCTCGAGTGTAGAGATGATACTGGCGAGACCATCAGCGCGCTTGTCAGCTTGGTTCGTAGAAGCCTGGTCGGCCTGGGCATCAGTCGAGTCCTCGCTCTCGAGTGCGGAGAGAATGGAACTGATGTCGTCCTGGCGCTTCTGGCTGCTCATAAGGCTCTGAGCCGCCGCAGCGTCTTCAGGGGAGGTCTGCTGGAGTGCCGAGAGGATGCTGGAAATGTCGTCGGCGCGCTTGTCAGCCTGATTCATGGATGCTTGATCGGCTTGTGCGTCAGATGGGTCTTCGCTCTCCAGAGCAGAGAGGATGGAGCTGAGATCATCTTGGCGCTTCATCAAGCTTTGTGCCGCTGAAGCATCCTCGGGAGATGTTTGCTGTAGAGCTTCAACTATAGCTTTAATATCGCTTTGAGACGCAGCCAAGACAAGGCTGGCCATCGTGGCAAGGGAAAGGACGGCGAAGGTCTTCATTTGAAGAGAATTAAACAAGTATTTCCAAAAAATTGTAAGGACTGTGAATCGAAAGAAAGAACAAGAAAT
>Ga0335074_10010389_pt1 | contig 13024 bp, 10 predicted proteins | sample Lox_Sample_23_FD_206715 | JGI IMG/M metagenome (GOLD analysis project Ga0335074, IMG submission 206715) | Soil microbial communities from Loxahatchee National Wildlife Refuge, Florida, United States - Lox_Sample_2.3 | ecosystem: Environmental > Terrestrial > Soil > Wetlands | place: USA...
CTGCCGGGGCAGAGTCGGTGGCAGGGCCAGTGTCGTCGCCAGCCGCCTCCGCCGCGGCTCGGGGCAGCCGGAGCCGCATGATCGTGCCGCCGCCGTCGCGGCCGTCGGCAGCGACCTCGCCGCCCTGGGCTCTGGCTAGCTGCCGGACGATGTAAAGGCCGAGTCCGATGCCACCGAACCGGCGCCGGTCACCGGTCTCGCCCTGGACGAACCGCTCGAACACCCGCTCCCGGTCCTCAGCGGGGATCCCGATTCCCTGGTCGGCGATCTCCACCACAATCGCGTCTGGCGCTGGCCGCGCCCGGACTGAGACGACACCGCCGTCAGGCGAGTACTTGAACGCGTTCTCCAGCAGCTGACCGACGATAATATCCGTCGCCATCGGGTCGCCGTCTGCCCTGGGCAGTCCGTCCGTGATGTCGATATCCAGAGTGTGCCGGTCGGACAGCGGCCGGAACGCGGCCGCCGAGCCGCGTAGGAGTCCCGTGAGGTCGAACGGCGCGTTACTGACCTGGAGCTGCTCAGCGCCCGCACGCGAGCCGAGCAGCAACTGCTCGACCAGCCGGGCCAGCGAGCCAGCCCGGTCGGCGATCGTCTGGACGGCCGAGCGCCGGTCGGCGTCTGCCAGCTTGTCCCAGCGGTTAGCCAGCGTGCTGGCGAAGCCCTGCACGACGGTGATCGGCGTTCGCAGTTCGTGACTGGTTGTGGCCAGGAACAGGTCCTTGGCCTCCTCGAGCTCCTTGGCCGCGGTGATGTCCCTGAAGTCGAGCACCATCTCGCCGCGTCCGCTCAGCCCGGTGCACAGCAGGTCGATCCAGCGGCCGCTGTCGAGCTTGTAGGTCAGCTTCTGACCAGGCTCCGGCAGCGGGAACGGCGGGCGCCTGCCGATGGCCAGCTCCGGCGTCATCCCGGTCAGCCGGTGGGCGGCCGGATTCCACTGCCGGACCAGGCCATCGGCGTCGAGCACAGCAATGCCGTCAGCGCTCGCGTCGATAACCGCGCGCTCGTGCGCACGTTGCCGGACGACCTCCTCGAACGCCGTCACGTTCGACAGCGCAACGCTGGCATGCCCGGCCAGCAGCTCGAGCAGTTCCAGCTCCACGTGGCCGACCTTGCGCCCGCTGTAGAGGGCGTACAGCGCCCCGAACGGCTTCCCGGCCACGTGCGACAAGCTGAGCGTGATCGTATGCAGCCCCGGCAGTGCTGCCCAGATCAGATCGTCAAAGCCGCCCGAGTCGCTGGTGGCCATCAGCACGGTCTTGCCGGAGCGCATCAGCTGGCCAACCATGCTGCTCTGGAAGTCAGCCGTCCGCCCGCGCAGGTCGGCCGGCAACCCGTCCAGGCTGACCAGCCGCAGCCTGTCGCCCTCGATTACCACGAAACCGCCGGCATCCGCTCTGGTCAGCTCGCGCAGGCTGGCGGATATCCGGTCGAGCACGGACTCCAGGTCAAGCTGGGCGTTCATGTCGGCCACGACGTCACCGAGGCGCCGCACCACTCTGGCCCGCTCGGCCATATAGTGGCGGACCGCTTCGTCTTCGCCACTCCGATGGCAGATGCAGACCCAGCCGCTCAGCTCGCCCGCATGGTCAAGCATCCTGCTCGCGTCGATCCGCAGATCGACCATCGAGCCGTCCTTGCAGGTCCGTCTCGTGGCAAAGGACACCGTGCCGCCGCTGGCGACCCGCTCGAGGACGGCGTTGTGCTCGGCGCGCAGTTCCTCCGGTACGAACGACGGCTCGAGTCCGACGACCTCGGCCGCACTCCAGCCGAATAGCCTCTCCGCCGCCGGATTCCAGACGGTCACGCGGCGGTCGGGGCCGAGCGCGACGATCGCGTCGGCGGCGCTTTCGAGCACGGCGCGGGCGGTGCCGTCGATCCTCTCGCGGTCACGCTGAGCCACGGCGAGCTTCCACCCCACTGCCTCATGGTGCCACGGCCCGCGACCGTTGAACTGCGCAAAGCCGGAACTGCGAGGCGTCCGGAACCACGGGGGGTACAGTCGCGTCAAATGGTGATGATGCCTTCGAAGGTGCTTTCCCGGCTCCGAGCCTGGCGATTCACGGTCCTCGTCACTGCCGGGCTGCTAGCCGCTGGCTGCGGCAGTACCGCCGCTCCGAGCTCAGGTCCCGGCGGGTCGGCCACGGCCGGCGCGGACGCCGCCGCCAAGGTCTCCCTCGACGTTGTCTTCACCGGCTCGCCGACTACCGCGGCCGCGCATTACACCCTGCGCTGCGAGCCCGCCGGCGGCAGCGTTGCCGACCCAGCCACCGTTTGCGCCGAGCTGCTGAAGGACCCTAGCCTGTTCGGCCCCATGCCGGTCCGCATGGCCTGTCCGATGATCCTGGCCACCGCTGGCCATGTGCTGGTGACCGGCACCTTCCTGGGCCGCCACGTACATGAGAACCTCGCCGATGGCGGCTGCGACCTCGCGCGCTGGGAGAAGCTGAAGCAGGTCTTCGGTTAGCGAGCTGGCTCGACCTCCGGCGGGCCTGGGCTAGCTGCCAGCGTCAGCGGTTCTCACGTGAGCAGTACTGACTTAAGCAGTGCTCACTTAACCAGGGCTCACTTAAGCAGTGCTCACTTAAGCAGGCGCGACATCCGGCGGTCGGCGAGCGGTTTGCCACCGGTCTGGCAGGTCGGGCAGTACTGCAGGGCCGAGTCCGCGAACGAGACCTCGCGGACTGTGTCGCCGCAGACCGGGCAGGGCTCGCCGGTCCGCGCGTGCACCCGCAGGCCTGCCTTCTTCTCCTTCTTCAGGTCACTGGCCGCGAGTCCGTCGGAGCGGTCGACGGCCTCGTGCAGGGTCTTGATGATCACCGCGTGCAGGTCCGCGACCTCATCCGGGCTAAGGCTGGACGCCAGCCGGAACGGTGACATCTTCGCGGCGTGGAGCACTTCGTCCGAGTAGGCGTTGCCGATGCCCGCGATCAGCTTCTGGTCTCGCAGCACACCTTTTATCTGTGTCCGGCGCCCGGCAAGGATGCTGGCCAGCACGTCGACCGTGAACTCCGGATCCAGCGGCTCTGGCCCAAGCGTCGCGATGCCGGGCACCTGATCCAGGTCCGTTACCAGGTAGACGGCGAGCCGCTTCCGTGTCCCGGCCTCGGTCAGATCGAAACCCGATCCGTCGGTGAACCTGAGCCTGAAGGCCAGCGGGCCCTTGCCCGGCCGCGGCGGCGTCTCGGGCAGTCCCTCTCGCCAGCGGAGCCATCCTGCTCGGGCGAGATGGGTGACCAGGTGGAGCGTCGGACCGCCATCGGCCGGGTCGCAGACCAGGTCCAGGAACTTGCCGCGGCGCGAGGTGCCGCTCAGCCGGGATCCATGCAGCGCGGACAGCGGCGGGCTGTACGTCTTCAGCACCGAGAACTCGGCTGGGTCGGCGCGGTCGATCTCCCGGCCGATGGCGCGCTCACGCAAGTCGGCGGCGAGCGCCTCTACTTCAGGCAGTTCCGGCACGTCATCGATTCTGCCCGATCCGGGCAACCAGGTCGGTCTTGATCGCGGGCCGGGAGCCGAATACCAGCAGGAAGAGTGCCTCTCTGGCCAGCCGCTGCGGGTGCGCACCGGACAGGATCGACTGGCTGCCAGCCGTTACCGTCAGCAGTCCGGCCGCCCGGTAGGCGAATGCGCTGGCAGCCGCTCGAGCCGCCGGCAGCGACGTGGCGTCGGCCGCGTTCAGCGCGACCCGGAGGCCTGCCCGCTCCAGATCGAGCGCAACCGCGGTTTCGCGGTCCGCCGAGCGGATGAGCTGGCAGCACCGTCCTGCCACGCCGAGCGCCAGCGAGCCGTTCACCCGCAGGCCGCCCGCGTCCGTGGCTAGCCAGTCCGCCTGCGGCTGTACGCCGGTTACTAGTTCCGCGGCCACGAAGTGCCCGCTGAACGTCAGCTCCACGGTCTGGCTGGCATTCACCGCCACGAGGGGCAACCGCGCCGCGGTAATCGAATCCGATCCGCCAGGCGCCGAGCCAGCACCCGGGCCGAGCGGCAGCAGCGCCGCGATCACGTTGCCCTCGTCGTCTCGGGCCAGCGTGTGCAAAATGTCAATCGCGCCCCAGCCGGTGACCCAGGGCGCCGATCCGTCGAACACGTAACCGCCCCGGACCGCGCTGGCCCGCAAGAGCGGCCCGCCGGGCCTAGCGGCTGCTTGCCGGGGGGACGACCCCCCGAACCCCCCGCTCGGCCTGCCGGCGCTGAGCGCCACCCCGGCGCGTCGGGTGCCCCGGCAGAGCGGCGCCAGCCACTCGGCCGCCAGTTTCAGGTTGGATGACGACCCCAGCGCCCGGACGGCGGAGTGATGCTGCAGCCAGACGAACGTCGTCGCCAGGCAGCCACCTGCCATGATCTCGATCACATCGCAGAACGTGGCCAGATCAAGCTCGAGCCCGCCAGCGCTGACCGGCCCAGCCAGCCCGTAGAAGCCGGCCGCCGCAAGGGCATCCAGGTGCCCGGGCGGAATGCAGTCGGCCGCGTCCACCGCCATCGCCGCCGGAAACAAGAGCTCGGCTGCGATCAGCCGTGCGCGACTGAGCACGCTGGCCGCTGCGGTCATCTAGTCATGCTGCCAGAGCGCTGGCATGCTGCCGGCAGCCCTCGCGGACGAAATACCTGGCAGCATGGCCGGCAACCGCATGACAGAGAGCGCACGGTATGCCTAAGCTGCGGCCACTAGCTGGAGACTTGCTGGCTGGCGACCTGCCATTGGGCCCCGGAGACCTGACTGTGGGCGAGGAGGGATTTGAACCCTCACGTCCTCTCGGACACACGGACCTGAACCGTGCGCGTCTGCCGTTCCGCCACCCGCCCCGGGAGCAGCAGTCAGGTTAGCACGTCCGCAAGCTATCCCACATCGCCGATACCATCGGATACGGCAGGGAGAGGAGGGCACCACGGTGGGAGTCCTGCAGCGCTTTGAGCACCGGCTCGAAGGAATGGTCGAGGGTGCCTTTGCGCGGGCTTTCAAGTCCGAGCTGCAGCCGGTCGAGGTTGCGAGCGCGATTCAGCGCGAGATGGACGACCGGGCAGCGATAGTGGCGCAGGGCCGGACGCTGGTGCCGAACGACTTCGTGGTCGAAGTCGCCGAGGACGACTATGCGCGTCTTGAGGTCTACGCCGACAACCTGGGGATCGAGCTCGCGACGCTGGCCCGGGAGTACGCCAAGGAGCAGGGCTACTCGTTCGTGGGACCCGTCCGGATGCGCTTCGAGGGCGTCCGGGACCTGACGGTCGGCACGTTCCGCATCCTCTCCGGCGTCATCCGCGGCACGACCGTCGAGGACGGCGAGATCAGGCGCCCCGTCACTGATCTGCCGCAGCCGGCGGGCGGCTTCCAGGGCAACCCCAGGCTGCTGGTCTCGGGGCCAGAGCCCGGCCCGGACGGCAGTACCCAGCGCACGTACGAGATCACGACGCCGCTGGTCATCCTCGGCCGCGGCACCGACTGCGACCTGCGCCTCGTCGACCCCGGCGTGTCGCGGCACCACGCCGAGATCAGGGTCGAGGACGGCGAGGTCGTGCTCGTCGACCTTGGCTCAACCAACGGCACCTTCGTCAACGGCCAGCCCGTCCGGCGGGTCGCGCTCACCGACGGGACCAGGGTGACGCTTGGCCGGACCACGCTCGTCTTCCGGCGTGACAGCATTTACTGACATAAACACCCGCCAAGGACCTATGACCCGATGAACCCGCTCGAACTCACCCTCATCAGGATCGGGTTCCTTGCTGTCTTGTGGCTGTTCGTCATCGCAGCGGTCGGCGTCGTCAGGACAGACCTGTTCGGGCCCGCCAGCCAGCGGCGACGGCGGTCGGTGGCGGCGAGGCAGCGGGTCGGGCTGCCACCGCAGCCTAAGCCGCGTCCGGCCAGGCCGAACAGCCGGTCAGTGCCGCAGCACCTGCTGGTCACCAGCGGCTCGCTGGCCGGCACGACGCTCGGCCTCACCGACGAGCAGATCACGATCGGCCGCGCCGATGACGCCACGCTGGTGCTCAGCGACGACTACGCTTCGACCCGGCATGCCCGGTTGTTCCCGCAAAATGGTCAGTGGCTGGTCGAGGATCTGGGCTCTACCAACGGCACCTACCTGGACCGCCAGAAGGTGACCACACCGACCCCTGTGCCCATTGGCGTCCCGATCCGCATCGGCAAGACCGTTCTGGAGCTGCGAAGATGAGCCTGGCACTGCACTTCGCGGTGCGGTCGGACGTAGGGCTGCTCCGCGAGGGCAACGAGGACTCGGCCTATGCGGGCCCGAGACTCCTCGCCATTGCCGACGGTATGGGCGGCCACGCGGCCGGCGAGGTCGCCAGCGCTGTGGCTATCTCGGCGATCGCCCCGCTGGACAAGCAGAGCCTCCCGAGCAGCGAGGACATGCTTGATGCGCTCGCGTCGGCCGTGGCGGCCGCCAGGGACACGCTGCACGACATGAGCATCTCCAATCCCGCGGTCGAAGGCATGGGCACGACGCTCACTGCCCTGCTCTGGTCCGGCGCCCAGGTCGCGGTCTGCCACATCGGCGACTCGCGCGCTTACCTGCTGCGCGACGGTGATCTCTATCAGATCACCAGGGATCACACGCTTATCCAGTCGCTCGTCGACGAAGGCAGGCTCAGCCCGGCCGCGGCGCTGAACCACCCGCAGCGGTCCCTGATCATCCGGGCGCTGCAGGGCAGCACCGACGCCGACCCGGACCTCGCGATGCACGAGGCGCTCGTGGACGACCGGTACCTGCTCTGCTCGGACGGGCTGACCGACGTAGTGACCGACGAGGCCGTCCATAAGGTGCTGACCACGGTGCCGGACGCGGATCAAGCCGTCAGCCAGCTGATCGCGCTCGCGATCCGAAACGGCGGCCCTGACAACATCACCTGCATCGTCGCCGACGTCGTGGACAGCGCGGACGGTCCGCTGGCACCGACCAAGGGCACCGTGCTGGCCGGCGCAATCGCGAACGGCGACGTGAGCTCACTGCTGCGGGCAGCCACCGGCCGCGCTGGCGGTACCGGGAACGGCGCGCCCGCGAGCGGCAGTATCGGAAACGGGAGCGCCAACGGCACCCCTGCCAGCGGGCTGACGACAGTTGGGCTGGAGCGAGAGCTCGACGGCCGCGGGGGCGGGCTTGCCGCCCTAACGGCTGACGCGGACGAAGATGCGGACGAGGACCACGACTCCGAGCTCGACGAACCGCGACGGCGCTGGCCGGTCGTGACGTCGATCCTGGTCGTCCTGGTCCTGCTGATCGTTGGCGGCCTCTACGTCGGCTACCGGGCTACCCAGGACAACTACTACCTCGCCGCCGACGGCAGCGGCACGACGGCCCAGCTGACGATCTACCGCGGCATCAACGACAAGATCGGCTTCATCAGCCTGTCCAGCGTGTACAAGAAGACTGGCGTGCCCGCGTCTGAGGTCCCGGGCAGTCTCAGCCTGCCAACCCCCCCGACCACACTGGCTAAGACCACGGCCACGCTGAAGCTGATCAAGCACGACTACGCCTGCAAGGTGGCCCAGCAGAAGCTGGCGGCCTGGGAGCGGGCGTACCCCGGCGGCAAGTCGCCTGCGAAGTCCACGAAGCCGAGCAAGAACAGCAAGAAGAAGACGCCGCCACCCAGCGTCCCGCCCAGGCCGACGGTCCCCGCGTCCTGTGCGCAGGGGACATCGTGAGTTTCGCCGCTGACGCCAGCCAGCCGGTGCCGATGCCGCAGAGCCGGCGCCGGAGCGAGCTGGTGATGCTGCTGTTCGCGCTGGTGATCGCGTTCTGCGCGTACGCTTCCGTGGGCTTCGGCCTGAAGGGCGCGGTCCCGTCCGGCCTGCCGGTTGACCTCATCGTGTTCGCCGTCGCGATGCTGGCCGCCCACCTCGCCATCCGCCGGTACGCGCCGTACGCAGACCCGCTGATCCTTCCCCTGGCAGCGCTGCTGAACGGCCTCGGCATCGTGATGATCTACCGGCTGCAGGAGTCCGGCCGCAACGGCAATCCCGGCCTGCAGGTCACAGACATGGGCACGTCGGCGACTAGCTTCCAGGTCATGTACGCCGCGATTGGCGTGCTCGCCCTCATCGCTGTGCTGGTGCTGATATCCGAGGCGCGGGTGCTGCAGCGATACACCTACACCCTGGGTGCGATCGGGCTGGTCCTGCTGGCCATTCCCGCGCTGCTGCCGGACTCGATGAGCGCCGTCAACGGCGCGAAAGTCTGGATCATCGTCGGCCGGTTCTCCATTCAGCCAGGCGAGTTCGCCAGGCTGGCCCTGGCCGTGTTCTTCGCCGGCTACCTGGTCGCCAAGCGGGACGTGCTGTCGCTGGCCGGGCGGCGGTTCCTCGGCATCGACCTGCCCCGCGTGCGCGACCTAGGGCCGGTGCTGATCGCCTGGGCTGCCAGCCTGCTGATCCTGATCTTCGAGACCGACGTCGGCACCGCGGCGCTGTTCTTCGGCATGTTCATCGTGATGCTCTACCTCGCCACTCAGCGCACGTCGTGGCTGCTGATCGGCGTACTGCTCTTCCTGTTCGGCACCTTCATCACGGCGCAGCTCTCGTCCCACGTGATGGAGCGGTTCACCGTCTGGCTGCACCCGTTCAAATATGCGACCGGAATCGGGTACCAGCCGGTCCAGGCGCTGGAGGGGATGGCATTCGGCGGCTTGTTCGGCACCGGCCTCGGTCAGGGACAGCCGTACCACACGCCGCTGGTACAGAGCGACTTCATCGTCAGCGCGTTCGGCGAGGAACTTGGCCTGGTTGGCCTGATGGCCATCCTGATCGTGTTCGGCCTGCTGGTGCAGCGCGGCCTGCGCGCGGCGCTGGCGGTCAAGGACCCGTTCGCGAAGCTGCTGGTCGGCGGACTGTCGTTCGTCCTCGCGCTGCAGGTGTTCGTGATCGTCGGCGGAGTCAGCGGTCTGATCCCGCTGACCGGGGTAACGACCCCGTTCCTGTCCGAAGGGGGGTCGTCGCTGGTGGCCAGCTGGATACTCGTGGGCCTGCTGATCCGGGTCAGTGACTCGGCTCGAGGGCCGGCGCCCCAGCCAATCCAGGACGAGGGCATGACGCAGGTGGTGCGGGCCGCATGAACCGCGCCATCCTGAAGATCTCGCTGGCCTGCCTGGCGATGTTCGTGCTGCTGCTGATCAATGTCAACTACGTGCAGGCGTTCGAGGCCGGCAAGCTGGCGAGCAAGCCGGGAAACATCCGGGTGTTCGATCAGCAGTTCCAGTACCAGCGCGGCTCGATCATCGCCACTGGCGACAGCAAGGACGTTACGATCGCCGAGTCGAGGCTGATCAAGGGCACCGACGAGTACCAGCGGTACTACCCGTACGGCAAGGTCTACGCGCCCGTCACGGGCTACAACTCGATATACGGCAACACCGGCATCGAGGACACTGAGAACAGCCTGCTGGCCGGCACCAGCTCGCAGCTCACCGTGCACAACTTCACTGCGCTGCTCACCGGCAAGCAGAAGCAGGGCGCGACGGTGGAACTCACCATCAGCCCCGCCGCGCAGGAGGCCGCCTACAAGGCGCTGTCCACATCAACCAACGGCCACGCGGCCGCGCTCGTCGCGCTGAACCCGTCTACCGGTGCCATCCTGGCGATGGCCTCCTATCCGACCTTCAACCCGAACGAGCTGACCAGCCTGAACGGGACCACGCTCGACCGGAATGACAACCGGCTGCTGCGCGACCCCTCGCAGCCGCTGCTGAACCGCGCCACACAGATGACGCTGCCGCCCGGCTCGACATTCAAGATCGTCACCAGCTCGGCCGCGTTCAGCACCGGTAAGGTCGCCAACCCGAGTACCACTATTTCCGCGCCACAGCCCCTCACCCTGCCGAACGGCAACCTGCTGAACAACGACGATGACGAGCTGTGCGGTGACGGCAACCCGCCCATCATCGAGGCGTTCTACCTGTCCTGCGACACGGCCTTCGGCAAGCTCGGCATCAGGCTCACCGCGCCGGTGCTGCGCAAGTACTCGAGCCTGTTCGGCATGAACCGGCCCCCGTCAGTGCAGACGCAGGCCGCGGAGAGTGTTCTCCCCGAGGGCAAGGACTGGCTCGATCCGTCGCTCACCGCGTTCACGGCCATCGGCCAGTACAACGACGAGGTGACCCCTCTGCAAGAGGCGATGTTCGCTGCCACGATCGCCAACCACGGCAAGCTCATGGAGCCCTACCTCGTCCAGCAGGTGCTCACCCCTGGCCTGTCCGTGATCTCGTCGCACACGCCGGCGGCCATTCCGGGGACCGGCATCTCCTCGACGGTGGCCGGCTACATCCAGCAGATGATGAACCAGGTCACCCACAACCCGGCCGGGACGGCGTACCTGACAGCCGGCCCGCCCGCCACTGGCAACAGCCTCACGATCGACGGCAAGACTGGCACCGCCCAGAACGGAGTCAACAACACCGGCCTGAATGACGCGGTCTTCACCTGCTTTGTGCCGGGCACGAACGGCGGATCAAGCCCGATCGCGGTCGGCGTGATGGTGCAGGGCGGTGGCTATGGCGCCGACGCGGCAGCGCCGCTCGCAGTAGCGGTGATCAAGGCTTACCTGGCGGCACACTCGTGATCGCCCGTGACCAAGACTGCACCGGGCGTACCGGACCGCAGCATAAGCTGACAAGCCGGGCGCCTGGCTGCGGCCCCGGCCTGTCATGCTGGTGGCAGCCCCCGATTAGCAGGACGGTAACGTAAGTGCGCGACATGACTCAGCCCCGGCTGCTCGGCGGCCGCTACGAGCTCGACGGTATCGTCGGGCGCGGCGGGATGGCCGAGGTGTTCCGGGCCCGCGACATCCGTCTCGACCGAATCGTCGGGGTTAAGACTCTGCGCGACGACCTGGCCAGAGACCAGACCTTCCAGGCCAGGTTCCGGCGCGAGGCCCAGTCGGCCGCGTCCCTGAACCATCCCTCGATCGTCGCCGTCTACGACACCGGCGAGGACATGGTCGGCAACACCCCGGTGCCGTACATCGTGATGGAGTTCGTCGACGGCCGGACCCTGCGTGACCTGCTCAGGGACGACCGGCGGCTGCTCCCGGAGCGGGCTGCCGAGATCACCGACGGGGTCCTGCGGGCGCTGGACTACAGCCACCGCAACGGCATCGTCCACCGCGACATCAAGCCCGGCAACGTCATGCTGACCAGGGCCGGCGAGGTCAAGGTGATGGACTTCGGCATCGCCCGCGCGGTCGCCGACTCGCAGCTGACGATGACCCAGACGGCCCAGGTCATCGGGACGGCCCAGTACCTGTCCCCCGAGCAGGCCAGGGGCGAGCGGGTGGACGCCCGCAGCGACCTGTACTCGACCGGCTGCCTGCTCTATGAGCTGCTGACCGGCCGGCCGCCGTTCACTGGTGACTCCCCGGTCGCGATCGCCTACCAGCACGTCAAAGAGGAGCCGGTGCCGCCCTCCCGGATCGACCCGGAGGTACCCGCCTGGGCCGACGCGATCGTGCTGAAGGCCATGCAGAAGGACCCGGCGCTTCGCTACCAGTCGGCCGGCGAAATGCGGAACGACATTCAGCGCGCGCTGTCCGGCGCGCCGCTGGCAGCCCCTGCGATGGGCGCGGCTTACGGGGGTACCCGGCGGATGGGCTCAGCCGCGACCCAGGTAGCCGGCCGGACCGCGGCCATCTCGCCGTACGAGTACGGCCCCGAGGATGGCGGACCCGGTGGTCCGCCGCAGCGCCAGCGACGCGCCTGGCCCTGGGTAGTGCTGGCGGCCGTCGTCGTGCTGCTGGTCGCGGCCATCGTGCTGGTTAAGTACGTCAACGGGAGCAGCGGCAACAACACCAGCAACAACACCAGCAGCACCGGGGTCGCGGTGCCGAACGTGGTCGGCGATTCGCTCAGCAAGGCCGTGCAGGTGATCAAAGCGCATGGTTTCGTGCTCGGCAACGTCACGAAAGAGGCCTCCAGCACGGAGCCGAAGAACGACGTCTTCAGGACCAGCCCCGATGCCAGCCAGACGGCAAAAAAGGGCAGTGCGATCAACATGTGGGTCTCGACTGGGCCCGCCGGTCCGGTGAAGGTCCAGGTGCCGAGCGTGATCAACGACACCAAGAACGAGGCGATTAGCGCGCTGGACGCTAAGGGCTTCAACGTTCAGGTGCGATACGCGCAAGTGCAACCAGGCCAGACGCCGAACACCGTAGTCGGTCAGCAGCCTTCGGCCAATGCGATGGCGTCCAAGGGCAGCACTGTCACGATTACCATCGCCAGGCAGCTGACCGTGCCAAACAGCATCCTCGGCGAATCGCAGGCGCAGGCGACGAGCACCCTGACCAGCGCGCCGTACGACTACACGGTCACGCCGCAGTTCGGCCCCGCGCCGGCCGGGTACCTGCCTGGCCAGGTGTACGCGACGAGCCCGCGGGTGGGCGCCGCGCTGCCGGCTGGCGCGCCGATCACCATCTTCATAGCCGAGCAGTCGAGCTCCAGTCCGCCGCCGACCTCGCCATCGCCATCGCCGTCGTCGCCGACGACGGGCCAGCAGCAGAGCGCTGTCACGGGCCGCCGTAGCTAGTCGTCATCCCTGCCCTTCGACCAGGTAGTTGTCTGGTCGAAGGGCAGGCGGACGGCCCATGGCTGGCCGCGATTCTCGGCGGTATCCATCAGCCTGGCGGGTCAACTACACTGACGACCGTGCCGAAGTCCCGCGTCCGAGCCAAATCGGTCTATACGCCACCAGCTCGATCCGCCAAGGCGAAGGTAAGCCCGCCCTGGCTGGTCCCGACCATGCTGGGCAGCCTCGTCGTCGGTCTGATCTGGATCGTGGTGTTCTACGTCAGCCAGCAGGCCTGGCCTATTGGTGCGCTCGGAGCGTGGAACCTGGTGGTCGGCTTCGTCTTCCTGATCACCGGCGTGGTTCTCTCGACCCGCTGGCGCTGAGGTCCGCCCGCGGGGCCAAGCCCCTCAGCAGCTCAGTCCCTCAGCAGCTCAGTCCCTCAGCCCTAGAACAGGCGTCCCTGGTAGAACGTGTACGTGCCGATCAGCTCGTGATTGCGGACAACCACAGCAACTA
>Ga0335074_10010390_pt1 | contig 13024 bp, 7 predicted proteins | sample Lox_Sample_23_FD_206715 | JGI IMG/M metagenome (GOLD analysis project Ga0335074, IMG submission 206715) | Soil microbial communities from Loxahatchee National Wildlife Refuge, Florida, United States - Lox_Sample_2.3 | ecosystem: Environmental > Terrestrial > Soil > Wetlands | place: USA: Florida...
TCGTGATGGTGTCCGGGCCGCGCGACCTGGCCGAGGTGGTGACCGGGGAGCACGGGCTGCTGCGCGGCGAGCGCAGGCCGGGGATCATCGTGGACTGCTCGACCGTGTCGGCCGACGCCTCTCTCGCGGTGCGGGCCGCCGCGGATGCCGCCGGGGTGGCGTTCCTCGCCGCGCCGGTCAGCGGCAATCCGCACATGGTCGCCGAGGGCGGGGCGTGCATTGTCGCGTCCGGGCCTGAGGAGGCGTACCGGCAGGTCAGGCCGTACCTGGAGGAGATGGCCCGGGTCGCGGTGTACGCGGGCGACGGGGAGCAGAGCCGGCTGGTGAAGCTGTGCCACAACCTCTACCTCGGGATGATGGTCCAGGCCCTGGTCGAGGTGACCAGCCTGGCCGAGAAGGGCGGCACCGACCGGGGCGCGTTCCTCGAGTTCCTCGGCGGCACCGTGCTCGGCTCGGACTGGGTGCGCAAGCGGGCCGGCGACCTGGTCGCGCGGGACTGGACGCCTACCTTCACCACCGAACTGCTGCGCAAGGACTTCGACCTCGGGCTGGACGCCGCGCGGTCGCTCGAGGTGCCGATGCCGGTCGCCGCCACCGTCTACCAGCTCATCCAGTCCGCGATCGGCCTCGGGCTGCGGGATGAGGATTTCCTGTCACTGTACGATCAGCAGGCTTTGGGGGCGGGGCTTGCGCTTGAGCCGGAGGGATGACCATGTCACTGCAGGAATTCGTGCCGACGCCCCGGTTCGAGGACTACCGGGAGGCGTTCAGGGACTTCTACCGGATGGAGCGCAGGGAGGACGGGGTTCTCCTGGTCGCGGCGCACACGCAGGGCGGGCCGGTGCAGCTCAGCGTGCAGAACCACCGCTCGCTCGGGCAGATGCTCAAGGTGGTCGGCGCGGACCCTGGGAACGAGGTGCTGATCCTGACCGGGTCTGGTGATGAGTTCATGATGGCGTCGGATCCATCCGGGTTCGCGCTCGAGGAAGCAGACATGGAGTACTGGGCGTACGAGTACGCCTACAAGGACGGGCGGATCAACGTCAGCGCGCTGGTCAACGACGTGGAGATCCCGACCATCGGGCTGCTGAACGGGTCGGGCTTCCACACCGAGATCGTTCTGATGTGCGACATCACGCTGGCGGCGGAGGACGCCGTTTTGTTCGATCTGCACTACGACATCGGGTCGGTGCCGGCGGACGGGATCCACAACGCGTTCCAGGAGCTGCTCGGGGTCAAGCGCGCGGCGTATGCGTTGCTTACCGGGGAGGCGATCACCGCCCGGCAGGCGCTGGAATGGGGGATGGTGAACGAGGTGGTGCCGCGGGACCGGCTCGTCGAGCGGGCCTACGAGATTGCCGACCACATCATGACCCAGCCCCGGACGGTGCGCCGGCTGACGACGCAGATCGTCCGGCGGCCGTGGAAGCAGCGGATCGTGAGCGATCTGGACGGCGGGTTCGGCATCCAGATGTTCGGCCACCTTGCCAAGAAGCGGGCCGTGCATGGCGAGGAGCACATCGCCTCGACAGTCGACTACGTCCGGGAGGGGCGGAAGAACAACTTCGACTGACCGCCGTTTGCCGACGGCGCGGCCTGCACATCAGCCCGTACCGGTGCGGGCAGCAGCCGTGTCCGCGTAGGGCTGGGCGCTGGCCAGGCGGCCGCCGACGGGGGGCAGGTCGAGGAGGAGGGCGAGCGTGCCAACGGTGGCGATGCCTTCGGCGGCGCCGGCCAGGGTGTCGGTGAGGTAATGCCAGCGGAGGGCGATCACGCCGGTGGCCACCACGACGGTGAGCAGGCAGGCGGCGGCAGGGATCAGCCACAGCAGGGCGCGGGCGGGGCGCGGCGGGATGACCAGGAGGACGGTCAGCGTCGCGGTTAGCGCGGACATGGTGGCGGTGTGGCCGCTCGGGTAGCTGAGCAGGCCCTGGTAGGTGCGGTGGAACAGGTGCTTGAGCAGGCCGTCGTTGAGTGCCGCGATGGCGGGGACTGCGAGCGCGGCGAGCACGGCGCCGTTGGGGCGGCGGGCAAGCAGGCAGGCGATGACGATGACGGCGCTCAGTGAGGCCGCGGGGATCGTTGATGCCGGGAAGGCGAGCCAGAGCGCGATGCTCTGATGACCGGCGAGCCAGGAGATTACCGGCGCGTCGGCGGCCCTATCGAATGGGTCCGACTGGGTCTCATTGGCGACAAGCACCCCAAGCACTGCTACGAAGAGGGCACAGCAGGCGACGAGCGCGGCGGCCCAGGGACGGGCGGACGCGGCCAGCAGGGGCGGGCTGGGCCTGGCTGGGGTGCCGGAGCGGGGCATCGATGACCACCTTATCGGGCGCACGATCCGATGTTCGGGCGGAAACACTTAACTCTACTTAAGTAGACTAAGATCAGTCTACCTAGATAGAGTATTGCCGCGGCTCTGGTAGCTAGGACGGCGGATCCTCGCCGTCACTCCCACCGCGGAGGAAGGTGAAGCGGTCCAGGTCCTGGCGGAAAATGCCGCGGTCCGCAGGCGGCCGTCGCAGCCTCATGGGGCGGGCGGCGGAACCGCATGGGCTATCGACCCCGGGAAGAAGGCCTTGGTGCGGCGGATCCCGCTCGGCGCGTGACGACGCCGTGCTGCCTCGGCGATGGCCGGCACGTGGTTCGGCGGCTAGTGGGTCACGGATAGCACCAGCAGGACGACAAGGATGGCGCAGAACACCGTCAGGAGAATTACGGCATCGCTGGACAGCTTGCGGCCAAGCAGGCTCCCCTCGTGGCGTACCGCCGCGTGGGCACTGCGGGCTCTCGTCCCGGGGGCTGGCGGGCGCTGGCGCTGCGCGGCGATGGCACGCTCTGGCGCGACGTAGAACTCGTGCTCGGCCAGCCAGCGGCGGCCAAGGGCCGGCACAAGTACCTGGTCCATCAGATCCTGCCAGCCGGACAAGGCCTGCGCCGCGTCGTTCAGCGCGCGAAACACCGATGGCGGGGTGCTGGGAAGGCTGACCCAGCCGGCGAGTTCCTCCGCGACCTCGGGCTGGTCCAGATCGGGGGTCACGGCGCGTTCGAAGATCTTCCCCAGCGTTTCCTCGAAACGTGCGCCGTGGTGCTGCCAGAGCGCGTCGATGTACCAGCCATTTTCCGGCAACCGCCTACGCACGGCGTGGCGCTCGGCGGGCAGGTCAGCGAAAGTCCCTGACCACAGAGATTCCAGGGCAGATTCGAATCTCGGGTCGGCCGGTCCTTGGTCCAGTTGGTCGAAGACGTTGCTGAGCGAGCTGGGTGGCTGCGTCCCAGTTCCACTCCGCGGCTGCCGGTGGCCGCCGGCGGGCAGCGGTGGCGCGGTCCTGTTCGCCCGGCTCGAGGCGACCTCCGAGGCGTCCATCCGCTTCTGCCAGGACGGCGGCTCGGACATTGGCGGCGTCGCAGGCAACTGCTTGTACCACGGCGGTATGTCGGCAGGTTGCGGCAGCGAAGGATTCGGGGCGGCCGGGCGGGACGACATGGCGGAGGCGCCCGCGGGGGGGCCGTCAGGCGCGGCATCGTCGAAGGACCAGCGGGCCTCACCGGCGGAGGGCACGTCAGATTCGGGAGACTGCGTCATCGCCGGGTCTGTCGACTGCGAATCGGTGCCCCGTGCGCGGTCCTGCCGGGCCGCAGACAGCGCCTCTGTGGGTAGCGCATCGTAGAGTCTCTCCTGCGCTTGCTCGATCCGCTGCTCCAGGGAAGGAAGCTCACGGAGCGGCGCAAGGCACTGAGCCAGTGCCTTGCCACCAAGTCGCCGGTAGGCGGCGATGAGGAGTTCGGCAAACTCCTGGTATTGGACCCTGTCGGGCAGGTCGCTTTTGTCGAATGGCCGCACCACGATTTCCGTGCGCATGTTGGCCGGCCGCTTTGAACTGATGACATGGTTGCGGAAGACGATTCCGGGAAGCCCGCGGGTGTCCATTTCGCCGGCCGGCTTCTCGAAGGTGGAGAACGACCAGCCCCGGCCGCAATCGTAACCGAGCAGCGGCAACAGCGTCCGAAGCAAGCCCCACATGAGGGGCCCCTGCATACCTTCGTGTAGCGGGCCGACGATAGAACGATCAGGCAGCTGCACCGAAAGCGGGGTGTCGACTGCGGTCAGCGCGGTCGCGATTGCCTTGTATAGCCCGGTTCCCTCGTCCAACGCCTGGTTGTCGAGGGCAGGAGCCTCGCGGCGGACCAGGATATCCAGGGCGCCTGCATCGACCTGTGGCAACGGGATATCGGCAGAAGCGAGGCCGAGGCGCCGGCCGATCAGGTCCTCAGGCAAGCCAGTGCGGCACAGCGCTACCGCTATCCCGGGCGTCAGCAGCCCAAATGGGCCGATGAGAAGGCGGGAAACCTCCGGCCTGCCCTCCGTTTCATCCTGGAAGCCGTCCGCCTGGGTGTCGCGCTGACGCCAGGCCAGCGCCGCCGTGCCGTCCTCGAATATCTCATAGCGGATGCTCTGCAGTGGAGCGTCGACCGGGGGGTGCCTTACCCACAATGAGATCAGCTCCGACCAGCGGCTCAATTCCCTGGTTGGCCGGGAGCCCGCGATCAGCGAGAAATCCTTGGCCGGCTGCCAGCGGTACTCGTACTGGTCAATCATGTTAGATCCCCACCCTTTCGGCCTCGGCGCCGGTCAGCACGCCGGTCATGGCCAGCATCGCGACCAGCGGGCGCAGCACGCGCTGCGGCGTGACGTGGCGCGGGAACACGTCGCCCTCGGCGGCTCCGCCGGTCGGCGACGCGACGTGCAGGGTCGCCCTGACGCACTCCTCGTACGGGCGGGCCCAGGCCGCCGCGCCCTTGCTTGAAAGGAACGCGTAGACATCCGCGCTCTCGCTTAGGAACTCCGCCGCGTCCACCTGTCTGACGTCGGATCGCAGCAGCCGCGCCACCGGGTCCTCGAACCGCACCAGGTCCGCCTTGTTGAGCACCACCGCCGCACTAACCTGATTGGGCAGCCTGGGCGTTCCCTTCAACAGATCCAGGACGGTGTTGAAGGTTCTGTCGCCAGGTCCATCGGGCTGCAGTTCGGCGGGGTCGACGATGAAAAACAGCCCGTCGGCGACGTCGAGGAACAGCTTGGTGTCCCCGACCTTGGTCAGTTCGCCGCCGGCCACGTCGAACAGGGCCACCGGCCGCTTGATGCCGCCCGCCGGGCTGACGACGAACGCGTCCGCGAAGGTGACGATGCCTTCCTCGGTGCCGGGAAGGACACTGTCCTTCTTGAGCAACGGCCAGACCTTTTCCTCGAGGAATTCGTTGTGCAGCGCAATGTCAAGCGGATAGCTGTCAATGCCGTACTTTCGCAGGTCGCCACGTTCGATGGCGCCCACCATGGCGGCCATCAAATGGGACTTCCCCGATCTGGTCAGCCCGACGAAGCCGAGCACCACGGGCTGCCCCAGGCGACCGTATTCCGCGGGCAGATAGTGCTTGCTCTGCATGACGTGGAGCTGGTCGGGACAGCACACGAAGGCGGCCCGTTCCATCCGGCTCCGCTGCGGCCCGCTGGCTTCGGGCGGAATCTTGAGGTCCACGTACTGACTGCCGTCCCAGCGCCAGCGCGGCAGCGACTCCCAGTCCTTGATTTCTTGCAGGCATATCGGGCAGATCACGGTCTGGGTGTCCCCCCTGTGAACGGGCGCGGTGCCGTTGGCGGCAGGCGGCTGAGGGTGCGGAGGAGGCGCGACGTGCGGGGGCCACAGGTCGAACAGGCGCCGGACCCTGTCTTCGTGGTCGATGGCGGCTGCGATGCCGTGCTGGGCGAGCGTCTGGCGCAGTCTCTCCGGGCCGTCGGCGTAGCTGGTGACCAGGCCGATAGCCGGGCTTTCGTACCGAGGGTCGGGGATCGGCTTCGGCTGTTCCTGACGGAACGTGATGAACAGGCCCGCGAGGTCCGGAGGCCTGGTGGACGCCTTGGTCATGAATGAGAGCGGCCGGGCATCGCCGATCATGGTCAGGATGCTCGCAAGGCCCCACAAGATTGCCTCGGGCGCCCGCCGCCCCTGCCACGGCATGACGATGCTCCGGTCGCCCGCGAGGACGCGCGACAGCAGCGGGACGAGGACCTCGGCGGCGGCACTGGACCGTGCCCGGTTCTCCAGGTCGCTCAGCGTCGACTCCATCGCCAGGTTGTGACTGCTGAGCCGGGGAAGCTGACCGCTTGTCTGACGCGACCCGAGTTCGTCGGGCAGGGCCGGCAGTTGTAGCCCGTAGCTGATTGGCAACGTGGCCGGGGTGCCGAGCAGCAGGTGCGCCATCAGCCAGCTAAGCGATGAGCTGGCCCCGGCCGACCGCCACCGGATGAGCGTCGTGTGCTCCCCGAGGTTCAGATAACAGCGGTCCGCCGGCCCGCCGATCCGCAGCCACGGATCGAGCCACTGCTGCCATTTCTGGCTCGTCTTCGGGTCCCGGAAGGACTCGGCGGACGCGGCTACCGGCGTGATCCTGCCGCCGACCGTGGGCACCCGGTACGCGACCTGGTCGAGAACGCTCATCTGACCAGTGAGACGTCGATGACGGTGGGCCGCACCGCGAGCCCGGCCGCGAGCCGGAGCGCGGAGGCAGGAAACAGCCTCCGGAGACGGCCACCGCGGTTCCGGTCATCCTCGCTCCTGGTCGAGCCGACCTGCCCGGGTGCCGGCTGGGCCGGCGCATGGCCGGCCTGGCCGGGCGCCAGTCTTGTCGCGCCGCCGGGTCCCGGTCCGCCGTCCGTGCCGTTCCCCTGGTGCGGACCGACGCGAGGATCGGGTCTGGTGGGCTCGGCCACGCCAGGGTGTTTCCTCGCGCGCAGCGCGTAGAAGCTCTTTCGTCCGGCATCTAGCGGCAAGTAGCCGTTGAGCGCCCTGGGCACCGCGGACTCCGCGCCGAGACGGCGGAGCAGGTCTGTCGCGGTAGGCCGATTCGCGGGTGCATCGAACACGCCGGCCAGCAGGTGGTTCAGCGCCGGCCTGTCCTTGACCTGCTGGATGTCGGTGAGGTCTTCCTGCGTGTTCACGTAGAAGATCAGCCGACCTGCTGCCCAGATGTCGTCTCGCTCCGATACCAGGCCGCCTACGTCGGCCGAGCGCTGTTCCCACGCGGCCCACGGCGGCGTGCCGATGACCTCCCGGGTCGCGCCGATGACGGTGCTCATGCTGAAGTCGGTGATCTGTACCTGCTGGGCAGCCCCATCCCAGCGGACCCTCGACGGTGAGATGCCGCGGTGCGCGAGACCCGCGGCCGCTAGCCAGCACAGGCCTTTGAGCAGGCTGACCTGAAACTGGAGCTGTTCGCTGAGTTCCATCTGCTGGCTAGCCACGGTCAGCGGCTGGCCCCGGTACGGTTCGAGCAGCGCATACGGACGGGCGGCGGAGGCATCGTCGCCGACCAGGCGGCTCAGCTCGGGCGGATAGCCCACCGCGTTGGTCACCTCGAACAGACGTCGCCCGGCCAGGATCTCGCTGTCGAGGCGCTGGTAGCCGAGCGCGCCCTCATCCGCGGTGTCGGCCGGCCGAAGCTGGCGAAGCTCAGTGCCGTCCGCCATCCGGACCGGCCGCGCCGCCAGGAATTCCGGCGACGCCGCCTCATCCGGCCCGAAGGCGGCCGTGACCCGGACCGGGCGGCCGGTCACGCTGCGGAAGGTAAGCTCCGCCGCATCTTCTTCGGGTTTGCGGGGGTCGGCGGTCATGGCAGCGGCTCCTGAAGCTGTTCGTTAGCCGTCCAGACCGGTTCGACGACCTGGACGTGCAGCGGGACCAGGCGGAGCAGCCCGGCTTGCTCGCCGGAGGAGCTCCAGACGGTGTCCTTCGGCAGCACCTCTGCCAGGCGCGGCCTGGCAGTCCGCGGAGCCAGCGCCACCGACTGCGGCGTGACCGTCATATCCAGCGCGCTCAGATCCGCGGGCGCGCACAGCTGCCACATCACCTCGCGCGGGTTATACAAGACCGCCGCGGTGATCGCCGCCAGCTCGTCCTCGCCGGCGTGCATGGCCTTATCCTGGTCGGCGGCCGCGAACGCGGGCCGTTCGAGCGTCCGGCCGGTCCGCACGTCCTGCTGCCACTGGGTGAGCAACTGCGCGGCCTTGTCCCGCGCCGCGGCTGAAATCGCCTCGCCACCGACGTGAGCAGGGTCGGTACCCGCGGTAACCGCGGCGAGCACCAGCTGGCACAGGCCATCAAGCAGGGCCTCGCTGAGCCGCGCCACCCGCGCTCCCGGGGCGATGGCCGTGGCGCTGGCCTGCTTGGCCAGCTCGTCGTTGACAGCCTGGAGCGCGATCCTGGCGCGGGTCAGCTGGGCCGGAGTCGCCTGGGCGCCGCACCACTCCCTCGCGGCCACGGTATTCACCAGGCGGGCTACCTCGTCTGCCGCCGGTGCGGCCTCGTCCAGTCGCAGCTGGCGCCGCCATGCGGTCACCCGAGCGTGCCATGACCAGCCGACCGCCGCGGCGACCGCCAGCAGGACCACCAGGCCTACCGCGATCCCCGCGGCCGACTTCCAGAGCCCTACGAGCACGCCGAGTACCACCGGCACCGCCGCCGCGGCCGGGACCCACCGCCACGGCCGCGGCGGCTCAGGCGCGGCGGTGAGCCCGTCCACCAGAGCGGGCGGGCAGGCCGCGTCCAGGCTCGGCAGGTAACTGGCGCTACCGGGACGAGCCAGCGCGCTCGCGGTCAGATTCAGCCGCCTGGCTACCTGCGGCAGGCTATCGCCGCCCTGGATTGCCTCGGCGATCACCCTGGATGTCGCGGACCGCGCAGCGTAACCGGTGGGTGGCCCGCCACCTGCCGCACCCTCGCCAGCGTTCCCGGCACCCCCGGCGCCCCCGATCTGCGCCGGTAGCTTGATTCCGGCCGACGTCAGCTGCGCTCGCTGGGCCTCGGTCAGCTCGTCCTGAGCGTTCGCATCCGTCAGCAACCGGGCCACGCGGCGTCGGAACGCGCCCAGGGCGGCGCCAGTCCGCTGGACCTGTCCGTACACCTCGGGCTGCTCGCCGCCGAGCAGTCCGCCGGGGCTCGCATACCTGGCCAGCGCTTCCGACGCCGACGCCTGCGAGGCGATGACATCCTCGCGGTAGCGGGAAATCTCGCCGCCCTCGGCCAGGCCCGCGGTGCCAGGCGACGCGGCGAGCAGCACGGCGAAGGGCGCGTCGGCGTGCGCCGCGGGAACCGGGTCGGCCGAGGTGAGCCGCTGGATGGCCAGCATGAGGGCGGCGGTGAAGCGGACGCCCTCGTCCTCGGTTCCGGTCAGCCGCAAACCCGGGCTCGCGACTCCGCCTGGCACGTTCCCGGCGAGCTCACATACGCGGTCGAACACCTCGTCCACCGAGAGCAGATCGACAAGATTATGTAGACCGCTCTGGGAGTTTCCGGTATGACCGACGGCGATGGCGGCCGGCGACAGCCGCCAATCGATGCCGTCCTGGTCGCTGACCCAGATCACGGCAGATCCCTGCGCACCGCTGATGTTCGCGGGGAACCTGAATTTCCCGCCATCCCTTGCGCGCGGTCCGACCGCCACGCAGAGCAGGTGGTCGAGCCGCTTGGAGGTGAGCAGGCGCTCGTAGGCCGACAGATGAGGGAGCAGACCCGCGGTGTCGTCTATCACCAGCAGCCTGCTGAGATCTGGATGCCCGCGAACGTCCTTCAGCAGCGAGCCGACCGCGTGGTCGCCGTCGCTGACGCCGGTCAGGCGCAGGATCTCGACCGTCATCCCTCGCCGCCCGACGGTACCTGCATCTCCAGCTCACGTAGGTTCGTCGCCACCGGAGAGTCCATGACATCGTAGAAGGGCAGGTCCAGCGCGGCGGGCAGGGTCTCCGCCCAGAAGCGGAGCATCTGCGTGGCGCGGGGGTTGTCACGCCGCCCCGGCAGCTGCATCATTTCTTCCAGGGTTTCCACCTGGCCCTCGGCGAGGTCCCGCACTACCAGGTAGAGCTCGTGTGGCTGCCTGGGCGTGCTATCCAGGCCATCGGGGAACTCGCGCATCAGCTGTTCGCAGAACAGGCGGTGGATTTCGTTGTCGTCGAGCGCCCACAGCTCGTAGGCGCGCAGCAGGCTCCCCCATGAGGACGCCTGGCCGAGCGTGGTCAGCCCGATGGACAGCGCCACCCCGCCGCCGAGCGTCACCTTGAGCCGCTCGGGCGACGCTTGCTTCCCGTCCACCGAGGCCTTCCCGTTCCAGAACGCGCTGAGCAGCCGGTGCAAGATCTTGACCCGATGCTCCTCGCGCGTCGCCAGGTACCCGAAGTCGTAGCCGGTCCGCTGCCGCCAGCGCAGCAGGTCGGCGGGCTCGGGCCGGCTCAGCGCGCCCGCCCACAGCCGGAGCACGTCGCGTACCTCGCCGACCTCGGTGACGCCCATCGCGGTGCGGAACAGCACCACGGAGATCGATTCGGTCTGGGTGTTCCGGTAGTCGAACGTAATGCCCGGGCCGCTCGGCAGGTTGATCGAGCCGTGCAGGTACCGCTTGATGACCTCGCTCTCCGCGGGCGCCGGGTAGGAGATCAGCACCTTGAGCGGGCCGGCGCCCTGCGGCACGTAGTTGGCGGGCACCAGCCCGGCGAGCTTGCCGTTGAACTCGTCCAGGTACTCCTGCAGGGTGCTGGTCGCCGTGCCGCTTGTGGCCGCCTTGTCCAGCAGTTCCTCGAGCTTGGGCAGCATCGGGTGCTCACCGAAGGATGGCTCCCTGATGAAGGCCTTCACCCCGATCTTCACCTGCTCCCGCAGGTAGGCAACGGCGAGCTCGGCGCCTCGGTCGCGACCGTTCGCGACGATCAGCTGGTAGGCGTCCCGCCACACGTTGGGGCCGATGATCGTCGGCAGCAGGTCCGCCTCGCGCGGGTTCCCCTTCAGCCGGTCCTCCTGCTTGCGCTGCTCGATGAGCCGCCGGACCACCTGGTCGTAGAATTGCTCCATCCGGCCGGTCGGCAACAGGTACGAAACGCCCACGCGCTTGCGGGACAGGTCCGCCGAACGCCGCGGGAAGTCCTCTTCGTCGTGGCGGACGAACTCGCCGAGCGCCTTGGTCAGCGCTCCCAGGTCCTGCTCGAGCTGATTGAGCGGCCGGCGCCATTGCGGCGCGTGGGCCGCCCAGAACTCGGCCCACGCCACGTGGGTCTGCCACCTGTACCACTCGTCCTGTTTCTGGATCGCTCCGACCGGTCCCTGATCGCCCATTCCCACCTTCTTGAAGAACCGGTCCTTAAGCTCGGGCGGCGAAGGCGGCACGGCCCCAAATCCGTCCGCGGGCGCTGGCGCGCCGCTCCTGCGGTTCAGCAGCCCGGCAACCCCGGTCTTGTCCTCCTCGGCCCTCAGCTCCGGGTGCCCGAAGACGACCCGCTGCAGGCGGAAGACATTTATCCGGCCGAGCAGTTCGCGGGAAGCGGCGCTCGGGTCGAAGGACTGCACCATCGCCGGGACCTTACGGCCCAGCTCAGCCCGCAGGTTGGCGATCCCGGCCTGCATCGCCTCCCGGCGGTCGTTCAGCGTGTTGGTCACCTCGCGGGCTCCGTGCCCGCGCTCGGGCTCGGCGAACGGAACGCCCTTCCGGCCGAGCACGTCGTGCACGGCGGACTTGATCAGGAATTCGTCCATTGCCTCGACGTTGGCCTCATTCGTCCCGATGGGCGTGGAGAGCTGAACGATGGCCTCGCGCAGCAGGCGAGCGCTGACTATCCCGGCCAGCTCGTCGACCGGTACGGTCAGCGACGCGACCAGCGCGGTGGAGACGCCGCGGTTGCCGATGCCGTTTCCCGCGGGCACCTGCCGGTGTGCCGCCTCGTTGACGAAGCTGTCGGCGAACGACTGGTGCATCTGTCCCGACCGCATGTCATCGGCCGTCAGCTCGGTGCCGACGAGCGACATCACCAGCGAGACCATCGACCTGTGCATGTCCTCGCGGGTGGCGCCGGCCGGCTCGGAGAACAAGAAGGCGGTCTGCACGACTCCGGGACGTAGCACGATGCGGCTGGTCTTCGGGTAGTAAACGGCCACATCCTCCGGGTCGATCGGCGCATCCTCCTGACCGCTTTGCAGCTCATGCTCGGCGCGGGCACCGTTCTGCTGGTCGACGAGGCGGAACAGGTCGAGCACCGCCCGTCCGGCGTTCAATTCGGCGGCCCGGCCGCCGCCCATGCCGGGCTCGAACGCCGACGGCATGAGCACCAGCGGGTAGATCTTGACCCGCAGCTGGGTCTGCCGGAACATCTCGCCGATGAGGTGCAGGTAGTCGTAGAAGATCCCGCCCCCGGTCCCGCCAGCGACCGAGAACGCGACGAAGACATCCACACCCCTGGGCGGCCGGCCGCCCAGGGCCCTAAGGTCCTCGCCGGAGCCGGCCAGCTTCCCGATCGCGGTGCGGATCTCCTGTACCGCCGGGGCGATCCCCTCGAGCAGCGTGCCGAACAAGGCCGCCCGGCCGATCGTGGGGAACTGACCGGCCCCGCGATGCAGCGGATTTACCCGCGGCTCGGTCGGGTCCAGCTTCGGCAGCCAGCCCTCGGTGACCCGCCCGGCCGCCAGGCGCAGGTTCCTGGCTAGTTCCGGGTAGCTGTCCACCTGCGGTACCAGGTCACTGACGTAATGGGCGGTCAGCGGGACTGCCGCCTCGTACTCGCTGCCGGGCACCACGCGGTGCGGCAGCCGGTCGAGCTCGGCCTGGTTCATGTCCGCATAGACAAACTGAGTGCAAGACGGCAGCTGATAGGGCAACAGGTCGGTCTTGCCGCGCTGGCGCCGGAAATCGCCGCCGTCCGGCCCGCAGATCTCGTCGCGCAGCCTGCGCTCGAGCTCGGCGCCGACGTGGCACCCGGTGCCGCCCAGTCCTACGAACATGACCGGCTGATAAAGCTTCATGGTCACCCCCGGTGGCGTGGTCTTGATTTCAGTGGGGTCGCACTTGCCGCCGCGTGGTCACAACCACTGGTTTTCCGGCGGATCAGCGGGAGGAGCCGCAGGACCGGATCCCCCGGACGGCGGGGTCTGCCGACGGCTCCCGTTCGAGCTCGCCGGGCGGCTTCTGCGCACGTCGCGGAAGGCCAGCTGGA
>Ga0335074_10010391_pt1 | contig 13022 bp, 12 predicted proteins | sample Lox_Sample_23_FD_206715 | JGI IMG/M metagenome (GOLD analysis project Ga0335074, IMG submission 206715) | Soil microbial communities from Loxahatchee National Wildlife Refuge, Florida, United States - Lox_Sample_2.3 | ecosystem: Environmental > Terrestrial > Soil > Wetlands | place: USA...
AAGAAGAAGGGCGCGATAGTCCACGCTATAAATGACGTTCCCGACGGCACGTTTCCGTCAAGGTCGCCCGAGCCCAATCCCGAGACGATAAAGGAGCTCACGCAGATAGTTAAGAGGGAGAAACTTGACTTAGGCGTAGCGTTCGACGGGGATGGAGACAGGGTGCTCTTCGTCACTGATACTGGAGAGGTCATAGGAGGGGACATTGCGCTTGCGCTCATGGTAAAGACATACCTCAAGAAAGGCGAGAAGGTGGCATTTGAGCCCTCGTGCTCAAGCACTTTGGAGGATGAGATAAAAGAAGCGGGAGGGATACCGCTTCTCACCAAGGTAGGCCACTCGCATTTGAAGGATACAATGAAGAAGAATGGCGCAAGGTTCGGCGCCGAGATATCAGGGCACATGTACTTCAAGGAGACCTATGGGGCGGAAGACGGGCTGTTCGCCGCGCTAAAGATGGCCGAGATGCTTTGCAAGAGCAAGAAGAAGCTTTCGGTGCTGCTTAAGCAGATACCAAAATACGCAAGGATCTACAAGGAGTTCGATGCGCAGGATAGCAAGAAGTTCGAGATTGTTGAAATGATAAAGGATGATTTCTCCAAGAAGGGATACAAGATAATAGACATCGACGGCGTAAAGGCAATAACGGATGACGGATGGCTGCTCATCAGGGCTTCAAACACAACGCCCAGGATAAAGACAACGGCAGAGGCGAGGAGCGAGAAAAGGGCAAAGGAGCTTGCGCAGATCGTAAAGCAGCAGATAGATTCCTACTCAAAGTAACTACTTTGTTTCCGGCACCACCGAGTATGTGACAGAGTAGATGCACTTGCTGCGCTTAAGAGTGCCGAATATGTCCCTTGTCCTCTTTGCGTTTGTATGTATGCTAAGAACGTCTATGCATGTAGAAGAATGGTGGTGGTGCACCTCGGTCTCTATGGTGTCCTCGAACTTGTGGAGTATGTCAGAGACATGGTTCTTCTCTGCGTCAGCGTATGTAAGTACGAACACGCTTTCAACGTTTCCTGAAAGAGAATCGAGCTTGTCGTAATCTTGTACCATGCTTAGAACGGCATTCCTGAGCATCTTCGACCTGCTCTTGTAGCCCAGCTTTTTTTGCACTTCCTCTAGCTGCTCGAGTGCCTCCTTGTCAATGGATATGCTGAGAATCTCCAGATAATCATCTATACCTAAAATATCCATAGCGAATTAATAAGCTTGCCTGCTTAGTAGTTGTTAACTATTCTAGTAGTGTTTACCTCATGAAATTTCTTAATTATCTGCTTTGTGCTGTTTGGCCCAGTTTACCTTTATCCCCAGCTCCCTCTCCAGTTTTCTGATCCTCTTGTAAGGCGGATGCATTTTATATTTGCTTCCGATAGCTGCGCCGCTCATTCCTGCCAGCAGCTCTTCTATGAGTTTTTCCCGCGTAAGCTTGTAACCACCTTGCCTTCTGCCTCTCTTGTAATCATCCTGCCTTTTTCCTTTATTCCCCATGGTGCTCTCCCCTTTCCGTCTTAATATCTTGCTTATGTGGGACGGAGAGATAGTCTCCCCTAAGTCCATGTACAGCTGTTCGGATATCTGGGTCGTGGAGAGACCAGCGCTTTTAAGCTCTAATATCTTCTCGAATGGGATCCTTGGCTTTCTGGTATGCCTAAGTGCATGTGAAGTTGCCACAACAGTGCCTCCAGATTCTATGCGCGGCTGCTTGGGTATCTGAACTGATGGAGGATTAGGCCTTCGCAGTCCTAATATCCCATCGGCTAGGTGATTTTCCTCTCCTACTGGCCCTGTAGCTTCACGTACTGCCTCCTGATCAGCCTCTATTACGGCACGCAAGGCTCTTTGGAAAGGAGTGTCAACACCCCTTGCACTTGGCATTATGCCGTTGGTCTTAGTCCTTTCTAATACTTTTAATTGCATGTATATCCTGATTAAAACTCTATGTTTACCAGATCTGGACTGATATATAATGCTAATTGTAATTATTAACTTTTTACTAAAATCTTAGTAAGATTTAAATATGTTATTGAGCTAATAAATTTAGTGATAATCAATGGGCATAGGACACACTGGACATGCAGCGCACAGCCATGCACCCTTAACTGCAATGCTTAGAAGGGATCTTAGCGCAAATGGACAGAGGGCATGCGAGATAGCTGTAGAAATGGAAGGCATGCTACACAAGGAGACGCATCCGACAATAGGCCACATACATAATGTACTTGATGGCGATGCGAAAGCGCATGCCAACAGTCTACGTGGTGAGATACGCTCTATGGGCGGACTGAGCGATGCTGACAAAAGGGCGCTGCAGGAAGTGCTGGACAACGCGTGCGGATCGGTTAAGACATTTATAGCCACGGGCCAGCTGCCTGACACTAGATTCGAATCACAGCTGTATTACCCTCTCCTTGAGCTCGATGCACACTTCCATGAACCAGGAAGGGGACACGTGCACAGGAAACCTGGTGCCGATGAGCTTGAGGATATGGAAAGGCTAAAGAGAACCGTGCTGAATGCAGTGCAGGAATTGAAGGAGACAGACGGAAGAATAAGACCAGCTTTGAGGACTGTTGATGGCACAACGCTTGAATTCATCATGACCTGAAAGGTAATACACAATGGCCACTATTGAAAAGACACGCGCGCCTAAGGAGGCATCAATAGACAGCATACTTGGAGGTGGAGGAGGTGCGGTGTCGGTTGGCCACGGACCAGGATGCGCATGTCCGTCTTGCACTGGAAGCGGAAAGGAAGGATCCATAGATAAGATACTTGGTGGGGGTGGAGATGCTATTTCAGTTGGTCATGGACCAGGATGCGCATGTCCGTCTTGCACTGGAAGCGGAAAGGAAGGATCCATAGATAAGATACTTGGTGGGGGTGGAGATGCTATTTCAGTTGGTCATGGACCAGGATGCGCATGTCCGTCTTGCACTGGAAGCGGAAAGGAAGGATCCATAGACAAGATACTTGGTGGTGGAGATGCATCGTCAGTGACAAGCACCACAGCAGCAGATGCTAGCGCGTCTGTAGGCAACGCGGCTAGCGCAGTTGGAGGAGGTGGTGACGCAACAGCCTCAAATGGCAATGGCAGTAGTGCCAATTTAACTTCTTCAGAAACAGGGAACAGCCAGCAGCCCAATGTCAATGTAATCAGGGAGTATGTAGACCATTATTTTGAATCAGAAGAGTTCTTTGATTCGCCCAAGAAAGAGAGGCAGGTCGTGGTGATAACACAGGATGCAACAACTGTAAGAGAGATAGAGATACGTACGACTACAACGTCAAGAAGAAAGGCCGGGCCAGACGCCGGGAATGCCGGAGCCAATGTGTTTGTACAGAATGCGCCAGTTATGCTAGGCATTGCGCATCAGCACAGAACCAAGGCTTCACATGAACCGGTTATCGAGTACATGGCAGGAAATGGGCAGGCCTTTATCGTGCAGACAGGCATGAGCAATCCAAGTAATGCAGGAACCAGGAATAGAAGGCACAACGCTTTGCCGCTCCTGACAAGCGGCGTGATGGGCTCTGACCCATTGAATACGGTATTAAATTCAGTGGAGATGGCAGGATCAGAAAAGAGCTACAGATTAAGCCTGCTAGGAAATGCTGCCAGCGCCTATATGAGCTTCATTGCCAGATCCAGCGGGCTACAAGATGCGTACATGGGAAACAGTCAGCAGCAGGTTAAAGCGAAAGAACCTGAATCAAGGAGGGCAGGCCCGATGACCATGACTGTAGCAGCTAAAGGAGCAACTTCAATATTTAATATGACCCTGAAATCTGAGATTAAATTTGGCACTGGGCAACCACCAAACGCCAAGAAGGCTGATGAAAAGACGCAAGCAAGGAAGAACACCTCGCCTAAAATGGGAGGCACCATAAATACAGCAATAAGCACCCATACTGAAAACAGGGCAAGGAGTGAACGCAAAGAAGCGCAGGCAAAGGATGCGCCAGCTAAGAACAGTAAGCACAAGGATGCAAAGATTGAGGTTAATTATGCTGACATAGCTGCAAATGCAGCCCCAAAGAAGAAGATGGAGCAGAGCAGCAACACAAGATACAATGATGCAACGATTGAGGTTAATTATAAGAACATGGATGCAGGTGCAACTGCAAAGACAAATGTTTCGCCTAAAGGATTTGGTATTATAACGGCAATTATGAATGGCACCGTAGAGGGCAGTGCAAAGAGCGAATACAGAGCACCAGAGACGAAGGATGCAGTAAAGAAGAACAGCGGACACAAGGATGCAAAGATTGAGATTAATTATGCTGACATAGCTGCAAATGCAGCCCCAAAGAAGAAGATGGAGCAGAGCAGCAACACAAGATACAATGATGCAACGATTGAGGTTAATTATAAGAACATGGATGCAGGTGCAACTGCAAAGACAAATGTTTCGCCTAAAGGATTTGGTATTATAACGGCAATTATGAATGGCACCGTAGAGGGCAGTGCAAAGAGCGAATACAGGGCACCAGAGACGAAGGATGCAGTAAAGAAGAACAGCGGACACAAGGATGCAAAGATTGAGGTTAATTATGCTGACATAGCTGCAAATGCAGCCCCAAAGAAGAAAGAGCAGAGCGGCGATACGGTAACAAGGCAGGTCAGGGTGGAAACTAGTTATGTTGATGCAAGCGCAACTGCAATTTCAAAGAAGAAGGTTGAGCAGAGCAATAATACAAGGCCAAACGAGACGGTGTTCTTGGTGAATAAGAATGCTACTGCGGTTAAGGAACAGGTAAAGAGCCCTGTTGTTGAAGAAATAGGAAGAGAAGCTTCACCTGTAAATGAAACAACTACTAATCAAGTAACTAAGACTGTTGCTGAACCTACAAAGACAGCAATGGTCAGGTCAATGCTGAACGGGTTATTGGGAAGTGAAATAGGGATCACGGAGGATAAGAAGGTAGATTCGCCAGGCATTGATGGAAAGCTTCCATCAAGTATCTCCAAGAAACAGGCCTCAAGCGGAGATGAAACCTCAAGGCCCCGTGCAAGAACCGTGGACCCGGTACCCATCACTATTGCTAATGAAAGCAAGCAGCACGTACGCCAAACTAAGCGGGAGTTCGAAGAGCTGCACAGGTCCAGCTAAATGCAGCTATATGCTTACTTCCTGCTCCACCCTCGCTACCTTCTTGTTCCTGCCCAGTATCTCATCAGCGTAAAGCGAGACTATTGCCGCCACTATCAATGCTATTATCGCGATGAAGAAAGGATACTGGAATGACGTCTTTGAGAACGATGCCGCTATAAACACGCCTGCAAGCGGTGCGCCTAGCGCCGAGCCGAGGAACCTGAACACCGAATTGAGCGATGTCGCAAGGCCCATCTCCTTCTGCTCTATGCTTAGCACCAGTAGATTTATCGTTGGTATGTTCACCAGTGCTACGGCAAGGCCTACTATCGTCTCCCCTATTATAGCTATTACTGCGTCGGGCGCGAATGTCGATATGACAAAACCTATTATCCCAACTACCGCGCCTATAAGGAAGAACGGCTTTACTCCGACCCTTGGTATGAGCCTGCCCATTATCGGGGCCACGATGACATTGACAGCGGCGAACGGAGCCATCGCAAGGCCTGTCAGGAATATGCTGTATCCGAACCCTACCGGCGCGGCCGACTCGAAGAGGTATGCGAACGTCTGATAGGAGATGAAATAAAGCAGTCCGGCGACAAGCGTGATGATGTTTGCGCTCATCACGTTCTTTATGCCCAGAAGCTTGAAGTTCAGCACTGGATCCACCTTTCTTCTCTCATAGATTATCGTAGCAACGAAGATTATCAGGCTTGACAGAAGCATTGCCTCTATTATTGGTGAAGTCCATCCCAGCGCGACTCCCGAGGATATCGCAAGTACGAGAAGCGCGAGGAATGCGGCTATCCCGAATGCGCCCAGATAGTCCACCTTGACGTCGGGCCGCTTGTACCTAGATTCCCTTATGTAGACTATTATCAGAGCGGAGACTATGATCACTATAGGAAGCGCAGTGTGGTAGGTGTACTGCCAGCCGAAGTAGTTTGATATCAGTGACCCAAGCGGAAGGCCTATCGCAGAGCCCACACCGAACATGGCTACTATTATTGCAAGCGCCCTCGGGACCATGTCCCTTGGGAACTCCTCCTGCACGAGGCTTATCATCAGAGGGAATATGGTAAGCCCTATTCCCTGAACTGTCCTTGATATAAGCATGAACGTGAAGTTCGGCGAGAATCCCGTGACCGCAACGGCCACGACATATATTGGAAGCACGTACGTGAGCATGCGCTTCTTCCCGTATATGTCGCCAAGCTTGCCTATTATGGGATTTAGCGCCACACCTGAAACAAGGTACATTGAAAGTACGAGGCTTACCTCCGCGGGATCCACATTGAACTGCTTTGCTATCGATGGCAATGAAGGAACAAGCATGGTCTCTATGTAAAGGACTATTATCGCGAATCCTGCAAAAAGTACCATTGCCCTGTTGGCGTATTTCTTGTCAAAGTGTTCCTGCTGTTCCATCTAATCATCTATACATTTCATTACCGCGGTCTTATCAGCGCTTTTCAGATTTCTTTATTATCTCTTTGTAGACTCCAGCAGGAACATACCTTTTCACCGCGCTCTGCCATCCGTTCGTGCCTATGAGCCCCTTTATCTGGCTTGAGCTTATGCTTGCAACGCTCGATGTGGGCATTAGAAAGATCATGAGTATGCTGCTGTCTATGTCCTCGTTCACGTGCCTCATCCCGTTCTCGTATTCGTAGTCCTTGTAGCTCCTTATTCCCCTGAGTATGTATTTTGCCCCTATCGACTTTGCGTAATTCACGAGCAGCTCGTTCTCAAACGATGTCACCTTTACGTTACCGTACTTCTTTGTGGCATCTTCAAGCATCCTGCGGCGCTCGGGCACCGTAAACATGCTCCTCTTCTCAGGATTGACGCCTATTGCAAGTATGAGCTCGTCGAACATCTGCGCGCCGCGCTCTATCATCCACATGTGCCCGTTTGTTGGAGGATCGAAGCTTCCTGCATAAACTCCTTTTATCATAAACACCAGAACTATGCCTTCAGGAACTACTATGGTTATTGCTAATAATCTTATATAACCTTGCAAACACAATCTCATTTACTTTGTGTGGGGCCCTTGGTGCAAAGGCTTTATATAATCATACTTTGAATTTACACAAGGGGTTGTGCATAATAAGAGTGCAATATACCATAGGTTGTGTCTTTGCATGCACCGGTCTTTGTGAATTTGGGAGAATGATGGAATGTTGAGGTTGCGTAGAAATCAGGGATGCGAAGGGCGTATCCATGAGTTACCGGATTTCAGGTCGGAGATTAGATCCGACAGATCCCACCCTAGGCAAGCGCATGACGCCTTGAGAAAAGAGGAAGCTGTTCCTGCAGCTGAAGAAAAGGAACAGCAGGCAGTGCCAATAGAAATGACATGGGGGATGTTCGCGCAGGCGATAGTGGGGCAGAGAGTCACCACATCGCAGGGAAACGAGATAATGAAGCTTGCAGTCGTAAGCTTCCCGATTCCGCCAGGGGTGGAGGACAAGGGCGCAGGCATCATAGAGCACGTCCTTGGCAAAAAAAGCAACGGGATAATGAGTTTTAACGACGATGGCACTCTGCTTGCCAGCTTTGGCAGGTCCCAAGATAATCTGGACCAGTTCGGCATATTCTCAAAACTCTATGAGGCTGGAGGCATGATAATAGACAGGCATCACCCCGACAAAGACCATGAGAATCTCGATTATTTCAGGAGATTCCAGGATTCAAGGCAGTCAAAGATACCGGAATTGATAGCCGATGTAAAGGAACTGCTTTCTGTTCCGCAACACACCATGAGGTCTGCAATGGCTGACGCTGATTTTGGAGGCGCCTTCAGGCAGGAGTGGATGCTGGTAAATGGGAAGATAATGGCCACCAATATAGAAGGGCATCTGCAGGAATTGACAGCAGCGCTTGGAACACAGGAGGAAGGCCATGCAGCATGGCTTGAATGGTTGGTGAATTACATCAACACAGCATTTGAAAGCGGAGCCAGATCCATAATCGGATTGCAGGTAGACAGCACAACAACTGTGAAAGGTTGCGGTGGATCAGACGAAGCCAATGCATTCTACAACAGGAGCGTTGGTGGAGCCGACGTTACCTTATCGGCCGAGAATGCATACCTTAATTGGATATCATCTGCATTCGGGCTGGGTGGCGGCTCGGTGGGCAGTGGCAGCGCAGGTGGCGGCGGGGATGGAGCTTTTACTGCAACGCAAAGCGCTTCGCACAACTGCAGGGGATGCGGAAACGCCGTTGACAAGGACATCAATGTGTGCCCTTCGTGCAGGACAAAGGGGCAGCATGCAGGAGCGCATAACTAGGCAAGTTCGCTTATGGATTCGCGTATCCTGGTTCCGGCCATATTAAATAAGAGAACGTAGACGATATGCACTCATGGTGGCTTATATGGCGCATGCGCTAAGAGAACGCAGTCCTGACCTTGGCTCTGCACTGTTCCTTTCTGCAAGACGGGAGACCGGGATACTACGCATGCAGACTACAGACTTGACCAAGGCGCAGCGCACCGAAGTCGCAGGGATAGCGTTCAGGGCATTTTCACATTACGGGGATGCGGCGCGCATGAATGTATGCGAGGATCTAAGCGCAATGCTGTCCTCACCAGCAAGGTTGCAAGTATCAGGACCCATGTACCTGGCATTTGACAGGAGCACGCTGAGGATCCTTGGCTTTGCCGTCAATTCGCAGTTGCAATTAGCACGTGGGACGGCAGCCGTCGAGTTTGCTGGAGATGCAATTGATCCTGATTTCCAGGGTATCGGACTTTACAGCAGCCTTACAAGGATACGGATCATGGATGCCATGGAAGCAGGCCGCATGCGCATATTGTTCGCAACCATAAACCCCATCGTAGAGGGGACGGTAATAAGATGCCTTGAGAGGTTTCGCGGCCAGGGAGCCATACTTGATTTTGAGACATCAGTTGTGCCGCTTGGCCACCGGCCGGAGACCCTGACCGAAATATCCATCATTAAAGGCGCTGGCAGGGTTCGCAGGCCCTAGAGCCCTAATGGCTTGGCATCTTCCTATTTCGCTTGTTTTCCATCGAGAAGAATGCAAAAGCGAATAAAAAGCGAAACAAAAAACGAAGCATTCCATAGGATATATAAACATAAATGGTACAGATTGTAAAAGATTACATGGTAAGGCAAGGCACTACGAAGGAGAGGATACTGAAGCTTATTTCCAATGGCACCAACACGCTAAGCACCATAAGCGAGGCGCTTGGTTTTGCCCCATCCACAGTAAGCAAGCACCTTCATGATCTTGAGATGGCAGGAGCCATAGCGCTTACCGAGGACTCATACGCAAGGAAGTGGAAGCACTACAGGCTAAATCAGGAGCCGATGCAGATGCAGAACAAGCAGGACCAGAACGTGGGAAGGAACCTGGTAGGCAGGTACCTTGTCGCGGCCATAGCACTTGGCCTTGTGGCTGCTGGAATGTTTGCATACTACTATAATACAAGTTCGCCTTCGTCCACTACATTCGGTAACGTCTCGGTCCCAATAAGCCTTACCGACCCGCCGCAGGTTCCGAATGGCACACAGGCCCTTTACATAAACTATTCTTCGCTTAACGTGCACGTCAATTACGATGGAGGGTCGCAGTGGATACCCGTCAATGCGAGCGGAAGGATAGACCTGATGCAGCTGATAAATGAGAGCCAGGTGATAGGCGGGGTAAGCCTAAGGCCCAATTCAACGGTTGACACGATAAAGTTCAATATAAATGCCGCAAGCATAACGATAGACAATGTGACATACCCTGTCCAGATAGTATACAACCAGGTCACGGCCACTGTGGGCAGCAACAACTCGGTGAACTCGACATCCGGGATACTTCTAGACTTCTCGCCGATCGTGACGCCTGTCTACCTGCAGGGATCAGAGTCTTTCGTGATACTCCCATCGCTTAAGGCAATGATAGTGCCGGGAAGAGACATAGAGCAGGGTAGCGGTCCGGCAGTATACGGGCACGAGACAATGCCGCTGCCAAATAGGGATGTCGTGGGATTCGGAACACCTGGATATGCAAATGTATCGATAACAAACCAGGAGATGAGCATTAGCGGTAACACCACTTCATTCAGCCTCACGGTCACAAACAATGCAGACAACAATGTTACAATAATGGGCGTTGCACTATCCGGAGCGTCAAACCAGACATTCGTGGGATATGCAAATGCGCCTGACATATCCGTAAACGTGTCAGGAAACGGCTCCTACGAGGTGACAAGGCCTGGCATGAACGCATTCTATGTTCACAGGATAGGGCCGGGTCCTGGAATAAGCGCGAACAATTCGCAGGTAGCCAGCATCCAGATAAACGCATCGCAGATATACAACGCAGGAGGATACCGGGGCGGCAAGGTGATAATAAGGCTGCCAAGGAACGTAAGCAACGTATCGATATCGGGATTCGGCTACGGGCCGATGCCTCAGGTAGCGATAATGAGCGGGGCGTTTGGTAGCATGCTGTTTGTAGCCAAGAATGGGAACACGACGCTTTCGCTTCCGCCTATGCCATCAAGGCAGTATCCGAACTTCGGGCAGCAGCCAATGCCGGTCGCAATCGGCAGGATAGGGTACGTGGTCTCACCGCATACCTCAGTTACATTCTCATATGATGGAAGCGTGCCGCAGATGCCATCATTTCCTGGAGCCCCGAAGTTCAATTACACAAGTTACACAATCAGCGTCATGACAAGCAGGGGGATAACCCAGGCAAACGTGACCTCTAACAATTGATTTGATGACACCGAACCCGAACGCAAATACCTCGACGCAGAGCCAGAACCCCGCGCCTGCTGCAAGCGGCCAGCAGGATAAGAGCAACAGGAACCTCATGCTCTACCTTGTGGTAGGAATAGTTGCAATAGGGATAATAGCCATAGCGGCAGTATACTTCATATCGCCTGCTGTGCCTGCGGCATCTTTAGCGACAACCATCGCGCAGAACCATTCCGCAAGCGTCACTCCGGTTTACATGAGTCCCTCGCAGGCACAGCTACTGATCGGATCGCAGATATCGTACTACAATGCATCCGATCTGTTCAATCCGGACCTGGCATTGAACATGTCGGTGATCGATTCTGTGGCGCCTTCGCTTCAGGGGAACGTGACAAGCGCATGGATAACATACGCGGCAGGAACTAACTCCACCTCGAATGCGAGCGTTGAGTATTTCGCGTTCCAGGGAAGCAATGCGCAGCAGGTGTCATCTACATTCTCGTCGCTTATAATATCGTCGCTTAATATCACCCCGTCGGTTGTGACCCCAGGCACTGCGAACGGACTGAGCTACAGCTACAGCGCTTATGAGAACTCGACAGTCAGCGCACAGGTACTCTCTGGATGGAAGGGCAACAATGTCGTGCTCATAGAGGTCCTGGCAAACCCTGGCTTCACGGCAAACGAGACGCAGCTGGTCAACATCGCGGCGAATGACACCCCTTGATGTGAATGCATGAATAGCAAACAACCAGGATCAAGAAGCACGTGGAATATGGTAAGGATAGTAGGAGTCGCGGTAATCGTACTTGGGGCAATAATGGCGATTTATTTTGCGTACCTTCAGTTTTCTGCGCCGCAGTTTCCAGGCGGCTTTACGCACCGATTCAATGCGAGCGGGGCAGGCAATGGCAACTATTCGTACAACCAGACACGCTTCAACTCCACCAGGCTTGGAGGTGCGGTATTTACAGGGCAGTCGGGGCAGAACCCATACAGGATAGTCATAGGCATATTGGTCCTGCTGCTTGGCATAGCCACATATAAATATTCGGAGCTAAAACTCACATTGATAAAGAATTGATTTAAAGGACCGGTGAAAAAATGACAAGCTATTCTGTAAGAGTAGAGGGCGTTTCAAAAATATACAGGGCGGGCGACATCGAGGTGCGCGCACTTGAGGGCGTTTCGTTCACCCTCAAGGAGGGCGACTTCGCTGCGATAGTTGGGCCTTCTGGAAGCGGCAAGTCCACGCTCATGAACATACTGGGCACTATAGACAGGCCGACGCACGGCGAAGTGTACATAGACGGGATACCGACATCGAAGATGGACGGGGATAAGCTTGCGGAGTTTAGAAACAAGAAGCTGGGCTTCATATTCCAGGCATTCAACCTAGTGAACGGGCTTGATGCGGAGAAGAACGTTGAGCTCCCGCTGCTTATGACAAAGCTAACTGACGAGGAGAGGAAGGAGAGAGCCGATAGGCTGCTCTCACGCCTGGGGCTGGGACACAGGCTCAGGAACAACCCGACGCAGCTAAGCGGAGGGGAGCAGCAAAGGGTTGCAATAGCAAGGGCGCTTGTCAACAACCCCACCCTCATACTTGCAGACGAACCTACAGGCAACCTTGACACGAAGTCAGGGGAGGAAGTGATAAAACTGCTCAGGGACATAAGCAAGGCAGGGAACGTCACGATGGTGATGGTGACGCACAATCCTGACACGACGAAGTTTTGCGATAAGATAATCTATATTAAAGATGGTAAGATGGAGAAACAAGAGGTCTTGAAATGAGAGTAGCTCAGGCAATCGTACAGATATTGATCATATCGGCGCTGTTACCCTTGGCATTTGCAGCAACAGGCACGAATTCTAATCCGACTCCGCCTGTCTTCTACGTGAACACCACGATGCTCACGCTGTGCAGGGGCATAACGAACAACATACCGATAACGATAGTCAATCCGTCGGTGAACCGCAACGATACGGGCGTGTTCGGAGATATGGAGGATGCGCAGATGAGCATAGGCAGCGTCAAGGGATTATACTCGACCATAGTCCAGGTGGGGACAATCAACGCAAACAGCACCCATACCACCAACCTTCCGGTCTTCGTAAGCGCCAATGCCTCGGGCTTCATTTCCCTACCAATAACCATTAACTTCTACTACTTCGCCGATGAGTACAC
>Ga0335074_10010393_pt1 | contig 13022 bp, 13 predicted proteins | sample Lox_Sample_23_FD_206715 | JGI IMG/M metagenome (GOLD analysis project Ga0335074, IMG submission 206715) | Soil microbial communities from Loxahatchee National Wildlife Refuge, Florida, United States - Lox_Sample_2.3 | ecosystem: Environmental > Terrestrial > Soil > Wetlands | place: USA...
CTTTAGGTGCTAGGTCCGCCTAACAGGTCTTATTGTTGTAGGAGATAGCTGTAAAGGCTTATTAGCTAAATAGTTTGAAGTTGCCTAGTAGCTTGAGGTTTAGCTAAAAGGAAGTACAGTTGTTTTAACTGTAAGGCGTACTTTAAGTACTAGTAGGACTAAAAGGTTGTCTCTAAGGCCGGTTGAGGTCCTAGTTTCAGTCTGGGACCTAAGTTGCAGTTTGGTGTTAGGCCTGATATTAGGCTGGCTGGCTAGTAGTATTTGGGCTTGGCTAATTGGATTGGAACTTATATTAGTAAGTTGTATTTAAGTGATAAGGAGGTTTGAGCCCTTAGTTATTCTAAGTGCTTAAGTAGCCTAACAGGCTAGGACGGCTTAAGTATAAGACTAGGGATGGTCTCGCACTAGTAGGTTGCCAGCTAGATCCTAGCATGTGCTAAGGTCCCTAGTATTAGGCAGGCTGGGGTTCAAATTGGTAGCGTGCCTGCTAATAATACAGTCCTTAGTAGTAGGCTGGCTAGTGTGGCCTTAAGCTGTGTAGTAGATACTAGTCGAACTAGTTATTTTGTTTTTATAAAAGGACTTTAGTGAATTCATTTAAGGATAAGTCCTTAAACGAATCATCTACAGTCTCTTAGAGTGCTAGGTCGAGGTGCATTCAGACTTAAATGACTAGACAGCGCTTTTGCAGATTAGTTGAAACTGGTCTGAGACTGCAAGCCTTAGCAGCAGCTTCTAACGTGGCTACAAACTTAGTAATTAACTGTTAGGAGCAGTAGTCCTCAACTGAATATTAGGTGGTATTGTATTTGGCTAGAGCTTCAAATGGTAGTAGCTGAAAATGGATCTTTAAGGCTGTATAGAAGCGTTTAACGCTTAGAGTGGCTAGATATCCAGCCTGTAAAACATTGTCAAGCTGGTTATTCTATTAGAGCTCAGCTTCTCTGTAGAGGCACATGTTAAGGACTTATTTAACCTTAATAGGATCCTAGGTTTTAATAGCCACTCGGATCCAATTGGTAAAGCTATACACGTTTTAATAGTACAGTTTGCCCTCCTTTTCGACGATATCCTTGTCCTCCCAGTCTAGTAGCATATTAGGGAAGAAATATCCGATTTCTAATGCCTTTAGTGTGGCCTAGGCGGTAGTTTTAGAGCTAGTAGTAGATCCCATACGGCCTACAAGGTCTATAGGACCAGCTGGTAGCTGTAATTGGCGTTGGTGTTAATCAAGGAGGTCTATTACTATTTGCATAATCTCCTAATAGAGCTCCTAGCGTCTGTTAGCGTTAGGATGGGAGGTTCCCTAACCCGTAAACGAATTAGAGGAGCTCGCCATAGTAGTAGTGTCCTAGCTAGCAGAGCTGATTGGGTTTGTAATTAGATTATTTCGGTCCGTAAGAGAGTTAGTGTGTGACTTAGAGGCTGGTGGCACTGCACTATCAGCTCCTAAGGCAGTCTGTTGTTTTAGGAGTCTCTGAAATTGTCGGATGGCAGTATGAAGGTGGGCTTGAGAGTCTGCCCACTCAACTAGGTAGGGCGATAATTTAGGGGGCTGGGCAGTTGAACGGGAGGCCCTTTCTTAAGAAAATGAAGCCGATGATGGGCTTGACGGGCGAGCGTGCAACTCAATTGATTGTAGAGTTGCTGAATCAAGGTCGCTAATGAATGGGTGCTTGGTGCAGATGAATGCTTGTAGTTGACTGGCGAGCTCTGCAAGGGGGTCTGTAGGCATAGACAGAGTGGTAATAGTGCTCTTAAAACAATAGAGAGACTTTTAGATGGTGCTCTCAAGGATGGAGAGGCTTTTGATGGTGCTTATAAAACAATAAAGAGACTTAAATGGTGCTCTTAAAACAATAGGGAGACTTATATAACTAGCTCTTAGAGGTACGCTTAGATCTTTGAGAGCATTGCTACCAAAATGCTACAGCTAGTGCTTGAAATGTGTATATAATGTATTAATAAGTAAGGATGATGATCAAAGCTAATCTACAATGCGCAGAGCAGTATATATATAAGGGAAAACGGATCATGTGACAGGCCCGAACAGGCGTAGTCTGTCGTTAGGTCTTAACGGACTGCAAGAGGCCCGGGTCGGTCCGGTAAGACACAACGCTAGCCCGTAAAGGACGACGCCGGTCCGTAACAAATAACAACTATAAGGAGATCTCAAACTCTGTTACTGCAACTAATTGGAGTCAACAACGACAATTGCTTCAAAGACCTCGTTGAATGACTATTCCAACTTGGAAAGTCATTGAGAATTAGCTACTAGCTAAAGAACTTCCTAAGTCCCCTCCTACCCTTAATCTAAGCATACTAATGCTAACCTTAACCAACATAGTAGAACAGCTTTAAGCACCTTAGTTAATATCTAAGATCCTTAGACGATAAGACAAAGATCTCTAGCTCGAATTAATGCATAAAGAGCTAAGGACGCTCCTTTAAAATAAGACATAGGAATACGTTTAGAGATTAAATGTACCACCTGACTACAAAGTGCTTACTAGCAAGTAGGTTTGGACATATAAAAGAGATGGAACTTGCAAGTCAAAATGGGTTATTTGAGGCTTCAAACAAGTTGAAGGAATCGATTACTAGTGTGGTAGGGTTCCGTGGTCCCCTACAAAATCACATGATTTAGGCGAGGTTGAGTTGGGTTAGGTCAGCTGATCTGGGCAATTGTTGTTCCCATACCAGGGCACCTTGATGTATATAGCTGGTCTGGAGGACATTGTGGAGGCATCATCGAAGCAGACATCAGACAGGAATCAGCAAGGGACGCGCGACGGACGTACGAAGCTGCTCACAGCAGGTTTGGGCAGTTTTACAGACAGTTTTACTAACATGGACTGAGCTTTACGGACACCCGCATGGTATTTGCAGGTTTATAGGACTTTACAGACGCAGAATGCAGTTGTTTCTTGTGTTAGCTACTTATTGTGTGGTTTTAGGTCCTATTCCTTCTACTAAGCACCTCATTGAGAGCACGCTGACCCACCTATCGCCCTAACAATCGTGCACTGCGACGGCACACCCACCCTAGCCTTCTACATTGGTAACTAGAGAGAGGCATTCGAAATAGTTGCTTAGAGCACTATGAGAAGGGAAACTACAGCTTAAAGTAAGAGGTTTGCTAGTAGGGGAATGGACTGCATTAAGGACTAGAAGACTGGAGAGGTAGGCGGTGCCTACCTATTCGAAAAATTAAGGGGCAAAGCAGAGAAGGAAGTGGGGGGACGGAGATTGCGGCAGGTTGCCGCTAACAACGACAGCGAAGGACTAAGATTGAAGCTGAGATTACACCCCATTAAAGGAGTATGCAGTAGCTACAAACCAAACTCGTCCTAGAAAAGGAGCAAATTGGACGCTAGCAGTATTAAGACGCTATGGGACTGTCTAGAAGGCATTGGACTAGTTGGAGGGCTTAAGGATGACTTCCAGGAAATAGGAGGTCTTGGATATGCCCTCATTTTTGAGACATTAAGGACGACGCTATTGATTTTGCTTGCAATAGTGCGAGTGGGCGCTGTAGGAGCAGGTTATATTGAGAAATAGCTAGATGATGAAGCAATAGGGGGGCAGAACAGAGACTATAATAAGGGAAGCACAAACAAGAGGGGCGATACAGGCAGGACGGACTAGGACAGCTTTACAGACGACATTACAAGTTTTACGGACTGGAAAGAACCCGTACGGACCCGTAAAGGACTACAGGCGTCCGTAAAGGACTCTATAGACATTGCAGACGACTAGACGCACTTGATGGACTACAGTGCAAACCTACTATACACTACATTCCTACATCCAAGTGTGAGCGTATCGCTAGTAACGTTATCTACTGCTACAACCCCTTCTTCTAGTCTGGAAAACTCTTAGACTTTTCCCCTACAGCAAGCAACAATGTCGACGATGTTCTATATGCTAATACCTCCGCCTGGCACCCTAAGGAGCCTAATGTTTAAGGGAGCTAATGTGACTGAGTTTCTTGAGCGCTATGAAGACCTTTGCTCAGATTATCGTGTGACAGACGAGGACAGACTTATAAGACTCCCATGCTACTGCATCCAACCTATTGCAGAGACAATTAAGTCCTTAAAGGAGTAGAAGAATTAAGACTATACTGCACTAAAGAAGGTTCTCCTTGCCGAGTACAGAAATAACAATACTTACCAGCTTCTCTATTCCGTTCCATTCTTTAAGAAGTATAAGAACATTGCTCGTACGGAGAAGGACGACATCCTCGACTATTACTGCAAATTCGACTGGATTGCCTAGTATTACATGGAAAAGAAGGTTCTAATTGAGTATACTGCTAGGGTCTGGTTTATCTATAAACTGCCACTCCCTACTGCTAGCAAACTCATTTGGAAGCTGGAAATTGACACTAAGGACCCCAAGACAGTTAACTACAAGAAGCTGCTTGAGCAAGTTGTAAAGCAGACTGCGTCCGACAAGGCCATCCAGCAAATGAATGCTACACGAAGTCCATCCTAGCAGCAGACTAAGGCTGTAAATCAAGTGGTGCAGCAGCTACAGCCTACTGTTTCTGTAACGAAAGAGCAGCGACTTGTAGAGCCTGTAGTTAAATCAGCTAAATCGGAGACTGTAGTAGTAGATCAGCTTACTAAAGCCTTTAAGAAATTAAGTGTCAATCTATTGCAGCAAGTGTAGAGGCAGTCCTATCTGCTAGCTGGAGGTCCTTACAGACGATATTCTCAATTTATAGGTTAGCAGCTACCTGTAAATCGCCTGGAAGACCTAAAAGCACTGCAGAATGGAAAAGGAGAGAATTTTCCGTTTGTAAATGTAGGAGCTTACGCAGCAGGAAGCCGAGGAATGTTAAGAATGCTAATGGATGTGTGCTAGTACTATTTCAACTAGAACCCTTTCTACTAAGACCCTCCATATAGGTTTAAGGATTAATGCTTATAGTACAAGCAGCACTTAGCAATTGGGACAGCGCACGTCAATGAGAATGGGCGACTTGCACGTGGACCACTTCGCCTGGGAGCCCTAGAATTCTTCATCCAACCCGGCCGCCCTAAGGGAACCTAGGTAGTTTTAGCGACTGCAAGGACCCTTAAGGATGAAAACATTGAGAATCGTCTTAAAAGCAGCTCGCAGCAGACATTGGAAGTGGAGGTAGCTAGTATTACTCTTCTTAATAGGGCTGACAGCGAGGACGAGGAAGAATTGGAAGGCAAGGAGCTAGAGGTTTACTAGACATTAGCAGTGCGGGTGGAGCGGACCCGTACAGATAGGACCCAAGCTGAAGACGGGAAGTGGAAGAACCCGACTAAGATTATAAAGAGGACTGAGCCTAAGGAGCAGAAGCTAGCTGTCTTAAAGATCGTGCGACTTGGAGAGTGGAAGCCAGCGACTGTCATAGACGTTACAGATGAAGGCATAGAAGTGGACTTAGAGCTAGCTGAGGAAGCAGTCCTCGTACGAGTCGAGGACAACCCTAAGAAAAGGAAGAGACGACTAAGGACCCCAAAGAAGAAGTACTTGGATGTGATTAAGGAGACTACGGACCTAGAAGCAGTCTTTGACGAAGTCATAAAGCAGCTAGTGACTATTAAGCTATAGGACCTTCTTGCATGCTCTCCTACATTTGCTAAGTTGCTATTTAAGGGGGTTTCTATAAGGGAAGCAGCGGATGTTCTAGCTGCAAGTGTGGGATCTGTTAGGGTCTGATACAGGAAGGAAAAGACTTATGCAGCTAAGACACTCAAGCTACTAGTAAAGGTTGATGGAGCACCTACTCGCACGATGCTAGACATTGGAGTGGAAGTTAATGTTATAACCCGGGTAGCAGCAGACGAGCTAGGACTTCCAGTCCGAACAGACCTCCTTTTAGTATTAAAGGCAGTTTTTAGGGACATATGGGTCTTCAATGGGGCTTGTAAAGATGTAGAGATTGATATTGGAGGTGTAGTTAATTATTAGACACTGCTTGTTCTTAATAAGAGCGAGCACACTCTTATACTTAGAGCCCCATTCTTCTATGATGCTTAGGTTACATTTGAGTATAACGATTCTAGGAACTAGTATGCCAAGCTACTAAGTGAGGACTGGGAAAAGGTAGCTACAGTCTGCGTGTGTGCTTTATAGAGCAAGTAGGATTGAGAGAGAAGGATGGAGCTGGAGCTGGAGGGAAACGAGTAGCTAGTGCGCTTGCAGGGCAGCGTACTAGCTGGGCATTAAAGTCCTTGGGGAAGCGCGTGCGATTCGCTGGCCTATTTCACCCGCCTAGTAGAGGAAATCAATTTACAGGTGACTATAAGGACTTTATAGGAGGTTTACGGGTGGATGGAGGGTTTACGGACAGTTTACAGATAGGAAGAGGTTTTACAGGTTTTATGGGCCTAGGGAGACCTGTAAGGACCTGTAAAGAGCTTCTAGGACCTATAAAGCGTGTGGGGGCTATCTAGGTGTTTTGCCTAAAAGCTATTAGAGTGAAGGATCTTAGTGCAGGTAGGTACAGACTATTTAGGATCATAGACGACTTTTCTTTCTGCTAGGACCCCTATTTCGGACGGCAATTTCTAAGGTTTCAAGTGGCAACTGCATATAAGACGAAGGCTAATAAGGTCCGTCTGGTAGACCCTAGGAAGACAGATGGTTCTAAGCTTGGAGGGTGTTTAAACTGGTTTGAAATGTTAAAGGCAGACGACGTCCCTTATCAGGATCCAGGGCAGTTTTCAGACTGGATTACCCCTAAGTTTTCTAGTGTACAAAAGGGTTCTCGTCTTACAGAGAAGTGCATTAAGGACCTTGTTGTAGGAGACAATTTCTAGCTAAGGGAAAGGGAGCTATTCCTAGAAATGCTTTATAATTAGGAAAAGGCTCTTGCATTCGATTTCTTACATATTAGGAAGGTCAGACTAGAAGTAGTACCACCTTAAGTTATTAAGACAATTGAGCATAAAGCGTGGTAGGTCCCCAGCTTCCCTATTCTTAGAGCTTTACAGCCTATAGCTATTAAGATGCTGCGAGAGAGACTTAAGAATGGAGTCCTTAAATACTGCGATAGTCCGTATAGAAACTTATAGTTCCTAGTGGAGAAGAAGAGCAAGGCGTACCGCTTGATAAACGCTGCTGTGGAGATAAATAGACGCACTATATGGGATGCCAACCTCCTTCTATTTGTAGACGAGTTCTCTAAGGAATTTGCAGGCTGTTAGATGGCTTTAATAATTAATCTCTTCTTTAAATACAACTAAATTGAGTTAGATGTTAGGAGTAGGGATTTAACAGGCTTCTAGACACCTATTGGACTTTTACGGATGACTACGCTTCTACAGGGTGCTACAAACTTAGTTGCCTAGTTCGTACGGATTGTGACTAAGATTCTTAAAGACTTAATCCTTAAGGATTGTCTCCCTTTTCTAGACGATATAGGAGTTAAAGGGCCACTGTCTGCGTACAATAATAAGGAAGCGCTTTTAGGCATTAGGCAGTTTGTAATAGAGTATATCTAAGCCCTAAATAGGACCCTCATACGATTAGAAAGAGCTGGGTGTACTATTAGCTTGAAATTATAGTTCTATATAAACAGGATTAAGATTGTAGGTTTTGTTTGTAGAGTAGAAGGTAGGACTCCAAACAGTGCGAAGGTCATTAAGATCTTTGAGTGGAAACCCTACGTGGACATTGGGGAAGCACGGGCTTTTATAGGGGTTTGTGTTTATTACTAGATCTAGATTAAGGACTTTTCTACTATTATGGAGCCTATATATTGTCTTTTTAAGAAGGGAGTGCCCTAGCAATAGGGAGCAGATTAAGACAATGCAATAGATACTCTTAAGGTGGCCCTAACAAGCATACCAGCTTTAACTAAGATTGTTTATATAAAAGGAGCTGGGGAGATCATCCTAGCTGTTAATGCAAGTCTTAAAGGTTGGGGAGCTATATTAATGCAATTAGACGATTCCAAGTAGAGGCACCCGACCTAGTATGAGAGTGGGCTTTGGAACTAGGCTGAGTAGAATTATAATGCTACAAAGAGAGAGTGTCGTAGTGTCTTAAAGGCTATTTGGAAGGTCTGCTACTAGCTTTATAGAGTGCATTTTGTGCTTGAGATAGATGTAAGTGTCCTAGTAGCTCAATTGAATTGCTTAGCTATAGACCTACTTGGAGCTCTTGTTACAAGGTGGATTGCTTACATCTAGCTCTTTGACTTCGAGGTGCGTTATGTGCCTAGGACTAAGCATACTGTAGCAGACGGGTTGTCTTGAAGACCCTAGACGGAATCGGACGACATTGATGAAGCAAATGAAGTGGACATTAAAGACTTTATTAATGCTAAGCTTAATGCTTTCAGCGTGGCACTAGTTGCAATAAAGGAGAGCGTTACAGACGAGGACCTGCTTGGAGACGGCTATTTAAAAGACTCTTAGCAGATCGCGCGATATCTGACTTCTTTAAAGAAGCTAGAGGGAATAAGCAGGTCCGAATTCTAGAATTTTAGGAGAAGGGCTCTTTAATATGCAGTTGCAGATGGGAACTTATACTAGAAAGCAGGTAAAACCCTACCTTAACGCTTGGTTATTGATTTAGACGTTTATAAAGCAGAAATCCTAAAGGAATTGTATAAGGAGTTTAGCTATAAGGGCAGGGAAAGCACTTACAGACAAGTTGCAGACTAGTATTATTAGGACAAATGCTATAAGGACGTCTAGGAATTCGTTGCAAGCTGTAATAAGTGTTAACTCTATAACCCTTATTGTTTGGAGGAAGCTTTGTGTCCAACCTGGTCGAGCACCTTGTTTGAGAAGATAGGTCTAGACGTAATCCACATGCCACCTTGCAAAGGGAAGAACTACCTCGTTGTAGCTAGAGACGACCTTAGCGGATGGGTAGAAGCGCGAGCTCTATTAAGTGCCAATTCAGCTGCAATTGCCGATTTTCTGTGGGAAGACGTAGTTTGCTGTTATAGATGCTTTGGGAGACTAGTCGTTGATGGGGGACCTGAAAATAAGGGGTGGGTTAAGGCTTTCACTAAGAAGTACGGGATAAAGCGGGTCTAAGTGTCTGCGTACCACCTACTAGCAAATAGGATGATAGAGTGGGGCTACAAGCCTATTACGGACGCTCTAGCCAAGCTTATAGATAGAGGACTTAGAAGCTGGGTAAGGAACCTTTCTACTGTGCTCTTTGCAGACCGGACTTCTATTTATCAACCTACTAGGCGGACACCGTTTTAGGTGGTTTACGGATGGGAGGTAGTGCTCTCAATCGAGTTGAAATTCCAGACTTAGCGCGTGCTGGAATGGGAGAAGGTTACAAGCCGGGTAGAGCTTCTAGCGCTCCGTACGAGACAGTTAATGGGCTGGGACGAGGACCTCGAAGAAGTGCGTCTGTAGAAATAGAGGAAGCAGATGGAAGGCAAGGAGTCTTTTGACCGGACCTGTTAGATCTGTCAGATAGAAATTAAGGAAGGAGACCTTGTCTTAAAGTACAACTCTATTACTAAGGTTGACATGTCACGGAATTGGAAGCTTTCTTACAAGTGGCTGGGTCCGTATAGGGTCCGCAAAGCAATTCCTAAGAAAGGCACATACATTCTAAAGGAATTCGACGGGACGCAGCTAGCTGGCACCTATTCAGGCAATTGTCTAAAGAAGTTTGTCGTTCGAAATCGCTTTTACGGACTAGTTACAGATAAGGAAGTTGAAAGTGAGAACAGCAACGACCTAGAAGAGTCTGAAAGCAGCAAGAATGAAGAGCTACTAACAGAAGCCCCTATCCGTAGAAGTGCCTGTATCCAGCAAAATGCCTAGCAGTAGGAGATTGAGGTGGACACTCTAATGCCGGACGCACTTAGACTAGGAAGGTTGGTGATTGTGCCTCTAATACTTACCGAAGAGTAGAGGAGAGAGTATGTCAGGTTCGAGGAGGACGATGAGGGCAACCTGCTGTAGAAGTGGAGGACTTAGACTAACACGTTTCATTTGTTTTGCTATACCGCTCTTTTTGTTGTTTTTGTATTTCTTTACATTCTATTTTGTAGTTTACGGACGTTTACAGGCGGCTTACGGACCGGGATCGACGTTTACAGGTCTGTAAAGGTTGTATAGACCTGTAAAGCGTCTGTAAAAAGGGGATCTGGGGATAGCAGTTATAGTTAGGGGACGACCACTTTCTTGGGGGGGGATGTATGTGGTGGGGTTCCATGGTCCCCTATAAAATCACATGATTTAGGCGAGGTTGAGTTGGGTTGGGTCAGCTGATCTGGGCAATTGTTGTTCCCATACTAGGGCACCTTGATGTATATAGCTGGTTTGGAGGACATTGTAGAGGCATCATCGAAGCAGACATCAGACAGGAATCAGTAAGGGACGCGTGACGGACGTACGAAGCTGCCCACAGCAGGTTTGAGCAGTTTTACGGACAGTTTTACTAACATGGACTGAGCTTTACAGACACCCACATGGTATTTGCAGGTTTATAGGACTTTACGGACGCAGAATGCAGTTGTTTCTTGTGTTAGCTACTTATTGTGTGGTTTTAGGTCCTATTCCTTCTGCTAAGCACCTTATTAAGAGCACGCTGACCCACCTATCGCCCTAACGATCGTGCACTGCGACGGCACACCCACCCTAGCCCTTTATAGTAGTAGGTCCTTTAGCTATATTAACCGTTAGCTTTGCACATCAAGCTATAACTTAAAGTATAAGAGCCATTTTTAACTAAGAATTAAGTCAAAATGGCCTAGATCTACTACAAGGAATAAGGTATTATATCGCCTTTATCTGTTAATGCAAATGTGCATTTATAAGACTGTTATAATTGATTGTACACTTAATCCGTTATATCCTTAAACCTAAATTGAGCGAGGAAGCTTTTTAAAAGGGGTAGTAAGGTATTCAGACAGTTTGCAAGCACACTTTGTGTTTATAAGGGCAAAAGCATTTGCTCTAATATCAGCTAGTGCAAAAGAGAAAACTTGAAATCTATTGCGAAATATTGTATATAGAATAGAGCAGCTCTTCCCTCCTACTAGCTAACTTAAGTTAACATTAAACATGTTAACCTTGCTGTTAGACCTTAAAGTAGAGTTTCTTCTTAAGGTTCCTCTTTTTCTAAGTCCTCTAAGTCCTCTAAGTCCTTTAAGTCCTAAATCAGCCCTACATCTACCCTCTTTGCTTTTTTAGACAGGTAGTCCTTTACGAAGTAGTCATTCTGCCTGTAAGAGAAACAGGCTCCCTAGTTGCTAAGTGCTTACTGTAGTAGGTTGTTGTAAGAGGGGCGTTTTTAAAGTGTGAGTGCTATAGGGGTGCTTTTACAAGTTAACTAGTTAACATATATAAGGTTTGCAAATAAGACCAGGCTTGTTATAGTACGTACAAGCGCTATTTAGTTAGAGGCTGGCTTGTTAGTTAGGTTCTTAGCTTTCATTCGCTTTATATAAGCCTTAATTCGTTGAAGTCCTTAGTTTAAAGCTTAGCATTATTGCATTAGCTCTTTTAAGGTCTAAAGGTTTAAGTATGTAGGTAATACGGCTTGTTGCAAGTTTACAGTTAGTTTGTCAAACAAGTTAGGGACAAAATTGTTAGCTAGGATCTTAGCTTAGCCTGCTAGGTATAAGAACTATGTTTAGAAATCTATAAATGCCTTTAACAGCTTTATTATTAGACTCTAATATGCAAGTTAGGCGTTTTAAACCTTGTATGAGTCTTTATAGATAAAAGCTAAATGTGCAACTATTTCCTTGTTTGTTTTAAAAGCGTCTGCAAACTCCTCTACGTATTAAGGTTTCAAATAGGTCTAAGCGTCCCTTCTAGTACAGCTAAAAATATAGGCCATTTAGGCTTGTACGTTAAAGAAGTAGTCTGCATTAACTTCCAACTTGTCCTAGATCTATAGTCTCTAATTGTTAAAGCTTGAGTCCGCCCTGTTTGTCAAAATAGGCGGGTTAGCAACTTTCACAGACTGTTACAGACAATCTGTAGGGGATAACGGCTTGTCTAACTGTTAGGTAAGTGTTTTAAGGACTGCGACTAGTCCTACATTGCTCGGCGAAGTGTCTCTAAGAGTTCGAGCTGCAAGCTAGGCCCATAGCAGCTCAATTTCAGCTTGTACAGCTAAAAGTTCTTCCTGTAAATCCATTTGGGCTAGGGTTTGGTTTGTAAACGTACTAGCAGCAGCCCTACTAGCTGTCGATTTTGCGCCTAGCACTATAGTCAACAATAGCCTTCAATTTCCAGGAAATTGCTAGCATGTCAGCCTTAATCGTTAAAGGCAAAGTTTAAGGGTAATAGTCTGTGCGTTTTATTTGTAAGATTTAGTTAGGGTCAAACTAAGTCCCTAACTCGCAGCGTCTGTATTTTATATAAGTGTTAGTTTGAGTTGTCCGGTTGGATATCTTTAAGTTCCTTCCTAGGAACTGTAGTATGAGGTAGAGCTTTAAATAATATTACAAACTCAGTTAATAAGTAGTACTAGGACGCTGCAAGTAGTAAAGCTGATGCTATTAGTAGTCTTATAATATAAGGATTTAAAGCTAAAGGAAGAAGAAGAAGAAGACACTAGTTTACAAGCAGGTTTATATGCCCCTTACAGGTTATATATCGCTTACAGGCCGTTTGTAAACTAAGTGCTAACAGGCTATAGCTAACCGCCTATAAACCCCTATTTGTAAGGGCAGCTTTAGGCCCCTACCCGGGCTGTTGCGGACTGTTACCTAGTTTGCAGTTTGTAATAGTATGTAATAGTAAAATTGTAAGCTAATAGTGCTTGAGCCTATTGTGGTGGGGTTCCGTGGTCCCCTACAAAATCACATGGTTTAGGCGAGGTTGAGTTGGGTTGAGTCAGCTGATCTGGGCAATTGTTGTTCCCATGCCGGGGCACCTTGATGTATATAGCTGGTTCGGAGGACATTGTGGAGGCATCATCCAAGGAGTCCGGGAAGGATCGTCGGACGGAGGATCAGTGAGGAACCTACTAACAGACGTACAAAGCTGCCCACAGCAGGTTTGGGCAGTTTTACAGACAGTTTTTCAGACATGGAC
>Ga0335074_10010394_pt1 | contig 13022 bp, 14 predicted proteins | sample Lox_Sample_23_FD_206715 | JGI IMG/M metagenome (GOLD analysis project Ga0335074, IMG submission 206715) | Soil microbial communities from Loxahatchee National Wildlife Refuge, Florida, United States - Lox_Sample_2.3 | ecosystem: Environmental > Terrestrial > Soil > Wetlands | place: USA...
TACAGCTCGGCGCCTTCCACCGTCTCGCTGGCTGCGCGGGCGGCGCGAGCGGCGCTGTCCCAACTGACGATTGACGGCACGCCACCGGGCACGAAGCTTCGATGCAACTCGGCGATGCCGGCGATCGCGTCCGCGGCTGCGCCCGTGGCGTATCGAGCCACGCCCCACGGCGGGCTGATCAACAACTTGGTCACCCAGATGTGCATGATCGACTCGGCGACATCGGCGGTGCCCACTGTCAGCCAACCGAGATCCAGTACCAGCAGGCTGTCCTCGGGCGACAAGTAGCCGTCGGGGCCGGCCAGCAGGTCATTGCACAACTGGACGAACGACGCCAACGGGCGCGCGGACGTCGCCGGGAAGTCGGTGATCTGCTCGTCGCCGTTGATGTAGGAAATGACGTTCATCGCGCACCCTTTGCCCGACCCCGGCCGGTGGGATCCCCTGGCCAGGCGTAGCGGGTTGGTAATGCGGTCGAGGTCCATTGAAAAGCAGCCTATGGCAGACGAAGTCGTGACCCCGGCTACGACACGCTCGGCCGGCGGCTCAGAGCTCGCCAGAGAAGTCGGCGGTGATCCAGCGGTCCGGGCGGATGGTGAACAGCACGCTCTCCTGTCCTTCCATGCTCTTGACGAATCCGCGTCCCGCTTCCTCGCCGAGGTAGCGGATGGCGATTTCCTCCCGTACCTCCAGCGGCGTGGGCTTGGTGGTGTCGACGACCGTGCCCTCGACCACCACGTACTGATACGGCAGCTCCTCGCGCTGAACGACCAGCGTCACCGCGCCGGCCTGCTCGATCAGCTTGGTCTTGCGAGACCCCGCCCCGGTGTTGATTCGGATGTCTCCGCCGGGGACGTAGTCGTACCAAATCGGGACACTGGCGGGCGGGCGGTCGTCGGCGGCGACGGACAACACACCGACATGCAGATCTGCGAGAAACTCCTGGCGCGCGCTTTCCGAAAAGGGGTTCATGCCGGGGGTCAACGCATGCGGCGGGCGAGGCTATTCCAGGCCGAGGATCAGCTTGCCGGTGTTTTCGCCGCGGAACAGCTTGAGCAGCGTCGCGGGAAAGTCGCCGACGCCGCCGCGCTCGATCTGGTCATGTGATTGCAGCTCGCCGGAGTGCAGCCACTTCGCCAGTTGCGCAATGCCTTCCGGATAGCGGTCGGCGTAGTCGAAGACGACGAAGCCGGTCATGGATGCGCGCGCCACCAGCAGCTGCATGTAGTTGGCCGGCCCGCGCGGCGTGTCGTTGTACTGCGACACCGCGCCGCACAGCACGATGCGAGCGCCGTGCGCGAGCCGGTTCAGGGCGGCCTCCAGCGTCGCTCCGCCGACGTTGTCGAAATAGACATCGACACCGTTGGGCGCGTGCGCCTTGAGCTCGGCGCGCAGGTCGGCGCTCTTGTAGTCGATCGCGGCGTCGAAGCCGACCTCTTCGACCAGCCAGCGGCATTTGTCCTCGCCACCGGCGACGCCGACGGCCCGGCAACCCTTGATCCGGGCAATCTGTCCCACGATGCTGCCCACCGATCCGGCCGCCCCGGACACCAGGACGGTTTGGCCCGGCTCGGGCTTGCCGATATCGAGCAGCCCGAAATAGGCGGTCAGGCCGCTGATCCCGAGCGCGCCGAGATACACGGTGGCCGGTGCCACGGTGGTGTCGATTTTGTTGACGCCGTCGCCGCTCGACGCCGCATAGCGTTGCACGCCGAATATCCCGGACACGTCGTCGCCGACGGCGAAGCCGGAATGGCGCGATTCGACGACGCGTCCGACGCCGAGCGCCCGCATCACCTCACCGATCTCCACCGGTGGCACGTAGCTGCGGCCGGCGTTCATCCAGGTCCGCATCGCCGGGTCGATCGACATGTAGTTCACCTCGACGACGAATTCACCTTCGCCCGCAACGGGTTTGGGCTCCTCGACGATCACCCAGTCGGTGGCCTTCGGCAGATCCTTGGGCCGCGCGGCCAGTCGGCATTGCGTGTTCACGGCGTTCACGGCGAGGTCTCCTGCGATGTCGAAGTGACGCGACAGCTGTCCGCGGCGCAGTGCAGCGCGGCTCGGCCGGCGGGGTCCTCGGCGGTCACCGGTATCACCGCGACGGTGTCCGCACCGGCGTCCAGGTAGGCCTGCAGCCGGGCCGTGGTCTGCTCCGGGGTCCCGAATGCGGCCAGTTGCTCGGCCAGCTCGACCGGTACCGCCGCCGCCAGCTCGGATCGACGGGCGCCGCTGCGGGCCCGCCCGACGAGTTCGGCGAACCCGAGCTCGCAGAACATTTCGCCGTAGCCGGGTGGCGCGAGGTAGACCGTCAGCTGACCGGCCAACTGCCGCAGCGCCGCCTCCCCGGGGCGCACCGCCACGGGCACCCACACCGTCAGGTGCGGCGCAGTGCGGCCCGCCTCGGCGGCGTCGCGATCGATCTGTTCGCGCACCTGGACGACCCGCTGCGGTGTCGCCAGATTGAGCACCACCTCGTCGGCGAGCTGGGCCGCGAGCTTCATCATCGTGAGGCCGAACGGGCCGATCCCAATGCTGCTGTGCGGCAACGGGTGCCGTAACCGAAACCCGTGACTGCGGACATAGCGCCCGTCGTAGTCGGTACGTTCGCCCCGCAGGATCGGCCGGAGGCACTCGATGGTTTCGCGCATCCGCGCCGCGGCGTGCGACCACTCGCGGTCGTGCCACCCGGCCACGATAACCGGGCTGGAGGCACCCAGCGCGATATCGATCTGACAGCCGGTCAGCGACGCCACCGAGCTCGCCGCCAATGCGATCGCGACGGGGTTGCGCACGCTGATCGGTAGCGGTCCCACTCTCAGCTGCAGGCCCGGCTCGCGGATACCTATCGCAGTCGCCAACGCGAACGCGTCGAACGTCGCCATCTCACCGATCCACAGTCCGGTCAGCCCGGCGTCGGCGGCGGCCTGGGCGATGTCCAACGCCTCTTCGTCGGGCCGGTCCAGCCAGAACGGCAGCACCGCCTCGATCGGCGCCCTCACAGCATCGCCGCTTCGGTGGCCTGGCCCAACAGGATTCGGCCGGGCAGCTCGCGCGATGCCTCATTCACCTGGAAGTGCGCGGTAGCGGTGAACGCGTCGCGCAACCGGCGCTGCAGCGGGGCGTCGTCGTAAATCGCGCTGCCGCCGCCCAAGTCGTACATCGTGCGCACCACGTCGGCCGAGACCCGCACCCCGTGCGTGGCCGCGAGCCGGAGCCGTGTCCGCGCCTCCAACGAGACCGGTGGCTCGTGCTCACTCTGCTGCCACGCCGCGTCGATCGCCTGGTAGTAACCCGCCCGCGCGGCCTCCAGAGACGACTCGGCGGTGGCGACCGCCACCTGGATGGTGGACCGCTCGGCGAGCGTACGGCTAGCCGCGACACCCTTTTTGGTCGCGGCGAGGTCGACGAAGTTGTCGATCGCCGCCCGCGCGTTACCCATCGCCGCCGCGGTGATGCAGGCCGCGAAGAAACCGAACGGCGGGAACCGGTACAGCGGCCGGTCGATCACCGGCCCGTCGAAAATCGACAGCACCCGCTCGTCGGGCACGAACAGCTCGTCGGCCACGGTGTCGTGACTGCCCGTGCCGCGCAGCCCGAGGGTGTGCCAGGTGTCCAGGACCTGCAGCTGCTCGGTGGGCAGCGCGACCACGGCGGGCCGGTCTTCCAGCATGCAGCCGGCGAACAGCACGTCGGCGTGGGTGACGCCGCTGCAGAACGCCCACCGCCCGGATACGACGACGCCGCCCGGTACCCGGCGGGCCTTACCCTGCGGCGCCCAGACGCCGGCGGCTACGCCGCGCCCGCCGCCGAACAACTCGTCGCGGCTGACCGGCGGCAGATAGGCAACCAGCAGGCTGGCGGTGATCGCGATCGAGACGCACCAACCGGCCGACGCGTCGCCGCGCGCCACCTCCTCGGCGCAGCGCAGCGCCGTGCCGGCGGACAGCTCCAGGGCGTCGACCTCCACCGGCGCGCCCGCACGCAGCAGGCCCGAATCTCGCAGCGCACCAACCAGTTCAGTGGGAAGTCGGCGGCCGGAGTCGATTTCGCTTGCCATCCCGCGGGCCAGGTCGGCTATCTCGCGGGCCCGGGACAGCACGGGCACGGCGGCGACTTCGGTGTCTTGCATACGTCCTCACTTTGCACGACGCGGCTAGTGGTTCAATTACCTTACCGCATGCGGTTCAGTTTATAAACCGGTACATTGTGAGAACCATGGACTACCCGGATCTGTCGCACCGGTTCTACGCCGAGTCCGTCGCGCGGGCCCTCGACGTGGTCGGTGAGCGATGGAGCCTGCTGATCCTGCGTGAGGCGTTCTTCGGGGTGCGCCGGTTTGGCCAACTGGCTCGCAACTTGCAGATTCCACGGCCCACGCTGTCGGCACGACTGCGGACTCTGGTCGAACAAGGGGTGCTGGAAAAGGCGCTCTACGCAACCGATCCCGACCGTCACGAGTACCGGCTGACCGACTCCGGCCGAGACTTGTTCTCCGCGATCGTCGTCCTCATGCAGTGGGGCGATCAGCATCTTCCGCTTGCCGACGGTCCGCCAATTGTGTTGCGCCACCAGCCCTGCGGCCAGGTCGCCGAAGCGATCCTCACCTGCGCCCACTGCCGCGAAGAAATAACCGCACACAACGTCACGCCGGAGGCCGGACCCGGCTTCCGTGACCAGCAGAGCCGCGGGGCCGGGTAGAAACATTGGAGGATCAGGGTTTTAAAGCCGACCTACACCGCTACCTCCAGCAAGCACGCGATGCCGTGATTTGGAAACTGACCAATCTGTCGGAGTACGACATCCGCCGCCCGCTGACCCCGACCGGGACCAACCTACTTGGCCTGGTCAAGCACCTAACTGGTTGCGAGATAGGCTATTTCGGCTACGTGTTCAACCGGCCCATTACCGAACCGCCGGTGTGGCTGACCGATGACGCCGAAGCGAACGTCGACATGTGGGCGACCGCCGCTGAAACCCGCGACGAGATCCTCGAACGATATCGACGCGCGTGCGCCCACGCCGACGCGACCATTGCCGCGCTTGACCTCGACGCGCCCGGCATCGTCCCGTCCTGGCCCGAGCCTCGGCGTGCCGTGACATTGCACGAGATCCTGGTCCACATGCTCGCCGAAACCAGTAGGCACGCCGGCCATGCGGACATCGCGCGAGAGCTGATCGACGGCACCACCGGGCTATCCCCCGACAGCCCTACCCCCACTGCGGATCCGGTCCACTGGGCCGCGCACCGCGACCGCGTCGAACGCGCGGCGCTAGAGAGCCAGCGGCGCGCCGAACCCTAAGCGGCTCAGGCGACCCGAAAGACGGGGTACTGATCGACGATCTTCTCGAATTCGCTAAGCGGCGCATGGCGGTCGATCGCGAAGAACGGGCGTCCGCCCGGTGCCACCTGGAGGTAACGCCGCAAGATCGCGGCGCGACCTAGCACGGCTCCACGTTACATCTGCGCCCAGACGATCTTGGTCTGCAGGTAGGTCTCGATGCCGGCCTTGCCCGACTCGTAACCCCAGCCGGACTGCTTGTAACCGCCGAACGGCATCGAGTGGTCGAATTGCATCTGGCAGTTCAGCCCGACGGTTCCGGCCTTGAGCCGCTTGGCCAATCGGTGTGCACGGCCGAGGTCGTTGGTCCACGTCGTCGCGGCCAACCCGTAGGTGCTGTTGTTGGCCAGCGCGACGGCCTCGTCCTCGTCGTCGAACGGCAGAATCGTGACGACGGGCCCGAAGATCTCCTCCTGGAACAGCCTGCTGGAGTCGGGGTCGACGTTGGTGACGACGGTCGGATGGACGAAGTAGCCCTTGCGGTCGATGCGGTGCCCGCCGGTGACGATCTCGACGCCGTCGGACTTGCCCTGATCCAGATAGCCCAGAACGCGGTTGAGTTGCTTCTGGCTGATCAGCGGGCCGACCATGGCGCCGTCGTCTTGGGGACCGCCCAACAGCATGTTGTTGCCCATGTTGGCGATCCCCTCGACAACCCGCTCGTAGACGCCGCGCTCGGCGAAGATCCGCGACCCGCACACACAGGCCTGCCCAGAGTGGATGAAGGTGCCGAAGGACGCCATCGGGATGGCCAGGTCGAGGTTCGCGTCGTCGAAGATCACCACCGGCGACTTGCCGCCGAGTTCGAGGGTGACCTTGTTCAGGTTGCTGTCCGCCGCGGCGTGCACGATCGCGCGACCGACCTCGGTGGAGCCGGTGAACGCGACCTTCTCGACGTCGGGGTGCGCGGTGATCGCCGCACCCGCGGTGTGGCCGTAGCCGTTGACCAGGTTGACGACGCCCTCCGGCACCCCGGCCTCGGCCAGGATCCGGTCCAGCACCAGAGCCGAAAGTGGTGTCTCCTCAGCGGGTTTGACGACGCTGCTGCATCCGGCGGCCAGCGACGGGGCGAGCTTGGCGCAGAAGTTGAACACCGGCCCGTTCCACGGGAAGATCAGCCCGACCACGCCGTAGGGCTCGCGCAGCGTGTATGTGTGCATGTGCGAGTCGATGCCGGTCAGGCCGCCGGTGTTGACGTCGCGGGCGATGCCGTCGATCTTGGTGCACCAGCCGGCGTAGTAGCGGAACCACTCCGACCCGACCTTCGTGATGATCTGGGCCTGAGCGGGCGGGATACCAGCGTTGAGCGATTCGAGTTCGGCGAGGACGTCGGCGTTCTCGTCGATCAGGTCGGCGACCCGCCACAGCACCTTGGCCCGGTCGTAGTCGGGCACACCGGACCACACCCCGGACTCGGCGGTGGCCTTGGCCCGCGCGACCGCGTCGTTGATGGCTTCGGGGCCGCAGTCAGTGAATTCTGTGATCTGCTCTTCGGTGGCCGGGTCGATGATCGGGATCACCTCACCGGTGCCGGGTCGCTTGCGGATCTCGTCGAGCACGTCCTGCACCGTCATGGCTGGGTCCCTTCGCCTCGCTGCGACTCTATCTCTGTAGAGAGTGGAGTCATGAGTGTAACCCAGCCCACACGAGGTGCACGAGACAGGGCTTGACCGGGGAATGACGTCGCGAGCGGCCCGGTTCGTTTACAAGTGCCGCCCCCGCCGTTCGTGTCACACGCGGAGCAACTCCAAGTGAAAAGCTGCGCAGGGCAACGCATTCTATCTCCAGGCGAAGACCGGTTGCTCCAGCTCGTCGACCGGATCGTGGCGGCCCTCCAGGCAGAGCCAGCGCAGTTGCAGCAGCACGGCGCCGGTGGGCGCATGAATGAGGTCGTTCCCCAACGGTATTTGCACGACGGGTCGCGGGCTCTCCGGGATCGCGATGAATCGCGGCGAGTCGGCGCGCTGCAACTGGTGCAGCCCCACCCGGTAGACCGCCACGACCTCGTCGGGCGCCGGGTGAGGGTCGAGCCGGCCGCCTCCCCAGATCACCACCGGGGTGATGACGTATCCCGACCGGGTCGGGTAGTCGTCGAGCAGGCCAAGCACGTTCGCCGCGACCAGTTTGACGCCGACCTCTTCGTCGAGCTCGCGCAGCGCCGCGTCGATCGCGCTCTCCCCCGGGTCCAGGCTGCCGCCGGGAAGCGCCCACTGGGCCGGGTGAGAGTTGAGCCGAGAGGTTCTGCGGCACAACAGAAACGCGGCACCACCGGATACGTCGACCATGCGTCCGTCCAGGGACTCCGGCATTGGGCGCCCGGCGATCCAGTCGTCGACGGGCGCCGGGTCGATCCGGTCCTCGCCGACCTCGGAGTCGACCAACACCACCGCGACGGCCGCGTGCCGCTTCGTCGGGTCGGCCACCACGCGCCGTTCGTGGCCCGCCAGGCGGTCCCGAATCTGCTCGCGCAGCTCCTCGTTGTAGGGGACGGTCACTTGCCGAGCGTAGCGACCGTGACGGACCGCACTCGCGCAGCGGTACACCCCCGCCATTTTGCTACGTATGGTCAGCTATATCCGGAGATCCGGCGGACGCCGTTCGCGGTCGGTGCCGCACTCTACGCCGTCGGCGGCGTGGCGTTACCGTCGCACCGCTGGGGTGCCGGTTCGGCGGTGACGAATACCGCGCGCCAGTTGGGCATGGTTCTGGGCACCACGGCGCTGACCATGATCTACCAACCCGGGATCGATCTCGCCGCCGTCCGGCGCGGATGGGTGTTCGTCGCTTCCGCGGCCAGCGCTGCCGCGCTCATCGCAACCGTGCTGGCGTTCTGGTGGAAAGCTGTCGCCGACGAGTCGCGCGAGGCTGCTGAACTCCAATGCGTTGGCGAGCTTGCTGATTAACTAGTCGGGATGGCCGACATCACCATGCTGATCCTCGCCGACCACGACTGGTTTCGCGAGCAGTTCGCCAGGCTGGATGAACTGCAGGCTCAGACGCCGGTCGATCGGCGCGCACTCGAGCGGGTGTGGCGTCCGCTGGCCGACAAGCTCGACGTGCACGCCTACATCGAAGAGAAGATCTTCTATCCGCAACTGCTCAAGCGCGGCGCCGACGACCCCGAAGGCGAGACGCTCGATGCGATCGGCGACCACAACGACATTCGCGACGGCGTGCGTGATGCGAGCGCGGCCGGGATAGCCAGCGACGACTGGTGGGCGGCGGTCGGTCGGACCCGGTTAGCCAACGACGACCACATGGGCGAGGAGGAACGGGAAGGGCTGGCGGACTTCCGTCGCCACGCCCCCGCCGGTCTCCGTGAAGCCCTTGGCCGCCAGTACAGCGACTTCATGGCCCAACACCCGACGACTCGCGGCCTGCCGATCGTCGACCGCGACCCGAAAACCTATGTCGAGCAACAAGAGAACGCGCCCCGCTCAAGCCGCACCGACTTTTCGCTTGGCATCGGCAGCCTGAAAGGCCAATGAATGACGCCGGCCCGACGACGTGGCAACGCGTCCGGGTGCTGAAGCCCTGACCGACGGACCACTCATGCGGCCTGGGTTACCAGGCCGCATGAGTCAGCGGTTAGAGGAGCGGTTTAGCCGTGGCCGGAGCCGCAGCCGACGCCCGGAAGACATCCGGTGCCACCCGGCACGCCGCCCGGACCGGCGAACTGCCCGCCGGAGCCACAGCCGACACCTGGCACGCAGCCTTGCCCGCCTGGGCCGCCACCGGGTCCACTGAATTGGCCGCCGGAGCCGCAGTTGCCGTTGGAGTCGCAGCCGCCACCACCCGGGTCCTGCTTGAAGACGGAATGGGTCGGACCAGCACTAGCTGGGCTGGCGTAGGCCTCGGCCACTGCCACAGGCATCACAGCAACCGCTGCAGCAACAGCTCCACCGACAACCAGCGTTTTGAGAGGGTTCATTTTCACTAGCATGCCCGTCAAATACCCACTTCCACACACGTCCAAAACATTCAGTCTGAGCTTCGCTGACAGCGAAATCCGCCGGACGACCGTCAGTCGCGATGGTTGGTGATGTTGATCAGGTTGCCGTCGGGTGCTCGCACGAAAAACCGCCGCAGCCCCCATCGCTCCGTGGTCAGGGGGTGCACGATCTCGTAACCCAGCTCCTGAGCTTCGGCGTACGCACCGTCGATGTCATCGGTGCACACGGAAATGACCGAATCTGCAGGCGCGGTCGCATCGCTCGTGACGAGTTGCAGCCTCGCCGCCGCGTCAGGGGAGGCGTATCGGGCAACCCAGCCCATGTTGAATTCCTCGTTGGTCAGGCCGAGGTAGTCGGTGTAAAAGCCCTTCGCAGCCTCGATGTCCGCGACCCGGAGGTTGGCAAAGATCCTGGTGGCTTGCATGTGTCAGGTCGGAAGCGGCTCGCCGCGGTAGTCGCCGAAGGACCACAGGTTGCCCTCGGGATCCCGCACCGCGAATTCGTTTGCCCCGTAATCGGTTATTGCCAGCTCCCGAACGATGTCGGCCCCGTGCGCGCGAACACGCTCGTACAACGCGGCGGGGTCAGCGGTCACGATATATGTCCCCGCGGTGCCGGGCTCACGACACCACTCGCCGTCGGGCCGGTAACTGCCCAGCATGATGCCGCCGCTGCCCTCGGGCCAGAGAAGCTGGGCGTGGTCGACGGTTTCGCCCTCGCCATAACGCGCCGCGAGGACCATGCCGAAGGTGTCGACGTAGTAGTCGATCAGCTTCGGCGCGTCGTGCGCCCTCAGCGTCGGCCATACGGTCGGATTAGAAGTAGTCATGTCCGCAGTCTGCGTTGGCGGCGTGGCCGCCGTCTTGAATGTTTCGGAACTCTTCGGCAATCCAGCGGCGCGGCGGCGCGCCCGCAAAACGGGTGAACTCGCGAGTCAGGTGGGCCTGGTCGCTGTAGCCGGTGTTCGTGGCGACGGCGGCCAGATCGACCGTTCCGTAACGCCGCACCGAGTCCGCGATGTGCGCGGTGGCCCGCTCGAATCTCATCAACATCGCAACCGTCTTCGGCGAACGGCCGACTTCTTGCTGGAACAGCGTCGTCAGATGCCGGCCCGTCACACCGACGCGATCGGCAACGGCACCCACCGAAGCCCGTCCGCCGCTGAGTTGCAGAAGGCGCCACGCGTGCGCCACCTCGGGTCGGACCGCCAATCCGTCGCGGCGTCGCCACGCATCCGACAAGTACTCGGCGACGCAGCCGAACGCGTCGCCCCATCGACGCGCCTCACTCACCTGGTGCCGCAGTCGAGTCCCGCCGCGACCGAGGACCGCTGCGGCGTCGTACTCGGCGCAGTTAAGTTCCGCGCTCGGCACCCCGAACAGTGCGCGTGCTGCCAGTGGATGCACCGCAAGTTGCACGCCGGCCTGGCCACGGCGCTGCCGCACGTGGGCGGCCTGCACATGCAATCCACCTAGAACCAGCGGGTTCGGCCGGGCGGACGGAAGCGCCTCGGCGGTCCCGGCCGCCTCCACTCCCTCGTCGAGGCTGACGATGAAGGTCAACGTCGATGAGGGCATGCCGCGATGCAACTCGTTGGGAACCTCCAAGGCTCGGTATCCCACCATCGACGCAACACCGGGTGCGCTGCGTGGCGGCGCGGAAACGAATTCCCCGACACGCTCCTCTTCGCGGCCACCCACGTCTTCCACGCTAGCGGTTTAACCTGGCTTCCATGAGCGGTCAGCGAGTACCCGGCGGGGTGGTGCATAAGTTGCCGACGGACCTTCGTGATGCGCTGCTGGCCAACTCCACGGCGCTGAACGCCTGGAAAGACATCACCCCGTTGGCGCGCAACGAGTTCATCTGCTGGGTCGACGACGCCAAGCAAGAGAAGACCCGAGAGCGCCGCATCCGTCGCACCCAGGAGGAACTCGAAGAAGGCATGCGCCGACCGTGCTGCTGGCCCGGGTGCAAGCATCGCGAGCGCACCGGTAAGGCCTGAAACACCCCTTTACGCACGGCCAATGTAGTACTACGCTGTGTGGTACTACGGTGCATAGTAGATGCTCGGCTGGGCCGCGCAGCAGCGGTTTTGGCCGTGAGGGGATGGCCGTCATGAACCTCCGACAAGCGGATACCGCCGCGCGCAGCGCACACGAGATTGATTCGCGATATCACCCGTCGGCGGCGGTCCGGCGCCAGCTCAACAAGGTCTTCCCGACGCATTGGTCGTTCCTGCTCGGCGAGATCGCGCTGTACAGCTTCATCGTTCTGCTGGCCACCGGAATTTATCTGACGCTGTTCTTCGATCCGTCGATGACCGAGGTCACCTATCACGGGGTGTACCAGCCGCTGCGCGGTGTGGCGATGTCGAAGGCCTACGAGTCAGCCCTCAACATCTCTTTCGAGGTGCGCGGTGGCCTGTTCGTGCGACAAGTTCACCACTGGGCGGCGCTGATGTTCGCTGCCGCGATCATGGTGCACCTGGCCCGGGTGTTCTTTACCGGTGCGTTCCGCCGCCCCCGGGAAGCCAACTGGGTCATCGGCTCGCTGCTGCTGATCGTGTCGATGTTCGAGGGCTACTTCGGTTACTCGCTGCCCGACGATCTGCTGTCCGGCATCGGGCTGCGGTGCGCGCTCTCGTCAATCATGTTGGGATTCCCGGTGATTGGCACCTGGCTGCACTGGGCGTTTTTTGGCGGCGACTTCCCGGGCACGGCGCTGATCCCCCGGCTTTACGTGCTGCACATTCTGCTACTGCCGGGAATCATCCTCGCGCTGATCGGTCTGCACTTGGCGATGGTGTGGTTTCAGAAGCACACCCAGTTCCCTGGCCCCGGTCGCACCGAACGCAACGTCGTCGGCGTGCGGGTGATGCCGGTGTTCGCCGCGAAGTCCGGCGCCTTCTTCGCGCTGACGACCGGCGTTCTCGGCCTGATGGGCGGCCTGCTGCAGATCAACCCGATCTGGAACCTGGGCCCCTACATGCCATCTCACGTGTCGGCGGGATCGCAGCCGGACTTCTACATGATGTGGACCGAGGGTCTGCAACGTTTGTGGCCGGCGTGGGAGATCTACATCGGCCACCACACGGTGCCCGCGGCCGTTGGCGCCGCGATGATCATGGGCATCGTGTTCGTCCTGCTGACCGTGTATCCGTTCCTGGAGAAGCGATTCAGCGGCGACTTCGCCCATCACAACTTGCTGCAGCGCCCGCGCGACGTGCCGGTGCGAACCTCGATCGGGGCGATGGCCATCGCGTTCTATCTGGTTCTCACCCTCGGGGCGATGAACGACATCATCGCGTTGAAGTTCCACATCTCGCTCAATGCGACGACGTGGATCGGGCGGATCGGGATGGTCGCGCTGCCGCCCATCGTCTACTTCATCACCCATCGGTGGTGTATTGGCTTGCAGCGCAGCGACCGCGCCGTGCTCGAGCACGGCATCGAAACCGGCATCATCAAACGCCTGCCGCATGGCGCGTACATCGAAATGCACCAACCGTTGGGGCCTTTGCCGCTTGAATACCAGGGCGCCCCGGTACCGGCGAAGATGAACAAGCTCGGCGCAGGCGGGTCCCCCGGCTCGGGGAGCTTCCTGTTCGCCGACCCCGCGGACGAGGGCGCTGCGCTGTCCGAGGCCAACCACGCCGCCGAACGCCGCGCGCTCACCGCTCTGCGGGATCGCTAGCGATCTTGGTGTGACCGAACGCTATTCAGCC
>Ga0335074_10010395_pt1 | contig 13021 bp, 9 predicted proteins | sample Lox_Sample_23_FD_206715 | JGI IMG/M metagenome (GOLD analysis project Ga0335074, IMG submission 206715) | Soil microbial communities from Loxahatchee National Wildlife Refuge, Florida, United States - Lox_Sample_2.3 | ecosystem: Environmental > Terrestrial > Soil > Wetlands | place: USA: Florida...
TTGCCTATGGCTGGAACCTGATCAGCGGGTTCACCGGCTACCTGTCGTTCGGGCAGGTGTCGTTCTATGGCATCGGCGGCTATGCGACCGCCCTGCTGGTGCTGCACACGCCGCTGCCCTGGTACGTCGCGGTCGCGGCTGGGGGTCTGCTGGCGGCGACCGCTGCACTCGTGATCGGCCCTGTCATGTTGCGGCTGCGCGGGATCCTGTTCGCGCTGGGCATGTTCGGCCTTGCTCGCATCCTGGGTGTCGTGTTCTCCGATTGGGGCTATGCCGGCGGGGGCAACGGGATGACGCTGCCGGCGGAGCTGACGCCGATCGGCGTTTATGTCTTCGCCGCGCTGGTCGCGCTGGCGGGGTTCGGGCTCAGCGCGTGGGTCGCGCGCTCGGGCTTCGGGCTGGATGCGATGGGCTTGCGCGAGGACGAGGAAGCCGCCGCCGCCCTCGGCGTGCCGACCACCCGGGTGAAGGTCATCGCTTTCGTTGCAAGCGCAGTGCTTCCCGCACTAGCCGGAGGGCTGGTCGCCTGGAATCGAAGTTACATAGACCCGCCCAGCATGTTCGATCCGACCATCGACTTGCAAACTGTGGTGTTCGTGTTGTTCGGCGGCATCGGCACGGTGTGGGGCCCTTTCCTTGGCACGCTGGTGCTGATGCTCGCGGGGGAGCAGTTCCTGGTCTATTTCCCGAATCTGGAGTTGGCGCTGTTCGGGGTGGTCGTGATCCTGACTGTGCTGGCTCTGCCGGGCGGTTTGGTTTCACTGGCGAACCGCTTTGGCCGACTGCACCCGCCGGTGGTTCTGGCGCCGGCGGAACTTCCGGACGCGGCGCCGCCACTGCCGCACACGACGGCGGCCGACGGGGTGCCGGTGCTGGAGGTGCGGGACCTGACGGTGCGCTTCGGCGGCCTCGTGGCGCTGGACTCGGTGTCGTTTGTTATCGGCCGGGGCGAAACCATCAGCATCATTGGTGCCAACGGCGCGGGCAAGACGACGCTGTTCAACACTCTTACCGGATTCATCCCGCCTACATCAGGGGAAATTCGGTTTCTGGGCCGGTCGGTCGCACGCCTCCCAACCTTCCGGCGGGCGCAGCTCGGCATGGCGCGGAGCTTTCAGATTCCGCGCGTGATGGCCGCGATGACCGTGTGGGAAAACGTGGTGCTGGCGGCGCGGCATGGGCGCCAGGGACACCGCGCGGTGGAACACGCCGCCTGGGTGTTGGGTACCGTGGGCTTGGCGCCGATGTGGCTCGATCCGGTTACGCGGCTGCCGCCGGGCCACCGACGGCTGCTGGAGTTTGCGCGCGTGCTGGCGCTGGATCCGGAGTTGGTGCTGCTCGACGAAGTGATGGCGGGGATGAGCCGTGAGGAGCAGGAGAACGTTCGCGCGGTCATTCGACGGCTGCCGGCGCTGGGGGTTGCCGCGGTTGCCTGCGTCGAGCATGTGATCGCGGCCATCGCCGACCTGTCGGATCGCATGATCGTGCTGGATTTCGGGCGGAAGATCGCGGACGACGTTCCCGCTCGCGTGCTGACGGATCCCGCGGTCGTGCGGGCTTATCTCGGTGAACCGCAATGAGCCTGGAAGCGCCGGCACTGGCGGTGCGGGATCTCGTTGCCGGGTTTGGACAGTTGACCATCCTGAACGGGATTTCGCTCGAGCTCGGGGCCGGCGAGGTCGTTGCGGTGCTCGGTGCGAACGGTGCCGGGAAGACAACGTTGCTACGCACCATTGCCGGGCTGATTTCGCCGCGCAGTGGCGAGATACGGCTGTTTGGGGATTCGATCGGCGGGCAGGCGCCGCACTTGGTCAGCCGTGCCGGGATCGGGCACGTGCCGAGCGGACGCGAGCTGTTTCCGCGTCTGTCGGTGGCCGATCATTTCGAGCTGGGTGGACGGCTGTGCGCGCCAGAGCGGCGAGCGGCGCTGCAGGAGCGGTTGTATGCGATGTTTCCCGTGCTGGCCGAGCGGAGGCGCCAGCGCGCGGGCACGCTATCGGGCGGCGAGCAGCAGATGCTGGCGATCGCGCGCGCGCTGATGACTGAGCCGCGAGTGCTGCTGCTCGACGAACCCTCGACGGGACTGGCGCCGAAGGTGGTGCTGTCGGTGTTCGAGACGCTGCCGATGCTGCGCCAGCAGGGGGTGGCTGTGCTGCTGGCGGAGCAGAGCTTGCCGCTCGGCTTATCGGCGGCGGACCGTGGGTATGTCATCGACCACGGGCGGATCGTGATGGCCGGCACGGCGGCGGAGCTGTCGAGCGATCAGCGGGTGGTGGATACGTATCTGGGGAGGTAATCGATTGGCGCGGCCTCGGGGCTTCCGTAGTTGGCGAACAGGTTGTTGAGCACCTCCGCCATGAGGTTTTGGGCGGCGGTCTTGCGCTCCACGGCAAGCGCACAGAGCTGCCGAGCCACGTTCGCAGGAAAATAGGTCGCCACCTGTTTGGTGCCCACGCGGGTCTTTGCCGCCGTCCGCGCGGCAGCATCGTGCGGGGGAGTAGAAGGTGACGGCTCCGCGGACTATCCGCCGCAACAGCGACCACCACCAAATTCGGCCGCTTGCTCGGACAAATCGACATGCCGTGCTTGAATTCGGGGAGCTGACCGGGTATCTCAACTGAGATACCATGCTGCGCCAAGGACTCGGAGATCAATATGGCTGCCACAACGATGCTCCACGTTCGCGTGGACGAGGATACGAAGGAGCGCGCTACCGCCGCCCTCGAAGCGATGGGGTTGTCGGTTTCCGAGGCCGTGCGCGTGTTCCTGCACCGGGTGGCGGCCGAGCAAGCGATTCCCTTTCCGCTTAAGGTTCCGAATGCGGCGACCCGTGCGGCCATGAAAGAGGCACGGTCCATGAGCCGCCCACGCTTCGCGACCGCTGAGGCGCTGTTTGATGGCCTCGCCAGCGAAGGGAAGTAGCAGCAAGCGGACCAATCCGCCGCGACTCTCGGATTACACCAAGCAGCTGCACAAAGACTGGGAGAGGCTGACCAGATCTGGCCGCTACAATATGCGGCAGCTCAAGGAAGCGATGCTGCTGCTGATCGCCAACGATGGCCCTCTACCTGCGGAATGGCGGGATCATGAGCTGACCGGCGATTGGTCGGATCACCGCGAGTGCCATGTTGGCGGCGACTTCCTGCTGATTCATTGCCTTGATGACACCGGTCGGGATGCGAAAGTCGTTTTCGTGCGCGCCGGGACGCATGCTGAGCTTTTTGAATGAGGGAACCCGGCTTGCTCGCCCGAAGTCGGAGCTCACAACGCGTATATCAAGTGTTTTAGCGACCCGGATCACGGCCGCCGCGGATGAAGGCATCATGGTGCGGTCAGGCAGTGCCGCCCTTTACCGGTTGCGGCCGCACCGGAACCCCGGCGGCGATCTTCTGAAGATCGCCGACGATGACTCGGTCGCCCTCTTTTACACCTTTGTCGATGACCACAAGGCCACCATACGTGGCACCAGGCGAAACGAAGCGTTGTTCCACCTTGCCGTCCGCACCTACGACATAAACAAACTTGCCGAGCTGGCTCGAGCCCAATGCTACCTGCGGCACCAGAAGCGCGTTCGGCTGGTCCGACACGTGAACACGCACGTGGATGAACTCGCCCGGCAACAGGCTGTGGTCGGGGTTGCTGATCGTCGCCCGCGCGGTGATCGTCCCGGTGTCGCGATCGACCGCGTTGTCGAGAAAAGAGAGTGCGCCCGAGAATGATCGGTGCCCGTCATCCGAAGTCTGTACCTCGACCGGAACGGATCCCTTCGCTCGGGCCTTTTCGATCGCGGCCAGGTCCGTCTCGCTCGGATTGAACGTGGCATAGATCGGATCGAGCTGAACAAGCGTGTTGAGCTGCGTGCTGTTAGCGTCGATCAATGCCCCTTCGTGCACCAGGCTTCTGCCCAATCGCCCGGCAAATGCGGCGCGGATCTCGGTGTAGCCCAGGTTGAGCTTCGCCGTATCAATCGCCGCCGCATCCGCCGCGAGTGTCGCTTCCGCCTGGTGCAACGTGCTGGTGGTCTGGTCGAAGGTATCCTGGGTCACCCAGCCGTCCTTGTTCAGCGTCGCGTTGCGGTGTTGCGACAGGCGCGAATAGTCGAACGCGGCAGAGTCATGTTGTGCCTGGGCTTTGACCTGGTCGAGCGCCGCCTGGAAGTCGCGGGGGTCGATCCGGTACAGCAGTTGGCCTTGCTTGACGTCGGCACCGTCCTCGGCGACCTGCTGGGCAAGATAGCCGGTCACCTTTGCTTGCAGTGTGACGCTGCGGATCGCTTCGGTGGTGCCGACGTAGTCGAGGTAAACGGGCACCGTCCTTTTGATGACGGACACCACCGGCACCGGCATGCCGCCACCCTGGGCGGCCGGCCGCACGGCGCCAGCATTTGGTGCGCCGTGCCCGGCGTCGGCAAGCAGGACGAAGCCGATCGCCGCGACGGCAACGGCGGTCACCGCGAATCCCGCGGCAGTTGCTGAGACGCGCATGATTTACTTGCTCCGGGTACTATTCGCCTGGGGCTGTCCCAAGGCCGTGATGACTGGCTGGCTCGGCGGTTCCCGATGCGGTATCGCCTTCGCGCAGCCGTTCGATGACCGCGTAGAACACCGGCACGAACGCCAGGCCAAGGATCGTGGCGGCCAGCATGCCGCCGAAGACGGTGGTGCCGATCGACTGCCGGCTGGCCGCACCGGCACCGGACGCGAACATCAGAGGCAGCACGCCGAGAATGAACGCGAAGGCGGTCATCAGGATCGGCCGCAACCGCAGTCGCCCTGCCTCCATCGCGGCCGCGACGATATCCAGGCCCTGCTCGCGCCGCTGCCTGGCGAATTCAACGATCAGGATCGCGTTTTTCGCCGACAGGCCGATGAGCATAACCAGACCGATTTCCGAGAACACGTCGAACTGCATGCCGCGCGCCCATAACGCAGTCACGGCGCCCAGCAGCGCGAGCGGCACGCCGAGGATGACCATGAAGGGCATCGACCAGCTCTCGTATTGGGCTGCCAGGAAAAGGAACACGAACACCATCGCCAGGCCGAACACGATCCCGGCAACCGATCCTGCCTTGAGCTGCTGATAGGTGATGCCGGTCCACTCGTAACCAAAATCCGCCGGCAAGGCCTGCGCCGCCGCTCGCTGCATGGCGGCGATCGCCTGGCCCGAGCTGTAGCCCGGCGCCGGGACTCCGTTCACCAGGGCCGAGCCATAGATGTTGTAGTGCGACACGAACTCGGGACCGACCGTCGGCCGCAGTTTGCCGAGCGTGCTTAGCGGCACCATCCCTCCGCTGGCGTTGCGGACGTAGAGGCGCGAGAGGTCGGTGGTCTTCGATCGCGCACCGGTCTCGGCCTGCATGGTCACGTGGAAGGTGCGGCCGAACAGGTTGAAGTCATTCACGTACAGCGAACCGAGCTCGATCTGCAGCGTGTTGAACACGTCGGGCAGTTGCAGGCCAAGCAGCTTCGCCTTGGTGCGGTCGAGGTCGTAGGTGTACTCCGGCGTCGATGTGCTGAAGGTGGTGAAAAGCTGCTGCGGGTTCAGCGCGGGCTGGCGCCGTGCCGCGGCCAGCAGCGCCTGGGTCGCATTGTTCAGCGCCTGCGGACCTCGGCCGGTCAGGTCTTCGACCTCGAACTCGAAGCCGCCGGTGGTCGCGATGCCGGGAATCGAGGGTGGATCGAAGCTCAGGCTGATCGCCTCGGGAATTGCCAGCAGCTTCGGGCGGACGGCGGCGACAATGCGCGATGCGGTAAGGGCTCGGCCGCGTCCGCTCCACGGTTTGAGCAGCGCGAACTCGACGGCGGAGTTGGACTGGTTGGCGCCGGTCAGGAAGTTCGTACCGGTGACCGGGATCACCTCCTTCACGCCGGCCTGTGCGGCCAGAATGTGGCGAACCTTCTCGGCCACCTGTTCGGTCCGCTGCAGCGACGCGCCATCCGGAAGTTGGATCACCGCGAAGAAGTAACCCTGGTCCTCGACCGGCAGGAACCCTGCCGGGATGCGCGAATAGATTCCGTAGGTCAGCAACAGCCCACCGGCAAATAGAGCGAGCGCGCCCCAACGCGCGTCGATTATATGTCGGATCGCGCTTGCGTAGCCGCTCGCGGCGCGCGCGAACGCGGCGTTGAAGGCGCGGAACAGAAGGAAACGCGATGGTGCCCGCTCGCGCAGCAGGACCGCGCACAGTGCCGGGCTCAGGGTGAGCGAGTTGAATGCCGAGATGGCAACCGAGATCGCGATGGTGAGGGCGAACTGGTTGTAGAGGCGGCCGGTGACACCGGGCAGAAAAGCCACGGGCACGAACACCGCCAGCAGCACGGCGGTGGTGGCGATGATCGGGCCGGTCACCTCGCGCATTGCCGCGATGGCGGCAGGGACCGGAGCCAATCCGCGTTCGAGCTGACGCTCCACGTTCTCGACCACCACGATCGCGTCATCGACGACGAGCCCGATCGCCAGCACCATACCCAACATGCTGACGGTGTTGAGGGAAAAGCCCAGCGCCAGCATCACCGCCAGGGTCGCGATCAGCGAGACGGGGATGGCGATGGCGGGGATGACGGTGGTGCGCCAGCTTTGCAGGAACAGGAACACCACGGCGATGACCAGTGCCAGCGCCTCGGCAAGCGTGACGACTACGTCATGCATCGAGGCGGAGACGAATGTCGTGGTGTCGTATTCGATTCCCCAGGCGAGGCCCTTGGGGAAGCGTTTGGCGAGCTCCGCCATCCGTGTCCGGATCTCCTTATCGACTGACAGCGCATTGGAACCGGGCGTCTGATAGACGGCGATGAAGACTGTCGGCGTGTCGTTCAGCTTCGCGCTGGAGGTGTACTGCAGCGCGCCCAGCTCGATGCGGGCGACGTCGCGCAGCCGCACCACGGCCTCGCTGCCGGTGCCGGCGCGGACGACGATGTCGCCGAACTGCTGCGGGTCGCTGAGCCGACCGAGCGTGTTGACCTGGAACTCGAACTCCGTGCCGGGCGGCGCCGGCGCCTGGCCCAGCTTGCCGGCGGCCACCTGGATGTTCTGCTCGGCGATGGCGTTCTCGACATCGACCGCGGTGATGCCGAGCTTGGCGAGCTTGTCCGGGTCGAGCCAGACGCGCATGGAATAGCGCCGTTCGCCAAAGATAGTGACGTCGCCGACACCCGGGAGCCGCTTCAACGGATCGACGATCTGGAGGTATGCGTAGTTGCTCAGGGTCGCCAAATCGATCGAGCCGTCCGGCGAATAGATGTTCACCCCCAGCATGATGTCGGGGTTCTTCTTAGTGATGATGATGCCGGCCTGATTGACGATGGCGGGCAGCTCCGCCGCCGCCTGCGAGACGCGGTTCTGCACATCGACCGCAGCGATGTCGATCGGGTAGCCGACATTGAAGGTCACGGTGATGGTCGAGCTGCCGTCATTGGCGCTGACCGACGACATGTAGGCCATCCCCGGCACGCCATTGATCTGCTGCTCGAGCGGGGTCGTCACCGTGTCGGCGACGACCTGCGAGCTGGCGCCCGGATAGGTCGCGGTGACCACCACCTGGGGCGGCGTGATGTCCGGAAACTGCGCGACCGGGAGCAGCCTGTAGGCGATCAGGCCGGCCAACAACATGATGACCGCAATGACCGATGCGAACACCGGCCGGTGGATGAAGAAATTTACCATTAAGCGTCGGCTCGCGCGATGCACAGCGGCGTCCGCTCGGACGGCTGGGTGAGTTCGAGCTTCCGGGCAAGCGCATACAAAGCTGCCTCAAGGGCGAACGGATCCACCCCGTCGGCGGCCATGACGGCACGGGTTATGGGACTGGCCAGCAGGTCGGCTAGCGTCAGCTCGCTGCGGTTCATCGCGGGGCGCCCTTCGCAAAAAGGGGGTGGAAATCAGCGCCAGTCCGCTCTAGATGCATGTGACTGAGCGGTAACACCCGCGTAGATACTGACCGGTCAGTAACATGTCAAGGTACAGGCGTCCATGAATGCGTCAGCCGCGAAAGCTGCCGTCGACCCGCAGAGCAGTGGCGGGCCGCCACGCCAACGCATACTCGCTGTCGCGCGCGACCTGTTTTACCGCCGCGGCATCCACGCGGTGGGCGTGGATGCGATAGCCGAGGCGGCGGGTACCAATAAGATGACGCTATACCGCCACTTCGGGTCGAAAGATCTGCTGGTGGCGGAATGCCTTCGCGAACTCACGCGTGAGTTCGATGCCGCATGGGACGAGAGCGCCGCTTCCCATGCGGGCGATCCAAAGGGGCAGCTCCTGGCTTGGCTGCGTTACGTAGGTAACTTCAAGGTGAACGAAGCCGATCGCGGATGCGCCTTTGCCAACGCCGCGATCGAACTGCCCGACAAGGATCACCCGGCGCGGCGCCTGATCCGCGAGCACAAGACCGCGGCGCGTGAACGGCTTGTCCGGCTGTGCCGGGATGCCAAGCTGGTTGATCCAGAGCGTCTTGCCGACGAGGTCTTCCTGATGTGCGAAGGCGCGCGTGTCACTGCACAAAGCGTCGGCACGGAAGGGCTTTGCGAACGGCTTGCGGGAATGCTGGAGGCGCTGGTTGCTGAACATGCCGAGGGTGGCAACCCGGCGCCGCCGGGCGTTTCCGTGCCAACGCCTGATAAGGTATAGCCGGAGGCCGACAGCTGACGCGCAAAACGCCGCCAGCGCGCTGCGGTGATGGAGGATCACGGCTCCGATAAAGGGTTGAGCGACGGAGCGGACGAGTGGATGTCGTCGACGCGCCAGCAACGCTGACAGCCTGCCTGGCTGTCCTGCCAGGCACCGGTTCAGCGTGGATGCCTATCACCGGATGGGCGAGACCGGCATCCTGCATCCCGCTGACCGCATCGAGCTGATCGACTCGAGGCAGGTGGCCAGACTGGAACCGAAAGAGAAGTCCTGGTGTTCGGGGCCGCGCCCGCTGGGTAGCTTGATTAAACTCTACTCCGCTGCTTGCGCGTAAGCCTCCAGTGGTGCGCACGTGCATGTCAGGTTCCGATCCCCATACACGTTGTCCACCCGTTTGACCGGCGGCCAGTATTTCGCCTCTCGCACGAAGGCGGCCGGGAACGCTGCCTGCTCGCGCGAATAGCCATGCCGCCACTCGTTCGCCATCACCTCGGCAGCGGTGTGCGGTGCGTTCTTCAGTGGATTGTCCACCCGGTCCAACCGGCCGGCGGCGATCGCCGCGATCTCGGCGCGGATCGCGATCATTGCATCACAGAACCGGTCGAGCTCGGTCTTCGGTTCGCTTTCGGTCGGTTCGATCATCAGCGTGCCCGCCACGGGCCAGGACATGGTCGGTGCGTGGAAGCCGAAATCGGCCATGCGCTTGGCGATGTCCTCGACCATCACGCCTGCCTCGGCCTGGAAGCCGCGGCAGTCGATGATGCATTCATGCGCAACCATCCCGCCGGGACCGGAATAAAGCACCGGGTAGTACGGGCGAAGCCGCGCTGCAATATAGTTGGCGTTCAGAATGGCGACCTCGGTCGCCCGCGTCAGGCCGGCCGCACCCATCATTCGCACGTAGGCATATGAGATCGGCAGGATCAGCGCGCTGCCGAACGGCGCCGCGGCGACCGGACCGATGCCGCTTGCCGGACCCGCATCGGAACGCAGCGGGTGGTTCGGCAGATATGGTGCGAGATGCGCCGCTACCCCGATCGGGCCGACGCCCGGCCCACCTCCGCCATGCGGGATGCAGAACGTCTTGTGCAAATTAAGATGGCACACGTCCGCGCCGATCGAAGCCGGACTGGTCAGCCCGACCTGCGCGTTCATGTTGGCGCCATCCATGTACACCTGCCCGCCTGCCGCGTGCACCGCAGCGCAGATCTCGCGGATCTCTGTCTCGAACACGCCATGCGTGCTGGGATAGGTGATCATCAGCGCCGCCAGCCGTGTCGCATGGGCCTCGATCTTGCGCCCCAGGTCGGCCAGATCGACATTGCCGTCGCGGTCGCAGCCCACCACGATGACGCGCAGGCCGGCCATCGCGGCACTCGCCGGGTTGGTGCCGTGCGCCGAAGCCGGGATCAGGCACACGTCGCGCCCACCCTCTCCGCTTGCCGCAAGAAAAGCGCGGATCGCCAATAATCCGGCATACTCGCCCTGCGAGCCCGCGTTCGGCTGCAACGATACCGCAGCGAAGCCGGTGATCTCCTTCAGCCACGACGCCAGGCGGAAGATCACCTCGGCATAGCCTGCCGTCTGCTGGGCCGGCGCAAAGGGGTGAATGTCGGCAAAGCCTGGCAGGGTGATCGGGATCATCTCGGCCGAGGCGTTCAGCTTCATTGTGCATGACCCCAACGGGATCATGCTGCGGTTGAGCGCGACGTCCTTGTCCTCCAGCCGCTTGAGGTAACGCAGCATCGCGTGCTCGGCGTGGTGCTCGCCGAACACAGCCTGCTGCATGAATGGCGTGTTGCGCAGCAATGCGGCGGGGATGCTGGGCGCAGCGGAACCCAACTTGCCGCCCAATACGCCGGCCAACCGCTCCAGGTCCGTTCTGGTGACCGTCTCGTCGAGGGCAATGCCGACACAAGAGTCGTCGATCCGCCGCAGATTGAAGCCGGCGTTGAGCGCGCGGGCGATCAGCGCGTTGGCATCGGCGCATTCGATCGCGATCGTCTCGAAGAAATCGTCGTGGCGCAACGTCAGTCCAGCCCGTCGCGCGACGTCGGCCAGCAACCGCGCCTGCAGGTTCACGCGCCGGGCGATCCGGCGTAGGCCGTCGGGCCCGTGCCAGACCGCATAGAACGCGGCGATCACCGCCAGCAGCACCTGCGCGGTGCAGATGTTGGAGGTCGCCTTCTCGCGCCGGATGTGCTGCTCGCGCGTCTGCAACGCGAGCCGCAGGGCCGGCGCTCCGGCCGCATCGACCGAGACGCCGACCAGCCGCCCCGGCATCGCGCGCCGATAAGCGTCGCGCGTCGCGAAGAACCCGGCGTGCGGGCCGCCGAACCCCATCGGCACGCCGAAGCGTTGCGCCGAGCCAACCACCACGTCGGCGCCCATCTCGCCGGGTGGGGTCAGCAGAGCCAGCGCCAACGGATCGGCGGCGACGATCGCCAGCGCGCCGGCAGCGTGCGCCGCGTCGATCTCGGCCGATAACTCGCGGATCGCGCCTGTCGTGCCGGGATACTGCAGCACCAGCGCGAACGGCTCCGCGGCGCCGATCGCCGAGAGATCGCCCGGCGCCACATCGACCAGCCGGATACCGTGCGGCTTCGCCCTCGTCGCCAACACCGCCCTGGTCTGCGGATGCACATCGGTGGTGACCGCCAGCGTGTCGGATTTCGCCCGGCTGACGGCGTGCGCCAGCGCCATTGCCTCGGCGGCCGCGGTCGCCTCGTCCAGCAACGAGGCGTTGGCGATCTGCATGCCGGTCAAGTCGCAGATCATGGTCTGGAAGTTGAGCAAGGCCTCCAACCGGCCCTGCGCGATCTCTGCCTGATACGGCGTGTAGGCGGTGTACCAGCCGGGGTTCTCCAGCACGTTGCGCAGGATCACCGGCGGCGTGACGGTGCCGTGATAGCCCATGCCGAGCAGCGACTTCTTCAGCTCGTTGCGGGATGCGAGCTCGCGCAGCTCGGCCAGCACGGCGGCCTCGTCGATCGGGGGCGGCAGGTCGAGCGCGCGGTTGCTGCGGATGGCGGCGGGCACTGCCTTGGCGGCCAGGTCGGACAGGCTCGCTGCGCCGAGCGTGCCCAGCATGGCCGCGATCTCGATTTCGGACGGGCCGATGTGCCGGGCGACGAAGCTGTCGGATGCTTCGAGCGTCGCCAGCTCGGCGAGTTGGTCCATCACAGGGTCTCCAGGAATTCGCGATAGCCTGCCTCGTCGAGCAGGTCGTCGAAGGTTTCGGGTTCGGAAAGCTCCACTTTGAACATCCAGCCGTCACTTTCCGGCTCGCCATTCACGACGGCCGGGTCGTCAACCACCGCCTGGTTGATCTCGACCACCTTGCCGGCAAGCGGCGCGAAGACGTCAGCGGCGGCCTTGACGCTTTCGACGACTGCGACGGCGTCGCCTGGCTCGACCTCACGGCCGATCTCAGGGAGCTCGACGAACACCAGATCGCCGAGCTGTTCCTGTGCATGCTCGGTGATGCCGACGGTGACGATGTCGCCGTCCAGGCGCACCCATTCGTGGTCCTTGGTGTAGCGGGTCTCGGGGATGCTGCGGTCCGGGTCAGGTTTGATTGCCATGGCTCGTTCCTCTGCGGGTGAGGGTCAGGATCACCTGTCCCGCTCTGCGGGAGAGGTCGGTTCGCGAAGCGAGCAGGGTGAGAGTGCCCACACGTCCCAGCACCCTCACCCGCCGCGCTTTGCGCGGCGACCTCTCCCGCAGAGCGGGAGAGGTGGATAGGGGCCCTATCTGACATAGCGGTGGGGGACGAACGGCAGCGGGGCGACGACGGCGGGCAAGGGCTTGCCGCGCACCATAAGGTGCAGGCTGGTGCCGTCGTCGGCCAGGTCGCGCCGCACATACCCCATTGCGATGGGCGCATTGAGCGTCGGCGAGAAGCCGCCGGAGGTGACCGTGCCGGCGGCGGTCCCATCATCGGCAACGATGTCCGTCAGTGCGCGGGCGAGCGCACGGCCCTCCGGCCGGATGCCGACACGAAGGCGCGGGGTGCCGGTCTGCATCTGGTCGCGGACGACCTCGGCGCCGGGGACGTCCCAGGCGGCGCGGCGCCGCTTGCCGATCACCCAGAGCAACCCGGCCTCGACCGGCGTGGTCAGCTCATCGATGTCGTTGCCATAAAGGCAGAAGCCGGCCTCCAACCGCAGCGAATCGCGGGCGCCGAGTCCGGCGGGCGCGACCTCGGGCTGTTCGACCAGCGCCTGCGCCAGCGCTTCAGCGTGGTCGGCGGGGACTGAGATCTCGAACCCGTCCTCGCCGGTGTAGCCGGAGCGCGAGATTAGGCAGGGATTGCCGGCGACCAGCGTCTCGCTGACGCCCATGAAGGGGAGCGACGGGGCGGCGGGGCAGAGCCGTTGCAGCACCTGCGCCGCCA
>Ga0335074_10010396_pt1 | contig 13020 bp, 8 predicted proteins | sample Lox_Sample_23_FD_206715 | JGI IMG/M metagenome (GOLD analysis project Ga0335074, IMG submission 206715) | Soil microbial communities from Loxahatchee National Wildlife Refuge, Florida, United States - Lox_Sample_2.3 | ecosystem: Environmental > Terrestrial > Soil > Wetlands | place: USA: Florida...
AGCCTATCACGACTTTATCGGCTTCTACGTGGCCGAGCCGCTGGTCCAGAGAGCTTTTCGCGACACCTATGGCCTGGACGTCCAGGACCTTTTTGAGGACTTCCATAAAGCGACCGAATCTTTCCGGCGCGCGGTGAGCAAGACGATTCCGATGGCGACTCGGATCGCCTGGGCAGCGCGGCGGGACGAAATTGAGCACTCACAGCCGGGCATAACGAGGGCCCGCTACATTTACATCATGAGCCGCTCCAGTTATGAGAGGAACTGGGGCAAGCAGTACGATCGGCCCACGCTGGGGGACCGCATGCTCGCGTTCCTTGTTAAGCTATTGCCGCCCATCGGCCCGTTGCGCGCAGTGAAGCTGAAGATGCCGACTCCGCCGGTGGAGAAGCTGTTCATGGACAGCTTCGATAGGTCGGCTAAGCAGTTCGGCGCGAAAATCGATGAGGAGATGGACGGCAATTTGCATTTGGGGAACAAGAACTATGATGTCGGCGTGGTCACGCCCGCCGGCGCATACAGGCTGGACGATAACGTTCAAGCGTATTGGCTGGGACTGCTCGCCGGGAAACATTTCGCGACCGTAACGCCGGCGATCCGGGGTGAATTATTGAATTACTATAGCGACCTGAATGCGCCGATCGCTACCAAGAAAGACAAAAACAAATGGCGGCACTTGGTGGCGGAACTACAAGAGCTCAGGACGGCGCCACAGGCCGTTGCCGCGGCTGCGGGCGAACCGTAGGCAATGGGTGGACGTAGCCGTGCTGCGGCGCTCACGCTGATAGCGATTTTGCAGACGCATCCTGTGCACGCCTATTCCGTGCTCTCGCACGAGGCGATGATCGATGCGCTTTGGGACACCGGATTGCGTGCGGCTCTGCTCGCGCGTTTCCCACAGGCGACTCCGGAGCAATTGAAAGAGGCTCACTCATATGCCTATGGCGGGGCCGTGATTCAGGACATGGGCTACTATCCGCATGGCAACGGCTATTTCAGCGATTTGACGCACTATGCGCGAACGGGCGAATTCATCGAAGCCTTGCTCTCCGACTCGCAGACGCTGGACGAATATGCGTTCGCGCTGGGAGCACTATCTCATTACGCGGCAGACAACGATGGGCACCGGTTAGGGACGAACCGAGGGGAACCGATGGTGTACCGGAATCTGCAGCGCAAGTTCGGGGACGTGGTGACGTATGAGGACAATCCCACCGATCATCTGCGCACCGAGTATGCGTTTGACGTGGAACAGGTTGCCAAAGGCAATTACGCTTCGCAGGCGTATCACGATTTCATCGGCTTCAATGTAGCCGCGCCTCTGCTGCAGCGGGCCTTTCGGGAGACGTACGGATTCGAGTTGAACCAGATGCTCGACGATTTCGACCAGGCCATTGGCTCCTACCGGCACGCGTTGAGCACGCTGATTCCGCTCTTCACGCGGGTTGCATGGGCGGACCATCAAGCCGAGATCCGGCGCGCCAGGCCGAGCATGACGAAAAGGAAATTCTTGTATGCAATGAGCCGGTCGAGCTACGAACGCGAGTGGGGAAAGAAATACGATCGCCCAACGCTGGCCGATCGCATCTTGGCTTTCATCGTGAAGATCTTGCCGCCCGTTGGACGGGTGAGCGTCCTGAAGTTCAAAACCCTGAGTCCACCCGTGGAGCAACTGTTTATGGGGAGCTTCGATGTAGCGAGTTCGGAGTACCGTACCCAAGTTGGAGATGAACGGAGGCGGGCGTTGCGGCTTGTGAATACGAATTTCGACGTCGGGGTGGTGACGAAACCGGGCCAATATCGACTCCAGGACGAGACGTACGCGTACTGGTTGGATCAACTTGCGATGAGCAATTTCACGGGCCTGACCTCTGCGGTTTCAAAAGACATCCTCGCGTTCTACGGCGACTTGAGCGCGCCCATCTCCACCAAGAAGCACCCGAAACAATGGCAGCAGGTCCTGACGGAGCTGGACCAATTGAAGGAACGGTCAAGAGGTGGTGATGGCGGGGGCGATTGAATTAGAATCGGGGAAAAGGCCTCGCTTATAAGCCATTTTGGAGATAAAGCCATGTCACAGATTTTGGAAGAAGTACTGAACGCAAATCTGACTTATGCGGAGACATTTGGGCAGAAATCGAAGCTGCCGGGGCCGCCTGCGCGGCGGTTTGCAATTTTGACATGCATGGATGCGCGGCTGGATCCGGCCAAGTTCGCAGGATTGGCGGAGGGCGATGCGCACGTGATCCGCAATGCAGGCGGACGGGCAAGCGATGACGCGATTCGTTCGCTTGTCATCTCCTACAAACTGCTGGGCACGAAGGAGTGGTTTGTGATACACCACACCGACTGCGGCATGCTGACGTTCACCAACGACATCATGCACGATCTCTTATCCAAGAGCCTCGAGACGGCGATAGTAGAAGATGGACAGTGGAAAGATATTGGAAATGGTGGCGGATCTCCGGCCGGTCAGCACATTGACTGGCTGACTATTCAGGATCTGCAAAAAAGTGTTTTAGCGGATGTAACTAGAATCCGCACTCATCCATTAGTGCCGACCAGCATTCCGATCTACGGCTATATTTACGATGTAAATACCGGGAAGCTCATTGAAGTGCCAGAGGCTACGCGGGCTGGGGAAGCAGGAGCGCAGGCGCGCGCGGCGAAAAATTAACCATTACTGCACAGTTTGAAACGGCGTCTCTTCACGCTGGTACGGAGTGAGGCGAGGCGGCGTCACGTCCGGTTCGAGTAGCCACGCAGAGCGGCCGGGATAGTAGCGCAATAATTTGTCGTTTTCCTCAGTGCCGAGGTCGTGAGCCCAGACAGTTCGCGCGCTATCTATATCGGCAGCATTGTGAACCCATTCCTGGAACATGTGCTGTGGGCCGTAGCCGATGAAGACGAGCTGGTTGCCGGGCAGCCGCGCAAGCTGGTCATTGATTTGTATTCTGCCCTGCGGGTCGCCGTAGTTAATGAAATCCCAGGCTTCGTAGCGGCCCCATGCCGCGACGGCCGCCTGGTTGCCGAACGCATGCAAGCCGTACCAGAAGAAAAACTGCGCGGCGCAGAGACAAAAGACGATCGTGCCTAGCTCGAATCTGAGGCGGTTCAGCCTTTGAAGTCCCACGACGCTGACAAGAATGAAGAGGCAAGTAACGGCCGCGATGTAATGCGGATAGAAATAGGGGTAGAAGTTAGTGCCAAATGCGAAGAGGAGTAACGTTATAGCGACCAAAGCGAAGCGCCACACTCTGAGCGTTGTCAGAAAAGCTAGCAGCGGCAGATACAGCGGAGCTAGAAAGAAGAAACGATAGAAACGGATACGGAAGAATAAGCGATCAAAGTAAGTTGAAACGGTATCGGTTGTATCGCCGTGAATAGCCGTCTCGGCTTTGTAATCGAGCTCCTGTTCGGAATTCAGCGGTCGATGAGGGACCGGGTTCCGTTGAAATGTAAAGGTGGCGGGGATTCCGTATTGGTAGCGATAGAGCATGTAAGGCAGCGTTACCCAGCTATGAGTAACTGCCTTGTTCTGTACGAGCACTACTCCGCCAGCGGCGCACAGAATCGCCGCATTGAGCGCGAGTGGCCTAAGCGCGCCGCGGTCGCGAAGTAGCGCCGGGATGAGGAACAGCAGCACAGCAGCAAGTAAAAGCAGGAATTCGAACGGACGGGTGAGCAATTGGAGGGCAAGGCCAAGACCCATGAGTACGGCAGGGAGCTTGCGGCGATGCTCAAGCAGCCGCGGCAGGGCTCCGAACACCAGGCAGCCCGCGGAGGCCGAGACTGCGCCGCCCCAGTAGCAGTTCATCCAATAAGAGAGCGGACCGAATTCCATCACGGCGAGAAGGCCGCCGACGAGCGCCCAGCCGGGAGTTGTCCAGGCGCGGAGCATCCAGTAGCAAAGCGAGCAGAGAGCGCCGATGGAAAGAAGAACTCCGGCCCAGGGATGGCCGAAGAGTATCCAGCCCAGCGCGAGAAACAGGCCTTGGCCGAGCGGGAACATGGCGCTGTAAGTCGGCTGCTGGATGACAAAGAGTTGTTCGAAGAAGGCAGGCAATGCGTGCGGAGGATTAGCGAATCGGAAGTGACGGAGCGTGTCTGCGAGCAGGATGTAGCTAAAATCGTCGGAACCGCTGGGGATGGGAGCAGGGCTGTGAGGCAGCAGAGCGAGACGAAGCGCGATGGGAAGTGCAAAGAGCAGGAGCATGCACCAGCCGGTGCGGCTTGCGAAATTGAGCACACGCGAGCGGAGCGATGAACTGGCAAAGAGAAGCGCGGTGACAAGGACTAAGACGGCGAGTTCGATCCAGTCGAGCGGGCCGAAGCCGAGGGGATCATCAGGGGAGAGAAAGGCGCGGGGATGAAACGGCGCGGATGCAAGGAAGGCCAGCATCGTTCGCGATGGTAGCGCGATCAGGCGTTCTGGCTATAGAAGTGGAGGCAAACTCCCGATGGAACGATCATGTGAAATTCGCGTCGGCCCCAGGGTTTGAGCTCGAGCGGGCCCACCCGTGCCGCAATTCCACGGTACTCCTCGTACAGTGCGTCGAGGTTGGAAACACCAATGCTGAAGCTGGTGTTGTTCGCCCATTCGCGATTATCATTCACAATCAGGTTGATGGCGGTCGCGTCGCGCCGGATTCCCGCCATGGCTTCGTTCTGCCAAGTGACGGAGAACCCCATCTGCTCCGTGTAGAATTTCAACGCGTCTGCCAAGCTGCCGCCGGCCGGAATCAGCGGGGTGATGGAGAGCAGAGATGAGTGTTCGACAAACATCGAGCTATTCTAGCGCCGCGGCGCGATACTCCGTCATCTTGCCGGCCTCTCCAGTCACCTCACCCGCAGCGGCTCGGATTGTTCGCAGCGCATGGTATACGTCACGCCTGACGCGATACCGGCGCAGGCATTTTCGGTGGCGGAGCAGAGGAGTCCGCTATGCGAATTCATAGCTCTGGTGGGGGACGTTTCGGGGACGAAGGAATTGAAAGGCCTTTTCGGCCCAAGCGAGCGGCGCAAAGTACTACCATAGTTGACAATGCTGGTCCGCGGATCCGCGTCGCAAATGGCTACGCGTTCGCCGCGATCATGTGCAGGAATTCGGAAATCGAGTACCGATAAGAAATCTTGAGAGTCTTTATAGCCGAGCCAAGGTGACGGAGGCCTTACGAGAAATGGCAGGTAAGAACGCGGCACAACGAGAATTCTTTCTCGCTCAACCCCGATACGAACCTCTGCCGTCCGTTTGGGAAGAAGATGATGCCGAATTATTGGAGCGAATGCTCGATTTTTATCCCCGGCAGACGCCTAAGCGCATTCTAGATGCGACCGTGAACGGTGGCCGATTCTGGCGAGGGAGCACGCGTCCCGTCATTGGGATGGACATTTGCGTCAAGCACCGGCCAGCCCTTGTGGGAGACAACACGAACATGCCATTTCGGGAGGGGGCGTTTGACGTAATCGTTTACGACCCGCCCCACATCCCGAACCAAGGCAAGGACAAAGTGAAGGACTTTAACGTTCGATTCGGACTAGTGGTTCGGTCCTCGAAAGAGAACCAGTACACTTTCACTCATACGTTCCGGCCGTTCCTGCAGCAGGCTCACTGGGTGTTACGCGATGAGGGGATTCTTCTTTGCAAGATCACCGACTATATCCATCACCATCAATACCAATGGGCTCATTTGGAGTTCATCCATGCGGCTATACAGACTGGATTTAGGGCGTGCGATTGCATCATCAAAATACGCAAAGGCCCGATCATAGACCCAAAGTGGAAGAATGCGCACCATAGCCGACGTCAGCACTGCTACTGGCTAATTTTCCGTAAGTCCGTGAAATGCGAATAGCTTGGTTTGATAGCCGTGCAACGCTCGATCCACCCGCTTAGCGCGTCCCGGCAAGTGGCGTTTTATCAGTTGCTCGTAGCAGCTCGAAGAAGTTGGCTCATCGATGGTCTGCGAGAGGCTCTTAAGACCGCCGATCCAAAGGCAGTAAAGAATCAGCTCTCGATCTATGTGCCGTTCGACGTGCAGCAAATCCTTGCTAGTGTCGGCGTTCGTGATGAGCACGTGTTTCCAGTTCCGGTTCTACTTGAGACCAAGCCAACGCTAGTCGGTTATTACAGGCTCCTGCTTGGGATACCGCAAAAGAGTTTCTACAGAGGCGACACTGGCATGGGCCAATTCAGGAGCATGGAAACACGTGGTTTCCTGAACGCTAAGAGACGGCCTGATCTTGAGAGCTTCTGTGAGGCAATGGCAGACAGCCTATCAGATCTAGTACGTAAAGTGGCTCTCCAGCTATCCGCTCGGGATATAAGCGAGCTTCCGCTGCTAACCTTAGGTTCTCAATTTCAGGGCGGGAACAACAATATCATTGGAAGACAAGCCGCCGCAAACATTTTCGTGGCTGTGTCGGAGCTGGTCAGGGATCACATCGTTAAGGAGGATCAGCGGAGAATCACGATTGAGAACTCATCGGGGAGGAAAGTCGTCATCACACTAGGAAGCGATCCTGATATCCGCATCCAAGAGGAATTCAACAGCAACATGCGCAACAAAGTCGCCATTGAGATCAAGGGTGGCACGGATGTTAGCAACGCACATAATCGCGCTGGCGAAGCTGAGAAATCTCATCAGAAGGCGAAAAAGCAGGGATTTCGAGATTACTGGACAATCATTTCTAAGATCGGTTTAGATGTCGATAAGCTCAGATCCGGTTCGCCGACTACAAACTCGTGGTTTGACGTGGGCCAGGTTCTCAGTCGTGATGGCGCAGACTGGGAAGAGTTCAGGAGTCGATTCATTGACGCTTGTGGCATACCCCTTGCACCACGCGGCCGTGGCCAAAAGTAGCTATTGGGGTCTCTCCAGCCACTTCACGCGCTGCGGCTCGGATTGTTCGCAACGCATGGTATCCGTCACGCCTGACGCGATGTCGGCACAAGCGTTTTCGGTTGCGGAGCGCAACGCGGCTTGCTCACTCTTGGCTGAAACTGTCTTGCACGCAGTGCGGCCCTGGTACACCATGCAGGCTTCGACGCGGTAGCGCGGGCCGTGCAATGTCGAATACGCCACCAGCGCTAGAAACGCCACGACGAAAATAGCGATGATGACGCCGATCCTGTTCAGGCTAGGCCTCGCTGAAGAAATTGCCCATTTCGCGGAATTTTGCGTATCGCTGTTCGATGATTCGGTCCGGCAACACTCCGTCCAGATCGCCGAGTGCGGTCCCGAGCGTGAGCCGAAGCGACGAGATCGCCGCATCGGGATCGAGATGGGCTCCGCCGGGGGGCTCGGGCACGATGCCGTCAATCAATTTCATCTGCAGCAGATCGGTCGAGGTCATGCGCAAAGCAGCGGCGGCCAGCGGCGCTTTGCCGGAATCGCGCCAGATGATAGCCGCGCAGCTTTCCGGCGCAATTACGCTATAGTAAGCGTTCTCGAGCATATAGACCCGGTTGGCGACCCCCAGCGCCAACGCGCCTCCGCTGCCACCTTCGCCGATGATCACTGCAATGACAGGAGCGGCAAGGCGCGACATCTCCCGGAGATTGTACGCGATTGCTTCCGCCTGGCCGCGCTCTTCGGCATCGATGCCGGGGTAGGCGCCCGGCGTATCGATAAGCGTGATAATGGGCCGACGAAACTTCGAGGAGAGTTGCATCAGCCGCAGCGCCTTGCGGTAGCCCTCCGGCTTGGGCATGCCGAAGTTACGCAGCAATTTTTCCTTTGTGTCACGGCCTTTTTGCTGCCCGATGATCATGACGGGCCGGCCTTCGAAAAAGCCCATTCCGGCAACGATCGACTTGTCGTCGCCGAAGAACCGGTCGCCGTGCAGCTCTTGAAAGCCGGTGATCAGGCCTTCAATGTAGTCGCGCGAGTGAGGGCGCTTGGGGTGACGCGCCAATTGCACGCGCTGCCAACTGGGATTGGTAAGCGGCTGTTCCGCCGGTCCGTTGGTTTCCGCCGGGATATCTTGGGAATCTTCTTCGTCGGGCATGTCAGCTCGCCAAAATCTCCATCGATTCGGGACCGCAGATTCTCTCCAGTTCGGCGCGGAACTCCTTGTCCGGGCGGACTTTCGTGGTCACGTCCATGACGACGGAGAAATCGTGCGGTTTCTCCAACCGCAGCCGGACTTCGGTCGCGCCGCGCTTTCGAACGAACAGCTCGTTTAGGGCGTCCGCCTTTTCGGGTGACGCCTCATCTTTCAACCAGATGCGGATGGAGATCAAGGAAGGCAGATCCACGCGCGCATCCTCCAACTTGACCATTTCCTGAATAGAAAGTTTCGGGGGACCGCTTTCCTCGGGCAGAACAGCGGCACGCACGAAGACGGGGGAATCCTCTTTCATGACGGACAAGAAATCTTCATAGCGATTGGCGAAAACCATGCAGTCTGCAACACCGCGTCCATCGTCGATCTTCATCGCCGCCCAGTATTTTCCTTCACGGTTGGTCTTGCGCACAATGCTCGTCACAATCCCACAGAGTTTTACCTCGGTGTTCTTTTCGAGCTGTTCGAGCTTGTCCGTGTAATGACTGGTCAAGTCCGTGACCTTATCTTTGAAGCGATCGAGAGGGTGGCCGGAAACGTAGATACCCAGCACTTCCTTTTCTCCGGCGAGCTTCTGGTCCATGGTCCAATCGGGAAGAGCGACCAGCGTGTGTTGCGCGGGTTGAGACTCGGCGAAGAAACCGAAGAAATCGTGTTGGCCGACGGCGCGGCCGCGCGACATCTGCATGGCGGATTCCAGGGCGCGGTCGAGAGCCTCAGTCAACTGCGCGCGATTGGCGCCGGTGGAATCGAGAGCGCCCGCTTTGATAAGGCTTTCGAGCACACGCCGATTCACGTTGGCGAGATTGACGCGCTCGCAGAAATCATAGATGGAAGCGAATGCCCCGTCTTGCTGGCGCGCGGCGACAATCGCTTCGATAGCCCCTTGGCCGGCATTCTTCACGGCGCCGAGGCCGAAGCGAATGGCATCGCCCGCGGGGGTGAAGTGAAAATCGCTCTGATTGACGTCGGGCGGCAGAACAGGAATGTTCATTTCACGGCATTCGTTGATGTACTTCACAATCTTGTCGGTATTGCCGGATTCCGAGGTAAGCAAGGCGGACATGAACTCAACCGAGTAATGAGCCTTCAGGTATGCGGTGACATAGGCGAGGTAAGCGTAGGCGGCGGAGTGGGATTTGTTGAAGCCGTAACCGGCAAACTGCTCCATCAGATCGAAGATCTTGGCGATCTTTTTCGGAGGGTAGCCGCGCTGGGTGGCGCCGCTGATAAAACGGGCGCGCTGCTTAGCCATCTCTTCGGCGTTTTTCTTGCCCATGGCGCGGCGCAGAATATCGGCCTCGCCGAGCGAATATCCGGCCAACGCATTCGAGATCTGCATGACCTGCTCTTGATAGAGGATGACGCCGTAGGTTTCTTCGAGGATCTCCTGCAACTCGGGCAGATCGTAGACAATAGGCTTACGGCCGTGCTTACGGTCAATGAAATCGGGAATCATGCCGCCCTGAATCGGGCCGGGACGGTAGAGCGCGTTCAAGGCGCAGAGATCTTCGATACGGTTCGGCTGATACCGCCGCAGGATGTCCTGCATCCCGGGCGATTCGAACTGAAAAACGCCACTGGTGAGACCCAGGCTAAAGATCTTTTCGTAAGTGGCCGAATCATCGAGTGGGAGATCCTCGACCACGACGCTTTCGTTTCGGTGCTTGCGGATCAGCTTGAGCGCTTCCTCGATGATGGTGAGCGTCGTCAGGCCGAGAAAATCCATTTTGAGAAGACCCAGCTTCTCGAGCCCGACCATGTCGTACTGCGTCACAATTTCCTGCTTGTTGGTGACAAACAGCGGGACGAGATCGCGCAGCGGTACGGACGAGATGACGACGCCGGCGGCGTGCATGCCGGCGTTCCGGCACACGCCTTCGAGTTTCAGGCTGATATCCAGCACTTCCTTGACGCGGGGCTCCCTGGCTGCGGCCTCCTTGAGCTCAGGATCTTCGATGGCGTCTTTTAACTTGATATTGAGCTGGCGCGGAACAAGCTTTGAGATGCGATCGACCTCTGCGAAGCTCATGTCGAGTACGCGGCCCACATCTTTAATGGCCGCCTTGGCGGCGAGCGTGCCGAAGGTGATGATTTGCGCGACCTGTTCGCGGCCGTATTTTTCAGTGACGTATTGGATCACCTCTCCACGCCCGTTGCCGCAGAAGTCGATGTCGATATCGGGCATGCTGATGCGCTCCGGGTTGAGGAAACGCTCGAAGAGCAGGCCATATTCAAGAGGATCGATATCGGTGATCTCCATCGCGTAGCTGACCAGGCTGCCGGCAGCAGAGCCGCGGCCGGGACCTACGGGAATGCCTCGCTGCTTTGCGAAGCGGATGAAGTCCCACACGATCAGAAAATATCCAGAGAAGTTCATCTGCTGGATCATGCGGATCTCGCGCTCGAGGCGCTCGACGTACTGGGGCAAGTCGTGCTTCAGGCGGCCTTGCGTTCGCAGGGATTCAAGACGCGGGCGACGCCGGTCAAAACCTTCGCGCGCGATGTAAGCGAAATAGGTATCCGGGGTGTGCCCTTCCGGCACCTCGAAACGCGGAAACGGATCTTTAACTTTTTCGAGCTTGACGCGGCAGCGCTGGGCGATGTCCCAGGTGCGGTCAAGCGCGTCCTCAACTTCGCTGAAGCGCGTCATCATCTCGGCGCGCGTTTTGACGTAGAACTCGGGCGTGGTGAAGCGCATCCGGTTCGGGTCTGACATGGTCTTGCCGGTTTGGATGCACAGCAGAATTTCGTGCGCACGAACATCATCGTGCGTCAGATAGTGGGCATCGTTCGTGACGACCAGCGGGATACCGGTTTCGGCAGACATGCGACGAATTTGCGGCATAACCTGCTTGTCAGGATCGAGGCCGTGGTCCTGCATCTCTAGGAAGAAATTATTTTTGCCGAACAGGTCCGTGTATTCGTTGGCAAGCCGCCTGGCATCTTCGTAGCGGTCCGCCATGATGGTCTCGTTGATGTCACCACGCAGGCACGCGGACATCGCAATCAAGCCCTTCGAATGTCGCGCCAGCAGGTCCTTATCTATACGCGGCTTGTAGTAGAAGCCATCGAGGTAACCGGTCGAAACCAGTTGAATGAGATTCTTGTAGCCTTCTTGCGTTTCACACAGCAGAACGAGGTGGTTGTAGCGATCTGAATCCGATTTGACCTTATGTCCGTTCTGCGAGACGTAGACCTCGCAGCCGATGACTGGATGGACACCGGCAGCCGCCGCTTCGTTGTAGAATTCAACCGCGCCGAATAGGTTGCCGTGATCGGTCATGGCGATGGCGGGCATTTTCTGCTGCTGGACGACGTCCATCAGCTTCTTGATGTCGCAGGCTCCATCGAGCAACGAGTAGTCGGTATGGCAGTGGAGGTGAACGAACGGGCGTTCGGACATGAGGACTACTTCAGTTTACCGGGAGTGGGGCATTGTACTGGGGGCCTTCTGCATGTAATTGAAAATCCGTGGCTAGGGCCTTGCGTGAGGCAAAATGCCTGACAAAAAATAACCGAATGTTAATCGCTCTGTAACAGCCGTTCGATAACTTCGGGAAGATTATGACCAAATTTGGGAGTCTTCTTGTGGTTTGCGTGCCGCTAATGGCATGGCAGCTTTGGGCGGCAGATCCGCCCCGTGCGGTAACACCCGCGGAGGGAGGTTCCGCGGCACCCGTAGAGGCAAGTGCGGCACCAGCCGCGCCCGAGCCTGCGAATTCGAGTGTGGCTGTTGCGTCACCCGACGGGAGTGCTTCAGCGGGCGCAGCTCCGAGCGCGAATGCATCGACGGCTGCCAGTATGGATGATCTGAATCAGCTTCGGAAGCGGATTGCGGAACAAGAGGAGGCGATCAAGAAGCTGCAACAAGCCGTCGACGCGCAACGCGCGCTGTTGGAAAAGGCTGTGCAGTCCTTGAGCGCACCGGGGCAGGGTGGGACTGCGACGCCGGTTGTGGCAGGTACCGACGCCCTCGCCACGGCGGCGCCGGTGAAAATTGTGCCGGCGGTGAACGTAGCTCGTCCAAACATTGGGTGGCAGCACCCCGAGACCGAGCCCCGCTCGCCACTCAGCATTCACATCGGCGAAACGACATTCACGCCGTTAGGATTTGTTGACGCCACGTTCTTTGCGCGCTCCACCAACGTGGGGAGCGGTATCGGGACTAATTTTGGCAGCGTTCCGTTTGTCAATACGACGGGAGGCAACATCTCCGAAACCAACTTCTCGACCCAGAACAGCCGGATCGGCTTCAGAGTCGATACCGAGTTGCTGGGGACCAAACTTCTCGGTTACTTCGAGGCTGACTTTTTAGGCCAGCCGCCCCCAACGGTTTTCGTGACCAGCAACGCCGATACGTTCCGGATGCGCAACGTCTTCGTGGATGCGCGCAAGGGCTGGTTCGAAGTGTTGGGCGGCCAGGATTGGTCGATGCTGACTCCGAACCGCGTTGGCCTGTCGCCGATACCGAGCGACATCTTCTATACGCAGAACATGGACACGAATTACCAGGCGGGCTTGGTTTGGTCACGTCAAACGCAGTTTCGCTTTGTGGCTCACCCGAGCGACGATTTCGCGATCGGCCTGTCGCTCGAGAATCCGCAACAATACGGCGGCGGTTCGGGCGGTGGCTCCGTGATCACGGTGCCGACTGCCTACGCCAGCCTGCTGACCAACAATGCGCAGATCAACAATGGTGTGAGCGTCACCAGCACACCCAGCTTGTACGGTGGCACCAACACGCCCAACGTGGCGCCGGACATCATCGGCAAAGCCGCTTACGACGCGCACTTGGGTGACAGCATCCTCCACTTCGAACTGGGTGGCCTGATCAGCAACTTCAGAGTGGAAGAAGGTTCGGGCACGGCGAAGGCTCCATACACCAGCCAGTCTGCCACCGGCTACGCGGGCGAGTTCAACATGAATCTCGGGTTCACCAAGAACTTCCGG
>Ga0335074_10010398_pt1 | contig 13020 bp, 10 predicted proteins | sample Lox_Sample_23_FD_206715 | JGI IMG/M metagenome (GOLD analysis project Ga0335074, IMG submission 206715) | Soil microbial communities from Loxahatchee National Wildlife Refuge, Florida, United States - Lox_Sample_2.3 | ecosystem: Environmental > Terrestrial > Soil > Wetlands | place: USA...
GTCCGGCGGCGCGGTCGTGTCGCTGGCGCGCGGTTTCCACTTCCTGGATTTCGACACGGGCGAAGTGGCACTGATCCGCGACCCCGAGCCGGGCCGACCGGCCAACCGGCTGAACGACGGCAAGGTTGACAAGCGGGGACGGTTCATCGCGGGATCGATGGACACGATGGAGGACGGTCCGAACGGGGCGCTGTACCGGCTCGACCCGGATCTCACGATCACGACGCTGGATACGGGCATCATCGTCAGCAACGGGCCGTGCTGGAGCCCGGATGGCGGCACGCTGTATTTCGCCGATAGCTGGTCCGGCGAAATTTCCGCCTATGACTACGACCAGGCGAGCGGTACGGTCGCGAACAAGCGGTGCTTCTGCACCCGGGATCGCGACGGCGGCGGATTCGACGGCGCGACGGTGGATGCGGAGGGCTGCGTCTGGAGCGCGCATGTCTATGTCGGTCGCCTGGTGCGCTATCGGCCGGACGGCTCGGTCGATCGCGTCATCGAGATGCCGGTGAAGAAGGTGACCAGCGTGATGTTCGGCGGTCCGAATCTCGACGTGCTGTACGTCACGTCGATGGCCAAGCCGCCGCTGCCGCGCTTTCCCTCTGACGGCGTGCTGCGCGGTTCGCTGTTTGCGATCTACGATCTCGGCGTGCGGGGCCTGCCGGAGCCGCGCTTCGCCGGCTGAGCGTCCGTGTCATGGCTTGCCGCGCTGGGCGAAGCCCGGCGGCGGCGGGTCTGCCTTCCCGGCTCAGCCATAGGTCGCGAGCAGCGCCCGCATGCGCCAGGCGGCGCGGTCCGGGTCGCGAATCAGGCCGGCCTTGTCGGCGAGCCGGAACACCTCGGCGTAGTGCAGGATGCCGCGCGCCGACTCCATGCCGCCGAGCAGGTGGAAATGCTCCTGATGCCCGTTGAGCCAGGCCAGGAACACCACGCCGGCCTTGTAGAACTGCGTCGGCGCCTCGAAGATCCGGCGTGAGAGCGGCACGGTCGGGCCGAGGATGGCGCGGTAGCCGGCAACATCTCCCGCGGCCAGGCACGCGAGCGCCGCCGCGGCAGCGGGCGCGATCGGATCGAAGATCCCAAGCAGCCCGTGCGAGTGGTGCCCCCCGTCGCCCTCGATCGTGGCGGCGAAGTTGAAGTCGTCGCCTGTGTACATCTTCACGCCGTCGGGCAGGCGCGCGCGCAGGATCTCCTCCTGCGCCTGGTCGAGCAGCGAGATCTTGATCCCGTCGATCCGGTCGCGATGGTCCTCGATCAGGGCCAGCACCGTGCCCATCGCGGTGGTGACGTCGCTGCTGCCCCAGTAGCCGGCCAGATGCGGATCGAACATGTCGCCGAGCCAGTGCAGGATGACCCTGTCGCTTGCCTGGTCGATGAGGCGCCCGTAGACGCGGCGATATTCGTCGGCCGAGCGAGCGACGCGGCACAACGCACGGCTCGCCATCAGAATCGCCCGGCCACCGCAGCGTTCGACATGCGCCAGTTGTTCCTCGTAGGCCGCGGCGACATCGTCGAGACTGGTGGCCGCGGACGCATCGAGCTGGTCGGTCCCGACGCCGCAGGCGAGATCGGCCCCCTCGACCGTGCGCGCTTCGGCGAGCGAGCGCCGGATCAGTTCCTTCGCGCCCTGCCAGTCGAGTCCCATGCCCCGCTGTGCCGTGTCCATCGCTTCGGCGATCGCGAAGCCGAGCGTCCAGAGGTGATGGCGGAACCGCAGCGTCGCGTCCCAGTCGACCACCGGCGCCCGCCAAGGGTTGCCCGAGCGCAACGGATCCATCACCACATGCGCCGCGGCATAGACGCTGCGCACGCGGATCGGCGGCCCGGACATCGGAAACACCGAGGGCTCGCCGAGCGCGTAGTCGGACAGAACGCCCGTCATGTCGGGCAGGCTGATGGATGGCATCGGTTTACGTCCCCGCTCTGGCTCGGACCGTCATGCGGCGGGCGGGCTGGACCGGAGACCGCATCCGGCGCTTGACCGGCCGCCGCTTGCGGTATAGCATTGGATCGTTCCAATTCACAAGGGCGGCAAGAGGCTGAATTCGTGGGCAGAAATTTGGACGGTCCAAGTGCCATGGAGGGGGAGTCGCCGCAGCGGGCGACGATCCGCGACATCGCGCGGGCGGCCGGCGTGTCCAAATCGACCGTCTCGCTGGTGCTGAACGGCAGCGACCTGGTGAAACCGCAGACCCGCGCTCGCGTGACCGAGGCGATGCAGGCGCTCGGCTACGTCTACAACCGCAGCGCGGCGCGACTGCGCGGTGCCGGCAATCCCGTCATCGGCATGGTCATCAACGATCTCGCCAACCCGTTCTACACGGAGCTCGCGATAGGCATCGAACGCGGCTGCCAGACCGCGGCGGTGGTGCCGTTCCTCGCCAACACCGCGGAAAGTCCGGTGCGCCAGGCGCAGGTGATTCGCTCGATGCGTGAACACGGCGCGTCCGGACTGATCCTGGCGCCGGCGCTCGACACCGACGCGGCGCAACTCGATGCGCTCACCGGCGCGCTGCCCGTGGTGTTCGCCATGCGCCACCCGCGCGGCGCCCGCGGTTCCGCCGTCATGCCGGACAATCGCGGCGGCGCCCGCACCGCGACCGCGCATCTGATCGCGCTCGGTCATCGCCGCATCGCCTTCCTTGGCGGCATGCCGGGCATGGCGGTGCGCGGCGAACGCCAGGCGGGCTATCGCGACGCGCTGCGCGCGGCGGGCATCGCGTTCGATCCGGCACTGGTCGCCGACGCGCGGCCGACGCGCGAGGGTGGCCGCACGGCGCTGGCGCAGGTGCTCGCCCTCGCCGATCCGCCGACCGCCTGTCTCGCCTACAACGACGTGGTGGCGATCGGGACGCTGCACGCGCTGGCCGATCGCGGCCGCGTCGCCGGGCGCGACTTCGCCGTGGTGGGCTTCGACGACATCGCCGAGGCGCGCCAGATGTCACCGCCGCTCACCACCATCGCGGTCAATGGCGAAGGATTGGGCGAGCGGGCGGCACGGCTGCTGCTGCGGCTGATCGAGCAGCCCGGCGCGAAAGATGAAATCGTGATCGGTGCGACGCAACTGGTGGTACGCCAGTCCTGCGGCGCCCGGCTGACAGCGGGGGCGGCGTGATGGCGGTGCGATGGGGGTTGATTGGTGCGAGCACGATCGCCCGTGAATGGGTGATCGGCGCGATCCGTGCCACCGGTGGCGAGGTCACCAGCCTGTTCAGCCGCGACCCGGCGCGCGGCCGGGACTACGCCGCGGCGAACGGCATCCCACACGTCGCCCCCGAGCTGGAGGCGTTGCTGCAGGACGCGGCGATCGACGCCGTTTACATCTCCACCACCAACGAGCAGCACGCGGCGCAGACCCTGGCCGCCGCCGCCGCCGGCAAGCACGTGCTGTGCGAAAAGCCGCTGGCGCTGACGCTCCCCGAGGCACGAGAGATGGTCGCCGCTTGCCGCGCGCGCGGCGTGGTGCTCGGCACCAATCACCATCTGCGCAATGCCGCGACGCACCGCGCGATGCGGGCGGCGATCGCCGCGGGGCGCATCGGCCGGCCGCTGTTCGCGCGCGTCTTCCATGCGGTGTTCCTGCCGCCGCATTTGCAAGGCTGGCGCATCCACGATCCGGGCACCGGCGCCGGCGTCGTGATGGACATCACCGTGCACGACGGTGACACGCTGCGTTTCGTACTGGATGACGAGCCGGTCGCCGTCACCGCCATGACCCAGCGCGCCGGCATGGGTGAAGGCGTGATCGAGGACGGGGTGATGGGCGTGATCCGCTTCCGCTCCGGCCTGCTGGCGCAGTTCCACGACGCCTTCACCACCCGCCACGCCCGCACCGGGTTTGAGGTGCACGGCACGGAAGGCTCGCTCATCGCGACCGACTGCATGACGCAGCAGCCGGTCGGCACCGTGATCTTGCGTCGGGCGGATGGCGAGGAGGCGCTGGCATTGCAGCACGAGGGTCTCTACGAGCGCGCGCTGCGTGCCTTCCACGCCGCCGTCGGTGGCACCGGCGCGCCGGCGGCCGACGGCGTGGACGGCGTGCGGTCGCTGGCCATCGCGCTCGCGACGCTGCAGGCGGCGCGCAGCGGTGCTGAGACCGCGATCGAGCCGGGGCTCTGAGCGCAGCATGGGCTTTCCCCGCGTCCTGACAGCCGACGAGGCCGCCGCCCTGATCCCGGACGGCGCCACGGTTTCGGTCTCCTCCTCCTCCGGTCTCGGCTGTCCCGATGCGGTGCTGGCCGCGATCGGGCGGCGCTTCGCGGCAACGGGCGCGCCGCGCAACCTCACCACGCTGCATCCGATCGCCGCCGGCGACATGTACGGCATTAAGGGCGTGGATCACCTGGCGCAGCCGGGACTGATCGCCCGTATCATCGCCGGATCGTACCCGTCCGGCCCGTCTTCCGCCGAGCCGCCGCGGATCTGGCAGATGGTCGAGGCCAACGCGATCCCGGCGTATAACGTTCCGTCCGGCATCCTGTTCGACATGCACCGCGACGCGGCGGCGCGGCGCCCGGGCGTGCTGACGAAGATCGGGCTCGACACCTTCGTCGATCCGGATCGCGAGGGCTGCGCGATGAACGCGCGCGCCGCCGCCGAGCCGGTGGTGCGCAAGCTGCGCTTCGCCGACGATGACTGGCTGTTCTTTCCGGCGATCGTGCCGCAGGTCGCGATCATCCGCGCGACCACGGCGGATGAGCGCGGCAATCTCTCCTATGAGCACGAGGGCGGCTATCTCGGCCCGCTCGACCAGGCGCTGGCGGCGCACAACAACGGCGGTGTCGTGATCGCGCAGGTCAAGCGCCTGGCGAAGTCGGGCACGCTGCGCCCGCTGCAGGTGCATGTGCCCGGCGTGCTGGTCGATGCGATCGTCGTCGCGCCCGAGCAGATGCAGACGACGCAGACCGGCTACGATCCAGCGATCTCCGGCGAGGTGTTCCGCCCGCTCGACAGCTTCGACCCAGTGCCGTTCGGCGTCGCCAAGGTGATCGCCCGCCGCGTCGCGCAGGAGCTGCGGCATGGCGACGCCGTCAATCTCGGCTTCGGCATTTCCGCCAACGTGCCGCGGATCCTGCTGGAGGAAGGCCGGCACGGCGAGGTCACCTGGGTGATCGAGCAGGGCGCGGTCGGCGGCGTGCCGCTGCTCGATTTCCAGTTCGGCTGCGCCAGCAACGCCGAGGCGATGATGCCCTCGCCATACCAGTTCACCTATTTCCAGGGCGGCGGCTTCGACCTGTCGCTGCTGTCCTTCCTGCAGATCGGGCCGGACGGCAGCGTCAACGTCTCGCGTCTCGCTGCGCGCCCGCACGTCACCGCCGGCGCCGGCGGCTTCGTCGACATCACCGCCAATGCCCGGCGCATCGTCTTCGCCGGACTCTACACCGCCGGTGCCGATCTGGCGGTGAATGATGCCGGGCTGGTGATCCGCCGCGAGGGCAAGGTGCGCAAGCTTGCGGGCGCGGTCGATCACGTTACCTTCTCCGGTCGCCGCGCCGCGCGTCACGGGCAGCGCGCCACCTACATCACCGAGCGCTGCGTGCTGGAACTGACGCCGGATGGGCTCGTCGTGACCGAGCTCGCCCCAGGAGTTGATCTGGAGCGCGACGTGCTGGCGCAGGCGGAGTTCCCGCTGCTGGTGCCGGCGCCGCCGCGACGCATGGATGCCGCGCTGTTCCGCCCGGGTCCGATCGGGCTCAGTCTCGCCGGAGCGCCGACGTGAGCGTTGCGCTGGACATTGCCGACGGCACGGCGCTGATCCGGCTCGACCGGCCGGAGAAGCTGAACGCGCTGGACGCGGCGATGATCGCCGCACTGTCCGATGCCGCCGACCGGATCGACGCCGACCCGACTCTGCGCATGGCGATTCTGACCGGCGCCGGTCGGGCATTCTGCGTCGGCGGCGACGTTGCGGCGTGGAGTGCGCTCGATCCGATCGCCATGGGGCAGCGCTGGGTGCGTGAAGGGCACCGCGTGTTCGACAAGCTGGCACGATTGCGCGTGCCGCTGATCGCGGTGCTGAACGGGCCGGCATTGGGCGGAGGCATGGAACTCGCGGGCCTCGCGGACCGGCGCATCGCGGAGGCGGGCGCCGTGCTGGGACTGCCGGAAACCGGCATCGGAATGGTGCCGGGCTGGTCGGGCACGCAGCGCCTGGTGCGACGCTTCGGCGCGGGACCGGTGCGCCGCATGGCGCTGTTCGGCGAGCGCTTCGACGCGGACGCGGCGTATCGCGTGGGGCTGGTCGACGAGGTGGTCGGTGCCGGCGAGGGTCTGGCGCGGGCAAGGGGCTTGGCGACGGAAGCTGCCGGCCGCGGACGACTGGCCGCGATCCTGGCCAAGCAGATGATCAACGCCGCCGAGACCGAGGAGGGCGGCGCGGTGCTCGAAATGCTCGCCGCCTCCGTCGTCAGCGGCACTGCGGAGTTGGCGGAAGGCGTCGCGGCATTTCGCGAGCGGCGCAAGCCGCGCTTCGACTGAGGATCGCATCGGGCCGGGCTGATCCCGGCACCGAAAGGGGAGGAATATGACGATGAAACGGAGAATGTTGCTGCTTGGCGCCGGCATGGCGGCGCTGCTCACCGTCGGAGTGGCGCGCGCGCAGCCGCAATCGGTGGAGGTGATCCACTGGTGGACCTCCGGCGGCGAGGCAGCGGCACTGCGCGTGCTGAAGCAGGATCTGCAGCAGCAGGGTGTGACGTGGAAGGATGCGCCGGTCGCCGGCGGCGGCGGCGCGGCGGCGATGACGACGCTGCGCGCGCGCGTCACCGCCGGCAGCCCGCCGGATGCCTCGCAGATGCTCGGCTACGCGATCCAGGACTGGGCGCAGCTCGGCGTGCTCGCCGATCTGACGCCGATCGCCACGAAAGATGGCTGGGACGCCGCGATTCCGAAGGCGCTTTGGCCGTTCAGCAAGTATGATGGCAAGTGGATCGCGGCACCGGTGAATTTCCACTCGACGAACTGGATCTGGGTCAACACGGCCGATCTCGACAAGCTCGGCATGAAGCCGCCGACCACCTGGGACGAGCTGGTCACGGTGCTGGACAAGGCCAAGGCGGCCGGCATGATCCCGCTGGCGCTCGGCGGTCAGGCCTGGCAGGAGGCCACCATCTTCGACAGCATCGTGCTGACAACCGGTGGCCCGGACTTCTACAAGAAGTCGATGATGGAGCTCGACCCCGCGGCACTGGACAGCCCGACCATGTTGAAGGTGTTCCAGCGCATGGCGACGCTGCGCGGCTTTGTCGACCCCAACTTCTCGGGTCGGGACTGGAATCTCGCGACCGCGATGGTGATCAAGGGTGACGCCCTGATGCAGATCATGGGCGACTGGGCCAAGGGCGAGTTCGTCAACGCCCACAAGGTCGCGGGACAGGATTTCGGCTGCTACCGCTTCCCCGGAACCCAGGGCGCAGTCACCTTCAACACCGACCAGTTCGTGTTCTTCAAGAAGGGCAAGGATCTCACGCCGGCGCAGGCGCAAATGGCCGCCGACATCGAGAGCAAAAGCTTCCAGTCGGCGTTTAACGTCATCAAGGGCTCGGTGCCGGCGCGCACGGATGTGCCGGACACCGCTTTCGATGCGTGCGGCAAGAAGGGCATTGCGGACCTGAAGGAGGCCGACGCGCATGGCACGCTGCTCGGCTCCATGGCGCATGGCTATGCCAATCCGCCGGCGGTGCAGAACGCGATGTACGACGTGATCACGCGCCACTTCAACGGCCAGCTCAAGACCGAGGACGCGCCGAAGGCGCTGGCCGACGCAGTCGCCGCGGCGAAGTAGCGCGCCGTCCGGGACGCGGGCAGGCGCGGTCTCGCGCCTGCCCGTCTGGAGGAGATCGCCATGTCGTCAACCACCGCCATCTCGCCGGCCGCCATTCCGCGTCAGCGGGGCGCGCGCGTGCAGCTCGCCGACCTGCTGCCGCGGCTGGTGCTGGCGCCGTCCTTCGCCATCGTGCTGGTCTTCGTCTACGGCTTCATCCTGTGGACGATCTATTTGTCGCTGACGCCGTCGCGGATGATGCCGGTGTACCGGCTGACCGGCTTCGACGCCTATCACCGGCTGTGGCTGCTGCCGAACTGGTACATGGCGCTGCGCAACATCGCGATCTTCGGCTGTCTCTACGTCGTGTTCTGCACCGGGCTCGGCCTGCTGCTGGCGATCCTGCTGGACCAGCGCATCCGTGCGGAAGGCGCGCTGCGCACGATCTATCTCTATCCGATGGCGATCTCCTTCATCGTCACCGGCACGGCGTGGAAATGGTTCCTCAATCCCGGCCTCGGGCTGGAGAAGACCTTGCACGCCTGGGGCTGGACCAGCTTCCATTTCGACTGGCTGATCAACACGCATATGGCGATCTACACGGTGGTGATGGCCGGGGTGTGGCAGGCGACCGGGTTCTGCATGGCGATGTTCCTCGCCGGGCTGCGCGGCATCGACGGCGAGATCCTGCGCGCCGCCCAGATCGACGGGGCGTCGGCGATCGCCACCTATCGCCGCATCGTCATCCCGATGCTGCGGCCGGTGTTCCTTTCGGCGGTCATCGTGCTGGCGCACATGGCAATCAAGTCGTACGACCTGGTGATCGCGCTGACCGGCGGCGGACCGGGGAATGCGACCGAGCTGCCCTCCACCTTCATGTATTCCTATACCTTCACCCGCAACGAAATGTCGGTGGGGGCGGCCAGCGCCGTCATGATGCTGATGACAATCGCGGCGATCATCGTCCCCTATCTCTACTCCGAATTGCGGGAGCGCGCGCGATGAGGGCGGATGCGACGGCCGTCGGACCGGGCGGCGGCGGGGCGCTCGGGCGCGCCTTCATCTACGGGCTGCTGCTGGTGTTCGCGGTGATCTTCCTGATGCCGCTGTTCGTCATGCTGGTCACCTCGTTCAAGACGCTGGACGAGGTGCACAACGGCAACATGCTGGCCCTGCCGCAGCACTGGACGATCGCGCCGTGGCTGGACGCCTGGGGACGCGCCTGCGTCGGACTGTCCTGCAACGGCATCGCCGGCTATTTCGGCAACTCGATCGAGATGGTGGTGCCGGCGGTGGCCGTCTCCACGCTGCTCGGGGCGGTGAACGGCTACGTGCTGACCAAGTGGCGCTTCCCCGGCCACAAGCTGGTGTTCGGGCTGATGCTGTTCGGCTGCTTCATCCCGTTCCAGGCGGTGCTGATCCCGATGGCACGGGTGCTCGGACTGCTGGGCATCGGTAATTCCATCCTGGGGCTGATCCTGACCCACATCGTCTACGGGCTGGGCTTCACCACCTTGTTCTTCCGCAACTACTACGAGGCGTTCCCGACCGAGCTGGTGCGGGCGGCGCAGATCGACGGCGCCGGCTTCTGGCAGATCTTCCGCCGCATCCTGCTGCCCGCCTCCGGGCCGATCATCATCGTCACGGTGATCTTCCAGTTCACCAATATCTGGAACGACTTCCTGTTCGGTTCCTCGTTCACCTCAGGCGCCAACGTGCCGATGACGGTGGCACTGAACAACCTGGTGAACACCTCGACCGGCGTGCGGCAGTACAATGTCGACATGGCGGCGGCGATCATCGCCGCCGGCCCGACGCTGCTCGTCTATATCGTCGCCGGGCGGTATTTCGTGCGCGGCCTGATGGCCGGCGCGGTGAAAGGATAAAGGCGATGGCCTTCCTGGAGATCAGCGGCCTGCGCAAGCGCTACCACAATCTCGAGGTGCTGAAGGGCATCGATCTCGAGCTGGAGAAGGGCGGCTTCCTGGTGCTGGTCGGGCCGTCCGGCTGCGGCAAATCGACGCTGCTGAACACCATCGCCGGGCTGGAGGCGTTCAGCGAGGGCGAGATCCGCATCGACGGCGAGGTCGTCAACCAGCTTCGCCCGTCCAAGCGCGACATTGCCATGGTGTTCCAGTCCTACGCGCTCTATCCCAACATGACGGTGGCGCAGAACATCGGCTTCGGCATGGAGATGCGCGGCGTGCCGAAGCCGCAGCGCGAGGCGGCGATCCAGCGCGTCGCCGGCATGCTGCAGATCAGCCACCTGCTCGGCCGCCGGCCCAGCCAGCTCTCCGGCGGCCAGCGGCAACGCGTGGCGATGGGCCGCGCCCTGGTGCGCGATCCGCGCGTGTTCCTGTTCGACGAGCCGCTGTCCAATCTCGATGCCAAGCTGCGCGTCGACATGCGCACCGAGATCAAGAAGCTGCACGCGGCGACCGGCAAAACCATCGTCTACGTGACGCACGACCAGGTCGAGGCGATGACCTTGGGTACCAAGATTGCGGTGCTGAAGGAAGGCGCGCTGCAGCAGGTCGGCACGCCGGCGGAGGTCTATAATCGCCCGGCCAACCTCTTCGTCGCCGATTTCATGGGCTCGCCGGCGATGAACCTCCTGCCGGCGCAGGTCACCGGAAGCAACGGGACCGCAGCCCTCACGGTGGCACGCGACGGCGGGGCGCCGATCGTGCTGCGCATTCCCCCTTCCGTCGCAGCGGCGCGGCTGGCGCCGGGGCAGCCGGTCATTCTCGGCATCCGGCCGGAGGCGATCACCGATCCCGCCGGTGCGGATCGCAACTCGCCCTGGATCGACGTGCAGGAGGCGCATGTCGAAATCGTCGAGCCGGCCGGCTCCGACACCTATGTCGTGACGCGGGCAGCCGACAAAGAGGTGATCGCGCGGATGCGGGCCGATGCCGAGGTGCGGCCCGGATCGCGCATTCCGTTCGCCTTCGATCTCGCCAAGGCGGTGCTGTTCGACCCGGGCAGCGGCCAGCGTCTCGCATGAGCCGCGACAGAAGCGGTCGCCGGCCCGGGGCATCCGACGGATAGGGCAGGCATGTCGCGAGAATCGGCGCCCGATATCATCATCATCGGCTCCGGCATGGGCGGCGCCACGGCGGCCCATGCGTTGGCGCGGACGGGCGCGCGCATTCTGATCCTGGAGAAGGGCTATCAGCTTCCCGACATCCCCGAAAACCGCGACGCGCGCGCGATCTTCCAACGCGGCCATTTCCGGCCGAAGGAGTTTTGGTACGATGCGGCGGGCAGACCATTCTCGCCGGGCAACTACTACAATCACGGCGGCAACTCGAAATTCTACGGCGCCGTGCTGCTGCGCTATCGTGCCGAGGATTTCGCCGGCCTGTCGCACGCCGACGGCGACACGCCCGACTGGCCGATCCGCTACCGCGATCTCGCGCCGTGGTACGATGCGGCCGAGCGGCTGTACCAGGTGCGGGGCGCGCTCGGTGAGGATGCGACCGAGCCGCACCACGACCATCCCTATCCACACCCGGCCATTCCCGACGAGCCCGCGATCGCCCAGGTCCGCGCCCGGCTCGCCGGCGCCGGGCTGCATCCGTTCTCATTGCCGCTCGGGATCGATCTCGATCGCTGGCTCGGCAAGGCAGCGACGCCCTGGGACGCGTTTCCGGACGCGCGCACGGGCAAGATGGATGCCGAGACCTGCGCGCTGCTCCCCGCCCTCGCCTCTCCGAGCGTCGCGATCGAAAGCGGCGCCGAGGTGCGGCGTCTGATCGCCGATCCAGGCAGCGGCGTCATCGATGCGGTCGAATACGAGCAGGGCGGCACGCTGCATCGGCGCACGGCAGGCCTGTTCCTGCTCGGCGCCGGCGCGGTGCGCTCGGCCGCGATCCTGCTCGCCTCCGGCGATCGCGGCCTGGCAAACCGATCGGACGCGGTCGGCCGTCACTTCATGAACCACAATGCGAGCGCCGTCCTGGCCGCCGACCCGCGATTCCGCAATGATGCCGTGTACCAGAAGACGTTCGGCATCAATGATTTCTACCTGTCCGACGGACGCGGCGGGCCGCCGCTCGGCAACATCCAGTTGCTCGGGCGCGTATCGGCCCCGATCCTGAAGGCGACTTTGCGCCGCGTCCCCGAGGTGGCGTTGCATCAGCTCAGCCGCCGGGCGGTCGATTTCTACGCCATGAGCGAGGGTCTTCCCGACTGGAACAGCCGGGTCCGGCTCGACGGCGGCCGGATCGTGCTCGACTGGCGGCGCAGCAACATGACCGCCCATGCCGGCCTGCTGCGACGCTTCCGCGGATTCCTCCACGCCGCCGGCTTCCCGATCGTGCTGCGCCACCTGTTCGATCGGAAGGTCCCGTCTCACCAATGCGGCACGATCCGGCTCGGCGACAATCCGGCCAAGGCGCCGCTCGATCCGTTCGGCCGCGCCTTCGACCATCCGAACCTGTTCGTGGTCGATGCCAGCACGCTCGTCACCTCGGCCGCGGTCAACCCGGCCCTGACCGTGGCGGCGCTGTCGCTCCGGACCGCTGATCACATCGGCCGCGACGTCCTGGGCGTGACACTCCTGGCGCGCAGCGGCCTGGCCGAAACCGGAGCGGCGGAGGGCCTGCCGCATGTTTGACTACATCATCGCCGGCGGCGGCTCATCGGGATGCGCGCTCGCCGCCCGCCTCTCCGAAGCGCCGGACGTCAAGGTCCTGCTGCTGGAGGCGGGCGGCGTCGACCGCCACCCGCTCTTCGCCATGCCGGCCGGCTTCGCCAGGATGACCAAGGGCATCGCGAGCTGGGGCTATTCGACCGTGCCGCAGGCGCATCTGAACGGCCGGGTGCTGTGGTACACGCAGGCGAAGGTGATCGGCGGCGGATCCTCGATCAACGCCCAGATCTACACCCGCGGCAACGCGCAGGACTATGACGGGTGGGCGCATCGCGACCGCTGCGTCGGCTGGTCCTACGCCGACGTGCTGCCCTATTTCCGACGGGCGGAAGACAATCAGCGCCTGGTCAACGCGTATCACGGCACCGGCGGTCCGCTCGGCGTCTCGGTGCCGGTCAACCCGCTGCCGATCTCCGAGGCGTTCCTGCGGGCGGCGCAGGAATACGGCATTCCCTACAACGCCGATTTCAATGGCGCGACGCAGCAGGGCATCGGCCACTACCAGGTGACCGTGCGGGACGCGCGGCGGTCATCGGCGGCGAGCGCCTATCTCAAACCGGCGCGGCATCGGCCGAATCTGACGGTCAAAACCGGCGTG
>Ga0335074_10010399_pt1 | contig 13019 bp, 17 predicted proteins | sample Lox_Sample_23_FD_206715 | JGI IMG/M metagenome (GOLD analysis project Ga0335074, IMG submission 206715) | Soil microbial communities from Loxahatchee National Wildlife Refuge, Florida, United States - Lox_Sample_2.3 | ecosystem: Environmental > Terrestrial > Soil > Wetlands | place: USA...
CGCCGGCCACGGTTGACCCGGCAATCCTGGACTCCCTGCCCGCGGCCCCGGCCGATGGCGTGAACGTGGCTGACCTGCTCGCCGCCGACCGCGAGGCAGAACGCTGGTGATCTATCTCGACTCGGCCGCCATCGTCAAGCTCGCCCACCCCGAAGCAGAGTCTGCGGACCTGCGGTCCTGGCTCGCCCAGCGGGCAGGCGTACCGCGAGTTACCTCCGCGCTGGCTGAGGTCGAAGTGCCCCGCGCCATCCAACGGCACGCCCCGGCCAGCCTGACTCACGTGCCCCTGGTACTCGGGACAATTGCCAGATTCGAGATCGACAACGCGGTCCGCGCCCTGGCCGCCTCCTACACCGATCCCCTGCTGCGGTCGCTGGATGCCATCCATCTCGCCACCGCCCAGGTGATCAACGCCGAAACCGGCGGATCTCTCGAGGTCTTCGTAACCTACGACAAGTGCCTGCTCACCGCAGTCGGGCTCGCGGGCCTGGAGACGGCCAGTCCCGGCCAGGCAGCAGGCTAACCCGGATCCGGCGCATCCCACCGCCCGCCAACCGATCTGCATCGGGCATGGCAGCGATGAGTTGAGTGCAGCGAAGCGCAGGATGGTCTGATACGGGCACGCGGCGGTCAGTCGGGAAGTGCGACTGACTCGGCATCGGGCAAGCGGCAGGCTCGCGTTCATGTACGCAGTTGTCGCGACGGTGACCGTGACGAATGTGCCAGCCGCGCGCGAGGCGCTCGCCGCCATGCGGCTGGACATCGTGCCACGCGCGCCCGGCTTCGTCAGCGCCTGCTGGCTGGAACCGGTCGACGGCATCGACATGTCCGTGATCATCTTCCAGACTCGGGACAAGCTGTCCGGGCTTCCGCCTACCCGTCGCCAGCCCTGCCCGGAGTCACCCCGCGAACGCTCGAATTCCGCTAAATCTACGCCAGCGCGTAACCACTGCACCGGCCGGAACCAGCACGTGTAAGGCGATATGGCGCGTTGCTCGGCGGGTTGATGAATGTGACCGGCGGTACCGAAACGTCGATCTGGCTGCCTGCTGGCAGTACGTCGCTAGCCGGGCGGTTCCGCGAGCGGCGATCGTTTCCGGTTCGCCGGTGCCTCAGTCGCCTGGTACCCTGGATATCTGCCCTGGATATCCAGGGTGCTGCGGAGATTCCGGCTCAGGAGGTGAGTTTTTCATGGTCATGGTGAAGACACCAGTGGAGATTGACCAGGAAGCGCTGACGATAGCAGCCGAGGTCCTGGGGACCAGATCCAAGAAGGACACCGTCAACGCCGCTCTGCGCGAGGTAGGTCAGAGGCTTGTGCGACTCCGCGCGCTGGCCGGGCTGGGCGAGATGGCCGATCGCGGCGACTTCGACGAGTTTCTCGGCAACAAGGCGTCATACCGCCGATGACCCCGGCTCTCTACCTGATCGACACCTCCGCCGTGTTCCGAATATTGCAGGCTGAACTGCGCAAAGCCTGGTCGGACCAGCTTACGGCCGGAGTCATCGCTATCTGCCCGGTCGTCGAGCTGGAGTTCCTGTACTCGGCGCGATCACTGGCGGACCGTCTAGAGAAGCAGCGGCTGCTGCACGACCTGTTCGGCTGGGTGCCCATGCGCGACGGCTGCTACGAGCGGGCCGGCGAAGTTCAGCAACTGCTGACTGGCATCGGAGCGCACCGTTCCGCTGGCCCGGTCGACCTCCTGATCGCGGCCACCGCAGAAAGGGAACGGCTCATCGTGCTATGCGACGACCACGACTACAAGACCGTCGCCACTGTGACCGGCCAGCCGGTCAAACTCGTCACCGACATCTGAATCATCGCACTGTTCATGCCCGGTCCAGACACCCCGCCGCCGTTCATATGCCTCAGCTGCCCCATACCTGCACACCCGCAAGGCAGGGCCTCGGCATAGCGGCGTGATGTCCGTTTAGGGGCTTTACGGCGTTGTGGCGTGTCGGGAGATGAACAGGCACGGGTTCCAAGATCATGTGGGTGTCGAATCCCATGACCACCGCGGAACGCCCTGCCTGCCCTGTCATTGTCGCTGATCGATGCTGTCCCGGAGCGGGTTTCGCTGCCGGGCCCGGCGCTGGCCGCCTGCCTGGCGGCGGTACCTGATCCTCGCCGCCCGCGCGGGGTCAGGCATTCGCTGACGTCGCTTTTAATGGCGTCGGTGGCTGCGGTGCCGGCCGGGGCGAGGTCCTTCGCCGCGATCGGCGAGTGGGTCGCGTACGCGCCGCCGCAGGTGATGACGGCGCTGGATCAGGCGAGATCCGCTGGCCACGGCCGGCACCAGCGCCGCGAGCTGAAGACTCCGCGGTCGCCGCCGGCCTGGGCTTCCCGCACGCGGCCCGGGCCATCCGCATCACCCGCCGCGTCCGTCCAGCCTCCGGCACCGGGAACGCCCGAGACGCCACCCGAACCATCACGGCGCTCGGCCTCATACCACCCTGAAGGAAACGGACATCACACGACTATGCCGGGGCCTTGACCCGCAAGGGTCCGCATCTCATCACGTCCGGCGTGATCTCGGGTTAGCTAGCAGACGTTATGCGCCCCCAACCGCTCGCATTCCTTCCACCGTGAAGGCGCTCCAATTCGGCGATCTGAGTTGTGTGCGAATTTCTTCGATCAACGTAATGATGACTATCAGTAACTCAGCTGCAGTCCCGGCTGTGCGACCGGTTCGCAGTCCCGTCGCCACCAAGATCGCGGGAACGTATGGCAGGTAGGCGAGCCCTGACCGCAATGGGCTGCATCCCCATACTTGCTGGATGAACACGGTCAGGAAGAAGAACATGCCCAGCGCTGTGGCCGAGGCACAAGCTGATCAGGAAAGCGCCGGTCCGAGATCCTCGGCTTCGGTGAGCACGGTGCGTGATCATCTGGATGTCGGTTGCGTTGTCGGGCCGCCAGGGCGAGGACTTGCCCCGGTCCTTCACGAGTTCGATCTTGGTTCACGCATCCCGGGTCCTCGTGCGCCATGCCCCGGCGATGGCGGGGATGACTGCCCAGGCGAGGATGACGAGCACCGCCGTAACGGCGGGCATCGGCAGCTTGAAGTTGTTTAGGGCGATGCTGGATCCGGGGTGGGCGCGGGTGCCGGCCTGCTGTCCGGGGAACAGGCCGCCGAGTGCGATCATCAGGACCAGGTCGCGGGCGGAGCCGAGGAAGCTGGCCAGGTAGAGGATGCCGGTGGCGATGGTGTTCCAGCCGATGACGAGGATGAGGGTGACCGGGCGCGAGCCGGTGAGCGAGGCGATGCCGACCGCGAGCGTCGTCTGCACCACGGTGGCCAGGGCGACCCAGGCGGCGAACTCGAGGGCCAGGCTCGCCGTGGGGGCCGCCGCCGAGCCGTGGAACGCGTAGGCGGCCGCGACGGTGACTGCGAAGCCGCTGAGGGTGAGCGCGAGAGTGATCGCGGTCGCGGCGGGGATGCGGACGAGGAACAGCGCGGTGCGGGAGCGGCCGGTGGCGACGAGGTCGCGGAACACACCGCTGGACAGGTCGGTGGTTCCGGCTTCGGCGCCGATCAGGATCGCGGCGAATGCGCCGAAGTAGTTCCCCATCAGCGAGGCACCGTCGGACAGGGCCTGGGGACCGGCGAGGTTGCCGTGATGCCGGGCCTCGATAAAGGCGAAGTACACGATCGCCATCCCGGCCGACAGCAGCGCCGCGGTCACCATCGTGGGCCGGTGGCGGCGGAGCTTGAGGAGGTCGGCGGCGATCATCTGGCGGGCGGTGGCGTGGTTCACGAGTTGCCTCTGATCTGGGAGGTGAGGCCGAGGAAGCGGTCCGCGAGCGACGTCCGGACGGGCGCGAGGCCGGTCACCGTGATGCCGGCCTCGGTGAGCGCGGTGGTGACGGCGCCGGCCGCCCTGGGATCGGCCAGGGTGACCCGGAGGCCGCTTGGCGCCTGGCTCGCCTGGACCACGGCCCGGTGCCTGGCCAGGAGGCTAAGCGCGGCCTGCGGGTGGTCGCAGGTCAGCTCGTAGCGGGTGTGCGTGTCGCCGATCAGCTCGCTGATCGGCCCCTGGGCGATGAGCCGCCCTTTGTCGATGACCGCTGCCGCCTGGCAGGTCTTCTCGATCTCATCCAGGAGGTGCGAGGAGACGAACACGGTGCGGCCCTCGGCCGCTAGGCCGGCGATCAGCCTGCGGAGTTCCAGGATGCCGCCGGGGTCGAGGCCGTTCATCGGCTCGTCGAGGATCACGAGCCTCGGATCGGCCAGCAGGCAGCGGGCGATGCCGAGCCGCTGGCGCATTCCCTGGGAGTAGGTGCCTACCCGGTCATTGCCGCGGTCGCCGAGCCCGGCCCGCTCCAGGGCCGGCTCGATTCTCTGCCGGGCCTGCGGCCCGCGGGCGGCAGCGATGACCTGAAGGTTCTCCCGGCCGCTGAGATGCGGATGGAAGCGGGGTTCTTCGATGATGGCCCCCACCCGGGCCAGCACCTGCTCGCGGTGGCCTGCCAGGGACTGGCCGCTGATCCGGATGACGCCGGCCGAGGGACGGGTGAGGCTGACCAGCATTCGGATGAGGGTTGTCTTGCCGGCCCCGTTGTGGCCGAGGAACCCGAACGCGCATCCGGCCGGCACGGTCAGGTTGATGTCCGAGACGGCGGCGCGGGAGCCGAAGCGCTTGGTGAGCCCGCGGGTCTCGATGACGGGCGGTGCGGTTGTCATGGGCCAAGCTTCGGGCGCGACCGGTCTCGCCGGCATCGGGAGAAAGGACGGTTCCGCCTTGGCCGGAATCGTCCTTTCGGCCGGCCCGTTGCCCGCCGGGCGCTGCGTACCCTGGTGGCCAGTGAACGTATCGCACCGCATCGCCGCCCGAACCGAGACCATATCGAACCTGGTCTTGGCCCTTGTCCTCGCCGCCGTCCTCGCCGCCGACACGGCGGCGACCGCCGCACGCCACGCCGGCTGGCCGTTCGAGCTGGCCGTTGGCGCAGTCGTCTGCGCCCTGGCACTGTTCCGGGGCAGGAACCGGGTCCTGGCGTGCGCGGCGGGCCTGGCGGCCTGCGCCGCGGCCTGCGCGGCATGCGACGCGGCCCGCCTGCCATCCCAGCCAGGATTCGCCGCCACGCTCGGCCTGCTGGTGCTGGGCGCCGCCGGCGTCCGGGTCGCCCCCCGGCTGCCCGCCGCGCTGGTCGCCGTGGCCGGCGCCGCGGTGCTGGTGGCAGGACGTTTCACCCTTCGCGGGGAGTACGTCGTGGCGCTGTCGTTCCTCGGCGTGCTGGCCTGGGGCGGCGCGCTCGCCGTCGGAGCATGGATGCGCCTCCTCGATATCCGCCGGCACCTGGTGATCGACACCGCCCGGCGCGGCGAGCGAATGGAACTCGCACGGGAACTGCACGACGTCGTCGCCCACCACGTCGCGGGCATCGTCGTCCAGGCTCAGGCCGCGCGGATCGTCGCCGCCAAGCGCCCCGAGACCCTGGAAGAAACCCTGGCAGGCATCGAACTGGCCGGCAACGACGCCCTCGCCGCCATGCGCCGGGTGGTCAGCCTGATGCGCGACCCCGGCGACGCGGGCGGCGTCACCGCCAGCCCAGAGCAGCTCAGCGACCTGGTCAGCCGCTTCGCCTGCCGCGGCCCGGCCGTCCAGCTCCAGCTGCCCGACTCCGGCCGGCCGCCTTGGCCGCCCGAGGTGACCACCACCGTCTACCGGATCGTCCAGGAGGCCCTGACCAACGTCATTCTCCACGCCCCCGGCGCCACCAGCGTGACCGTCACCGTTGAAGAAGACCCTTACGGCGTCACCGTCGAGGTCACCGACGACGCCCCCCGCCGCGCGCTCAGCGGCAGCCCCTTGTTCGCGCCCGGCAGCGGCCACGGACTCACCGGCATGCGCGAGCGAGCCGAGGCCCTAGGCGGAACCCTCAGTGCGGGACCAGGACCGGACGGCGGCTGGACCGTCGCCGCGAAACTACCGCCGGCTGCCAGGAGTAATGCGTGAGCATCCGGGTCCTGCTCGCCGACGACCAGGCCATGATCCGCGGCGGGCTCCGCCTCATCCTCGAAGACCAGCCCGACATCACCGTGGTCGCCGAGGCCGCCGACGGCACCGAGGCCGTCCGCCTCGCCCGCCAGCTCCGGCCCGACGTCTGCCTCATCGACATCCGCATGCCCGGCAAGGACGGCATCGAGGTTACCCGCGCCATCGCCGGGCCTGGCGTGCCCGATCCGCTCCGGGTCGTGATCGTCACCACCTTCGACCTTGACGAGTACGTCTACGGTGCCCTGCGGGCCGGCGCCGTCGGCTTCGTGCTCAAGGGAGCCAGCCCGGCCCTGCTCGCCGAAGCGGTTCGCGCCGCCCACGCAGGCGACGCCCTCATCTCACCCCAGGTCACCCTCCGCCTCCTCCGGCACGTCGCACCGGCCAGGGCCTCCGCAGCCCGGCAGCCCGTGGCGCCGCTATCGGACAGGGAGGTCGAGGTCGTGCAGGCCATCGCCAAAGGCCGCACCAACACCGAGATCGCCGCCGAGCTGTTCATCTCGCTCAGCACCGTCAAATCCCACCTGGCCAGCATCCACAACAAGCTCGGCGTCCGCAACCGGGTCGAGGTCGCTGGCTGGGCCTGGGAGACCGGACTCGCCCAGCCAGCCAGTGGCTGACATACACGCAGGCTAAGAACCCGCCCTCGTGTCGAGGGCCAGGAGCGGGGCGGCTGGCATGGGCATGTCTCCGGGTTTGATTACTGTGGGCCGGCGAAGTCCGGGCGCAAGCAGGGAAGGCCGAAGGACCAGCCGGGAGCGACGCTGGAGCCGGCGGACCGGCCGGACGCCGATCAGGGCGCTGAAACCCTCGAACCAGCCTGAGACCTGCTACGGTCCCGTGATGGAAACCCCTGTCGGCCAGCTGATGAACATCGTCGTGGACTGCCCGGACGCCGATATCTCCGCCCGGTTCTGGGCGGCCGTGCTCGGCTGGGAGCGGGTGCAGGAGACCGCCGGCTGGGTCGACATCGCGGACGCCTCCGACGGCCTGCGACGCCTGGTGTTCCAGCAGATCTCCGGTTACCGCCCGCCCGGCTGGCCGGACCAGGGGCCACCGCAGCAGCTTCACCTGGATGTGCGAGTCGATGACCTTGAGATCGCCGATCAGCGGGTGCGCGACTTGGGTGCGATCCCGCTCGGAGAACATGTCGTGCTTGAGGATGAAATCTACCGGGTCTACGCGGACCCGGCCGGACACCCGTTCTGTCTCGTGCAGCCAGAAACCACCTGAACCGCGCCTGCCGGCAACATGACGACAGTGCGACGGGCGCGTCCCGGCCGCAAAGACGCCAGCCCGGACCAGGACATCGCTGACAATTTGTGGCCAGTAGATGTTTGACTGTGGCGGCTGGTTTCTTGATTCTTTCTGGAATGTGATGCGCCGCCAGCCAGCAGGTGATTGGCGCAGGCTCACCAGGACGCGGAGCGGTCGGTGGGGCTGACATCGATGTGCAGCCGCTCGGGGTCGGCGGCGTCGATGATCATCTCGCTGATTCGGCATGCCATGCCCGACAGTGTGGCTGGTGTCCGGCCGATGCCGGCGACAGCCGACCCGGTTTCTGGGCCGTTGCAAGCAGCGCTGCTCGGCCGAACCGAGTTGGAGCAGGCCTGGCCATGCTCTGACCAGCCTGCCCGCCTGATGCCGGAGCAGGATCAGACGAGCGCGGCCGGGACTCGCAGGTGCTCGCACCACTCGCCCGATCCAGGGCTGCGCTGGACGTCGGCGCGTGGCATGCTGAGTGCTGATGGCCGGTGCCCGCCGGTCTCTGCCGTTCTACGGCCACGTCCGCTGGCAGGCGATGGGCTAAGTTGGCCCGCATCTCTTCAGGCAGGAGGTGGCAGCCCGGTGCGGATCACACGGCTTGCCGCGCGTTCGGTGGTTGTCATGACAGTTGCCCTGCTGATGGTGACGAACGGGATCGTCCGGGCAACGGCAGGCGATGCCGGTGCCAGGCAGCCAGAACCGGCGGGTTTGGTAGCTGTCAGTGGTGATCTGCGGGGCGTGGCGGCAACCTCGGTCAGCAATGCGTGGGCGGTAGGTTCCGCTGGCAGCGGCAAGACCTTGATCCTGCGCTGGAACGGCAAGACGTGGAAACGCGTGCCGAGTCCGAGCCCTTCGGGTAGCTACCTGGCCGGCGTGGCCGCCACATCTGCTCGGAACGCCTGGGCGGTCGGCGGTACCGGGAGCGGCAGAACCTTGATCCTGCGCTGGAATGGCGTCGCATGGAAGCAGGTGCCGAGTCTGGCAGGCAGCCTGTCAAGCGTGGCCGCTGTCTCCGCGACGGACGCCTGGGCGGTGGGCGGGAAGCTGATCTTGCACTGGAATGGCATAGCGTGGAAGCCGATGCCTGTCCCTCGTGTCAAGGGAACCGCCTACCTGGCTGCCGTAGCCGCCAGTTCAGGCAGCAACGCCTGGGCCGTGGGCGAGACTGTCAGCGGTAGTTCGCCGATGACCAGCTTGATCTTGCGGTGGAACGGCAAAGCCTGGCGGCGCGTGCGCAGCCCGGGACCGCGGTACGGGCAGTACGGCAACGCCCTGGCCGGCGTGGCCACCACCTCCGGCGGCAACGCCTGGGCTGTCGGTTGCACCGATGGCTGCCCCGTCGGCGGCACCCCGATGATCAAGCGGTGGCGCGGGAAGTCCTGGAAGCAGGTCGCTGCTCCTGCCACTCCATACGCCCTGTACAACCTGACCGCAGTGGCGACCACATCCGCCGCCAGCGCCTGGGCAGTCGGTGGCGGAGGCCCCGTTACCTCGGAAAGCGCAGCGATCGCGCATTGGAACGGGCGCCGATGGACGCTGAACCACGGAATACCAGGCGCCGGACTGGAGGCGGTTACCGCGACTTCGGCCAAGAATGCCTGGGCTGTCGGCGGCACCGTCAAAGGCCGCATCCTGATTTTGCGCTGGAACGGCACTAGATGGAGCTGATGCCAGCGGGCCGGTAGCGGGTGACGGGCGGGCAAATCACCCTGAGGTGCCGGGGGTTACCGCAACGCTGGCCCGCCGATGCTGTTCGCGACGGGGAACTTACCGCATCAGTGGAAACCTGATGCGGTCGGTGCAGCATCAGGTTTCCACCGTAGTCGTAGCCGGACCGGCCCGAACAGCATCAATGAACCAGCGATGTCGTTGACGGGCACCGGGCACCGGGCACCGGGCGGCCCGGCGGGCGGCTCTGGTGTGGCGGCAGCTTCCCGTGATCCGCGCGAACCGACGTCGCGGTTAAACCGGTTGCGAGTGGCCGAGATCGGAGGTCTGGTTGAGCGGCAGCCAATTACTGGAGGAAACATGACGCTGCCCGCCCCGACGTTGCGTACCGATCGCCTTCGATTGCGCCCCTTCGACGATGCGGATGGGGACGAGCTTTTCGCGCTGCACAGCAACGCCCGTGTGATGCGTTACTGGGACGCACCGCCGTGGAGGGAACGTCTGCGCGCCGGGCGATTCATCGCGGCTTGCCGGCAGATGGCAGTTGAGGGCACAGGGGCGCGGCTGGCCGTGGACCTTGCCCGCGACGGGGAGTTCATCGGCTGGTGCAGCCTGAACCGCTGGAATCCGGACTACCGCAGCGCATCACTCGGCTATTGCTTCGGCGAGGCAGCATGGGGTCAGGGCTATGCGACGGAGGCCGCCCGCGCCTTGCTTGGGTGGGCGTTCGAAACGCTGGACCTGAATCGTGTCCAGGCTGAAACCGATACGCGCAACGTGGCATCTGCCCGCGTACTGGAGAAACTCGGGTTCGTGCGTGAAGGGACACTGCGGGAGGACTGCGTCGTTGACGGCGAGGTCTCTGACTCATGGGTCTACGGGCTGATCAGGCGCGAATGGCAGCCGGCTGAGCCGTCGGGCCTGTGATCAGTCAGTCGCCTCGCCGACCTGGGAAGCCTGTCACCTGGCTGCGGTGGTTTGGCGTCCTGCGACTGGGAGAGGGACATCTCTTGCGGGACACGACAACGTACGCATCTGCAAAGTCAACGTGAGGAGTTCGACGTGCTTACGCTTACTGACCAGGCGGTCGCCGCCATCCGCGAGCTGACCAACCGGCCCGGGGTTCCGCCGCAGACCGGGCTGCGCATCGAGCCGCAAGTCGCTGACGGCGTCGGCGGGCTGGCGCTGTCGCTATCTGACGGCCCGCAGGCCGGCGACCAGGTCATCGAGGAAGCCGGCGTGCAGGTGTTCGTGCAGAACCAGGCGGCGCCCGCCCTGGCCGACAAGGCGCTCGACGCGCAAGTCGACGACGACGGCGAGGTGTCGTTCCTGCTGCAGCAGCAGCAGAGCGCGTCACCCGACGGCCGGAGTGCCGACGAGGGTTTCTAGCCGGTCTATGCGGCTGATGATCTGCCTGAAGTAATAGTCCGGTTCGCGCGGTACTTCCGGATCGGGTGTGCTTTCGCTCGCCTGGTCGGTGCGGCGTACCCACCGCTCGACCCACCAGAGGGCGGAGCCCAGCAGCGTTACCGGCTCCCACCAGCCGGTGCGTTCGATGAGGCGGGGGAGACGCGTGCCGCTGTTTGCGCCTTGCTGGTACCCGCGCCAGAATGCCCGGCGTTGGGATGGCGTGAGCGCGTTCTGATCGAACGTGTACGCGATCTCGTCGGCGGGGTCTCCGAGCCGCGTGTACTCCCAGTCGATCAGGCAGGGGTTCGGGTTCCACAGCAGATTTCCATGAGCGATGTCGCCGTGCAGTAGCGAGAGGGTCTCGCCTGCGTCGGAATTGCCGGAGTCCGGGAATGCCTTGAAGCTGCCCTCCAGCGAGCCGGCAGCGCGCCGCAGCCGGCCCTGCAGTGTTTCAGGCAACGGGTCACGAGCCCACGCAAGCGTCGACAAGATCGCGCGAAGCCGGCTGGCGGCATATGACGCGACCGTTGCCGCCGTCTCCTCCGGCGAGGCCAGGTCGTCAACGGGGCGCTCATGAACCCAGGCCACGAGCGAGGCGAGTTGCTCTATCTGCGCGAGGCTGGCGGTCCGCAAGTCCTGCTGGCGTCCGGCGATGAACTGCATGCACATCGCCGGCGCACCGAACCAGTCGCTCGCGCTTCGGAAGTCGTAAAGCTCAGGGGCGGCGACGCCACCCACTATCGCAAGGACCGCGGCCTCGCGCTCAGCCTGGGCGACGTCTGAGGTGCCGCCGCCATAGCAGACCCTCACCACGACGTCCCTGATGGCCTGGGATGCGTCGCGATACGAAACCCTGTACACGGAATGGCGATTACCGTCGTCGAACGGCGCAATGGCCGTGACGGCCGGAGGAGGGCAGCCCATCGCGCGAGCTGCGTAAGCCCGGAGCGCGGCGAGCCGATCGTCGCCGGAGGGACCAGTCATCTCAAGGCATGCTAACGCGAGCGGTGCGAGAATGACCTGGTGTCACCTGATGGGCCGGCCGTGGATCCCGTGCTGGTCGCGGCGTGGTGTTCTGAGCACCTGGGCAGCCTTCCGGTGGCCGAGTTGTTCCGGTCCGGGTTCTTGTCCGCGGTGGTCGGGCTGCGGCTCGCTGATGGCCGCGAGGTTGTGGTGAAGGTCCGCCCTGCCGCGCCGAGGATCGCGGCTTGCGTCCAGGTTCAGCGCCGCTTGTTCGAATCAGGTTATCCGTGCCCTGAGCCGCTGGCTGGTCCGTCCCCGCTGGGTGACGGTACGGCGACCGCGGAGGCCTATGTGCCTGGCGGCGACGTGCTGCCAGGTGTGCTGCACGCGGCCCGGCTGTACGCTGAGGCGCTGGCGCTCTTGATCAGGCTGGCTCCCCGGCCGGCGGAGGTGGCCAGCCTGGATCCGCCGCCCTCATGGGCGGCATGGAATCACCCGGAGGCTGGCCTGTGGCCACGGCCAGAGGATGGCGCCTGCCTCGACAAGGTCGCTGGCCCTCCGTGGATAGAACAATCCGGGCGGCGCGCTCGTGACCGGCTCCGTGCGCCGGGCGCGCCGGAGATCGTGATCGGTCATTGCGACTGGCTGGCCGGTAACCTTCGCTGGAGCAGCGGCACGCTGCTTGCGGTACATGACTGGGACAGCGCGGTGGCGGACAGCGAGGCTGTCCTCGCCGGCTTTGCCGCCGCCTTGTATCCGGCGGCCAGCGCGCGGGCGCACGCCACGGTGGCGGAAACCGGGGAATTCCTCGACGCCTATTGCGATGCGCGCGGCCGGGCATTCAGCACAGACGAACTTCAGCGTGCCTGGGCGGCGGGCGTCTGGACGCGTGCCTTCGACGCCCGGTGCGAGCATGCGGCGGGCGCGCCCGTAGTCTCACTTTCCGAACAGGAGGCTCGTGAACGGCTGGGCAGGGCCGGGTTCTAGGCGCTCAGGTGCCGGGTAGATCTAGGAACCTTGCTGGCGGCGGCGCTCCTCTTCCTCAAGTTGCAGCAACTCGAGAAGCTCCGGGTCAGTTTCGGCAGGCTGGGCGCCGGGGAGCGATCGCTCGAACTCTTCCTGAGCCAGGAGGTCCAGCAGTTCGGGGTCCTCTTCGACGGGCACGCCGCCACCCTGCGCCCTGCGCTCGGCTTCCTCAAGTTCCATGAGCATCTCTAGTTCCGGGTCAAGCCCTGGCTCTGGCCGCGGCTCAGGATCGGGTGTCCGGCCTCTGAATCTCACCATCTGGGGTGTCCTCTCCTCGGGGCATCGCTCAATGATCGGGTGCGGCGTCAGCGTTGTCGAGCCTTGCCGTAACGGCGAACCGGCTAGGCGCGAAGATGCGGGTTGGCACATGGGGATATTCTTCTGATAACAGGGCAGTCCTGGGTCAGCAGGTTGGAACACACGAAAAGGACTTGCACTTGTCAGCGACAGAGATCACCATTTTCGCCTCCGTGCTCGGTCTCCTGATCGCCGCGGCGTGTATCAGCATCCCGCAGTTCGTCCGCTCGAGGAGCCAGGGAACTGACGACAGCGGGCGTGCTTACCTTGAGGAGACCGGCCGGTCCGCGCACGACATCGAGGAGAGCAACGCGTCGTTGCTTGAGGAGGAGGCCCGGTCACCCGGGGAGGGCGGCACGGCCGGGTCTGGCTGACTGGCTGGCCGCTGT
>Ga0335074_10010400_pt1 | contig 13019 bp, 11 predicted proteins | sample Lox_Sample_23_FD_206715 | JGI IMG/M metagenome (GOLD analysis project Ga0335074, IMG submission 206715) | Soil microbial communities from Loxahatchee National Wildlife Refuge, Florida, United States - Lox_Sample_2.3 | ecosystem: Environmental > Terrestrial > Soil > Wetlands | place: USA...
GGGCTCCACATCCCGCCGTAGCGGCCGGGCAGGCGGAGATTTTTTAAATGGATACCGAACGATCCGTGGTTCCCGCGGCAGTCCTGGCCTCACTTTCCGCGGTGTGCGCGGCGGTGCGGGAGGCTGACCCGGCCGCCGATGCGGTGGCGGGCGTGGTGCCGTCGTTTGTCGCCTCGCCGACCAGCACGGACGAGGCGTCGGCGCTGCTGCGTGCCGCGGCCGAGCACGGGCTGACGGTGGTGCCGCGCGGGGCCGGAAGCGGGCTGGGCTGGGGCACCCCGCCCTCGTCGTGTGATCTGGTCGTGGACATGCGCAGGATGGACCAGGTCATCGAGCACGCGGCCGGCGATCTGGTGGCGCGGGTGCAGGCCGGGGCCACGATGGGATCGGTGGCCTCGGCGCTTGGCGCGGCCGGGCAGCAGATCGCGCTTGACCTCCCGGCGGACGCAACGGTGGGCGGCGTGGTGGCGACAGGGACGGCCGGGCCGCGGCGGTTCCGCTACGGGGCGCCACGGGACCTGCTGATCGGGATCACGGTGGTGCGCGCCGACGGCGTGGTGGCGCATTCCGGCGGCAAGGTGGTCAAGAACGTGGCCGGCTACGACCTCGGGAAGCTGTTCTGCGGCTCGCGCGGGACGCTTGGCCTGATCACCGAGGCGACGTTCCGGCTGCACCCGCTCCCGGCCGCGGAGGCGTGGGTGACCGGGAAGTTCGGTCCGTCGGATCGCGCCGGGGTGGCCTCGGCGGTGGCGTCGGCGGCAGGCTCGGCGCTGGTGCCGTCCGCGGTGGAGCTTGCGTGGACCGGTCCGCCGGTTGAGCTGCGGGTGGGTGTCCTGCTCGAGGGCACGCCTTCCGGTGTGCAAGAGCGGGCCAAGCTGATGGCCGAACTGCTCACGGCCGCGGGCGGCACCCCGACCGCCCCTTCCCAGACCCCGTTTACATGGTGGGAGCAGGTATCGGCGTCCGGCTTGCCGGGAACGGTGATCCGGGTGTCGTTCTGGGTGAGCCAGCTCGCCGACGTGCTTGACGCGCTCGCCGAGGCCCGGGCGAGCGCGGGCGTGCGGCCTGCGGTCGGCGGGCCGGCCGGCGCCGGGGTGCTGTATGCCGTGCTCCACGAGGAGACCGAGGACGCTGCCGCGGCCCTGTTCGTCCGGGCGCTGCGCGCCCGGCTGGAGGGCGTGTTCGCGGGATCCGCGGATGGTTCCGGGCTTGTGCGGGGTGGCGTGGCCGTGCTGGCCGCGCCCGCCGCGGTCCTCGCGGCAGCCGGGCCCGACGGGCCCGTTCCCGGGGCCGACCTGATGCGGGCGGTCAAGGACCAGTTCGACCCGGGGCACCGTATGTTCCCCGACCTCATGTTCCCAGGGCAGCTGTCGGGAGGCAGTTAGTGCAGGACGCGAATCATTTGCGCAAGGTAGCCAGCGACTGCGTACACTGCGGGTTCTGCCTGCCGGTCTGTCCCACCTATCAGCTGTGGGCCGAGGAGATGGACTCGCCGCGCGGCCGGATCTACCTGGTGAACCAGCTCCTTGACGGCGCCGAGCTGACCCCAGCCGCGGCCGAGCACTTCGACCGCTGCCTTGGCTGCATGGCGTGCATGACCGCCTGCCCGTCCGGGGTGCAGTACGACCAGCTCATCGAGGCGGCCCGGGCCTGGACCGAGGAGGCAAGGCCCGCCCTGCCCGCCACGCCTGACGCGCCCGCCGGGAAGCAGCGCCTGCGGGACCGGGCGGTGCGGGCGGCGATCTTCGCGCTGTTCCCCTACCCCCGGCGGCTACGGGCCGCGACCTTGCCGCTGCGCGCGGCCCAGCGCACCGGGCTTGACCGGCGGCTGGCGCGCAGCAGCCTGCCGGGGCGGCTGTCCCCGGCACTCGGCGCGGCAATGCGCCTCGGCGGCTCCGGCGCGGGGCGCCTCGGCGGCTCCGGCGCGGGGCGCCTGACCCCTGCGGCGGGAGCGGCAGGGCGCCTTGGCGGCTCCGCCGCGGGGCGGCTGCCGGAGCGGGTGCCCGCCCGGGGGCCGCGGCGGGCGGTAGTCGGCATGCTGTCTGGATGCGTCCAGTCGGTGTTCTTTCCGCAGGTGAACGAGGCGACCGCGCGGGTGCTCGCGATGGAGGGCTGCGATGTGATCATCCCGCGCGACCAGGGCTGCTGCGGCGCGCTGTCGCTGCACTCCGGCCGCGAGGCCGAGGCGGCGGCGTTCGCCCGGCGCACGATCGAGGCGTTCGAGCAGGCCGGCGTCGACACGGTGGTGGTCAACTCGGCCGGGTGCGGCTCGGCCATGAAGGAGTACGAGCGGCTGCTCGACGGTTCGGACTGGGCCGCGCGGGCGGCCGCGCTGAGTACCCGGGTGCGGGATTTCTCCGAGTTCTTGGCCGAGCTCGGGCCCGTGGCGCCGCGGCATCCGCTGCCGGTCGTCGCGGCCTACCACGACGCCTGCCACCTGGGCCACGCCCAGCGGATCACGCGGCAGCCACGCGAGCTGCTTCAGTCAATCCCGGACCTGCGCCTGCTCGAGCTGGCCGACGCGGGGACCTGCTGTGGGTCGGCTGGGATATACAACCTGCTGCAGCCCGAGGCGGCCGGGGAGCTGGGCGCGCGCAAGGCGCAGGCGGTGCTTGACGCGGGCGCGCCGCTGCTCATCTCGGCCAACCCCGGCTGTTCGCTGCAGATCGCGGCCGCGCTGGCCGACCGCGGCGAGCACATCACCGTCGCGCACGTGGCCGAGATCCTCGACGCCTCGCTGCGGGGTGTGGCGCCTCCCGCCGCGCCGGGCTGACCGGCCGAGATGTGACCTGGCGCTGGCCACAGCGGACGCCGAGTGAGAAGATCAGATCGTGGACGGTAATGCAGACAAGCCGACCCAGCAGTTCCGGGCGGCGTGGCAGGCCACCGCGGACGCGCTGAGCGAGTGGTCGCGGCAGGTATCGGAGGCCACCCACGAGGCAGCGGACAAGATCGAGCCGGCGGTCCGTGCCGCGGTCGAGGCCGCGCGGGCGACCGTTACAGGAAATTGGCGTGGCTGCCGTTGCCAGTGCGACACGGCGCACCCGGATGACCTGGGCGTGTGCGACGGCCAGGCGGTCATGACCCGGCGGGTCGGCGAGGCGAACGTTTCGCTGTGCGCGCCGTGTGCGGTGGCGCAGGGCGTCGCGGAGATGAAGCGGTAGCGCCAGGTCATCCGCGAGAGCCGACGGCGTTCAGGCGCCGGACCGGCGGCCTACCCTGGCCTGGTTGGGCACCGCGCCAGGGGTGCGGGGCCATTTTGCGAACTGTTCCCGCAGCCTGGTGACGTCTTGCGGGGTCAGGCCGTAGCGGGCGAACCGGTCATCGCCAAGCCGGTCGAGCCGCTCGCCCGCGTCCGCGAAGTCCTCTGCGGTCAAGCCCGGGTCCAGTGCCACCGCGAGGCCTGTCAGCTGCGCGACGCCGTAGCCGCGAGCCAGGGCGGCGGCGACGTCGATGTAGTCGCGCACGACCGACCGGCTGGCCAGCGCCGCGACCTTGCCGCCGAGCACGTCGTCAAGATCGAGCACGGGGCCGAACTCCATCAGGACCGGCCTGCGGCCGCGGTCGAAGTAGGCCATCTGGAGCATCATCTCCCGGCCGTCCGGCGCTGTGATGATCCACTCGGCCAGCCCTTCGCCCATCCCCTCGAACACGTCGGCGAGCCCTGTCGTCTTGTCTTGCCTTTCTGCCGCATAGCCCGCCTTACGCAGCGCGGCCTCCACCGCGTCGGCGGCCGCCGCCACGCCGTGCTCGCGGTCGGTGAACAGGTCCACGTCCTCGGTCGGCCGGTCGATGACGCCGTGCGCGATAAGCGCGTTGCCGCCGCCGAGGGCGAACCCGTGCCGGGCCCCCGCGCGCAGGGCAACCGCCGCCACCTCGCGGTGCAGGTCGCTGACCGGCATCAGGCCACGGCCAGCCTGGCTGCGCGCAGCTGCGGATGCTGGCCCTCCCACGCGCGCCTGACCCCCTTGGGCAGGAAGAGGTCCGGCCAGACGGCGACCAGGACCTCGCCGTTGAGGTAGCTGGTGAGGTCGTCAGGACGGCTCGCCTCCTGCAGCACGATCTCATAAAGTTCCCGCAGCATGGACGGCTGATCAAGGTCGAACGTCCGGTCCGGGGCGCTCCAGAACAGCCGGAGCGGCAGCTCCACTACGCCATGGGCGGGGCCGGCCAGGTCGGCCAGGCTGGTCGCGACAAGCGCCGCCCGTCCTGGCCGTGCCTGGTACGCCGAGGGCCGGGCGGCGGGGTCGGCCGGCGCGGTTGGCTGCCCGGCCATCGCCTCGAGCGCTTGTAGCGCACCGCGCAGGCTGGCGACCGCGTCCTCGAGCACGTGATCGGCGTCGGGGCGTGGCACACCCCCGCCGGACTCGCCGAGCCGGCCGAGCAGCGTCACCGGGACGATCGCCGCGGCGGCGTGGCCGTGGCGGGTGATGAGCGTGACGTTACCCAGCTCGGCGTCGTCGAGCAGCTCGGCGAAGCGGGCTCGGGCCTCGCGCATGCTGGCGCTCCCAGGCTCCATAAAGACAGTGTACATAAATTACGAGCTGTGTACACAACCTACTTTGGGGCGCGCCATGGTCAGCGGGACAGGGTAACGGTGAAGACTTCCTGGCTGGACTGGGTCGAGACCGACCCGATCCCGGTCACCGCGTCGCCGGATGGTGCCAGTGAGCTGATCTGGTAGCTGCCGCCCGGCTGGGCGCCGGTGATGCCGCCGACCGACGCCGGCGTCCACGACGTCCCGGCGGCCGAGCTCCAGGCCGCGACCTGCTGCTGGCCGGGCGGGCCGAACCGGCCCGCGGCAGTGAAGCCGTGCGAGCTCGCGGTCAGTGCGGTGAACGTCGTGTCCGGTCCCGGTGAGCTGAACGGCACCTGCTGCCAGTTGCTGCCGCCGTCGGCCGAGACCTCGGCGAACGGCACGGTGCCGGCCGGGGTTGTCGCCTGGCCCAGGGCGGCCACCCGGTTCCCGCTGATCGCGATCTGCTGCAACACGGCCGAGGAAGCCCCGGCCGGCACCGGCAAGACGATCGTCGTCCACGTGGTGCCGTCGGAAGTGACCCACACGGCCGGCTTGCCGTCGTGCGACCCCACAGAGACGAAGCCGCCCGCGTCCGCGGCGACCGCGAGCACCTGGCTGGAGCCTGTCGCGTCGTTCACGTCGTGGGCGCGGGTCCAGGAGGTCAGGTTGGGCGAGAACCACACGTCGGCCACGCAGTCACCGCCCGGCGCGACCAGCTTGCCCACGATCACGTATCCGAGCGGGCCCGCGGCGGCCGCGACCGCGGCCACGCCGGCCAGGCCGGCGGTGATGGAGCCCGGACCGGTGGCGGCCTTCCAGGCCGTTCCGTCGGCGGAGGTCATGACGACCGGGCCGGGAGCGCCGACGGCCAGCCACCCGGACGAGCCGTGGGTCACGCCGGTCAGCGCCCGCAGGCCCGAGTAGGCCGATACCTGCGGGAGCGACGTGACCAGGGCCCACGAACCACCCGAGGCCTTGCGCCACACGGCCGGATAGCCTTCCGAGCTGCCCACCGCGATCTGCTGGCCGGCGGCGACCGCGAGGCCGTTGACGGACAGTTCCGGGATCGTGCCGCCGGGCGAGACCGGCCGGACGCCGCCCGCCGCGCTCGCCTCGAGGAACACCGGCTGCTGGCTGACCTTGCTGGGCGAGGTGTACCCGATGGCCACGATCGTGCCCGCTTGCGCGACTGTCGCGCCGACCACGGACTCGGTGCCGGCGTCGCCCAGCGAGGCTGTCGGCTGCCAGGTCCCGCCGGCGCCGGTGGTGGTGTAGGCCACGAGCTGGCCCGCCGCGCTGGTCCCGGCCACGACGAAGCCGTAATCGCTGCCCTTGACCAGGCCGGGCGTCCAGTCGGCGGAAGCGCCGATGGTGCCGGCGTAGTGCCAGGATGTTCCGTTCCGTGAAAAATATGCCACCCCGCCGGAGGTGCCGCTGGCCGACTGGGCCGGCCTTACGGCGAGAAGGCCTGCGGCGTCGGACCCGAGGCCGCTGATCGCGTCGCCCGCGCCCTGGTCGGCCGGGACCGTCACGCGGCGCCAGGTCGACCCGCCGTCGGTGCTCAGCCAGACGCCCGCGTAGCTGGCTCCGGCCCTGGTGACCTGGCCGGAGATCAGCGTGTCGGCACCGCGCGAGGTGATGTAGGAGATGCTCCGCACGGTTTCGCCCGGCCCGGCCAGGCCGAGCTGGGCCGCGGTCTTCCGCTGCCAGGTCAGGCCGTCACGCGAGGTCCAGATGACCGCCTGGGTTTCGTGCGGTCCGGTCGCCGTCACGCCCGCCGCGAGGAAGCCGTCGGACGTGCTGTTCAGCACCCACATCGAGTCGCTGGACAGCATCGGCGTGATGCCGTGAGTGGCCGCCAGCGTCCAGGTCTGGCCGTTCGGGCTGGTCCAGATGGCCTGCGGACCGACCGCGAGCCAGCCGCCGGGACCGCCGGCCAGCCGGGCGGCCGGGTGACCGGGCGGAAGCTGGCCGCCTCCAGGTGCCTGAACCGGGGCCAGGCGCCAGGCGGCGCCGCCGTCGGTGGACACGAAGAACTGCTGGCGGACCACGCCGTCGCTGGTCTGCGAGCCCATCGTGACGATCGTGTTCCCCGAGGCGACGATGCGGTTCACGGTCTGGAACACGCCGCGCTGCTGCTGTCCTGGATACATGCCGATGGTCAGGGCCGTCGTGCTCCGCTTTGGCGCATGGTGCGGCTGCGGCGCGGCTGTCGACTGGCCGAACTTCGGGCCGTGGCCGGTCAGCAGCGCGAGGGCTAGGACGGCTACCGCGACGAGCACGATGACCGGGACGACGATGGTCGCGGCGCGCCTGCCAGCCCGGGCGCGCCTGCCAGCTGGGGTGCGCCTGCCAGCTGGGGTGCGCCGGGCGGGCGGGCGCAAGATCTCGGGGAGTTCGGGCTCGAGGAGCGAGGTCTGGTTGTGGATGGGTCGGTGACCGGTCTGCGGTCGGGCTTGCGGTCGGGTGCCTGGATCGGTCTGCGGCCTGGCTAGGGGTCGGGTACCTGGCTCCGCCTGCCGCGCGGCGAAGACTGGCGCGCTGAGCGGGATCCGCCCGTCGCTGGACCAGATGCCGTTGATCGACTCGGGGCCCGATCTGAGGTCTTGGCTTGCGGGTTCTTGGGCGCTGGGCTTCCGGGCACCGAAGTCCGGGGTGCTGGACTCCCGGGCACCCAAGTCCGGGGTGCCGGACCGCGGGGTGCCGGACCGCGGGGTGCCCGACCGCGGGGTGCCCGACTGCGGGGTGCCGGACTCTGGGCCTACGGGCTGGCGCGGCGGCGGAACGAGCGGGACCCGGGTCGACCGTGATTGCTGCTCCCAGGGGATTTCCGATTCGCTCCAGAGGCGCTGCGATGTCTGCCACGGGGTCAGACCGATCGGTGCCCTCCTCGCCCCGGGGACGGGGCCCTTCGGCGGGAGGCCTGGACCACCCGGCCTGCCCCGCAACGCGCGGGTCGGGCTCACCACCGGCGCTGGAGCCAAGACGGATCGCCGAGCTGGGCCGGGTCCCGCGGGCGCTCGGGGCGGCCAGGGCCCGGTCGGTCCAGGTTGGCCTTGCTCGGGTCCGGATTGGCGCTGCTCGGGTCTGGATTGTCCGGGGGGCAGCGCGCCGGAGACCGGCTGTGCAGCGGGGACGGCGGGCCGCTCGTCGGCGAAATTCTCCGCGGTGACGCCTGTCTGCGGTGCGGCCGCCACCACCTCGGCATCGGCGGTGTCGCCCGTCTGCGGTGCGGCTGCCACGACCTCAGCTTCGGCGGTGCGGTGAGCGTCGGCGGTGCTCGGCCTGCGGCTGGGCGCTGGAATGGCCGCCGGGGCGTTGGCCGGCTTGCGCACGAACCAGTCGGCAAGAGGTGCCGCGCCAGGCCAGTCTTCTCCGCCAGGCGGCAGCCCGGGATCGGGGCCAGTGGCGCTCGCAGGCTGCTGTATTTCGGCCGAGCCGGACTCCTGATGACGATTTTCGCTCAACCAGTCACTGTCTGTGTTCATCATGGGTCTCAGTTCAGCCACTTCTCGGAGCGAGATGTCCGATCTTTGCCAATTGTCGTCAGTCGTCCCAATCCGATGTTACCGACTGAGAGCGAAGGTGTACAGAGGGCTATTTTCCGGATGTACTTGGACTTCTAATGCATTGCTACTACGAATGAAAACCATTCTCATATAGCATTCTTTGTGTACCTGACACTCCGGACAGAAGGGTTCCGCCCGATGTCACTGACCGTCTCACCGGACCTGCTCGAGCAAGCCCGGCATGGGGACATAGACGACGCCGCCTTCATCGCTTGTATCCGGTCCTCGCTCCCATACGCCTGGCAGGTCATCACCGATCTGACCGACCAGCTGCACGCGAGCGGCGCCGATCTTGCCGACAATGACGTGCCGCCGCCAGACGAGGCGGCGCGAGGCCAGCTCTTGCGGATGATGGCCAGCGATGCCATGCGCGCCGCCGCCGAACGCCACTTTGGCGTCCGGCTCGCCTTTCAGAATTGCCACCGCGCCGCCGTGTTTCGCCCAGGAGCCGCCCAGGCTCTGGCCGAATTTACGGCCGCGCGCGCCCAGATCCTCAACCAGAACCCCGAGCTGGTCAACTGCTGAGCCATCAGCCGCTGCCAGGCCGCCAAGTGCGGCGTCTGCCCGGGCTCTGGGCCCGCGCTTACCTGGTTGATGGACCGCTGTACTTGTTCTTGCTGGTACGACGGTCCATCGACCCTCATCCCCGCCGTAGCGCGGAGGCGCTAACGACCCGCCGGCGCCGTCCGAACCAATGTAAGGAACCCCTCTGCCCAGAAGAATGGGTACAAAGCGACAACCATTGGTTGGCCGGGCGGCACGTGAGAGCCAAATGTGACTCACGTGAATAGCGTGATGAGGTGTGTGTTTCGAGCGGTCCGGTAAGGGGACCCGCCAACTCTGCCACCATCCGGCGTACCCGTCGGCTGACTATCGAAGCTACGGTGAGCGTGTGATCGCCCTCGGCCTCGCATCAGTGGTCACAGCCGCGGCAAGGACCACGCCAGGCGGAGGGCTTCTCCGGTTATCGTGGAGGATTTTTCCTTCGTGGTGGATCGGGGCTGCTGGGGTTGCCAAGATCCGCCACATAAGCCCGATCCACTACGCAAATGGGACACACCGGGGACCTCTTGCTGGTACGACTGTCCATCGACCATGCTCGATCGGGCATCCTCCGGGCGGCCGGAGGTGAGCAACTAGAGATCTGTGACTTGTGAGGCCAGCGGGGACAAACGTTGTCCGCCACGACACCATGGTGGGCGGCATCGCGTTCTAGGGTGCTGAATGCCCGGGTTCATCACCGTGCAGCCGGGGCTCGGAGCGGGGAGCGGTCTCCTGGGCCTGGATTAGGCCGTAGCCGATCGCCTGCGCCGTGGTGAAGGAACGACGGCGGCGCGCGTCTTCCCGGATCTCGTCGACCTCACGGCCGGTCACCTCGGCCAGCCGGTAGTACAGCGTGTCGAGCATGCGGATCACCTGCTGCTCACGAGCGGTGACCGCGGTGACGGTCCCGCCGAACTCCAGCCTTGGCTCGGCCAGCGTGAAGAGGGCGTTCGGGTAGCCGGTCCGGCGCGGGCAGGAGGCCAGGACGCCCAGGGCAGGGCCGCTGATCTCGCCGCTGACGCATCCGTGCGCCCGAACGCGCAGGACGTCAAGGATGCCCATGACGGTGAGGGCCGCAGGCAGTTCGGCCCGGAGGTTCTGCAGTTCAAGCCGGATCGGCTCGTCGCCTTCGGCGTCCAGGGTGAGCAGCTGGGCCGAGAGCCGGGCCGCTGCATCGTCATCCAGGACGCCGGAAGCGAGCACGATCCGCTTCTTGAGCAGCTGCTCGTACAGCCGGCTCTGCCAGTCGGCCATCGGGTCCATCCAGACCCGGACGGGCGCGGCGGCCGGCTCGGGTGAGGCCGGCGACGAGGGCGAGGGGACGGAGGGCAAGGGGATGGAGGGCCCGCCCGGGGTGAGCGGAGTCTTCGGCGATCCGGGCCACCCTGGCTCCCCCGGCCTGGGCGGTATTCCGGGCAGGTGGGCGCGCACAGTGCCGTGCGTCATTCGTCGGCTCCTTCCGCAGGGCGGTCGAGTTTCCAGGCGATCTGGCCGCCGACGGCGGCCGCGTAACGCTCGAGCGTGGAGGCGCGCACGTCGGCGGGGCCCGATTCCAGCCGGGCGACTGCGGACTGGGAGGTTCCCATCCGCGCCGCGACCTCGGTCTGGGACAGGCCCGCCGCCTGCCGCTGCTCGGCCAGCTCGCGGATCAGCCGACCGCGGTCCGCGGCCATGCGGGCCGCCTGCTCCCCTGCCCGACGGCGCAACGCCATCTCACGGAAGCCCGGCATGATCGGCAGCGACCCGGCTTCCGGCTCGCCTGATAGGGGACCAGCAGCCCCAGCCACCTCAGGAGCGCTAGAAGCCCCAGCAAAGAGGTCACGCTCGGCGTCCATACCTCTAAGCGTATCTCATATTCGAGATATCGCCATTCGTCGTTCCGGGGCACGCCGACCGGTCGTCAGCCGTGGGCACCGATCAGGTGCCCGACGCCGAACGTCACCGCAATCGCCAATCCGCCAAGCAACAGCTGGCGCAGGCCCGACCACAGGACCGGCCGTCCGGTTAGCCGACCGACCACCATCCCGCCGACCACCAGCGCGGCCGCCGTTAGCGCCAGCGTCACGGCCAGGACCGAGACCCCGGTCAGCCACGGCAGCAGCGGCACCAGCGCGCCCACGGAGAATGCGAGCAGGGACGCGGCTCCGGCCAGCAGCGGAGACGGCAACTCGCCCGGGTCGACGCCGAGTTCCTCCCTGGTGTGCACGCGCAGCGCGGTTCCCGGGTCGGCCGATACCGCGGCCGCCATCCGGGCCGCCGTCTCCGGATCGGCGCCGTAGCTTCGGAAATAGCCCGCCAGCTCCTCTTGCTCTGCGGCTGGGAACCGGGCCAGCATCTGCCGCTCCAGCGAAACCTCGGCATGGACAAGCTCATTCTGGTTGGTCACCGAGATGTACTCCCCGGTCCCCATCGAGAACGCTCCCGCCACCACTGCCGCCGCGCCGGTCAGTACCACGGTGTGCGGCGAGACCCCGCCGCCGGCCAGCCCGGAGATCAGCGAGGCGTTGGTGACCAGCCCGTCCACCGCGCCGAACACCGTCGGCCGCAGCCACCCGCCCGAGACATCCCGGTGCCCGTGCGACCAGCCCGCCCGCAGCGCCGCCGTCCCCGTCGCATCGGATGGCCCCGGCGATCCTTTCTGCATCATCTTGCAAGTCCTCCCACCGCGCCGCCCAAGCAAACGGCCCGCAGAAGGCTATCTCACCCTTGGGAACTGTCGTCCGGGACGACTGAACCCCCCGCCGGTCCGCCCCGTATCCCGTAGTGCAACGCAGAGCCCCCTCGGCGGGGCCCCACCGTTCAGCCGTGAGAGTCGCTGCTGATCCCACCCCCACGCACGGCCCTTGCCCAGCTGAACGCCTGGCCGTGGTCCCGGAGAGCGCGGGCCACGGCCAGGTCATGAAGCTAGACGTGCAGGCAATCACATGCGAATCCGGCGCGGGCGGGGTCGCCACGACCCGACGGGGTGCCGTGCGATCAGGCGGCTGGGCCTGAGGGGTGGTCGCCGGGCGGGCGCGGGGAGAAACGAGGACGCCGCGCGGAGCGCGGGAGGCGAGGGAAACGCGGGCGGGGCTGGCGGGCGGCCTGTCGCGGAACTTCCCGGCCGGGCGGAGGGCCGGATGGAGGGACGGGGACGGGCCAGCAGGCTTCGGCCCATACCGTGCGGCCCGGGTGGGCGTCGGCGTAACCCCAGCGGCTGGTGCAGGCGGCGACCAGCGCGAGGCCGCGGCCGCCCTCGGCCATGAACTCGACGGGGGCGGCGGAGTCAACGGGGGCGGCGGAGTCGAGGGAGGCGGCGGAGTCAACGGGGGCGGCGGAGTCGGGGGCGGCCACGGGGTCGAGGGGTACGGATCGGCGCAGGGAACCGGCGGCCGGGAATGACGGGCCGCCGGCGTCGGTGACTGAGACCCTGGCCGTGCCGTCGCGCGGGAGTTCCACCTGGACGGTGAACATGCCGCCATTTCCCGATGCGGTGTGCACGATCGCGTTCGTGGACAACTCGGACACGCAGACCACGAGGACTTCGCGGGCCGGGCAGCCGGCCAGCAGTCCGGTCACGAAACGCCGTGCCTCCGGCACCGATGCAGCCACGCCCGGGAACGTACGAGCCCCGGGACGCGCAGGCCGGACGGGATCCGCGGGCCCGAGGGAGCCCGCGTGAAGCACCGGGTGGGCACCGGTCACGGCAGGTCACCCCCTGGACGATAGGACTTCTAACTGTGATACGCGCGATAGGACCAAAAAGGTTCAAACCGGGCGGACGTCATACGGGTCCGCCAACGGCAAGCCGACCGCAGTTCGGCGGAAATAGCTGGTCAACCGGCATTTCGCACCTTTCGCCTCTTCCGTGCGACGAAGGGCGGGGGGACACTGAGGGGAACGGAGACGGTTGGGAGGACAACATGGCTGTCGAAGGGACGCCCGGGCTCAAGCGCTCGCTGTCGATCTGGGCCGCGGTCGGCCTGTCGGTCGCGCTTATGGCGCCGAGCATGGCCGCGAACATCAACCCGCAGGCGAGTGCCACGACCGCGGGCCGCGCCGTGCCGCTGACGTTCCTCATCGCGGCGGTCGGCGTGCTCCTGGTCGCCTACTCCTTCGTCCGGCTGTGCCAGTACTTCCACCACTCAGGCTCGGTGTACGCGTTCGTCGGCGCGACGCTCGGGCCGCGGGCGGGGGTGGTCGCCGGCTGGGGGCTGCTTGGCACCTACACGTTCTACGCCGTGGTCACCTCGAGCGCGGCCGGCATCTTCGGCACCGCGTTCCTGCAGGAGGTCGGAATCTGGCCACATCCGCCGTCGTGGGCGCCGTGGGTCCTGGTCGCGGTGGCGCTGGCGCTGACGCTGCTGCTTGCGGTCATGCCGGCCAAGCGCGGCGGCCAGGTGCTGCTG
>Ga0335074_10010401_pt1 | contig 13018 bp, 11 predicted proteins | sample Lox_Sample_23_FD_206715 | JGI IMG/M metagenome (GOLD analysis project Ga0335074, IMG submission 206715) | Soil microbial communities from Loxahatchee National Wildlife Refuge, Florida, United States - Lox_Sample_2.3 | ecosystem: Environmental > Terrestrial > Soil > Wetlands | place: USA...
CCCTGCGCGCCGCCGGGCGGCCGGCGGGAGCGCGCGAGGGCCCGTGGTACGACGAGCACGTCAAGGTGCACGAGTACGGCGGGATGACCGCGACGGCCCGCGAGATCCGCGGGCACGGCTGCCCGGTGCTGCTGTCGGCCCCGTTCACGCAGCAGATCCACGACCCCGGCCGGTGGCGGTCCTGGGTCGCCGACCTCGGCGGCGGGGTCGTGCGCCTGGTCTGGGTCCGCTCGGACGCGGCAACCCTCCGCCGCCGCCTGGAGGCTCGGGGGTCCGGCCGGGACACGGAAAAGCTCGCGGACTTCGCGACGTTCGCCGCCAGCATGCGCCTCGAAGCAGAGCCGGCCGCGCCGCACGTGACCATCGACAACCGCGTCACCGCCGCTGCCACCCTCGAGGCGCAGGTGGCGGCCGCGATCGAGGCGCTGAGTCCCGGAGCGCCGGGTTGGCCGGGACCTAGAGCGCCATCGTCATGAACGTGTTGCCGCGCCCCGGGGGATAGTCCCCGAACGGGCCGCACGGGGTGAACCCGGCCTCCGCGTACAGCGAGCGCGCGGGCGCGAACGCCTGCGTGGATCCGGTCTCGAGGCTTACCCGGCTGAAGCCGTGATCGCGGGCCACGCCGACGAGGTGCTCGACCATCGCGCGGCCGATGCCGCCGCGCCGCGCCGCCGCCGCGGTGTGCATGGACTTCAGCTCCGCGTGCCGCCCGTCGATCTGCTTCAGCGCCCCGACAGCGAGCAGTTCCCCGTCGCGGCGGTAGCTGTAGAACGTGACCGCGGGGTCGGCCAGCTCTCCCACGTCCATCGCATGGACGTCCTCCGGCGGCGTGTTCGCCCTGGCAAACTCAAGGTGCCGCCGCAGCAGCTCGCGGACGTCCTCGGCATTCGGGTCGTCGACCCCGATCACAACCGTGGCCACTACGAGAGCTTAAGGCCAGCGCGCAGCCCGCGGCGTTCCCGCCGCGCGATGGATGTACGATCCGACGGCCTGGAACCCGTCGGATCGTACATCCATGAAGATCAACTCCGGACGCGACGCGGCATCCGCCGCATCGATCTCATACGTCACGGCGGCGCCCGCCACCCGCCCCGCTGAGTGTTCCGGGTCGGGCAGGGATGGTTGACTACACGTATGCCTGTCGATGGTGACTACGAGCCGAGCAAGCTGGGCTGGGTGCGGGACCAGGTCGAGGCCTACGAGGGTTCCGGCGGCACCGACGGAACGACGCTGCGTGATACCGGGCTGCCTGTGGTGATCATCACCAACCTGGGGGTGCGCAGCGGCAAGGTGCGCAAGACGCCGGTGATGCGCGTGGAGCACGACGGCCGCTACGCCGCCGTGGCGTCCCGTGGCGGCGCCCCGACGCATCCGCAGTGGTACTACAACCTGCGCGACAACCCCCGGGTCGAGCTGCAGGACGGCACGCGCAAGCAGGACATGACCGCGAGGGAAGTCACCGGCGACGAGCGCGCGCAGTGGTGGGAGCGCGCGGTCGCGGCCTACCCGCCGTACGCGGAGTACCAGGAGCGGACCACGCGCCTGATCCCCGTGTTCGTCCTCGAGCCCGCCTGACCTTGGCCGCAGTCGCTGTTTAGTCGATCCTTAGCCGGGTACCAGCCGATTCAGCCGGGGCTCAGGCCGGACTCGCACCGTCCCCCCTGATCGCGGGTCCGGCCGCCCAGGCCTCGTTACCGGACGGCCGGGAGGTGCCAGAGATGTCAGCGGCAGCGGGTTTTCCCGTAGCGACGATTTCGGGTCTGCGGGTGGTCGGGGGTCCCGCCGAAATCGACATTACGAACGCTGGCCAGCTGCGCGCGGCGCTGCTGGCGGCGGCGGCGGAGGGTCACGCCACGATCGTGGTCGACCTGAGCGAGACCGCGTTCTGTGACACCGCGGGCCTGCAGGTTCTCGTGCTCGCGCACCGCCGCGCCCTCGCCGAGGGCGGCGAACTCCGGCTGGTCGTCCGGGCGGCGACGTTGCTGCAGCTGCTGCGCCTCACCGGCGTAGACCAGGTGATCCGGAGCTTCCCGAGCCTGGACGAGGCCCTGAGCGAGCTGCCGGCGATCGCGATCCGGCCGGGGGGCAGCGGCACGGCCTGGGCACCGCGGATCCTCGCGGCCAGCTAGAAGATCACCGCTCCGGGCGGTGCGCCATGATGTACCGGTGAGCAACTCGCGTGACACCGCCCTGGACCTGATCGACTTCATCGACGCCTCGCCGTCGCCGTACCACGCCGCCGACGAGGCCCTGCGCCGGCTCACCGAGGCCGGCTTCACCCGGGTACGACTCGACCAGGAGTGGCCTTCGGAAACGGGCCGTTACGCCACGGTCGATGGCGGGTCGCTGTTCGCCTGGGTGGTCCCGGAGGGGGCGGAAGCGCACACGCCGTTCCGGCTGCTCGGCGCGCACACCGACAGCCCGACGCTGCGGGTCAAGCCGCGCCCGGACACCGGCGCAGCCGGCATCCGGCAGTTCGGCGTCGAGATCTACGGTGGCCCGTTGCTCAATTCCTGGCTCGACCGCGACCTCGGGCTGGCCGGCCGGGTGGTCGTGCGCACCCCCGACGGCCCGCAAACCCGGCTGCTGCGCATCGACCGGCCGCTGCTCCGCGTGCCGCAGCTGGCCATCCACATGGACACCGACCTCAAGGCCGGGTCGGGGCTGAAGCTGGATCCGCAGCAGCACATGGTTCCCATCTGGTCGCTCGGCCAGCCCGGAGGCGGAGCGTTCAAGGCACTCATCGGGGCCGAGCTTGGCGTCCCGGCGCAGGACGTGCTCAGCCATGACCTGATGACGTTCGACCTGACCGGTGGCAGGCTGGCCGGGGCCAACGAGGAGTTCGTCAGCTCCGCGCGGCTGGACGACCTGGAGTGCTCGCACGCCTGCGTGTCGGCGCTGGCCGCGGTCGCCAGCGAGCCGGCCCGCCAGCACGTCAGCGCGCTGGTGCTGTTCGACAACGAGGAGATCGGCAGCGTGTCGGCGACCGGCGCGCGCGGCGCCTGGCTGGGCAGGCAGCTGGAGCGCTCGGTGCTCGCCAGGGGCGGCACGCGCGACGAGTTCCTGCGCGCGATCGCGGGATCGGTGCACGTGTCGGCGGACATGGGGCACGCGACGCACCCGAACTACCCGGACAAGCAGGAGCCGCAGCATCAGGTCGCGCTCAACGGCGGCCCGATCCTGAAGATGAACGCGAACGTGCTGTACGCCACCGACGCGAACACGCACGCCGCGTTCCTGCTCGCCGCGGAGCAGGCCGGGGTGCCGGTGCAGTACTTCGTCATGCGCAGCGGCGTGCGCAGCGGCTCGACCATCGGGCCGTACGTGGCCGCCGGCCTGGCGATGCCCACCGTCGACGTGGGCAACCCGGCGCTCGCCATGCACTCGGCGCGCGAGCTGGGCGGCGCCGAAGACCCGGCGATGATGATCGCGGCCCTGCGCGCTTTCCTGGTTCCCGCTTAGCAAGGAGCATGGCGGCTCGTGCTAGATGTCGCCGGCCGATTCCTGCGGGTCGCCGTACTTGGCCGCAACCGGGTTCCACGCCTGCACGAACGTCGCCTTGGCCGCGCCGGCCTGAGAGTCCGCGCTGACTGCGGCGTTGTAGGCGGGCGACCGGGCGGCCGGCCGGCACCCGGAGTGCAGCTCCCGGCGGGCCCAGGTCAGGTAGTCCCGGTCGGCGTCGAGCGACGCGCGCAGCGCCGCGAGCAGGTCCGACTTCACCGCGGCGCCGCTCGCCAGTGCGCCCATGGACAGGGCCTTCGCCCGCCGGTACTCGGCGTTGCGCTGGCTGGCCACGGCCTGGATCTGGCTCGTCGCGCTCGCGAGGTTCGAGCAGTTGCGGGCGTCGGCGACCGCGCCCTCCAGCGACCGCCGGGTGGCCGCGCTGGAGCTCAGCAGGCTGCTCACCGCGGTCGCCTGCCGGGACGCCAGGGTGGTGGCGGACGTCGAGGGGGTCGGGGAGGCGGCGTTTGACGAAGCCGCCGGCGTGCTCGGTGACGACCCGCCGGAGAGAGCGACGCCGGCGATGATCCCCACGACAACGACGGCCACCGCCGCGAGGACGAAGACCATCCGCTTGCCGCTGAGCAGCCCAGACCGCGGACGCGCCACGCGCAGCCTGCTGAAGAAGTCCGGGCCCGGCCCGGCCGGCGCGCCCGGAGGCGGCTGCAGCGGGGGCTGCTGCGGCCAGCCGGACTCGTACATCGGGGGCGCGCCGGGCGTCGTGGTGGGCCCGCCCATCGTGGGTGGCCCGCCCATCGTGGGTGGCCCGCCCATCGTGGGTGGCCCGGTCATTGTGGGTGGCCCGGTCATTGTGGGCCCGCCCGCCATCGTGGGCGCCCCGGCCAGTGTGTCGTCGGGGCCTGCGTAATCCTGCCCGGCGCCCTGAGCCTGGGGTACCTGCTGGCCGTATCCGAACCACGGATCCGGGACCGGAGCGGCCCAGTCGTCCGGTACCGGCATGGCGGGGCCGGCCGCGGCCGGAGCGGGCGCGGCGGCCGGAGGGACCGGGGAAGCCGGACTGGCGTAATCGCTGCTCCCGAGCGCCGCGCGCAGCGCATCGGCGAACTGCCCGCACGTCGCGAAGCGGTCCGCCGGATTCTTCGCCAGCGCTGTGGCCAGCACGGCGTCGACCGCTGAGGGCAGATCCGGGCGCTGCGCGGCGGCGGACGGCGGTGGCGCGTAGAGCTGCGCATACATCAGGGTCAAGCCCTGGTCCTGCCCGAACGGCGGCGTGCCGCACAGCAGTTCGTAGCCGGAGCAGGCCAGCGAGTACAGGTCCGCGCGGCCGTCGACCTCGTGCCTCTCGATCTGTTCCGGTGCCGCGTAGTCGAGCGGCTCGACCTGGCCCGCCGCGATGATCTCGCTGGACGGCGAGTTGCGGCTCATGCCGAAGTCGGCCAGGTACACGTGCCCGGGGCCACCGTCGCTGGCCGGCTGCGCGGCGGCTACGGTCCCGTTGGCCTGGTCAGGGGTGTCGAGGAGCATGTTGGCTGGCCTGACGTCCCCATGGATCAGGCCGCGCGCGTGACAGGCGTCGAGAGCCGACGCGACCGCGGCGATGATGGTCCACGCCCAGTCCACCGGCAGGGGGCCGTGCCGGTTGAGCAGCGACCTCGCGTCGCCGCCCCGCACGTAGTGCATGGCCACGTACAGGTTGCCCGCGGATTCGTCGGCCTCATAGATCGGGATGACGTGCGGGTGTCCGATAGTGGCAGCCATGCGCGACTCGTGAAGGAACCGGGAACGGAAGGCGGCGTCGCCGGCCAGTTCCGGCGCCACGACCTTGACCGCCACGTCGCCGCCCGTCTGCTGGTCCTGGGCAAGGTAGACAAGGGCCATGGCGCCCCGGCCGATGAATCCGCCCAGCCGGTAGTGGGCGATCTGGCCCGACACACCGGAGTAGGGCAAGGCCGGCTCTGTCTCTCGGCTCACAAGCGCACCATCAGGCGATCGGCGAAGTTGGATAAACACATCTCACCAGGCTGGCCGGGTTTTCGCGGCATAACTCGGCAACGCAGCGGAACCGGCGGTCATCGTCCGTTTCGGGCTGCGCGGGGGGCTCGGCACCGGTTTTTTGCGGGACTGTGGCCATATGGTGCGGCCTGCCTGCGCTGATAGCTTGGAAGAGGGAAGCAACGATGCTGAGGAGGGACCATGCGGAGCAATGACGGGACGTTGGGCGCACAGGACCTGGAACTGCTCCGCAAAGGCTTTGCCGCCAACCCCGCGTACCGGCTGGCACAGAACGCGGTGACCAGGGTCTCTGTCGACGACGTCGCGATCAACCGGGAGATCATCAACAGCACGGATCACTCGCTGTCCACGCTGCTCGACGACTGGAAGGTCACGAACCAGGAGCGCAGCGGACGGTGCTGGCTGTTCGCCGGGCTCAACCTGCTGCGCGTCGGCGCGATGAACAAGATGGGCCTCAAGGACTTCGAGTTCTCGCAGAACTACGTCATGTTCTGGGACAAGATCGAGCGGGCCAACTACTTCCTCGAGGCCATCATCGAGACGTCCGACCGCGACGTCGACGACCGGACCGTGGCGTTCCTGCTGAACGAGGTCGCCAGCGACGGCGGCCAGTGGAACATGTTCGTCGCCCTCGTCAACAAGCACGGCCTGGTGCCCAAGGCCGCCATGCCAGAGACGCAGAGCTCGTCTTCGACCGGCCGGATGAACTCGGTGCTGCGCAATCTCCTCCGTCAGGGGGCCAAGTCGCTGCGCGAGGCGTCCGCCCAGGGCCCCGACGCGGCCCGCGCCGTGAAGTCCGACATCCTCGACGTGGTCTACCGGGTGCTGTGCATTCATCTCGGCACCCCGCCGGAGCAGATCGACTGGCAGTGGACCGACAAGGACAAGGAGTTCCACCGCGACGGCGTGCTGACGCCCCAGGAGTTCGCGGCCAGGTACGTCACCCTGCCGATCAACGACTACGTGTGCCTGGTCCACGACCCGCGGCCGACGAGCCCGGCCGGCCGGACCTTCACGGTCGAGTACCTCGGCAACGTTCTCGGGGCGCCGCCGGTCACCTACCTGAACGTCGACGTGCCGGTGATGAAGGACATCGCCGCGCGGACGCTGCGCCACGGCGAGCCGGTGTGGTTCGGCTGCGACGTGTCCAAGATGATGAGCAACGAGTACGGCATCTGGGACGCGCGCCTGTACGACCTGTCCTCGGTGTACGACACGGCGTTCACCCTCGGCAAGGCCGACCGCCTCATCTACCACGAGACGCTGATGACCCACGCGATGCTGTTTACCGGCGTCGACGTGCTCGACGGCGCGACCCGCAGGTGGCGCGTTGAGAACAGCTGGGGCTCGGACAAGGGCAAGGACGGCTTCTACACGATGAACGACTCGTGGTTCGACGAGTACGTGTTCGAGATCGCGGCGCGGCGTGACGCGCTGCCGGAAGAACTGCGTGCCGCGCTGGACACCACGCCGATCGTGCTGCCCGCCTGGGATCCGATGGGTGCCCTGGCCCGGTAATCGCCGCCGCGATCAGCAGGCTTCCTCCCATTCCAGGTGGCCGTCGACCCGGGCCACCGGCACGGTTCTGACGTCGCCCGGGCCGTGCATGGACAGCATCATCCCGCCCGCGGCGCCCGCCATGCCGTGGTGCGGCGCCGACGGCGGCTCCAGCCATGCGTGAAACAGCGGGCCGCCGTCGGCGATGGAGTCGATGGCCGCGTCGAATGCCGCGTGCCGCGCCCGGGGCACGTGCATCCGCGTCGCCGCGTGAAACACCAGGCGCGGCTCGCCCGGCGGCAGGCTCCGGCCCAGTTCCGGGCACACGCTGATTGCGTCGCCCGCGACGATCACCGGAGGATCCGCCGCGACGCTTTCGAGCGCCGCCATCAGCAGGTCCGCGGCGTGCTGATTTTCCGGCCAGACCAGCGCCCTGAGCCAGAGCCGCTCGGCGGGATCGGTGGCGGGGACCGGGTGCAGATCGACGCCGGTTCTGCTGGCGATCGCAGGCACGTCGTCGAGGTCCGGCGGCTGACCCGGGCCGCGCCACTGCGTCTCGATCGTGACGGCGGCGCCCGGCGGGCCGAACGTGCGGCCGCCGACGACGTAACGGTACCGGTCGGCGTGCAGGTGGATGCCGGCGCTCGCGCCGACCTCGACCAGGTGCACCGGTCCCGCGCTGCGCTGCCCGACCGCCCACAGCGCGATCCGCAGCCCGGCCGACCGCTTCACGACGTTGGTCTGCACGAGCCGCGTGCGGATCAGTTCCTCCAGATCGCCGCGGTACGCCCGGCAGAAGTCCAGCAGCGCGGGCCCGGCGCCCGCCGGACCGGCGGCCGCCGTGCCGCGCAGCGACGGGTAGAAGTCGGCGAGCGGATGCGCTGCCCCGCTGAGCAGCAGATAGTGGACCGCGCCGAACAGCAGGAACGACGGCTGCTGCCCGGGCCGCCGCCGCGCGAGCAGATCAAGGACGGACCGGTCCCCGGCGACCGTCCGGCACAGCGACCGGTACAGCGGCGACGACACAAAGATCAGGTCGCCCTCCGCGAAGTGCCCGGCCAGCCGCCCCGTGTCCGCCACGTCGGCGATGGTATCCGCGCCCGCCGCGGGGTCAACCAAGCGCCCATGGCCGCGGGCGCGGTCGCGATGTGAACGGCACGCAGCGCCGCAGGCGCCGCCAAACTTACTCGACAATATCTATCGAGATTGCCTAAAATGCTGCTCATAAGCATTCTGAGCGTCAGGAGATCATGTCCGCAGCATCCCCCGCAGTGCACCTGGCCGTCGCGCTCGACGGCGCTGGCTGGCATCCCGCCGCGTGGCGCGAGCCGCAAGCACGCCCGGACGAGCTATTCGAGGCTCGCTACTGGGTGGACCTGATCGGTGAGGCCGAGCGCGGCCTGCTCGACTTCGTGACGATTGAGGACGGGCTCGGCCTGCAGTCCTCCCGCCACTTCGAGCGCGACCGGCGTACCGATCAGGTTCGAGGGCGTCTCGACGCGGTGCTGATCGCGGCCAGGGTCGCGCCGGTGACGAGCCACATCGGGCTGGTTCCGACGGCGGTGGTCACGCACACCGAGCCGTTCCACATCTCCAAAGCCATCGCCACGCTGGACTACGTCAGCACCGGGCGGGCCGGCCTGCGGGTGCAGGTCACGGCGCGCCCGCACGAGGCGGCGCACTTCGGTCGGCGCGCGTTCCCGGCGCTTGACCTGACCGACCGGTCCAGCGCGCAGGTCAGCGAGCTGGTGGATGAGCTGTTCACCGAGGCCGGCGACTACGTCGAGGTGGTCAGGCGGCTGTGGGACAGCTGGGAGGATGACGCCGAGATCCGCGACGTGGGAACCGGCCGGTTCATCGACCGCGGCAAGCTGCACTACATCGACTTCTCCGGAGCCCGGTTCAGCGTCAAGGGCCCCTCGATCACCCCGCGGCCGCCGCAGGGCCAGCCGCTGGTCACCGCGCTCGGCCACGCGAGCGTGCCGTACCGGCTGATCGCCCGGTCGGCCGACGTGGGCTTCGTCACGCCGCACGACGCCGGGCACGCGGCCGCGATCGTGGCCGAGATTCGCGATGCACAGCAAGCAGCGGGCCGCGCCGGGGACACCGTGCACCTCTTCGCGGACCTCGTGGTGTTCCTCGACGAGCCCGGCGGCGAGAGCGGGGCCGAGCGCAAGGCGCGCCTCGACGAACTCGCCGAATACCCCTATACCAGCGACGCCACGATCTTTACCGGAACGGCCGCGGGCCTGGCCGATCTGCTGCAGGCGTGGCACGGCAGCGGGCTGTCCGGGTTCCGGCTGCGCCCGGGCGCCATCCCGCAGGATCTGCACGCGATCACGAGTGGCCTGGTGGCCGAATTGCAGCAGCGTGCCGCGTTCCGGAAGTCGTATGAATCCGGCACGCTTCGCGGGCTGCTCGGACTGGGCCGGCCGGCGAATCGCTACGCGACGGCCTAACGGGAGGGAATCGTTCGTGACTAAGCCGCTGAAGCAGATCCACCTGGCCGCGCACTTCCCCGGCGTGAACAACACCACGGTGTGGAGCGACCCGCGGTCCGGCAGCCACATCGAGTTCAGCTCGTTCGCGCACCTGGCCCGGACCGCGGAGCGGGCGAAGTTCGACTTCCTGTTCCTCGCCGAGGGGCTGCGGCTGCGCGAGCAGAACGGCCTGATCTACGACCTCGACGTGGTCGGCCGGCCGGACACGTTCACCGTGCTCGCCGCGCTCGCCGCGGTCACCGACCGGCTCGGCCTGGCCGGCACGATCAACTCCACGTTCAACGAGCCGTACGAGGTGGCGCGTCAGTTCGCGAGCCTGGACCACCTGTCCGGCGGGAGGGCCGCGTGGAACGTGGTCACCTCGTGGGACGCGTTCACCGGCGAGAACTTCCGGCGCGGCGGCTTCCTGCCGCAGGACCAGCGGTACTCCAGGGCGCGAGCGTTCCTGGAGACCACGTTGGAGCTGTTCGACTCCTGGCACGGCGGCGAGATCATCGCTGACAAGGAAACCGGCGAGTTCCTCGCCGGTCCGCAGCCGGGCACGTTCGAGCGGGCCGATCAGCACTTCGACATCCGCGGGCAGTTCAACGTGCCCCGCAGCCCGCAGGGCCGCCCGGTCATCTTCCAGGCCGGCGACTCCGACGAGGGCCGCGAGTTCGCCGCGTCGAGCGCCGACGCGATCTTCAGCCGCCACGGCACACTCGAGGACGGGCAGGCGTTCTATTCCGACGTCAAGAGCAGGCTGGCCCGCTACGGCCGCGGCCGCGAGGAGCTGCTGATCCTGCCGGCCGCCACGTTCGTTCTCGCCGGCACCGACGCCGACGCGGCAGAGCTGGCCCAGGAGGTCCGCCTGCAGCAGGTCAGCGGGCAGACCGCGATCAAGTTCCTGGAGCAGCTGTGGAACCGCGACCTGTCCGGCTACGACCCAGACGGCCCGCTGCCCGACGTCGACCCGGTGCCGGGCGAGAACACGGTCTCCCGCGGCCGCGCCAGCGTGCGGATGCACCGGGACCCGGTGGCGATCGCGGCGCAATGGCGGGCGAAGGCCGAGGCGGAGAAGCTGTCGATCCGCGACCTGATCATCGAGGTCACCGGCAGGCAGTCGTTCATCGGCTCCCCAGCCACGGTCGCCGGGCAGATCAACACGCTGGTCCAGGCCGACGCCAGCGACGGGTTCATCCTGGTGCCGCACATCACCCCGGGCGGGCTCGACGAGTTCGCCGCCACGGTCGTGCCGATCCTGCAGGAGCGCGGCGTCTTCCGCACCGACTACGAGGGCAGCACGCTGCGCGAGCATCTCGGCCTCGCGCCGCTGCCCTCCCGCACCGCGCTCGCCGGCTCCGCGACCTAAGAGGGGACATATGGCCAGCACGCCGCTCACCGTGCTCGACCTCGTGCCGATCAGCTCGGGCTCCAACCCGGCCGAGGCCCTGCGGAATACGATCGCGCTCGCCCGCGCCACGGAGAGCTTCGGCTACTACCGGTACTGGTTCGCCGAGCACCACCTCAACCCGGGCGTCGCGGGCACCTCGCCCGCGGTCGTCCTGGCGCTGACGGCCGACGCGACCTCGACGATCCGGATCGGCTCCGGCGCTGTTCAGCTGGGGCACCGCACCGCGCTGTCCACCGTGGAGGAGTTCGGGCTCATCGATGCGCTGCACCCCGGCCGGCTCGACCTTGGCCTCGGCCGGTCCGGCGGGCGGCCGCCCCAGCCGCAGGACCGCGAGCCCGCCCTGGTCGGCGCGGCGCGCCAGGGGGACGCGGCGCCGGGCAACCGGTGGGCGCCGAACGGGCTGCTGATCCCGCCGCGGTTCTCCGTGGAGAAGCTGCTCGGCTCGCCGCGGTTCGGTATGCAGAAGAAGCTGCTGCAGCTGCCCGGCGCCAGCCCGCAGGACTACGGCGAGCAGGTCGCGGACATCCTCGCGCTGCTGCGCGGGACTTACCAATCGCCAGACGGCGTGGAGGGGCACGCGATCCCGGGCGAGGGCGCGAACGTCCAGGTGTGGATCCTCGGCAGCAGCGGCGGGCAGAGCGCAAGCGTCGCAGGCGAGAACGGCCTGCGGTTCGCCTCGAACTACCACGTCAGCCCCGCCACGGTGCTTGAGGCCGTGGAAGGCTACCGGGCGGCGTTCCGCCCGTCGGCCGAGCTCGACCGGCCGCACGTGAGCGTCTCGGCCGACGTCGTGGTGGCGAAGGATGAGGCGAGCGCGCGCGAGCTCGCATCCGGCTACGGCCTGTGGGTGCGCAGCATCCGCACCGGCGAGGGCGCGATCCCGTACCCGACCGCGCAGGAGGCCCGGGCGCACAGCTGGAGCGACGAGGACAAAGCTCTGGTCGCCGACCGGGTGGAGACCCAGTTCGTCGGCTCTCCCGGGCAGGTCGCCGACAAGCTGGAGCAGCTTCAGGAGGCGACCGGTGCCGACGAGCTGATCATCACGACGATCACGCACGACCCCGCCGACCGGGTCCGCTCGTACCGGCTGCTGGCCGACGAGTGGCACCGCCGTTGAGGCCGACATGACCGCCTGCGCGCTCGAGTCGACGGACCTGCGCCGGGTCTTCGGCGCCTACCCGACCGGTGTGACCGCGGTCGCGGCGCTGGTCGATGGAGGCCCGGTCGGCATCACCGCGAACTCGTTCACGTCTGTGTCGCTGGAACCGCCGATCGTCTCGGTCTGCGTGGCGCACACCTCCACCACCTGGCCGGTCCTGCGCACGGCCGCCCGCCTGGGCATCAGCGTCCTCGGCGCGCACCAGGAACGGCACGGCCGCGCGCTCAGCGAGCGCCGCGCCGACCGGTTCGGCTCGCTGCGCTGGCGGGCCACCGCGGACGGGGCGATCCTGCTGAAAGGGGCGAGCGCGTGGCTGGACTGCGGCATCGAGCGCGAGATCGAGGTCGGCGACCACGACCTGGTCCTGCTGCGGGTGCACGCGCTCGACGACGACCCCGAGGTGCCGCCGCTGGTTTTCCACGGCAGCCGGTACCGCAGGCTCAGCGCCTGAGCGGCTCACACCGCGACGAGGTCCTCGAGGTACCGCAGCACCTGGCGGCCTGGCGGCCGGGCGGGCGGGGTGGCGGGCCTCGCGGCGGGGAGAGGGGCTGCGGGGGACGGCTTTTAGAATCGCGTTCTAGTAGGCTCGGTGGGCGGAGCACGCGACCAGCCTGGGAGGAACGCTGTGGCGTGGGACTTCTCGACCGAGCCGGAGTTTCAGGAGCAGCTCGACTGGGTCGAGCAGTTCTGCCGTACCGAGATCGAGCCGCTCGACCTGGTGTTCCCGGGCGCGGCTTACTCACGTGACTCGAAGGCCAAGGCGCTCGCCGACCCGCTCAAGCAGCAGGTCAGGGACCGCGGGCTGTGGGCGCTGTTCCTCGGCAAGGACCTCGGCGGCCCCGGGTTCGGCCAGCTCAAGCTCGCGCTGCTGAACGAGATCCTGGGCCGCTACCGGTCCGCGCCGGTGATCTTCGGCACGGCCGCGCCCGACACCGGGAACATGGAGATGCTCGCGGCCCACGGCACCGAGGAGCAGAAGCGCCGCTGGCTGCC
>Ga0335074_10010402_pt1 | contig 13018 bp, 11 predicted proteins | sample Lox_Sample_23_FD_206715 | JGI IMG/M metagenome (GOLD analysis project Ga0335074, IMG submission 206715) | Soil microbial communities from Loxahatchee National Wildlife Refuge, Florida, United States - Lox_Sample_2.3 | ecosystem: Environmental > Terrestrial > Soil > Wetlands | place: USA...
GGCCCGACAGTTCTAAGTGGCGCGGTCGTTCCCGCTCCTCGATGGCGTCCCGAGGCCGGGCGAGCGCCCGCGCGGTCGTCGTGTCGATCGGCGGCTCGGTCCTGCTCAGGGACCCGGGCGATCGCGAGTACGTCGAATCGCTCGCCGACCTGCTGCGCTCGGTCGGGGAATCAATGCCATTGGTCGTCACGACGGGCGGGGGCCGGGTCGCCCGGGAGTACATTCGCCTGGGCCGCGACCTCGGACTCACCGAGGTCGAGCTCGACGAGCTCGGGATCGAGGTGACCCGCCTCAACGCGCGGCTCCTCGCCGCGCGGGTCGGTCCCCCGACCCCGGCGCACCCCCCGACGACGGTCGCACTCGCCGTTCACGAGCTGGCGCGCGCCTCTCCCGTCATCCTGGGCGGTACCGAGCCCGGACACACGACCGACGGCGTGGCGGCCCTGCTCGCCGAACGGCTCCGGGCGGCCCGACTCGTCAACGCGACCGACGTCGATGGCCTCTACGACGCGGATCCCCGCCGACATCCGGACGCGCGTCGCATTCCCCGGCTGAGCTGGCCGGAGTTCCGCAAGCGCGTGCTCGCGGCGACCTCGGGAGAGGCGGGCCAGAACTACCTTTTCGACCGGCTGGGTGCCGACACGCTCGCGCGCGCCCGAATCCCGCTCGCCATCGTCCAGGGTCGGGACTTGGCCAACCTTGAACGGGCGATCCGGGGTCGGACGTTCGTGGGGAGCCGGATCGGCTGATCGGTGTCGGCAACTCCATTACGGGGCGGGAACTGGTCAAGGCATGCACCGCATCGTCTTTCTCGGTCCGCCCGGGGTCGGGAAGGGGACCCAAGCGGCCACGCTCGCCGGCGAGCTCGGGGTACCGCACCTTTCGACGGGGGACCTCCTGCGGGCGGCCGTCGCCGCCCACACCCCCCTCGGCCAACAGGCGCAGGGGTACATGGACGCGGGGCGCCTCGTCCCGGACGACCTCGTGCTGGACATCCTGCGCGAGCGACTGGCCGCCGACGACGCCCGAGCCGGGTTCCTTCTGGACGGCTATCCTCGGAACCTCGCACAGGCCCAGCGGTTGGAGCAGATCACCTCCCTGGACGCGGTCCTTGCGTTCGAGCTGCCCGCGCATCAGCTCGTGGAACGGTTGTCGGGCCGCCGTGTCTGTCCGACCTGCCAGACTGTCTACAACCTCGCGACCCGCCCTCCCAAGGTGGCGGGTCGATGCGACCGCGACGGGAGCGAACTGGTCCAACGGCCCGACGACCGACCGGAAGCGATCGGCACCCGCCTCGCGGTCTATGCCGAGCAAACCGCCCCGCTCCTGAGCTACTATCGAAAGTCCGGACTCCTGCGGCCGGTCGACGCGAGCGGGACGCCCGACGAGGTCGCCGCGCGGGTGCGGGGCGCGCTCCACTAGGGTCCGCGCGGTGGCGCGGGAACCCGTAGCACCGCGCCCGAGGTCCAGCGCCGGCCGTCCCAGTCCAGGCGCACGCCCTCGAGGTAGCCGAGCGCTCCGCCCCACGCCAAAGAGGACTCGGGCAGCGCCGTGACCGCACCGAGTTCGATGACGCCCCCGTGCGAGACCAGCAGCAGGCGCCCGCCGTCGGGGACTCGTTCGAGCTCGGCGCGCCAGAGCTCGAGCTGCGCGCGACCGAACTCCGCGGCCGCGGTGCTCTGGCGGATCAGCGCACCACAGCGGGCGAACGACCCCGGCGGGTCGGTCTCCGCGAGGTGCGCGAGCTCGTCGCCGACCTCGGCGAGGCCCGGCACTACGGCATCGACGCGTCCCGCCAGGAGCTCGGCCGTCTCGACAGCCCGGGGCCTGGGGGAGGTCGCGACGCGGTCGAATTTCGGTGTCGTTGCGGCCACCTTGCGAGCGAGCGCTACCCCCTCGGCGTTGAGATGGATGCCTCCGGGGTCCCGCCGGCTGTGCCGACGATGCTCGAGTGTCCTCATCCGCCACGGTCGAGCAGGGGCAGATTTATAGCGGAGCGACCGCTCCTCGCGGTGTCCCGGCTTAGCTCAGTGGTAGAGCGGGGGACTGTAGGCGAGACTGCCGGACCCCCGGCAGCCCCCGTGGAGATCCTCAGGTCGCCTGTTCGAGTCAGGCAGCCGGGACCTGAGGTCGAGCGCGACCTGAGAGTCGGCGCCGAATCGTCATGTAACCGTCCGGGATGGCCCTCGGGTCTGCGAAGATGCCCGGAACCTTCTCCGACTCCTGGAAGCTCACGAAGACCGCGTTTCGCCTCATTCGCGAGGACCGCGCGCTCCTGATTTTTCCGGTCGTCGGGGGGCTGTCGATCCTGGGGGTCCTCGGCCTGTTCCTCCTCGGGGCGTTCGTACTGTTCCCTTACATCCTGTCGGGGGGATCGGGGACGTCCGGCTACGAAGGCGCCGGCGTGGCTCTCTTCCTGGGGACGTACTTCGCCTGCTCGTTCATCTCGGTCTACGCGACGGCCGGCCTGATCGGGGCCGCGACCCTGAAGCTGAACGGCCAACAGCCCACCGCGGCGGACGGGTGGAAGGTCGCTCGGGCGCGACTCGGGCGCTTGTTCCTCTGGTCGGTGATCGCCGCGACGGTCGGCCTCGTCATCCAGGCGATCGCGAGCCGGGTCCGAGGCATCGGGGGGCTCCTGATCGCCGGAGCGGCGGGCGCGTCGTGGGGGGTGGTGACCTACTTCATGGTCCCGGTCGTCCTGTACGAGAACGACGGCGCGTGGACGTCACTCAAGCGGTCGGCGCACCTGTTTGTCTCGACCTTCGGCCGGTCGCTCGTCTCGAACCTGGTCGTGGGCCTCATTGTCGGTGGGGGGCTCTTCGCCGCCCTGGTGCTGGGCGTGGTCGGGATCGTCGAGCTCGTGGGCGGACAGACCCTGCTGGGCGCGGTGCTCGTGGGCGCCGCGCTCGCGATCGGGACGATCTTCGCGCTGGTCGGAGCGGCCGCGGAGGGGGTCCTCCGGGCGGCGCTCTATCGCTACGCGACCACCGGCAAGATCGACCCGGACCTCTTGCCGGGCGCCTACCGCTCGGCGGCCGCTCCGACCGCCGGCGCCCCGCTGCCGTGAAAACGGGGGTTCCCGTCCCGCGAACTAACCGCCGGGGAGGGAGCAACCTCGCGGGTCCCGGAGGACCCCCGCGACGGCGCTCTCGAGCTTCGATGCGGTTGTCGGGATTCGAACCCGAGTAGGTAGCTTGGGAAGCTACCGTCCTAACCACTAGACCACAACCGCGCGGCCCCGGGGGAGGACGGGTGGCTCTTACCCTTTTACCAGCCGGCCCGCGGACCGCCTACAAGAGAAGGCCGACCGACTCCGCCGGGATGCTGGGCGCCGCCGCCAAAAGGTCGGGATTGGAGACGAGGCGGTCCGCGAGCCCGCTTGAGAATCCAGCCTGACGAAGCAGTTTCCGGGCCCGGGCGAGGTCGTTGGTCGAGAGGGCGACGAGCGGATGGCTCCCCTCCCGGGCAACGAGGATCGCGACGCTCTGGACGTTCACCTTCCCTTTTGCGAGCGCTTCGAGCACCTTGAGGAAGCTGCCCGCCCGGTCCTCGAGGCGGACGGCGAGCATCTCTCGCACCTCGGACTTCAGTCCGGAGGCGCCGAGCAACGCCATCGCGCGATCCGGATCGCTCACGATCAACCGCACCCGTCCGCGGGTCCCCGTCGAGTCGACACTGATCGCCGCGACGTTGATCCGCTCCTGCGCCAGGGTCCGGGCGATCGACGCGAGCGTGCCGGGTCGGTTCGGGAGCGAGAGCGAGATCTCGCGGAGGGTCATGGTGCCCCCGCAGTCTCCCCGGACTAAAGGGTTCGCGCCAACGGTGTTTTCGGTCGCTCTCCGTCCCCCATGTATTTATAGACGAACCGGGCCTAATTCTCGATACCCGGGGCCGCGCGGTCCCGGTCGGTCCGTCTAATGGGGGGAACGAACAGCCCGGCCGCGGGGCGACGCTATCGCCGGGCCCGCCGGCTGCGCGGGGATCGGCGCGGCGTGGTCGCGGTCATCGGCACCCTGCTCGCCCTCCTGGTCTTCTTCGCGCTCTTCGGGATCTTTCTCACCCAGTACGTCCCGCTCTGGATGACCGATAACGAGGCGCTCCTCGTCGCCCAGTCGTCGACCTCCTTCGCCACGTTCAAGTCGATCGTCGACCAGCAGTACGCGCTCGGTGGACCCCAAACGGTCGGCACCCCGTTCGCGATCTCCAGCCAGAGCGTGCCGTTGATCGCCCAACCGACCGAGGGCTCGCTCGTCTTCCTGCCCAACTCGTGTCCCGGCGCCGGCGGGGTTCCGTTCTACACCTTCGGAGGGGTCGAGAGCGGCAACAGCGGCACCGCGAACTCTTCCAACGCCGTCACCAAGCAGTACGGGCAGCCGGTGAGCCCCACCTACTGCGCCTTCGCGAACATCACCGAGTCGGTCGGTCCGGGAGGGTACACGAACTACGGGCAGACGATCGCGACCGGCAGCCTCCAGCTCGTCCTGCCCAACCGCTACTATACCCCCGAGACGTTCTACTACGAGGATGACGGAGTGATCCAGACCCAGAACGTAGGGTACCAGCAGATGGCGTTCCCCCCACCCCTCAACATCTCGACGGTCGGGGTGAACCCGCTCACCGGAGCGGGCGGGAACGTCACGGTCACCGACAGCTTCCTCCAGCTCTTCGGGAACGCCTCGTCCGTGGTCGGGCAGGGCTCCGAGGAGGTCTATAGCCAGCTCAAGTACACGGCCGTGCAGACCTCGAACGGTGGGAACGCGCCGTTCCAGTTCACGTTCGAGATCGGGACCCAGTACCCGTGCGCGTGGGACCCGTACCTCTACAGCGTCCTGACGCAGAGCGGTCTTCCCCAGGCGACCAAGACGATCCTCACCGCCGGGGGCTCCGCGTACCTGCCGACGGGCTGGTTCAGCGGCCACCAGTCCTACCCGCTCACCAAGACGTACACGGGGAACTGTTTCAGCTCGAGCGGGGCCACCACGATCCTCGCGTTCACGCTCTACAACATCGACTACGCCCAGGTCTACGTCTCCGGCGTCCAGGTGACGCTCGGGGTGGGGGCGACCTAGACCGATGGCGAGCGGCTCGGTGCGCGTGAAGATCCCCCGGTCCGGGGCCCCGACCGAGGGCGAACCGTCCCCGCTCGACTCCGCGCGCCCGCTCGAGACCCCGACGGACGTCCCGGGGACGTTCATCACGGCGATGCCGCCCCTCCCCGAGCCGACGATGAAGGAGCTCGAGGTCAACGCGGTGAACCCGCCGTACTCGTATTCCCGCGTCAGCTACAACGACCGGAACAAGGAGTACCTCTACGAGGTGATCGAACCGCAGCTGACCCCCCGCGAGAAGCAGCTGGTCGACCACCTCAAGTCGACGCTCGCGATGATCCTCGGCAGCGACGTCGGCTCGCTCTCGACCGCCGACAAGCGAACGTACCTGCGGGCGGAGGCGGAGGGGTACTTCAAGACCCGCGGGATCACGCTCAGTCCCATCTCGAAGGAGCGGATCATCTACTACGTCCTGCGCGACTTCGTCGGCTACGGACCCGTGGACGCGCTGATCCTCGACCCGCAGGTCGAGGACATCTCGTGCGACGGCGTCGACGTGCCGCTGTTCATCTTCCACGGCAAGTATGAGTCGATGAAGACGAACGTCGTCTTCGCCGACGAGAACGCCACCAACTCGTTCATCGTCATGCTGGGCCAGCGCTGCTCGAAGGCGGTCAGCGTCTCCGCCCCGATCCTGGACGGGACGACCCCCGAGGGGCACCGCGTCCAGGCGACGTACGCTCGGGAGATCACGACCCGCGGCGCGAGCTTCACCATCCGTCGGTTCAAGGAGCGCCCGTTCACCCCGGTCGATCTGGTCGTGATGGGGAGTGCGAGCGAGGAGATGGTCGCTTACTTCTGGCTCGCCGCCGAGCAGGGGGAGTCGGTCATCATCTGCGGCGGTCCGGCCGCCGGCAAGACGAGCACGCTCAACGCGATCGCCCTGTTCATCCCGCCGACCGCCAAGATCGTCTCCATCGAGGACACGCGCGAGGTGAACCTCCCGCACGAGAACTGGATCCCCGGCGCGACGCGCAGCGGCACCGGGGACCGCGGGGCGGACGGGAAGGCCGCCGGGGAGGTCGACATGTTCGACCTCGTCCGGGCCGCGCTGCGGCAGCGGCCGAACTACATCATCGTCGGAGAGGTCCGCGGCAAAGAGACCTACACGATGTTCCAGGCGATGGCGACGGGCCACACGACCTACTCCACGATGCACGCGGACAGCGTGAAATCGATGGTCAACCGCCTGGAGAACCCTCCGATCAATACGCCGCGGATCCTCCTGTCGGCGCTCAACAACGTCATCATCCAGATCCAGACGCGCACCGACAAGGGGGTGGTCCGTCGCCTGAAGCAGGTCCTCGAGATCGTCGGGTTCGAGCCCGAGACCAACGAGCTGATCACGAACACGGTCTACGAGTGGGACCCGGCGACGGACGGGTTCGTGTTCAAGGGCCACTCGTTCCTGTTTGACAAGATCATGGAGCTGAAGAACTTCACCCCGGACGAGATGGAAGCGGAGTTCCAGCGTCGGAGCGCGGTCATCCGCTATCTCGTCCAGCATCAGATCACCGACTACCGCCAGCTCTGGCGGACGATCGCGCAGTACTACCGCGACCCGGCCGAGGTCATGGCGCGGATCGGCGCGCTCTCGACGCCGGCAAAGGAGGCGTGACGAGCGTGCCGGCGACCCCGACCGTTCCCGCCTCCCGCGCGTCGGGCGGCGCCGCCGAGCCGAACGTTCGGTCCGTTCGCCTGAAGCGGGGTCAGCAGCCGACCCACTCGACGCTCACCGGCTTCCAGCAGTGGGCGTGGAAGACGTTCAAGGGCCGCGTCCTCGCGAAGCCGCCGGACCCGATCCTGGAGGAGAATCTCGTCAAGGCCCACATGCGGATCCGGGCGGACGAGTACATGGCGAGCGTCTACGCGACCACGGTCGTCACCGCGATCGCGACGGTCGTCGCGGGCGCCGTCATCGGATTCATCTTCATTACGTCCGGGCTGTTCCTCTTCGGCGTTCTCCTCGCGATCGCGCTCCCCGTCTTCGGCTCGGTCGGCGCCTTCTTCGCGCTCCAGGGAATGCCGGCGTCCACGGCGAAGAGCCGGGGCCGGAAGATCGATCAGCGGATCAGCCCCGCGATGAGCTTCGTCAGCGCCATGGCGTCGGCGGACGTCAACGTCGACCAGATCTTCAAGGAGCTCGGCCGCCAGAAGATCTACGGCGAGGTCGCGGAAGAGGCGGCGTGGATCAGCCGGGACACCGAGCTGCTCGGGGTCGACATCCTGACCGCGATCCGCAACGGCGCCCAGCGGAGCCCGTCGAAGCGCTTCCAGGACTTCCTGCAGGGTGTCGTGACGACCGCGACCAGCGGCGGCCAGCTGAAGCCGTACTTCCTGCTCAAGGCCGAGCAGTACGAGCGCGAGAACAAGCTCGCCCAGCTCCAGCGCGTCGAGACAATGGGGTTGCTCGCCGAGACGTTCGTGACCGTCGTGGTCGCTTTTCCGCTGTTCCTCGTGATCATCATCGCGATCTTCGCCATCATCGGCGGCGGCGGGTCGTTCATGATCGACATCCTCTGGGCGATCGTCGCGCTGATGATCCCGATGTCCCAGTTCGGTTTCATTTTCTTTATGTATTCGCTCGCGCAGGAGATGTAGGATGGCGACCGCGACCTCCCCGGCGTCGGTCCGCCGCGTCAAGGCCGTCTCGGGCGAGCGGGTCCAGGCCGGCGATTCCGTCACGATCACCCGCGAGACGATGCTCCTCATCGTCGGCGCGGTGGTCGCGGTCGTCTTCTGGGTGATCGCGGCGCTCGTCTTCGTCGGGACGCTGAACATCCAGCTCCGCCCGGGCGAAGGCACCGGCGCCAACCCGGCGATCGACTTCTTCGTGCTCGGGATGCTCGTGCTGATGGCGCCGTACGGCGTCTCGATGAGCGCGAAGCTGCGCCGGATCTCCAAGATCGAGGAGCGCCTGCCCGACTTCCTCCGCGACGTCGCCGAGGCCGGCCGCTTCGGGATGACGCTCCCGGACGCCATCATCGTCGCCAGCAACGGGCGCTACGGGCTCCTGACGGACGAGATCAAGAAGATGGCGAGCCAGCTCGAGTGGGGCGTCCCGGTCGCGACCGCCCTCCGCCTCTTCGAGGAGCGGGTCCCGACCCCGCTCGTGCAGCGCGTCGTCTCGATCATCACGCGGGCGAACGAGGCGGGCGGCAACGTCGCCGACGTGCTGACGATGGTCGCGCACGACACCCGCGAGACCCAGCTCGAGGCGCAGGCCCGTCAGATCTCGATGCTCACCTACGTGACGGTCATCTACATCGCGTTCTTCGTCTTCCTCGTCACGATCTACATCATGGCGGCGGTCTTCCTGCCGCAGATGATCCAGGCGGGCCAGGGGATCTCCTGCTCGTCGCTCTCCTCCTCCGCGGTCACGTTGCAGTTCACGTTCGTGCCGGTCCTCTTCCTCGCGTTCATGGTCGCCGTCATCGTCCACGCGGTCGGGGACGGGATCATGGCGGGCGTCCTCTACAACGGTCGCATCGCCGAGGGCCTGCAGCACGCGACCATCATGCTCGGCGTCGGCTGGGCGATGATGCGGTTCGTCGTTCCGATCCTCAACGTCAACGGGTCGTGCGGGTAAGGAAGGTCCTCGATGTCCGGAGCGGTCGCACCATCCCCCGAAGAGTCCCAGCCCGACGTCCCCGAGCCGATCGACTCTCGCAAGAAGCGGGGCGGCTCCTCGGCCTGGCTCCGCCTCGGCGCCTCGCTGCGCAAGGGCTCGAGCGAGCCCCGCCCCGTCAAGCTCGCCCGGCTCGGCGTGTCGGGGCAGGGCCAGGGCGACATCACCCCGATCCCGCCGCTCGCCGATCCGGCGCTCAAGGAACTCGACCTCGCCCCGATCCGCCCCGGGATCTCCTACGTCCGCATCACCTACCACAACACCCGCAACGAGTACCTCTACGAGGTCATCGAACCCCCGCTCTCGGCGATCGAGCGGGAGCTCACGGACCGCCTGCGCACCGTCCTCATCGACGCGTTCGAGCCGCTCCCCGAGCTCGACGCGGAGACGAAGCGACGGGAGCTGCGGAAGATGGTCGACCACAAGCTCCAGGAGTGGGAGCTCGGCCCCGGCCCGACGACCAAGGGCCGGATCCTCTACACGCTCGAGCGGGACTTCATCGGCTACGGGATCGTCGACGTCCCGATGACCGACACCGAGGTCGAGGACATCTCGTGCGACGGGGTCGGCATCCCGCTCTACATCTACCACCGCAAGTACGGTTCGATCCGCTCGAACCTCAAGTTCCACGATTCCAAGCAGCTGGACGACTACGTCATCTGGCTCGCCCAGCGCTCGGGCAAGCACATCTCCGTCGCGAGCCCGATCCTGGACGCGACCGTCCCGGACGGCTCGCGCCTGCAGGCGACGCTCGGCACGCACGTGACGAAGCGCGGCAGTTCGTTCACCATCCGCCGGTTCCGCGACAATCCGTTCACGCCCGTCGACCTGCTCAAGTTCAAGACGATGAGCGCCGAGATGATGGCGTACCTCTGGATCGCCATCGAGAACGGCCAGTCGATGATGGTCTGCGGCGGGACCGCGAGCGGCAAGACCACCACGCTCAACGCGACCCTTTTGTTCATCCCGCCCCAGATGAAGATCGTCTCCATCGAGGACACGCGCGAGCTGAACCTTCCGCACGAGAACTGGGTCCCGTCGCTCACGCGCGCGGGATTCGGCGCCAAGAACCTGACCAGCGGGAAGGCGCCCGGCGAGATCGACATGTTCGACCTCCTCGCGGCCGCGCTGCGCCAGCGCCCCCAGTACCTGATGGTCGGGGAGGTGCGGGGCGCGGAGGCGTTCATCGTCTTCCAGGCGATGGCGACCGGCAAGACCTGCTACACGACGTTCCACGCGGAGAGCGTGAGCGCGATGGTCCACCGGATGGAGAACCCGCCGATCTCGCTCCCCCGCTCGCTCGTCTCGGCGCTGAACCTGGTGCTCCTCCAGCGCCAGGTCAAGGTCGGGACGAAGATGACGCGGCGCGTCCAGTCCCTCACCGAGATCGTCGGACTCGACCCCGAGACGAACGAGCTGATCACGAACTCGGTCTACTCCTGGAACCCCGCGGACGACACCTTCCTCTACAGCGGCCACTCCTACGTCTACGAGCGGGTCGCGATGATGAAGAACCTCTCGATGAAGGAGATGGAGCGCGAGGTCCGCAACCGGGCCGAGATGATGGACTACCTGCTCTTCCGGGACGCGCAGGCGACCCGCCTGAAGCCGTTCACGCACCGCGACGTCGGCCAGCTCGTCTCCTACTACTACAAGGAGCCGGAGAAGGCCCTCGCGGAGGCCCGGGCCGAGATGGCGCGGGCGAAGCCCCCGGCGGCCCCGCCCGCCCCCGCGCGATAACCGTATTCGCGGCCGCGGCTCCGACGCCCCGATGGACCGTCCGTTCGCCCGGATCCCGTTCGGGGACGGGCGCGCGGTCACCCTCTGGGCCGAGGACGCGGTCGCGGGCCTCGGTCCCCGCGTCGGCCGTCACCGCGCCGACGTCGTCGTGACCAGCCCGCCGTACAACCGGGGGGTCCCGTACCGCTCGTACCGGGACGCGCGTCCCCGGGAGCAGTACCTCGCCTGGGTCGGCGCCGCGGCGGCGGCCGTCGACGGCGTCCTGGGCCGGGACGGCTCGTTCTTCCTGAACGTCGGGGGCAGCCCGAGCGACCCGTGGATGCCGTTCGATGTCGCGCGGGAGGTCGGGCGCCGCTTCGTCCTCCAGAACGTCATCCACTGGGTGAAGTCGATCGCCATCGACCGGGCGTCGGCCGGGCGCGCCGCGGCGCTCGACCGCGACCTCGCCCTCGGCCACTACAAGCCCCTCGTCTCGGAACGGTTCCTCCACGGGGCGCACGAGTACGTCTTCCACTTCTCCCGCCGCGGCGACGTGCGGCTCGACCGCCTCGCGGTCGGCGTACCCTACCAGGACAAGTCGAACGTGACGCGGTGGCGGCGGGCCGGCGCGGACCGGCGCTGCCGGGGGAACACCTGGTTCCTGCCGTACTCGACCATCCGCGTCCGCGCGCGCGACCGGCCCCACCCGGCGACCTACCCGCCGGAGCTGCCGGAGTGGTGCCTGCGCCTGCACGGGCTCGCGCGCGTCCGGCTCGCGGTCGACCCGTTCGTCGGGATCGGGGCGTCCGCCGTGGCGGCGGTCCGCTGCGGGGTCGACTTCGTCGGGTTCGACCTGGACCGGGAGTACCTTCGCGTCGCCGCGGAGCGGGTGCGGCGGGAGCCGGTTACGGTCGCTCGTCCTCGCCGGTGGTCGGGGCGGACCACTCGCGCATCGGCGTCCGCTTGACGCCCGCGGCGCTCGCGAGGGCGTTCCGCGTCCCTTCCTTCGCCCGGTGGCCGGCCGCGACGAACGCGTCGCGCGTCGCGGCCCCGGCACGCGACGCCCCGGAGCCGATCGCGGCCCCGGCGTTGGCGAGGTGCTGCGGGATCCGTCGGACCTCCTCGTCCATCGCCTTCCCGAGGTTCGCGAAATCGTCCTGGATGTCGAGGGCGAGGTACTTCGCCTCCTTCGCGGTCGTATGCCCCAGGCGCTCGATCTTGCGGTCGAGGTCGGAGAACTCGCTCGCGAAGTCGCGGCCGATCCCTCCGGCCGCCCGCCGCATTTCGGCGAGGTGCTGGCGGAACTGGGCTTCCTCTCGGGTCTCGGACACGGTCCTCTCCGTCCGCCGAAATCGGAGGAACGGGAGATAAAGGTTGACGGGGACTCGCAACGCCGCCTAGCCGCCCATCCGACGGTCGGCGCGGCGACGGCGGGCCCCCGCCGGCCGGGGCGCCCGGGGGGCGGCGGGGGCGGGCGGGGGCGGGGCGGAGACCCGGCGCTCGGTCTCGGTCCCGTGCGCCCACCGGACGAGGAGCTCGACCCCGAGACGGGCGGGGTCGGTGACGACCATCTCCCCGGAGAGGGTGCGGGCGATCGCCCGGGCCGCGGCCTCGTACTCGGGGTGGTCGCTCTTGAGAAGGATCACCGTCGACTGGAGCGGGGTGACGGTCGCGAGCTCGGTCGCCCGCTCGAGCGCGCGCTCCATCGCGACGTCGAGCTGCCCCGAGCGGACCCGGCCGTCCCCGGCCGTGTACGCCTCCGGGAGCCCGTCCGTGATCAGGTAGAGCTCGCGGCGCGTCGCGCGCGAGCCGCGGAGGAGGAGGTGGGCCGCGCGGAGCGCCTCCGCGGTGTTGGTGAACGCGCCGGCCTTACACTCCCACAGTTCGACCAGGTCGAGCACCTGGACGTCGTTGTCGAACGCGAAGACGTCGATGGTCGCGTCGGGGTACCGTCGCCGGATCGCGACATAGAGCGCGAGCAGCGCCTTCTTCGCGGCATCGAGCTTGCCGCCCTCGCTCATGCTTCCCGAGCGGTCGAAGGCGAGCACGACATGGACCCGTTCGCTCGTGACCTCCCGGTAGACGTAGCTCGTCCCCTCGTCGATGTGCCGCTGCCCCGCGAGCCGCGCGGCGAGGATCGAGCTCGGGACGTCGAGCCGCGCGACCTCCTCGGGGCGACGGAGCCGCGCTTTCTCGTAGACACCGGTCGAGCCCCCGCCGCGCAGGCTCAGGCGGACGTCCCCCGGCAGACGGTGCGACTCCTCCTCGAGCAGGAGCCGGGCGAACCGCTCGACCAGCCCGTAGGTGACGGCGAGCTCGCCGCTCCGCTCGGCGACGAACCCTCGCTCCTTGAGCTCGCGTTCGAGGCGATGCTCTTCGCCGGCCCGCACGCGGGCCTCGGTGTCCGCGGCGGCGCGCCGTTCGGCTTCCCGGCGCTCCTCCTCGAGCTGTCGCCGCTGGACTTCCGCGGCCCGCCGTTTCTCCTCCGCCGAGCGCGCGAGCTCCCGCTCCTCGCGACGGAGGGCGCCGGACACCGATTCGGAGAGCTCGTCCTTCTCGG
>Ga0335074_10010403_pt1 | contig 13018 bp, 10 predicted proteins | sample Lox_Sample_23_FD_206715 | JGI IMG/M metagenome (GOLD analysis project Ga0335074, IMG submission 206715) | Soil microbial communities from Loxahatchee National Wildlife Refuge, Florida, United States - Lox_Sample_2.3 | ecosystem: Environmental > Terrestrial > Soil > Wetlands | place: USA...
GTCCGGTCTCGCGTAGCTGCGCCAGACGACCGGCAAGATCATCGATCACCGACGGAGCCAGCCCCGCCGATGGCTCGTCCATCAGCAGCAGGGCGGGTGCCGCCATGATCGCCTGGCCGATGGCAACCATCTGCTGCTGCCCGCCGCTCAGCAGGCCGGTCTTGACGTGTGCTCGTTCCTTCAGAATCGGGAAGAGCGCGTAGACCTGCTCAAGCACGTCCTTTAGTTCCTGCGCGCTGATGCGCCTGGGGTAAGCTCCCAGGCGCAAATTCTCCAGCACCGTCATCTTGTGAAATACCCGGTGGCCTTCCGCGACCTGCGCGACGCCGGCCCGGACGATTTTCCGGGGACTCAGCGGGGTAATATCCTGGCCCCGGAAGCTGATCTTTCCGGCTCTTTTCCTTAGCAGGCCCGAGATCCCCTTCAAGAGCGTCGTCTTGCCGGCCCCGTTCGCGCCGACGATGCCGCTGATTTCACCCTGCCTGATCGCGAGGTTGAGGCCGTCTATGACCACGGCTGAACCATAGGCGAGCCTCAGGTCGGTTGCCTCGAGCAGCACCGTGTTGCGAGTCTCCGCGACAGCTTGCGGCGGCGGATGGGCTTCCTCGACGGGCACGCGGCTCTCCATGGCAGTCCCGGGTTCCGGCGGGTTACGAGATGCGCTCTACCATCCAGCCGTGGCTGAGCGACTCATCCAGCAGGCCGCTGGCCTTCGCCAGCGCGTACGAATCGTCGGTCAGCCCGACGTGGTCGCTGCTGGTGAAGTTGATCGTGCCTACCTTGCCCGCGTACGGGCCCAATGTCTGGAGGGCATTCGTGACGGCGGCATAATCGGTTGTCTTGACGGACTCGATCGCCCGCTTCAGCATGTAGATGAAATCGTAGTAGGGCCCTTGGATGGCCGAGAAGAAAACAACGCCCGGAATGTTCCCGAACTGCGCGAGCTTATTTGCATAAGCGATCACGTCCGCCGACGCTGGCTGCTGCGGGGTGAACGTGAAGGTGCTGTTCACGACGAAGAACGTGTTGTCCAGAATCTTCGGGTTGAGCTTCGGTATCAGCTTCCCGAGATACGTGGAGAAGGTCGAGCTTGACCCTATGGGCACGGTCAGCTGGAGCTGCTGGATGGCGGTGAATATGTTGGATACATCGCCCGGCGTTGTGCACCATATCATCAGCGAGTCGATACCCGCGGATTTGAGCTTGAGCAAGTTCGACGGAATCGTCGTCGATCCCACGTCGTAGGTCCCGGTGGCCACGATCTTCGCCGGGGTGGCCTTTACCGCCTGGGTGAAGAAGTTTGCCCCCTCGTCGCCGTAACCCGAGTTCTCATACAGCAGGCCGATCCGGCGCGAGCCCAGGGTGCTGACGAGCCGGTCGGCGAACATCTGCGCGGCACGCTCGGACTGGATGATCGGCGAGTATCCGCCCGGGTAGCGACTCGGGTCGTTAACCGTAGGCGACATCGTCTCGCAGCACTGGATGACCTGGTTGCCACCCGTCTGGGTAGCCGCGTACGAGGCCAGCACCTGGGACGTCCCTACCGGACCCAGAGCGTAGTGCAGGCCGGCCGAGATGAGCTGATGAGCGGCGCTCCCCTCGTCGGCGACCGCGCCCTGGTCGTTGTAGACGGTGGTGGTGATCTGCTTGCCCAGGATTCCCCCGGCGGCATTGATCTCCTGGACCGCGAGGTTGGCCGGGGCGAAGAGCGGTCCGTAGCCGGCCGCCAGCGCGCCCGTGGCCGGCTTGATAACCCCGATGCTCAGTGCCGCGGCGGCGCTTGCGCTCGATCCGGTCGTCGAACCGGCGCTGGGAGTGGTGCTGCCGCTGGTGCTGGAGCTGACGGCGCTTGTGCACGCTGCCAGCAGCGGGGAAGACGCGGCAAGGCCGATTCCGATACCCGAAAGCTTAAGAATTTGGCGACGATCCAGCTGAGAATGCGGCACTGTCTTCTCCTCGCGGCCCAGTTGCTTTGTTTACGGCGACAGCAATCATCCCGGCGGGTCCGGGCCAGCTAATTCGCGTCGCCTCAGGCGAGAACGGAAGTACACCTGCTGTAGAGTATAGTTTTGACGATTGGGCCTGTCAAGGTCATGGCCCGTAGCCGCGGCCGTGTGACCCACCTGTGACCTGCGTTTTCGCTGTCCCGGCCCGGGGTTGGCGCGGGTACTGCCGCGGCTCTCCCGCTCGCCGCCTACGGTGCCGCCGAGTCACGCGCGGGCGGGACCTCGGGACCGGCATCGGAGACCTTTACGCCGGTCGCGCCGGTGGAAGCGACCGGCGCTTGACAAATGCGTGCTGATCTAGTCCCTGCTGGACAGATAAATGTCACGGACGGCCTTCAGATTCTCCCGGATCGTGGCGGACGTGCCGGTCATTTCTATCTGGCCTGACCGCATTACATAGGCCCGGTGAGCCACCGCGAGTATGCGCTCGGCATACTGTTCGACGACCAGCACGCCCACACCGCTCTCGGCGGCCGCGCAGACGGCATCGAGTAGCCGGCCGACGATTTTCGGCGCCAGTCCCATCGATAGCTCGTCGATCATGAGCACCCTTGGCTCGCCGGACAGCGCCCGTGCCAGGGCGACCAGTTGCTGCTCGCCGCCGGACAGCAGGCCAACCCTTCGCTTCACAAGCGGCCGGAGCTCGGGAACAAGCTGCAGGGCCTTTTCCTGATTGCCCCGGCCGACTCGCAGGTTCTCCTCGACGCTAAGGGTCTTGAACACCGCGCTTTCCTCGGTGAGGAACGCCAGGCCGAGCCTTGCCCGGGCATGAGCGCTGGCAGGCGCCGTCGCCCCGTTGATACGAACGACACCCTTCCTGGCCGGCAGGTGACCGGCAAGGACGTGCATCGTCGTCGTCTTGCCTGCTCCGTTGGCGCCGAGCAGCGCGACGATCTCGCCCGCTCCGACGTGCAGGTCGAGGTCACGCAGGATCGAGACCTCGCCGTAGCCTGCGGATATTCCGACCGCCGCCAGGGCCGGCCGCCGGCCGTTGTCTTCATTGGGCTGCTGCTTCATGACCGAACTCCGCATCAGGGGCTCGCCAGCGCGTCGGGCTCGGTGGATCCTTCGCCGCCGAGATACGCCCTGGCGACGGCGTCGCTTGTCCGTATGTCATCCGGCGTGCCGGATGCGATGATCCGGCCGAAGTTCAGCACGATTATCCGGTCGCAGGTACGCAGGACGAGGTCGATGTCGTGCTCGACCAGCAGGATCCCGACATCACGGCCGGTCGCAAGGTCTCTGAGCAGCCCCGACAGCTGGCCGCGTTCTGTCTCCGAAAGTCCCGCGGCAGGCTCGTCGAGCAGCAGCACGGCCGGCTCCCTGGCCAGCGCCCGGGCTATCGCGACCAGGCTCCGCTGGCCGTAAGGGAGCTCTCCGGGCAGCCGCGTCAGGACCCTATCCAGCCCGAAGTGGGCGACCCCGGCCAGGGCTCCGCTGCCGAGGGCAGGGCGGCCAGGGTGCACCAGGTCCCTGACGCCGGCCAGGACCGATGCTCCCCCGGATGCCGCCAGCAGGTTTTCCGCGACCGTCATGTCGTTGAACAACTGGAGCCCCTGGAAGGAACGCCCCACGCCGAGGACCGCCCGTTGCCAGGCGGGGAGCGCCAGCAGCGAAACGTCGTCAAGGCTGATCGAACCGCCGGACGGGCGATTAAAGCCGGTCACCGAGTCGATCAGCGTGGTCTTCCCTGCTCCGTTCGGGCCGATAAGGCCGACGATCTCGCCCGGCGCCACCTCCAGCGATACGTCGGAAAGTATCGTGCTGGGACCGAATTTGACGCTCAGGTTCTTGATATGCAGCCGCCTGGGATGCTCCAGCCGGCGCAGTTGGGGGATCTCTCCCAGGCGCGGCAGCCCGGTAATCGAATACCGGCCGAACTTGTTCAGGTACTCGTTGGCGCTCGGGCCGAGCACCCGCCGCGCGTAGCGGAAGATGGCCCGCCACTGCTTGGTCATCACCGAGGCGATGCCGTTGCTATTTGCTATCAGGGTCAATATCAGTATTACCCCGCCGGCCAGCATGAGATAGTTCTGCACGGTCGCGGAGAACAGGTCCACCACGTTAGAGCCGAGCGCCCCGGGGGCCAGGGTGGCACCGGTGACCGGGCCGGCCGCGTTATACCCCACGCCGCCGATGACGGCCCAGCCGACGTAGTCCACCGACGAGAGCGGGTCGAAAACGCCGTAGTTGACCGAGGGATTCTCGAAGACCAGCAGTATGCCGCCAAGAGCGGCGATCACGGAGGAAATCGCGAACGCATACAGTTTCGTTCGTACCGCGCTGATGCCGAGGCTGGCGGCGGCGCGTTCATCCGCCCGGATGGCGAGCATCCGCCGGCCGGTGCCGCTGCGCCGCAGGTTGGCGACGACCAGGCAGGCCAGCACGAAACAGACGAGCACGAAGAGCGCATACGTCTGCGGCTGCACCACGGTCGACAGGTTGATGCCGAAGAAAGTCGGCGTCCCGACGTCGGTGCCTACCGCTCCGCCGGTCAGGCTGAGGTTGCTGAATATCAGGCTGGAGGCCGCTACGGCGAGCCCGAGGGTGGCGATCGCGAGGTTCTCGCCCCGCGTCCGCAGCGCCGGGATGCCGACCGCGAGCCCGACGGGCAGCGCGGCGGCCAGGCCTGCCAGCAGCGCGACGGGGAAGGGGACGCCGGTCAGCGCGACCAGGCGACTGGCCACCCACGCGCCGATGCCGGCCAGCGCGAACTGAGCCAGCGATAGCTGCCCGGCGTAGCCGGTGACCACGACAACCGACAGCACGACCAGGCCCGCCACCAAGGTGGTGATGATGCCCGCGACCCAGTTGTAGGGCAGGACCTCGATCGCCACGATCGCCAGGCCCGTGGCCAGCGCCACGGCCCAGATGCGGATGCGCCCGTTCCCGGTGCTCGGCAAGCGCATGACAAGCTCGCCCTTGGTCGGGAGATAGCTGCCGCGGACCATCAAGAGGATCAGCAGGACGAAGAACGGGATGGCGTCGGACCAGGAGGTTCCCGAGTTCACGAATCGCTGGACTTCGGTTTGTATGATGCCGAGCGCGAGTGCGGCCAGCAGTGTGAGCGGGAACGACTGGAACTTTGCCGCCACCGCGGCGGCCAGGGCCGGGATGACGAGCAGCGTGATCCCCTCGACGGTCAGCCCGGTGATGGGCGCGAGGAAGATGCCCGTCGCGCTGGCAAGCATGCAGCCCAGTGCCCAGTTCGCCGCCGCCACCGCGTCCGGATTAATCGCGACGCTCGAGGCGAGCAGCCTGTTCTCGGTCACCGCCCTGGTCGCTATCCCGAAGCGCGTGCCGCGGTAGAGAACCTGGAGCAGGACGGTCAGCACGATGCTGCCGATCAGAATCCAGAGGTTCGCGTAGGCGACCGTTATCCCGGCAACGGTGAAGGTGCCGGAGGGAAGTGACGGGTTGACCGACTCGGACGCCTCGGGGTAGAGCAGGCTCACGCCGGAGGTGAGCGTGATGATGATGCCAATGGTGGCGAGCATGCGGGTCAACTGCGACTGGTGCCGCAGCGGGCGCATGACCCCCCACTGGATGACGACGCCCAGCACGATGGCCGTGACCATGGTGATGCAGAAGCTAGCCGCGAAACTCAGCCCGTGGTTGTCATGCAGAACCCAGTACAGGTATGCCATCGCCATCCCTATCGCGCCTTGCGCGAAGTTGATGACGCCGGAACCCTGGCGGATAAGTACGAGGCCGAGGGCGAGGGGGACGTACAGGGCACCCACGGCGATCCCGAGGATCGCGTAGTCGAGGACTGTTGTCACCGCTGTTCTCCCCGCCGGATAGCTCTCCGAACTGGCTTGGACCGGTCCTGGCCGCCCGGATCGGCGGCGGCCAGGACCGGTCAGATGTCAGGACGAGGAAGCGGCGTATTTGGCGAAGGCGGCCGCGGTGTTCACGACGCCATCACTGCCAGGCAGCGAGACGTAGGCCGTGCCGTTCCACTCGTACCCGACAGCGTAGAGGTTCATCTCGCGGGTGAAGCCCGTTACGGTGCTCGGGTCGGTGAAGTTGAGCGCGTGCGGCGCAGTCGGCACGACCAGGTCGGAGGCGGTCGAGAGGGCGTGCAGCATGCTCGCCGCGGTTAGGGAGCCGGTGATGCTCTGCGAGGCCACCTTGAGGATCTCGAGGCCCTCGTAGGCATTCTCACCGAAACCGCTGACGTTCTGTATCTTGTTGGCGGTCACGAGGTTCTCGAACGCGGCCGCCCGGCTGTCGGACTGCAGGTACATCACCGTCGTGATCAGTGCGCCCTTCGCCGCCGCGCCGAGCTGGGCGGCGAGCGCGTTGGGCAGGGACGGGCCGATGGCGCCGAACCTGAGGTTCGGGTCCGCGCTGTTGTGGATCGCCCTGATCGCGTCCACCTGCTGGTCGGGGGTGAGGGTGGAGGCGATGCAGTCGGCGCCCGCCTGCTCCAGGCTGGTCACCAGGGGCTGCAGGTCAGGCGATTCCTCGGGCACGCCCTTGATGGCCACGATGGTCGCCAGGCCCGTGGTCTCCACCCCGGCCTTGACGATCGCGGGGCCGGTCCCGCCCGACGCGTTCGAGTTGTCGTACAGGATGCCGATCTTCTTGCACCCGTTCTCCGCCAGCAGCTCGCCCTGAGCGCCCCACAGGGTGATCGTTCCGCCGTCCTTGAGGAAGGCGTCGGGGTCGGAGTAATCGGCGGGTACCACCGGGCTGAGGATCAGCGGGATGCCGGCGGCCTGAAGGATGGGGTCGATCGTGCCGCCCTCTTCGCTGATCCCCTCGACCACCGCGATCGAATGGTCGGCGACCGCGGCCCGGGCGCAGTTGCCGCCGTCGGTCGGGTCCTGATTGTCATTGCAGACGACAAGGTTGATCTTGTGACCGTCCAGGCCGCCGCCGGAGTTGATCTGAGCCACCGTTGCGGCAGAGATGGGCGGCACGTCCGGGCTGGAGAAGTCTGGCCCGGTGTCCTGGGAGATCACCGTGACCGTCACGGCGGAGGCCGCGGCACTGCCAGTGCTACTGCTAGTGGCACCGGCAGACGTGCCCGACGTCGAGCCGCTGCTGCTGCACGCTGCGAGCAGGCTCGCTCCGGCGATGACACCCACGCCGAGTATGAATTTCCGCATAAGGCACCACACTTTCAGCCCAAGCCCCGATGACCACGCACCGCGGGCGGCGCTGTATCTTGACGTTACGCGCGAATGGTATACTAACAAGACAGTATCGCTACGGGAAATCTAAACCGTATGTTCCGTGTTTGTCAATGATCGGCCGGGCCGTGCGCCGGCGGGTGCGGAAGCCTGTCAGGTGCGGCCGGAGATGGCTGAGTCTCCTGGTCAGGGGGCCGCTCAACTGGGTCGATCGCAGGCGCCGCCCGGGGCGGCTTGGAGTCATCGCAGCGGCGGGGGCGCACCGTCGCGGTCAGCGGTGGCTCGCTCGCCTGCGGGGTTCGCGCAGCAGTTCGCGGGCGATGATGTTGCGCATGACTTCCGACGAGCCGCCGCCGACAACGTAGATACGCGAGTCGCGCAGATGACGTTGCGCCTCGAAATCCCTTGTGTACCCGAATCCGCCGGACATCTGCATGCTGTGGTTGGCGGCCCGGACGTACATCTCCGAGGCGAAAACCTTGACGGCCGCGGCGTCGAGCGGCGTCGCCGTGCCCTGCACCACGCCTTCCGCCAGGGCGTACAGGCCGGCCCTGGCCATCTGCAGCTCGATCGCCACGTCGGCGAGCTTATGCTGCAGCACCTGGAAATCCGCGAGGGGATGGCCGAATTGCTCGCGCTCGCAGACGTATTTAGCGGTGATGTCGAGAAGCCGGCGGGTGGCGCCGACCGCGCGCGCGGCCATGAACGCGCGTTCTCTGGCGAGGTGGCTGCCCAAGACAGTCCATGCCTGGTCTAGCTCACCGAGAATGTCGCCGGCGTGCACCCGGACATCGGCGTACGAGACCTGGTAGGTGCCGACGCTCCAGTCGCCGAGAGTTTCCAGGCGACGGCACCCGATGCCCGGGCTGCACGGGTCGACGAGGAACAACGTCAGCCCTTCGCGCCCTGCCGAGCCGGCCTTCGTCCGGGTGGAGACCATCGCGAGGCCCGCGTAGCCCATGCTGGACGAGAAGATCTTCTCACCGTTGATGACATAGTGCTCGCCGTCGGCGATCGCGCGCGTCTTTACCGCCGCCGCGTCCGACCCTGCGTCTGGCTCCGTCATGCCGACGGTAAAGACGATTTCGCCCGCGCGCAGCCGCGGGATCCAGCGTTCCCGCTGCGCCTCGGTGCCGAACTCCAGCAGCAGCTGCATCGCGTAGATGGTGCGCCCGACGAGGTGCCCGAGCGGCAGGCTGTGGTAGCCGACCTCCTCCATCATGCAGACGACGTCGTAGGCATCGCCATGACCGCCGTAGGCCTCCGGGAGGCCGATTGACAGGTAGCCGAGCTCACCTAGGCGCAGGAGCAGATCGAGCGGAGGCTCGTGCCGCTCGTCGGCCTCGCGAACCCGCTCCGGAGGCGACTCCTTGACGAGGAACTCCCGCAGCGCGGCCACGAAATCCGGGGCGTCCCGGTGACCGGACGGCATCCGGTCCGCCTGCCCGCTCACTGCGCAGCCACCCCGGCCACAATCCGGTCGACCGCGTGCGCGTACTGCGTGACCAAGTCGTCGATCACCGCGCGCACCGACCGCTGCCTGCCCATCATCCCGACGACCTGCCCGACGGGAGTCCCCAGGGCGTCGGCCACGTCGTGCTCGATCGCGCTCAAGGTAGCGTCGCGGACCAGCATCTGCTGAAGCGGCGCCGGCAGCGGATCGGGCGCGGACGGCGCCTCCCACGCGTCGACCCACGCGGTGTGAAGCTGCCGCACCATCTTGCCGGTCCGGCACTTCGACCGGATGGTGTCGTTCGAGGTGGCCGCGACCAGCTTCTCCTTCAGCATCGGATGTGTGTCGCTCTCGGTCGTGGTGAGCCAGATCGACCCGGTCCAGACGCCGACGGCGCCGAGCGCGAGCGCCGCGGCGATCTGCCGTCCGTCGCCGATGCCGCCCGCCGCGAGCACCGGGCGCGGGGCCACCGCGTCGACCACCTGCGGGACCAGGACAAGGGTGCTGACCTCGCCCGTATGCCCGCCTCCCTCGGTCCCCTGCGCGATGATCAGGTCCGTCCCCGCCGCGATGTGGGCCTTGGCGTGCCGGACCGCGCCCACCAGGCCGGCGGTGAGGATCCCGGCCGCGTGCGCCGACTCCTGGACGTCGGCAGGCGCCGGACCAAGCGCGCTGGCCAGCAGCCTGACCCGGTGCGCGCGCGCGACGTCCCACTGCTCACGGGACCGGACGTGACCGCGTACCGTCGAGCCCTCGTCCGTGCCCGTGCGGGGCGGGATGCCGAAACGCCGCTCGAGTTCGTGCACGAAGTCGATGTGCTCCCGCGGGATCATTGTCCGCAGCTCGGCCTCGTCGTCACCGCGGTACTTCACCGGGAAGACCAGGTCGATCCCGTAGGGGCGGCCCTGGGACTGCGCGTCGAGGGCGGTCAGCTCGCGATCGAGGTCGGCCGGGTTGTACGCCGCGCCGCCGAGGACACCGAACCCGCCGGAGCGCGATACCGCCGCGACGACATCGCGGCAGTGGCTGAACGCGACGATCGGGTACTCGATACCCAGCATGTCGCACAGCGCCGTACGCATCGTGATGATCCTCTCTAGGCCTAGCGCTCGTACAGGATCGAGCGCGTGCCGTCGGTGATGACGTCGCCGTTCTGGTTGAACCCGCGGTCGCGCAACGTAATGATGCCGCGGCCCGGCTGACTGCGGGAGGCCCGCACCGCCACCACCTCGGTCTCTTCCCATAGCGTGTCGCCGGGCCTGAAGACGCCGCGGTAGCTCGCCTCTGATCCCAGGGCGGCGACCGGCTTCATGCCGTGCACCCGCAGCAGGTCGCGGAACAACGGGTTCTGGCAGTACAGCCCCGACACGAGCGCGAGCAGGACGGACCCGCCGAGGAGCCGCTCGCCGAACTGCGACGAGCGCATGTACTCCTTGTTGGAGTGCAGCTCGTCATTGGTCCATGTCAGGCTGGTCAGCAGGCCGAACTCGCCCTCGCCGATCGTGCGGCCCGGGCTGGTTGAACGCCGACCTACCGGCATGCCCGTGGTCGGGTCTTCGCCCACGTCACCCACCTCCTCAGATCCTGTATAGTCAGTATACTAACGGCGTACCTGATGAGGCGAGTGGGCCTGCGCTGGCACGGGCACCTGACGGCGCGAGGCGGAACGCCTCGGCGATCGCGGCGCATTGGTCGGCGAGCTCGTCGGGCTCGCAGGCCGGCTTGGCGATGAGATACCGGCATCCGGCCTCGGCGTACCGCGCTACCTGCTCGCGCAGGTCGTCCGCGGTACCGGCGGCGCAGAACCGTGGCACCTGGTCGGCGGTGAACGGCCGCGCGTAACTGCGCTCGAGATATGCGCGGGCGCCCTCCGTCGCCTGCTCGCGCGTTCGGCCGGGCCGCACCCACAGGTAGTGCGCGAACGTCAGCTCGGCCGGATTCCGGCCGGTCTCGGCGCACCGCTGCCTCACCTCGCGCACCGCCGCGTCGTAACGGAGGGGCGAGCAGAAGATGCCGATCCAGCCGTCGCCGCACCGTGCCGTCCGGGCGAGGGCGGCCGGGGACCGGCCCGCGATCCAGACCGGCGGGCCGCTCGGCTGTACCGGGCGCGGCGCCATGGATGCTTCCCGCACGGGGAAGAACCGGCCATCGCGGGTAACCGGCTCGCCCGACCACAGCGCCCGCAGCAGCGGGATCGCCTCGTCGACGCGACGGCCGCGCTCGCCGACGGGGATGCCCACCGCCTCGAACTCGGCTGGATTCTCCCCGCCGACGCCGACGCCGAGGACCACGCGGCCGCCGGAGAGGATATCGACGGTCGTCACGGTCTTCGCCAGCGGGACTGGGTGGTACAGCGGCAGCAGGAGCACGCTGGTACCCAGCCGGATGCGGGAGGTCACCGCGGCGTAGGCGGCAAGCTGGGCGAGCGGGTCGAGCATGGGCGCGTGCCAGAGCACGTGACCGCCGACCCACAACCCGTCGAAGCCGAGCGCTTCGAGGTGCCGGGCCAGCTCCGGCTGGTGCCGCTGCGTCAACCCAACACCGATGAGCACGGCTGCCTCTCAGGGGATCGCCGGGCGGAAGACCGGGAGGCTGATCTCGTCGGAGATCGGCTGGAACCGGACCGACACGCGCATCCCGATCCGCACCTCGTCGGGGTCGCAGTCGACGACATGCGTCATCATGCGCACTCCCTCGTCGAGGTCGACAAGCGCCAGCACGTACCGGCCGGGCAGGCCGGGCGACGGCGGCCGGTCGACCACGCTGAAGCTGTACACGGTTGCCTGGCCGCTCATCGGCACCCATTCCATGTCGGTGCCCGAGCAGTACCGGCACATCGCGCGCGGGAACCAGTTGAGCTCGCCGCAGTCGCGGCAGCGCGGCAGGGACAGCTCCCCCGCCTTGCACCGCTCCCAGAAGACCTCGGAGTCGGCGGTCGGCACGGGCTCGGTGACGCTCATCGGCTCCTCCCGAGCACGGTCACCGGCCAGAATGCCATCTGGCCGCCGTACCCCGTGACCATCCCGACCTCCGCGCCCGCCACCTGCCGCGGCCCGCACTCGCCGCGCAGCTGGCGGACGAGCTCGGGGAACATGAACAGTCCGCCCGGGTTTCCCGGGTGCGCGTAGGACATCATCCCGCCGTGCGGGTTGACCGGCAGGTCACCGCCTAGTTCGGCACGGCCCCCGGCGAAGAAGGCGCCGCCCTCGCCCGCGCCGACGAAGCCGGCCGCCTCCAGGTAGAGGATCGGCATGATCGCGAAGCAGTCGTAGGCCATCAGCACGTCGATGTCGGCGTGGGTGACGCCGGCCTGCGCCATGGCCTGGGCCGCCGACACGTGCGTCCCGATGCGCAGCAGGTCGCGGGCCTGGCTCAGCGAGCTGTGCAGCGGCACCTTGTCCTCGCCGTCGCCGTAGGCGATGCCGGCGCCCAGGATCTCGATCGCCGGGCGGTCGAGGTCGCGAGCGCGTTCACGCGTCGTCACCACGACTGCCGCGCCGCCGTCGGAGACCAGCGAGCACATCAGCAGCGTGAACGGGGACGCGATCGGCCGCGACGCCAGCACGTCGGCCACGGTGATGGGATCGCGCTGGTGCGCCCGCGGGTTCATCGACGCGTGCCGCCGCATCGTCACCGCGACCGACGCCAGCTGCTCGGGCGTCGTCCCGTACTCGTGCATGTGCCGCTGCGCGACCAGCCCGAAGCAGGCGGGCAGGGCCGGGCCGTAGGGCGCCTCGAACTCCTTGTCGCGGTTGTCGGCCAGCGCCTTGACCGCGCCGGAGCGCGCCAGGCCGGACAGGAAGTTGTCGGCGGAGACGGCGAGGACGACCTCGCACTGGCCGGAGCGAATCGCGTTGGCGGCGTAGTGGACGAACAGCCCGCTGGACGCGCCCGAGCCGAGCGGGATGCTCGTGATCATCCGGGCCGTCGACGGGATACCGAAGTACTCGGCGAACGCCATCGAGTGACGCACGTGATAGTCGAGGTAGGACTCGTTGGTGAGGACGCCGTCGACGTCTTCCTTGCGCAGGCCGGCGTCGCCGAGCGCCGCCAGCGCCGCCTCGGCGTGCAGCATCAGCGAGCTCTTGCCAGGCACCCGCCCGACCGCCGAGCTCTCGCCGACGCCGATGATGACCGGATCGCGTCCGGAACTGCCTCGCGCGGTCATATCGCGCCGGCGCCGGCGAGCGCTGTCATCTGGTCGTCGTCGAGGCCGAGGAGGCCGCGGTACACCTCGTCGTTGTGCTCGCCGAGACGCGGGCCCGGCCGTTCGACGCGGCCCGGCGTGCCCGAGAGCCTGGGCATCGGCGCGTACGCGGGCAGGGTGCCGAAGACCGGGTCGTCGAGCTCGACGAAATCCCCGCGCGCCAGCACCTGCGGATGGCTCATCAGCTCGTCGATCCGGTGCATCCGCGACG
>Ga0335074_10010404_pt1 | contig 13017 bp, 6 predicted proteins | sample Lox_Sample_23_FD_206715 | JGI IMG/M metagenome (GOLD analysis project Ga0335074, IMG submission 206715) | Soil microbial communities from Loxahatchee National Wildlife Refuge, Florida, United States - Lox_Sample_2.3 | ecosystem: Environmental > Terrestrial > Soil > Wetlands | place: USA: Florida...
GCATCGAGTTCAAAGTACCCGCAGTTTCGAAGCCGTTCAAGAGGAGATGGCGATGAAAGCCATCTCGTGGCGACTGCACCGGCTGGAGGATCAACTTGTACGCGTAGGGAAGCCGCGGAAAACCTTCCGCATTACGCTGCGCCCGCTGAGCGGTAAGGCAGACCTGGCGAAGTCCACGTGTTACAGGACCCTGTGCGCAGACGGCAGTGTCTCCGAGAGCGTCGCGCTTGCCGACGGCGACAATGCGCGTCCGGTAATCGACAACCAAGTGGAAGATTGGATTACGGGCTTTCCCATCGAAGTGCCGGACGGCACCATACGCCACAGGCCATTACCGCGGCTCTAAAGCCACTGAAGCCGAGCAAGCCTCGGTGGTTTGAGCAGCTCCAAGATCCGTGTGCCCGTTCAACCTGTTCACAACGTTTTGGATTTCGATAACAGACTCTTGAAAAACATCATCACACTTAGGATTGAATTAGTTCGGCTGGCACGTTGGCTCACTGGCATATACAATCGGGACAGGGAGGAAAAATCATGGAACGGCTCTTAAGTATGGCGCTAGCAGTGGCGGTTTTATTGACAGGGGCGCCGTCGTTTGCGAACGATGGTGGCGACGTTCAACTGCCCGTGGATGCAACCATGGATATCTATCGGGCGGGCGGATATGAGGACGGCAGCGACGGTGTCGCGCCCACGGTGTACAGCTTTGCTGCGCGCGACGGACAATACCTGACTTTCTCCGCTGTGGTTGGTTCCTGGAGCTGCACCGGTAGCGTGCCGGAGTACGGACCCGATGGCATACTAAACGGAGACGGCTGCGTTCCGCCCGGCGGTGCCAATATGGCGGATGTGGGGAGTTTCGCGGGCTACTACTCCACGGATTTCTCCGGTGCCTTGGTGGGCATGTTCCTGGAAGACACTTTGCCTTCCTCGCCTCCGCCTTCTCTGCGCTTCTACGACACCGACAGTTCCGACGGCGGCATTCCCACGGATTTCAAGGTGCTGAGCCCGCGCATCGGGCAGGTCTTTTTCATTGGCGACGGATTGACGGGGACTGGGTCCGGGGCGATTCAGCTCTTCCGCGTTCCGCCCAAGGCTACTCACCTCTATTTGGGCTACATCGACTCGTGCAGCGGGACGGTAGTGCCGAGTTGCTATTCCGACAATCGGGGCAGGCTGTCCGCCGTCTTTCGAATCCAGACACCTTGAGCTGCTGAGCCTCAAATCGTAGACTGCGGCCAGACCGCTACCGATAAGACGAAACCCGCGTTCGGCTGCACAAGCCTGAACCAGATAGCCTTGGGAAATGTGACACAAAATAGAGGCGTGCTATCATCCTCAAAGTACCGACCACTGTTTCGGCCCTTGAGATCGGGCCCCTCCCGCCAGGCGCACTGCTGCCCTCAGGCGTGCGAACGTTATGTCCCAGTGCCCGTCAGGGTGATGAACTGCGGGCTGTCGCCGGCGTTGTCGTTGATCATGACATAGCCGTTGTCGGCGCCCGTAACCGTGGGACTGAAAGTCACCCCGAAAGTGCAAGTAAGTCCCGGAGCCAGACTCGACCCGCAAGTATTGTTCACGATGTTGTAGTCCTTGGTGGCAGTAATCGTACCGATGGTAAGGGTCAGGCTACCCGAATTCTCCACGGTGACCGTTTTGGCCGCGCTGGTGGTGTCGTGGGTCTGGTTGCCAAATGCCAAGGTGGTGGCGGAGAGATTGACCTCCGGCGCCACTCCGTTGCCGGACAGCGCGAGTATATCCGAACCGTTGGGCGTGTTGTCGGTGACGGTGACCGCGCCCGTCTGGTTGATGGTCGCAGTCGGCGTGAACGTCACCGTAATGGTGCACGTGCCGTTCACAGCGATGGTGTTGGGGCTTAGCGGACAATTATTTGTCTGCGCGAAGTCGCCCGTTACCGTGCCACTGGCGGCGATGTTCGTAATCGTCAAGGCCGCGGCGCCCGTATTGGTCAGCGTGGAAGCTTGTGATGTGCTGGACGTGTTGATGGGCACATTCGCGAAATTAAGGCTGGACGGCGTGAAGGTGACCAGCGGCGTAGTCCCGGCGGTGCCGGTCCCGGTAAGAGTCACGGTCTGCGGAGTGCCGGCGGCATTGTCGGCGATGCTGACATTGGCTGTGAGAGTGCCAGTGGCCAACGGTTTGAAAGACACCGAAATCGTGCAACTGAACCCCGGCACCAGCGTGAGTGGGAAAGGTTGGCAGGTGTTGGTCTGGATGTAATCCGCCATGTCCGCGCCGCCAAGCGTAATGCCGGTCACGGTCAAGTTCGCTTCGCCCGAGTTTGTCAAGTTGATATTCTGCGCCGCGCTGGTGGTGCCCAAGGCCTGGCTCGTGAAGGTCAGGGATGTGGGCGTCACGGTCGCCTGGGGAGCTGCCGCTGAAACACCGGTTCCCGATAGGTTTATGGTGCGGGGGCTGCCGGGGGCGCTGTCGGTGATCACGATGCTTCCCGTCAGGGGGCCAGTTCCGGTGGGCTTGAATGTGATCTTGATGTTGCAGGATGAAAGCGCTCCTACGGATGTGACACAGCTGTTGGTCATGGAGAAGTCGGCGCCCGTGAGCACCACGCTAGTCAGGTTCACGGTGGCGTTGCTTTGGTTGTAGTAGTACACGGTTTGCGGCAAGCTGGCGACTCCCACCTCCTGTTGATCGAAAACCACACTGGTCTGGGAGAGCGAGATTTCCGCAGTGGTAGCGATACCCGTGCCAGTCAGCGTGACTTTCTGGGTGGCGACGGTGGCGGTCGTCTTGATGGTTAGCGTTCCCGTCAGCACTTTCGCCGTGGTTGGAGTGAAGCTGACACCAATAGAGCAATTCGTGACGGGTGCCAGCACGACGTTGAGGCATCCGTTACTGATCGAGTAGCCCGTTGAGACCGTCACACTAGTGACCGAGATATTGGTATTGCCAGTGTTTTCGACGACCACGGTTTGCGTGAAGCCGCTGCTGGTGCCGACGACTTGCGGGATGAAAGCCACGCTCGCCGGAGTGACAGATACGGTTGCCACGTCCGCGACGCCGGTTCCCGACACGCTTACCTTCGGCGAGGCGCCGGGCACACTGTCGGTAACGGTTACCGTCCCCTTGGCGGCGCCGGCCTTCGCGGGAGTATAGGTAACGGTGAACGTGCAGGTGTTCCCATAGGGGCCGGGCGGGAGAGTAGACGGACTCACGGGACACGAGTTACCTACGACGAAGTCCGCGCTCGACGAGGCGATGGTCGATATGGTTACCGGCGAGTTGCCGGTGTTAGTAAGAGTGACGGTCTGAGGGTTCGGCTGATTCGCCGTGTCTCCGACTGACTCGGTCGGAAAGACGATGTTCGTGCGGTCTATTTCGAGCGCCTGGGTGGCGGTCACGCCCATGCCGGAAAGAGCGATGCTTCGCGGGCTGCCAGGACCGTTATCGGTGATCGTTACCGTCGCTGTCCGGTTGCCCGCAGCCGATGGCGTGAATGTCACGCCGACGTTACAAGCGCCATTCGCATTCAGCGTGCTGGGTGTCAGAGGGCAGCCGTTGGAGAGGGTGAAGTCGCCCATATCCGCGCCGCTAATGCCGACACTCGAGATAGTGAGCGGGACGTCGCCGTTATTGACTAGGCTGATGTTCTGCGTGGCGCTGGTGGTAGCGACCACCTGGTTCGGGAAAACCAGGCTGGAGTCGCGCACGTACGCCGAAAGAGTCGAAGTTTCGCCGAAGCCGGCCAGATACAGCGTTTGATTGGCGGCGCTGTTGGCGATCGTGATGGTGGCGGATCGGGTGCCGGTGGCGGTCGGGGTGAACGATACTTGGAAGCTGCAAGCGGCAGCGGCGTTCAGGCTGGTCCCGCAAGTGTTGGAAGAAATTGCGAAATCCGTGGCAGGGCTTGGATTCCCGACCGACAGCCCCGTGACCATCGCGGCGCTGGTGTTGGTAAGAGTGACATTTTGGGCCGCACTGGTGGCGCCCACCGGAAGAACCGCAAACGCCACTCCGGATGGCGATAACTTAATGGCCGGCGCGGTGGCCACGTTCTGCCCCGTGAGATTGACGACCTGTGTGCCGGTTCCCGCGTTGTCGGTGAAAGTGATGCTGCCGGCTTGGGTGCCGGTCGCGCCCGTGGGGTTGAAACTCAAAGGCTGGGTGCAAGCCGCATTGGGCGCAAGGGTAGTGACGCATGCCTGATACTCTTCCGCGTAGTTTCCGCCTACGACCGCATTTGAAATGACCAGCGGTTCGCTGCCGTTGTTAACGATGATCAAACTCTGATACGGGCTCACGGTTCCGGTGGCCTGGCCCTGGAACGTCATACTGGCTGGGGCGAAGCCGATGGACAGGCTAGCTGCGGTGCCTGTACCCGACAGAGCGGTCGACTGGGTCCCGGCATCGTCGACAATATTGAGGGTAGCGGTCCGGCTGCCGGTCGCGGTGGGGGTGAACGTGATTGTGATCGTGCAGGTGCGGGTGGGCGTGATGGTAGTGGGTATGCCACAATTGGTCTCGGAGAAGTCCCCGGGATTTGCGCCAGCGAACGTGGCGCTGTCGATATTAATAGGAACATTCCCGGTGTTGGTTAGGACCACATTTTGCGTAGTGCTGGCTTCGCCTTGGGGCTGATTGCTGAAACTCAGGATGGCGGGCGACAGGGTCGCCGTAGCGCTGACAGCCAATCCGTTGCCTGACAGGGTCACCGTTTGCGGGCTGCCGGTGGCGCTGTCGGTGAAAACGATGGATCCCGTTCGTGCGCCGGTGACCGTGGGCGTGAAGCTCACGCTGACGGTGCAAGTGGCCGGAGGCGTCCGAAACGCCAGGGTCGTGCAACTGGTGGAGGTGATGTGGAAATCGCCGCTTTCCACGATGCGGTCGAAGGTCACCGGGTAGTCGCCGGTATTCGTGACTGTAAGCACTAGCGCCCTGGCCGTCGGTTGGCCTAACGCCTGATCGGCGAAGTCCAGCGCGCTGGGCGTGATGGTAATGGTCTCGGTGGATGCCACGCCGGTGCCGGTCAGTGTAAAGCTGTGCGGGCTGGCCGGAGTGCTGTCGGTAATGGTTACGGAGCCCGTGCGCGTGCCGCTTGCCGTAGGCGTAAAACTGACCCTTACCGAGCAGGTTCCGCCTGGGTTTAATGTCTGCACGCACCCGGTGGCCGCATAATCTCCGCTGGCTGATGCGCTGAAAATCGTGACCGGCACATTACCCGTATTCGAGACGGAAAGCGCCTGGGCCGTGCTGGTTACCCCGATGGTTTGCGGATTGAACACCATTCCCGAGCCAGCCAAAGTCAGCGCGGCAGTGCCCGCGGCGCCGTTGCCGGCCAGGTTTACGTAGCTGTTTGGGCTGGCATTATTCGTGGTCGAGACCGACATAGTTCCGGTAAGTTGCCCTTCCTGGTTCGGCAGGAAGGATACGCTGGCGGTGCAACTGGTGTTTGAAGCGAGTGACGCGGGGCAGTTATTTGTCTGCGCAAAATCTCCCGACATGGTGAACGGGCTGGTGTTAAAAGTCAGGGTCTGGTTTCCCGCGTTCGAGACCACCACGCTTTGGGATGGAGCCGCCGTCCCAACGGTCTGGGGGCTCAAGAACGTCAAGCTCAAGGGCGTCAGATTCATATAACCGCCATTGGCGCCCGTGCCGGTCAAGGTGACCATGCTTGTGCCATTCACGGTAATGGTTCCGGCCCTGGGATTGGAACTGCTCGTGGGCGTGAATACCACGGAAATGCTGCACTCTCCGCCGCCGGACAGATTCGTGCCGCATGTATTGGTTTGCGCGTAATCGCCAGTTGCGGCGATGCTCGAAATGGCTAAAGCGGTGCTGCCCAAATTGAGCAAGGTCACGGTCTGCGGGGTGCTCGGCACGGTAACGACCTGGCTGGAGAAGGTCAAGCTCAGCGGATTCGTCAATGGGAGAGATCCAGCCGCGGCATTGATCCCGGTCGCGAAAACGGAGCGCGCTGGCGTGGTAGTCAGGGTCACCGGGAAGTTGCTCGAGTAAGTGCCGCCGGCGATGATGGCGGCGCCTGTGGACGTCACGCCGATGCCAGGCAAATGGATTTGGCCTTGATTGCTCTCGCTGCTGGACCCACCCAAGTAAGTCGAGTAAGTGGCAGCCGAGCCGTTGCCAGCCAACGCCACCACAAAAAAATTGTTTCCGTTGTTGATCCCGGCGGCGTTGAAGTTCTGGACGGGGTTGATCACCGGAAAATCCGTGCCCCCGGTGTATCCTACTATGTAGGCGCTGCACGCGGACGCGCACCCGGGAGGCAATGCCATGCCCTGCGGTTCCGCCTCGCTGTAGCTCTCGACCGAAGAGGGTCCCGCCAGGAATGTCGAGTAGATCAGGGATGTGCCGGTGGTGTTCAGTTCGGCCGCGAATGCGCCTGGATATAGGGTTTGGTACGCTCCGCTGGTGGTCGGAAAATCGGATACCGTGGCGTAGCCGGTCACGTAGGCGTCGCCGGAGGTGTCCAGCACAAGGCTGTTGGCTTGGCCGGGCCCCAGATACGCGGAGTAAGTCAGCGCGGCCGCCGCGACGTTTAGCTTAGCCACATAGATACCCCCGGATCCGAGTCCCTGGCCGGCGTACTGCAGGGCGCCCGCCGTTACCGGGAAATCCGTTCCGCCGTTCACCATCACGTAGGCGTTATTGGAGGAGTCCACGGCAATGGACATCGGCGTCGTCCCGGTGGTTGGGCCGCTCAAGTAGGTGGAGTAGACCAGCGATGCGGTGCCGCTTGCCGACGGGTTGAACTTAGCGACGAACCCCGGTGCACCGCTGGTGCCTGGCGTGGTCTGTAGCACACCAGAGGTGGTCGGGAATGTGCTCGAGTTGGTGTACCCCGTGATGTACGCGTTACCCGCCGAATCCGCCGCCACGCCGTAAGCTTCGTCGGTAGCGTTAGTACTTCCCGCCAGATAGCTGCAGTAGGTCACAGCGAGACTGGAGTTGAAAACGGCCACAAAGGCGTGATAGCCCGACGAGACCGTACCGATGTAAGCGCCCGCGGTGGTCGGCAGGCCAACTCCGGAGTAGCCGGCTATATAGACGCTGCCGGATGGGCCCAGAGCGATGGCCTCCACATAGGCAGTGTACGTCGCGGTCCCGAACGTTTGCCGCAACAACACAGCGCCGGCGGGACTGATCTTTTCCAGCACAATCAGCCCGGCACTTTTGCCCGCGATATATGCATTGCCGGAACTGTCGGCAGTCGCGGCATCGGCGCTATCGCCGGCGTTTCCCACGTAGGTGGAATAGTTGATTACCGGATCGATGATCAAGGGCTTCGAATGGTCGTACGGCGCCACCCGGAAACCGACGCGACTGCCGTCGATGGTATAGCCGCCGGCTACCGTGCGTCTTGCGCCGTCCGGTCCCGGCTGATAGATCGTAGGCGCATCCAGGCACAGTTCGCCTCTCGGTGTGCGCGCCAACAGCTCACCGTGCCGGCCGATTGCCACTTTGGAGGCGCCGTTGACGGCAAACGCGATTTCGCCAGGATCGTGCCCCGGCGCAACCGCGAAGTCGTACTCCAGCCGGGCGCGATTCCCGTAATAGACTAAGTCGACGCCGTCGTAGATGTTGCGGTAGAGGACTCTCGATGGGTTCGACCCCGAGATTTCCGGATTGTGGCGGGTTCCTAGAAGGCGCAGATGAAGCAGCGTCTGGCTGCCGGATTCGGTTATCACCGGCCCGTCACTCCGTAGCAACAGCCCATAACCCGCGCCATGGACTGCGAACTGTGCGCCACTAGCGGTGTGATCCGCTATAGGTTCGAAACTTAGCCGGTCCTGCGCCCGTCCGCCGATGGAACCAAACGCAAGCAGCAACACGGCTGCCATAATACAGGTCACCCTTTTTATCCGCATGGAATCCCCGCAATTCAGAAAGCCTTGGTCGTATGTGCCATAGAGTCTACCACGTTCCCATAACAAATGTTGAAAAATTCACAAATTGACAGAGAGAGGGATAGCCGTACCAGAGCGTATGAGATATAGCCGTCCTGCTGATGAACTTCAACGGCCGCGAGCTGCGCAGACGCGGAGTAGATAACTCCACCTCCCCCGTCAATCGCCACGCGCGGGTTAAAGGTGTGGTCGTATTGGTCCCCGGAAGTAAACTGCAGGGCGGCTCCGGTCTACGGAAATCCGTAAGCTTGACTGGCCAAGGCGCTGGAACAAAGAGGTAAATTGGATGCGGCCCTGGCCGAATTTCGCAAAGCCATCGAATACCGGCTGGATTCGAAACGGTGGAAGCGTGTGAGCCGTCGGCTGCGCGTCACACGCCACCACCCGCCCCACCTTGCCGGTTCCACGACGCCCCACCGGCCATCCCGCCGCGCGACGCGCCCATCGCGAGCGCCGCGGCCGCGGACCGGCGCGCCGATTAGCAAAAGGCGCACGGCTGACGCTTGGCGCTGCTGGTGCCGGCGGCCAACTCCGGCGCCAGCCGGCCAGCACGCAGCGTATGCCAGTAGTTTCGCGGCCTTGAAGTAAGTGCCGCTGGCCGCCCCGTCCCCCAATTAATACGCCCCAGCGTGATACCAGAGTGGTCCGGTGGTGGTGGCGGCCTGATGTACTTCCAAAATCGTGGGACCGGCGACCGCCACGCGCGGCGCGTAGCCGTTGTCGTATTGCGCCGACCCCGAGAAGGTCACAGTGCCGTCGGATTGAAGCGCGGCTGTATGATACCAGAGCGGTCCGGCCGTTGTGCCCGCTTGATGCACTTCCACGAGCGTGGGGCCAGAGGCTCCCACCGATGGGGCGATGCCGCTGTCAAAGGAGAAGGCACTGTCGTTCCATATAACCGTGCCATTCGCTTGTATTTCGGCCGCGTGATAGTAGAGCTCTCCTACCCCGGTATCCGCCTGATGCACCTCCACGACCGTCGAACCCGCCACCGCGACGGACGGTGCGTAGCCGTTATCATAATGGGCCGAGCCGGACCACGTCACCTTCCCATTGGTTTTGATTTGCCCTACGTGATACCAGAGCGCGCCGGATGCACCCTGGTGCACTTCGATAATGGTTTGCCCCGATACTCCAATGGAGGGCGCCGAGCCGTTGTCGTACTGGATCGCGCTGGCGGCCCAGGTCACGGTGCCGCTGGCGCTGAGCTTCCCGGTGAGGTAATATAGCGGCCCCGTCCCGGAAGCATCCGACTGGTGCACCTCGATGACCGTGCTGCCGCTGACCGCCACAGAAGGGGCGTAACCATCCCCGTACTGCACGGCCGACGTGGCCCACGATACGGTCCCGTTTTGCTCCATCTTGCCCGTGTGATACCACAGGGCCCCGGATGCGCCTTCATGTACTTCGACGATCTGCAGACCGGATAAGGCAACGGAGGGCGCCAGGCCGTTGTCGTATGAGAACGAACCGTCGATATTCCAGACGACCGGAGCTATGCCTTGCGCCAGCGAACTAGTTGGCGTAAGAGCAAGAAGTATGGCCGCCCAGCCGGCCGCGTACGCGAGGGTGCGGTAAGTGGATACACCGCTGCAAGTTTCTTTTAGCATCGTCTTACAACCTTTCATAGAACATCTCCTTTTTGGATTTAGCGGTTATTCGCCGCTGGAACCTAACACAACACTTACAAACCTATATTCGATAAAACGGCGCCAAGTGGCTTCCGGCAACATTGACATCGCCTATGGGATCAATGGCGATGCTTGGGTTGAAGCCCTCGTCGTATCGGGACGCCCGTGCTTCCAGGACAAAGAGGATCCGAGCGTCACCGCCGGACTCGCCGCGGTGCTATAAGAAAGCGCGGAGCCATCGTCCAGCCCTCCTTGATGCACCTCCACCACCGTGTCCCAATTGTTGATGTAAGTGCCATCGCTACTGCCGGGTTCTCCACCTCGGAGACGCCGCTGTAGCTATTCCATGCAATCACGGGAGCCAGTTGCGGGCCACCAAAAAGGTAGGTGCCATATTGGTATGTCCCGGTCATGGATTGTTTGGGCTCAAAGCCGCCTGCCGCCGATTGACCCACAACCACGAAGTTCGATTCGCAGGCACGCCGGCTCTCCGCCGCCAGCCACGCGCGGGGATACCACCCGCCGCCTACTTCCACGTTTTGAAGATGCCACGTGATCCTTTGCGCCTCCACGACAGAGCCCAGCACCGCGGCTATGAGCAACGTTAAAGCGATTGACTCAGACATATCCCCTCCTTGTTTGGGCTCTGGTAGGCCAAGTGTCATAAACCCTCCGTCAGAATCTGCCTGACCTGGCGCCTTATCCCCGATGAGGCCGGATCATTTCGAAAGATACAATGCCTTCAAATTCTCCGGTAGAGCATAATCATGCTTTTTTTCTGTCAATCTCACTCTTGATTAAGCCGTGCAAGACGCCGCCACGGTCGGCGTGCGCCGTTGGGTCCCGTATGGCGCGGGGATCGCGGTCCTTTGGAGCTATTGGATGAGGCGATTGCGGAGCGCCTTGGAAACGGCTTCCGACTTGGAGTGCACGTGCAGTTTGTCGTAAATACTGCGCACGTGGTTGCGGACCGTGTTGACGCTGATGTTGAGCTGATGGGCGGCTACCTGGTAGCTGTGACCCTGCGCCAGCAACCCAACCAAGCGGGTTTCCTGGGGCGAGAGGTGCTCGGACTGGTCGCTACCGGGAGGAGTCTTTTGAAAAAGGCTGACCACTTTGCGCGCGATTTCGGGAGACATCGGCGCGCCGCCCTGATAGGCTTCGGTGATGGCTTCCAGCAACTTGGCGGGCGGGGTCTTCTTCAACAAGTAACCGCAGGCGCCGTTGCAGATGGATTCAAACACCTTCTCTTGCTCGGCGAAAACCGTCAGCATAAGGATCTGGGCGGAGGGAAATTTGGTCCGGAAATGCTTCACGCCTTCCGATCCCAGCATGCCCGGCAGGTGAATATCCAGCAGCAGAACGTCCGGAGTTTGGCAGTGCCTGAGCGCCTCTTCCACCGAGGCAAACTGGCCCACGCAATGATATCCCGGGGTGCCGTCGATCAGCAGAGCCAGTCCGTCGCGGGTCAGGCTGTCGTCTTCGACCACCGCCACTCGAATGCGCTCGCTCAATGGCATGGAATCCGCCAAGACTAGCGCAACCGGCGCATTCTTACAAGAGCATGTTCATGCCGGAGCATATTCATGCCATGCGCGCGCCGCGGACTTTCTTCAAGGGAATATGCAAGCTGACCGACGTTCCGCGGCCCGGTTGCGAAACGATGCTGCATTCGCCTCCTATCTCGGCCGCGCGCGCCCGCATGTTCTGCAGGCCGTGTCCCCCCGCGCGCTCGCCAACTGGGAATCCGTGGCCGTCATCCCTGATTTCTGCGGTCAAGTGGTGGTCTTCGATGCGTATCCCGGCCGATACGGCGGAGCAGCCGGCGTGGCGTGCGATGTTGTGGAGGGCCTCCTTGAAGATCAGGAAAATATGCCGGCGCTGCTCCGCGCTGAGCTTGATGTTTTCAAACTGCGCCGGCACATCGAAATCCCAAACAATCTTCTGGCTCTCCAGCACCGCCGAGCCGTATTCGCGGACGCGAAAGACGACACTTTGCAAGTCGCCGTGGCGCGGATCAATCGACCACACGATGTCGCTCATTTCATCCACCAGACCGCGAGAGGTATCCGCGATTTCCGTCAGCATGCGTCCGGCGTCTCCATTGAGCGAACCTACCTCACGCTTCACCACTTCCGTCAGGATGGCTACGCGGGAGAGGCTGGCGCCCACATCATCGTGCAGGTCCGTGGCGATGCGGGTGCGGACCCGCTCCAGATCCACGAGGCGCGCCACGCGGTACTGATGGAACGCGTAAACCATGCCCGCAACTGCCATCGCCACCATCGTCAGAAACCACCACCGCCACCAGAAAGGCGGCCTGATCACGAAATCGACTTCGGCGGGATCGCTCGATTGGCCGCCGGAGTTCACCGCCTTCACGAGGAACCGGTAATTGCCCGGCGCCAGGCCCGCATAATTCGCTTCACGCTCACTGTCCGGCTCCTTCCAATTGACGCCCGTCCCTTGCAGTTTGTACGTGTAGTGCAGGTTCGCTTCCGGTTCATCGCTAAAGCCCACGAACGCGATCTGCAGTTGATTTCGAGTGTGATCGAGTTCCGGCGTCCGGATGTGGGCTTCTCCGGCTTGCGATAGCGGATAAGACTTACCGAATACCTTCAAGTCCGTGATTAGCACAGTGGGAGGCGCCGGTGACTCCTCGCGCGGGGGGATCAAGCGCCACAAGCCCTGCCTGGTAGCAAACCACAGATTCCCGGAATTGTCGTGCAGCGCCGAGAAGAACCTGCCATGCGCCGATCCATCGACGGACGAGAAGTATTTCACGCTGCCGGTGGCGGGGTCCAAGCGGTCAATGCCCTTCCCCGTGCCGACGTAAATGCGTCCCATCGCGTCTTCGGTGATACAAAGAATTGTGCTGCTATCTAGCCCGTTCGTGGTGTCATAAGTGCGAATCCGGATTGGCCTGGCCCCGGGGTTTTCCAACACTCCCAGCCCATGGTTCGATCCCATCCATAATCGCCCCATATGATCCACAAACAGGCTGCCGATGACGCCTGCCGGCACGCCATCGCTCCGCTGGTATCGGGTAAAGCCATGGCCATCGTAACGAAACAGATCTCCGCGCGAGGGCCCCATCCAGATATTGCCGGAGTGGTCTTCAGCGAAGGCCTCGACAAGCCGGTCGCGCGGCGGACCATCGTCAAACCATGTAATCGCTTTCTGCCGTGGATCCCACCGCAGTAAGCGATCTCCCCGATGGGACTGTGCCGCGGCCCAGATACCGCCGCGGGAGTCTTCAAAAACGGCGTGCACCCCGGTTTCGGGCGCGTAACACGTCGGCTGGCGATTTGCCAGATCTTCGACCGGCATCGGCGCAAACCGGCAAAGTCCAACTCTGCTCGCCGCCCACCACTCGCCCGTACGGGCCTGCAGCACCAGTTGATGATAGCCCCAGCCGTTTTTCTTGCCGGCTACCTTCGGTACAACCGTATGAAATTGGAGGTTGACTGGGTCGAAGACAT
>Ga0335074_10010406_pt1 | contig 13017 bp, 12 predicted proteins | sample Lox_Sample_23_FD_206715 | JGI IMG/M metagenome (GOLD analysis project Ga0335074, IMG submission 206715) | Soil microbial communities from Loxahatchee National Wildlife Refuge, Florida, United States - Lox_Sample_2.3 | ecosystem: Environmental > Terrestrial > Soil > Wetlands | place: USA...
CCAGTGACACCGCAGCGTACTGGAAGGCCTGGCTTAATCGCTCCACGTACACCGGCCGGTGGCGGGAGATGGTCACCCGCTCGGCGATGACGCTGAAGCTGCTCACCTACGAGCCGACCGGTGCGCCGGTCGCGGCGGTGACGCTGGGCCTACCTGAGCAGGCAGGCGGAGAGCGGAACTGGGACTACCGGTACACCTGGATCAGGGACGGCTCGCTTTCCCTGCATGCGCTGGGGAACCTGGGCTACATGGAGGAGGCGGCCAAGTTCGCCGGCTGGCTGAGGGACAGGGTCACCGAGGGCAGCGCCCACCGCAATGGCGGCAGTCCGGTGAAGATCATGTACCGCGTCGACGGGTCGTCAGATCTCAAAGAAGAAACACTTGACCACTTCGAGGGCTGGCGCGGATCACGCCCGGTGCGCATTGGGAACGGCGCCGCCGACCAGCTTCAGCTCGACATTTACGGCGAGGCAGCAGACGCGATGCTGACGTGCGTGGACTACGGGCTGCCGATCGCCCACCAAGGATGGCAGGCCCTCGCCCAGATCACCGACTGGGTCGCTGACAACTGGGATCAGCCTGACGAGGGCGTCTGGGAGACCCGAGGAGGGCGCAAGGACTTCACTTTCGGCAGGCTCCAGTGCTGGGTGGCGCTAGACCGGGCAATCAGGCTGGCCGAGCGCACCGGCAAGCCGGGCGACGTCGCCAAATGGGTCGTCGAACGCGACCAGCTCTACAACCAGATCATGCGCCGTGGCTGGAACGACAAGATTGGAGCGTTCACCCAGCACTACGGCACCGAGGTGCTCGACTCCTCGCTGCTGCTCATGCCTCTCGAGGGGTTCATCTCGCCGACCGACCCGATGTGGCTGTCGACGCTGCAGGCCATGGACCGCGAGCTCGTCTCCGACAGCCTGGTCTACCGGTATAACCCGGCGGCCTCGCCAGACGGGCTGCATGGCGACGAGGGCACATTCTCCCTGTGCACGTTCCTCTACGTCGAAGCGCTGGCCAGGGCGGGGCGGCTGGACGAGGCCATCCTCATCTTCGAAAAGATGTTCACGTACGGCAACCATCTCGGCCTGTTCTCCGAGGAGATCGGCTCGACAGGCGAACAGCTCGGCAACTTCCCGCAGGCGTTCACCCACCTTTCGCTGATCAATTCGGCGATCTCGCTCAACAATGAGCTCGACCTGCGCGCCCGGCGGGCGATGCCGCCCGCGGTCGTCACTGCCGCGGCCACCCTTTAGCCCGGCACGAGCATCCGCAGTCCGCCGACGAACAGCGCGTCCTCGTTACGTGATGTTCGCGAGCTCCGCAGGAACGAAGGTCTCGACGTCAGCGCGCTCGACATCGTCGGGGCGCATCGTGACCGCGACACGGAGTGCCTCTAGTCGACGATCGGCGAGCGCCTTGATTTCGGCGGGATCGAAGCCGCCGCCCCCGGCTTCGTCTTGCCGTTGCGCAGCACTCCCGTATGCGCCGACCATGCCGCCGGAGAGCCTGGCCCACCGCCGCTCGACGAACTCCCAGAGTTCTGGGTGCTCCGCGAGGATCTGGCGGCCGAGGTAGGTGCCGTAAGCGATGTGGCGCCGCTCGTCGCGCTGGGTCAGCTTGATGCCCGCTGCCAGCCCGGGGAGCTTGCCGAGCCTGCGGAACGTTTCGTCCCAACGCCGGTACCCACTGATCGCCGCCACGCCCTCCACGAGCTGGTTGTAGACCAGTGTCGCGTCCAGGATGGCCTCGGGGGACTGATCAGAGTCCAGGCGCCGCATGACCCTGGTGAGCACGCCATCGAACAGGCCGGGCCGGCTGCGGCCGTCGCTGCCCCGCAGGGCTTCGTTCTGGGCGCGGACGAAGTCGTCAAGCGAGGACGGGTCGAGGCCAACTGCGTCGAACCAGCGGCGGAACATGTCGGTGTGCTTGGCCTCTTCCATCGCGAACATCGACAAGTACATGGTGTCTTCGAGGCGGCCCAGGTCGGACATGCAGCGCAGCAAGGGAACGATGTCGAGCGTCACGGCTTCCTCGCCGACCATGAATCCGCGAGCGGAGAGCGCGACCATGGTCCGTGCCGTGTCCGGCATCTCCTGCCAGTCAATGACGTCCTGGGTGAAGTCGAGGTCGGCGGGATCCCAGAACAGCTTCTTGGACTTCTCCCAGAGCTTCCACGGGACTGAGTCGTAGTTAATGCCGCGCGTGGATTTGTATCGCTCAGTCATCGCCACTCTCCGCGAATAGGGCACTGCATCGTTCCAAGAGGACGCTAAGCAAACGCCGTGGCACAGTCAACGCCGCGGATGCCTGGACCATACTGATCGGGATGCTTTTGCCTACCTCCCCTGGGCCGAAGGAGCATCACTATGACGAACCGGCTTATCGCGCGGGCCCCGTCGCCGGCTCGCCCGCTGTCCCTTGCGGTGCCGGTCGTCTCGATTGCTGCGGTGTTAAGCGCAGGGCTCACCTATGGCGACCGATAACGTCACGCAAAAACGACAATTGGGGCGGGATTCTGACGTTTTCGGTCGCCATGTGCTCGCCGGTGGCCCTAACGGTCACATTGTCAGTGTCACGTGCGATGCTGCCCGGCATGAGGGAGGAACGGCCGGTATCGCTTGGGCGCGAGGGCCCGTTCTGGGACGCAGTTGAGGGCAGGGCGCCGCTTCCGGCGGCCGCGGCCACGCTCGGCTGGGACCTGGTCTCGGTTAGTCCTGAGGACGGAACGATCGAGGTCGCATTTAACGCCGGTGAGGCGTTCCTGAATCCGGCCGGGTTCATTCAGGGTGGCTTCCTGGCCGCGATGCTGGACGACACCATGGGGCCTGCGCTCGTGGCCGGCCTTAACCCTGGCGACTTCGCCCCCACCACAGACTTGCATGTGCAGTTCCTTCGGCCGGTCCGGCCAGGTCGCCTGATCGGGCGAGGGCGCGTTGTGCGACGCGGCAAAGACGTCGGCTTCCTGGCCGGAGAGCTCGTGGACGCCGACGGGGTGGTCGTCGCGGTGGCTACCGCGACTGCGCAGATTCGGGCCCAGATGCTCCTCGGCCGAGGGCGAGGAAACACTGGCCGTGACCCTAGCCGATAGTCGCCCGGGGTAGCGCGCGCAATCCGGACGTGGTCCGTCCGCAATTGCATGTAGCGTGCCCGGCATGGCTATCGCGCGCTTTCCAAGCATCGTCATCGACTGTCCCGATCCGGGTGCCCTCGCGGCGTTCTACAGCGCGCTGCTGGACTGGAAGGTGGAGGCTTCCACCGGCGAGGGCGACTGGGTCGATATCCGCGCCGACTACGGTCAGTGCATCTCGTTCCAGCCGGTGAAGGGTTACACGCCGCCGCAATGGCCGGCGCAGGGGCTACCCCAGCAGATGCACCTCGACGTGGTCGTCGACGACCTCGATGCGGCCGAGGCGGCCGTGCTCGAGCTCGGCGCGACCAAGCACGAGCACCAGCCAGGGACGACCTTCCGGGTGTTCCTGGACCCGGCCGGGCACCCTTTCTGTCTCTGCCTGGACTGAGCGCGCTGTTACGGGCGCCGGGAGATCACGGCCGAACTTCGTAGTAGAAATTCACCGGGTCATCGAGATCGTGCCGGGTGAAGCGGGAGAAGCCGGCGTCCCGGCAGATGCGCTCGGCCAGCTCGGGGTGAAGGCCGAGCGTCCCGAGCCCTGCGCCGCCCGGCTCCGACAGACCCGACGACATACAACTGGTCACGGACATCCCGTACATCATCGCGAGGAGGGGGTTGCGCAAGTTGTCCTGCCAAGCCGCGGCTGACCGGATGTCCTTAATCAGCCACGTGCCGTCGGGCCGGATGGCGCGACGGATGGCGGCGGCGGCTTCCGCCGGCCGAGGCATGTCGTGCAGGCAGTCGAGGGTCATCACGAGGTCGTAGCGGTTGTCGTCGGGCAGAGCCTCTGCCCCGGCCGCGCGGAACACCAGGTTCTGAAGTCCGCTTTCGGCCGCCTTGCTGCGAGCACGCTCGATCGCATACCGCGACGGATCAAGCCCCTCGAACTGTGAGCCGGGGAAAGCGGCCGCCATCGCGGCGAGCGCAACACCCGAACCGCAGCCAACGTCCGCGACCTGCGCACCCTTGTTCAGCCGATCGACCACGCCGTCCAGGGCAGGCAGGATCAGCGGGATGAGGGCCAGCCTGGTCCACGGTTCTGTCAGCCGCTCCACCGAGAGCGCGGCAGCCGGACCTTGATCGTCGTAGGTCATCCCGACGCCAGAGCGGAAGGCGTCAGCGAGCTGATCCACCACCTCCGGTGTAGCGGCACCGCCGCCGAACGCTCCGGCAGCAAACCACAGGCTCTGACGGTCGTCGGCCAGGACGGCGGCGCCGTCCGCGCTCAACTCGAAGACCTCTCCGTCCTCGGTGCCGATCAGCCCAGCTGCGGCCTGGCCGCGAAGCCACTCGAGCAGCCAGCGCTCCTGCAGGCCGGTAGCGGCCGCGAGCTGGGCGGCCGTCAGCGGCCCCCGGCCAGCCATCGCGCGGTACAAGCCCAGGCGGTCGCCGAGGTGGATCATCAGTGAGACCACCTCGCCTTGCCGGTAGCCCCACACCCGCAGCGCGAATGCGCGCAGCCGGTCGCGCTCCTCAGTTGCCATGTGCCAAGAGTGCCACCCCGGGTCGGTGCGCCCATAGGGGAAGATTGAGCGCAGTACCTGCGTTCTAGCCGGCACGCGGGGGCATGGCTTAGGTAGCCCCGCCGTAGCTTTATGGCCGAATATGTGGTCGCCTACGGCGGACAATAAGATGATGTGAGGAGATTGTGGTGCTGCCGTACGATTCCGCACCTAAGTTCCAGGATTATGCTCGCCCGGAGATGCTCGTTACGACCGAGTGGGTGGCTGAGCATCTGGACGACCCCGGCCTAGTGGTCGCGGAATCCGACGAGGACGTGCTGCTCTATGAGACCGGCCACATTCCCGGCGCGGTCAAGCTCGACTGGCACACCGAGCTCAACGACCCGGTTACCAGGGACTACGTCGGTGGCGCCGGGTTCGCGCGGCTGATGTCGGACAAGGGCATCAGCCGGGACACCACGCTCGTGCTCTACGGAGACAAGAACAACTGGTGGGCGGCCTACGCGCTATGGGTCTGCACGCTGTTCGGCCACCCGGACGTCCGCCTGCTAGACGGTGGCCGGGCGAAGTGGATTGCCGAAGGGCGGCCGCTCAGTACCGAGACGCCCCAGCGGCCCCGCACGGACTACCCGGTCATCGAGCGCAATGACGCGCCGATCCGGGCGTTCAAGGCTGACGTCCTGACCCATCTCGGTCAGCCGATGATCGACGTGCGGTCGCCCGGTGAGTACACCGGCGAGCTTCTGCACATGCCGGACTATCCGCAGGAGGGCGCGCTCCGCGGTGGCCACATCCCCGGTGCCAGGAATGTCCCGTGGGCCCGCGCCGCTGCCGAGGACGCCACCTTCCGGACCCGCGCCGAACTCGAGGCGATCTACGCCGGTGATGTAGGGCTCCGCCCCGAGGATGACGTCGTGGTCTACTGCCGGATCGGCGAGCGGTCCAGCCACACCTGGTTCGTGCTGCACCATCTGATGGGCTATCCCCACGTGCGCAACTACGACGGGTCGTGGACGGAATGGGGGAACAGCGTGCGGGTCCCCATCAGCCGGGGTGAGAATCCGTGACCGCCGAGACGCTAAACCCGCGGCTTCAGGAGATCGCAGAGGACTTCGTATCGCTGCCTGACGGCGACCGGCTGCAGCTTCTGCTCGAGTTCTCTCGCGAGCTGCCCGCGCTGCCTGCCCGGTTCGCCGAGCATCATGACCTGCTCGAGGCGGTGCCGGAATGCCAGACACCGCTGTTCCTCGCCGTTGAGGTAGACGCGGATGCCATCGTTCATCTGTTCTTCGACGCGCCGCTGGAAGCGCCGACCACCCGCGGCTTCGCGGGCATCCTGCACGCTGGCCTCGACGGGCTGACCGCCGGCGAGGTCCTGGACACGCCGCCGGAGTTCTCCAGCCAGCTCGGACTGCAGGACCTGGTGAGCCCGCTCCGACTCCGGGGGATGGCGGCAATGCTGGCCCGGATCAAGCGCCAGGTGCGCGAGCAAAGCTCCTAACGGGCGGGAACGGGCAGTCCGGAACGTGGGTTGTCATTGTGACGAGATACTCCGTGAGCGGGATGTTCCCACCGGAAGAGCGCATCACGCCCTTGGCAGGGCGGTCGGGCTAGCCGGTCAGGGGATGCGGGCGGGCGCGGCCCTCGGTAAGTGTGAGGACTGGAGGCCGGCTGCGCGGCGCTTGGGCCGTGGAGTTGTCGGGCCACGGACGGCTGCGGGCCTGCCGATCCTGGATCCGCCAGCGGGAGAGACACATGGCCGAGGACCTCAGGGGCGTGCGGGTCGCGATCTTGGCTGCGGACGGCGTCGAGCGCGCGGAACTGGAGCAGCCGCGCGGCGCTCTGTACGGCGCTGGTGCTGCTACCGACCTGCTGTCGACGCATCCTGGCGAGATACAGGCGCGGCAGTCCGACCTGATTCCTGCAGGCACGCTGCCAGTGGACCGGCAGGTATCCGACGCGTCCGCCAGGGAGTATGACGCGTTGCTCCTGCCCGGCGGCACGGTCAGTTCGGACAAGCTCCGTGCAACCAGCGATGCAGTCGGCTTTGTAGGAGATTTCGCCGCTACTGGTAAGCCGATTGCCGCGATCTGCCATGGCCCGTGGACCCTGATCGAGGCCGGCGTCGTAGGCGGCCGCAGGCTCACGTCGTGGCCGAGCCTGTGGACCGATCTGCGGCTCGCCGGAGCGGAGCCGGTTGACCAGGCAGTCGTCACTGACGGTCAGTTCACGACCAGCCGCTCGCCCGCCGATCTGCGCTATTTCTGCCCGGCAATCGTCGCGCACTTCGCCGGCGCCCGCGTGTGAGGCGCGCGAGGCGGCGGGCCGAGGGGAGGAGATGCGTTGACTAGTACAGGAGCGGACGGAGGTTCGCGCTCGGCACGCGGAGACGGGGCGGCCGAGCGGCCGCGGATTGCGGTCATCGGGCTCGGGACCATGGGGAGCGCGATGGCCCGCAGCTTGCTGAGGGCGGGCCTGCGAGTCGGCGTATGGGACCGGACGCCGGCGACGGCCGACCGGCTGACCGGGGCCGGCGCGACAGCGCACCCTGGCCCGGATGTCGCTGCTGCGAACGCCGACGTCGTGATCACGATGCTGGCAGACGGCCCTGCCGTGACGTCGGTAGCCGTCGGCCAGGGCATGCTCAAGGCGCTCCGGCCGCGGGCCATCTGGTCGCAGATGGGGACTATCGGAGTCCGGGCTACTGAGGAACTCGCCGGTACGGTCGCGAGCCAGCGGCCGGACGTGCAGTTCGTGGATGCTCCGGTGGCCGGGACCCGCGGTCCAGCGGAGACCGGACAGCTGCTCGTGCTCGCCTCGGGCCCCAAGGCGGCCCGGCAGCCGCTTGAGCCGGTGTTCGGTGCCATCGGCAGCCGGACGATCTGGCTCGAAGAGGCGGGGGATGGCAGCAGGCTGAAGCTGGTGCTGAATAGCTGGCTGGCCTTCCTCATGGAAGGCATCGCCGAATCGGCGGCCCTCGCCGACACGCTCGGCCTTGACCACGCCGTGCTTGCCGATGCGCTGCGCGGCAGCTCGCTGGAAGCGCCGTTTGCGCTGGCGAAGCTCGCCAAGATTGACTCTGGCGACGAGGCGCCGGATTTTGCGCTGCGCTGGGCGACTAAAGACATCGATCTGGCCCTCGCCGAGGCGGGGACCACTACGCTGCCGGTCGCCGCGGCGATCAGCCGCAGATGGCATGACCTTGTCGACGCGGGTCTAGGGGAGGCAGACGTGAGCGCTGCTCGGCACGGGCTCGGCCAGCCTCACTACGCTTCGGTTGGCTGAAAACGGCGGGCTCGTCGGCGCGCGGATGCCTCGCCTGAAGCCCGTTGCCGGTCGCGTCGCGCTCGTCACGGGTGCGACCTCGGGGGTTGGCCTGGTCACGGCCACGGAGCTGGCCTGGCGAGGTGCCACCGTGCACCTGCTCGCCAGAGACAGCGCGCGAGCAGCTGCGGCAAGACGCCTGATCACTGCCAACTCCGGTAACAACAACATCAGCTACGACCTAGCCGACCTATGTGACTTTGACTCGGTCTGGCAATACGCCACCACGTTCCGCACCAGATATAACCGCCTTGACGTGCTCATTCACAACGCGGCGAAGGTGTATCCGAGCTATCAGGAGAATCGTGACGGGCTAGAGCTCACATTCGCCGGGCAGGTCGTCGGCCCGTTCCTGCTCACCTGGCTGCTGCTGCCCGATCTGCTCGCAGCCGCGCCATCGCGCGTCATCGTCGTCTGCTCAGCCGGAATGTACGCGCAGCCGCTAACCCGCTCGATGGCGCCAGTAGGTCCGGAGCGGTACCGGGCTCGGTCGGCGTATGCGAAAGCTCAGCGTGCGCAGGTGGCGCTCAGCGCCGAGTGGGCGAAGCGCGTGCCGAGCGAGGACATCGCATTTCATGCCATGCAGCCTGGCAGGACGGGGGCCGACACGATCGTCTGGCTTGCCACGGCCGGATGCGGTCAGCTGCGCAGCGGATTGTTCTGGCACGACCGGCGTCCGCGCCCGGTGCAGCTTGCGCCGCTGCCTGACCCGGCCGCGGCGAGAAACGCCAGCTCGCTGTGGGACTATGTGGCCGACCTGGCCCGGCAATGAGCAGGCAGTTATAACGGCAGCGGCGGGTGACCGTCGGTGGGGCGCGGGGGCAACGGGAACCGCAGCTCAGCGGCGGTCAGCGTGTCGCTAAGCTGCGTCTCCGCGCGGACGTGCCGGATGGAGCCGCCTTCGTCGACCACGGCCTGCACCAGCTCGTCGATAACGTTCGGCGTCGACCGGGTGATCTTTCCGCACAGCGGACAGGTACCCCCGGAACGCGCTAGCCAGCCAGACTCGTCGCACACCACGCCGGGAGCTTGCGCTCCGTCCTGCACAAGCAGGGTCTGGATGCCGCGCACACTGCTAGCCCAGAGACAGTCGGGCAAGCCGAGTGCGGCCATGCCGCCAGTCGCGGCCCGCTCCAGCGTCTCAGCCACGAGCTGCTGATCCCGGCCGAGCTCATAGCGGTCGACGATCGCCGTTGCGCTGTTGCGCAGCTCAGCAAGCGGCATCGCGCTGGGATCGATGGTGAACGTCCCGGCCACCCGTGTGCGCAGATCCCGTGGCAGTTGCTCAACGAAGTCCGGCACCTCGTACTCGTGCCCGCCGACGATCAGCAGGTCGTAGCCGTCGGCCGTCAGCAAGTCGCCCAACTGTCTCGTCACGTGCCGGTAATGGCGTTTGCGTAGCTCGTCAGCCTTGTTGCTTACCCGATCTTCGGCCATCCCGGCGGCATAGTTCGTCTTGCGCAGCTTCGGATCTGACACCTCGGCCAGTTCCTGCATCTCGTCCTGATACAGCTCCCATAGCCGGGCCGAGGCCTCGTCGACCACGGCCACGCAGCTGCGGTCGTACTCCTCGAGCACGGCAAGCATCGGCCGCGAGAACGGAACGGTGTCCACAATCACTCGGTCGCGCACCGGCAGCGGGAGCGGGATCTCTTGATAAAGGCCATGGCCGCTGCATGCGAAGATCGCAATCGCGCCGGGGTGCCACTGTTCTTCCCCTAGTGCGTCCCGGATCCGGGCTATATCGTCTCGGACCGAGATCCGGTCCTCGTGCTCGACCGTCTCATCCTTAGCGAGCGGACGGATCTCGTCGAGCATGCTCGACACCCGGGTGTGCAGGTCCCTGTGGTTGCCTCCCGGCTCGACGCGCGCGTACAGGGACGTAACCGGAAGTCCGTCGCCGTCGAAGTGCAGGATGCTACCGACTGTCTCAGCTGTCAGCATGAGTCCCCCTGCATCCAAGGGTCGCATGAGCCGCTCCCGGGGCAGCGCTCACCCCCGGGATGCCCCGCATCCCGGGGGTGAGCCGGTTTGCGGGTTACCGCACGTGACCGGGCCCGGCGACGGTCTCGGGATGCCAGGTGCTGGAGCCATTGACCGCCCAGTAGAACTTCAGCGCGTTCTTCGCGCCGACCGCGGTGATGTTGACGGAGTTGCCGTCGAGGATCATCGACGGCGCGGAGTACGTGCTGCTCCGGCCTGCGACGGTCTCTGGATGCCAGGTGGCCGTGCCGTTGACGGCCCAGTAGAAGCGCAGCTTGTGGCTCGGACCCATCGCGGTGATGTTGACGGAGTTGCCGTCGAGGATCATCGATGGGGCGGAGTAGGTGGAGCCCCGGCCCGCGATCGTCTCCGGGTGCCAGGTAGCGGTGCCGTTGACGGCCCAGTAGAAGCGCAGCTTGTGGCTTGCGCCCATGGCGGTGATGTTGACGTCGTTGCCGTCGACGATCATCGAGGGGGCGGAGTATGTGCTTCCCCGCCCGGCGACCGTTTCCGGATGCCAGGTGGCGCTGCCGTTGACCACCCAGTAGAACTTCAGCGCGTTCTTGGGGCCGGCCGCGGTGATGTTGACGGAGTTGCCGTCGACGATCATCGAGGGGGCGGAGTACGTGCTGCCCCGGCCTGCGACAGTCTCGGGATGCCAGGTGGGGGTGCCGTTGACGGCCCAGTAGAACCTCAGCTTGTGGCTGGGTCCCATCGCGGTGATGTTGACGGAGTTGCCGTCCACGACCATCGAGGGAGCGGAGTACGTGCTGCCCCGTCCGGCCACGGTCTCGCTGTGCCAGGTGCTGGATCCGTTGACGGCCCAGTAGAAGCGCAGCTTATGGCGGGGACCCATGGCGGTGATGTTGACGTCGTTGCCGTCGAGGTTCATCGACGGCGCCGAGTACGTGCTACCGGGCCCGGCAACGGTCTCGCTGTGCCAGGTGGCGGAGCCGTTAACTGCCCAGTAGAACTTCAGGCTGTTGTTCGGGCCCTGCACGGCGATATTGACCGAGTTGCCGTCCAGAATCATCGACGGGCCGGTGGTGGCCATCGCCGGGACCAATCCGGCAGCCCCGAGCACTATCACGGGAGCTGCAAGGAGCGAAGCAATTCTTCTGGCGGTGGGTTTAGGGAAGCGGGCGGCCGACACGCGCATGGTCTCGCGCATGAGTTCTCCTGATCGTCGCAGCGGCGCCGCATTGCGTGCATGCGCCATTCGCTGGCCAATGGCTTTCATGCATGTGGCGGTCCACCCCGTGCCGCCCCGTTCCACCCCGTGACGTCGCAGCGCCCGGCGCCGGAAAGGACGAAGCCGCTGGAATTACCCTGGCCAGTAGGAGCAGCGCACGCCAGTGTGCACTGCCTGGCGCAGGTGCCCTCCAATGACTGCGTCCGCGTCACCTATGCGGACGAGAGCTCGGCGGATAGCCTTGCCGACTGCGACGCGGGCCCGCTCAGCGCCGTCCGGAAACGATCGGGTGCGGCCGCCGAGTCCTGACGCGGTGGCGAGCTGAGCTACGAGCCACTCGCGCTCGGTGCGAGCGCTCGCAGCTTCGTCACTCCCGGCTGCCGCCTGGTCGATTTCGGCATCCAGCTGCTTGAGCCGGTTCCGGTAGACGCTGATCGCCTCACGGTCCAGCACCGGCTGCGCCGCCCCGCCCTCGACGGTCCCGGTGCCGAGCCCGCTGAGTCCCGCCACCAGATCGGCGGCTGCGATGTCCTGACGCGGATTGGCGATCAGCACGGCGAGGTGGACCATGCCGATGCTGTCATCGACGAGAATGCTCCGGTCGCCGAAGGTCAGCCGCCACTTGCGGCCCACGCGTTCGCATTCCGCGAACCTGTCACCGCGGCTGAACCGGTCACCACGGCTTCTCAGAGTTGCTTGGTCCGGCGCTGTGTTGCCTGGCGTTGCCACTTCGGTTCTGGCGATCTCGAGCTCGCGCCTCGCGGCCTCGACGTCGCCTGGCTCTCCGCGCAGCGTGAGCGCCTGCGCCAGCCGATGGCGGCACGACAGTAGTGCGGGCCAGTGGGCAAGGGCCTGGTTCAGCTGGACGGCAGCGCGAAGGTGGTCGATTGCCCTGTCTGACTGCCCCAGCGTGAGCGACGCGATTGCGAGCGCCTGCTCGGTCGCGCCGAAGCAGGTGACACCTAGACCGCCCAGCATCGGCAGGTGAGCGTACGGGCGCAGCAGGCTGTAAGCCTCGGCCGCGAGGTCGGCGTCCCGCAGCAGATAGGCGGCCTCCACGACCCCGTTCATGGTCACCAGCCAGCTGCTGGATCGTGGCAGGCTGGCGAGGTTGGTGCCGCGCAGCGCCGCCAGCGAGCTCGCCGCAGTGCGCCGGTCGCCCTGCAGAGCCGCTGCGGTAGCGAGCGCTGCAACGGCCGAGTTGTCCACCGGGCTGAGCGCGGGGGAGTGGACCCGCTCGTGCAGCATCGGCAGGAGTTCGGCGAGACGGCCCTGGTACCAGCGGACCGTTACTAGCTGAGCGCCCGGCCACCACTCGTAGTCGATGTCGCCAACTGCGGCCCCGCTTCTGGCGCAAGCACCGGCGAGGGATTCGGCCTCATCAAGGCGCCCGCCGCGGATCGCGAGCATCACCTCAATCGCGCTAACGATGAAGCCGACCGCCGCGTGGTCGCGCTGACGCAGCTCATCTCGCAGCTCGCCGAGTAGCCGACCTGCATGCGGATCGCCCGCCGAATAGGAGTCGGCGGTCTGCCACAACAGGCCCATCATGAGGTCACTGCGGCGCTTGGTGCGGAAGCTCACCTTGATCAGCTCTACTGCCAGTTCCCGGCGCCGCGCGACGTGCTCTGGGCCGAGTAAACAGTGATGGGCCAGGCTTAGAGCCTCGGCGAGAGGGACTGGATCAGCTCCGGTGCGGGTCTCGTCGAGAACGGCCAGGATCGCGGCGTGCTCGCCACGGCGATAATCGGCTTCTGCTGCCAGCCTGGCACGTAGCCGGAGAGCGAGTGGGGACTGGTCGTCCAGGAGCGAAAGCGCGTGTTGAAGGCGTGCCTCCAGCATGACCCAGCCGGTCACGGTGCGGCGCTCGCCTACCCACAACCCGGCCATACCGATGGCGGCAACAGCGATGGCTTGAGCGTTACCAG